>Ga0116168_1001795_pt1 | contig 15196 bp, 11 predicted proteins | sample AD_UKC129_MetaG_FD_89795 | JGI IMG/M metagenome (GOLD analysis project Ga0116168, IMG submission 89795) | Active sludge microbial communities of municipal wastewater-treating anaerobic digesters from Canada - AD_UKC129_MetaG | ecosystem: Engineered > Bioreactor > Anaerobic > Digestate | place...
CTGCCAGCACCGCGGCCGGGGTTGCGATCGCGAGCGCGCAGGGGCTGGCGGCGACGAGCACGGTCATGGCGAGGTAGAACGCGTCGGGGAACGGTTGCGCGAACGCGAGCCAGGAGATCAGGAGGGTGACGGCGACCCCGAGGATCACGGCGGGCACGTACCAACGCTGGAACCGGTCGATGAACTGCTGTGTGGGGGAGGCGGCCTGGTCGGCGGAGCGGACGAGCTCGACGACCTTGCTGAGCGTCGAGTCCGCGGAGGTCGCGGTGACCTCGACCTCGAGCACGCCGGACCCGTTCACGGTGCCGGCGAACACACGGTTGGCGGCGGGCAGGGTGTCGACGGTGCGCATCGCCCGCTCCGGGTCGGCCACCGGCTCCTTCTCCACCGGAATCGACTCCCCGGTGACTGCGGACTGATCCACCGCGGACACCCCGGAGATCACGAACCCGTCTGAGGGAATGCGGGAGTTCGGGCGGATGACGACGATGTCCCCGACGACGATCTCCTCCACCGGCACCTCCACCGGCTCGTCCCCGCCGCGGCGCACCAGGGCGCTGCGGGGAGCGAGCTCGGCCAGGGACTCGATGGACTTGCTGGCACGGCTGAGGGCGTATTCCTCGAGCGCGTGGCCGAGGCTGAACAGGAACAGCAGCACCGCCCCTTCCGCCCACCGGCCGATGAGGGCGGCGCCGATCGCGGCCACCAGCATGAGGAAGTCGACCTCGAACTTCCCTCGCATCGTCGAGGCGATCGCGGTGCGGAACGTGAAGAACCCACCGAAGAAGTAGGTGGCGAGGAAGAACACCAACGGCCACCCGACCATCGGCAGCCCCAACGCGAACTCGGCGATCATCCCGCCGGCGTAGGTCACGCCCGCGGCGATCGCGAACCACAGCTCCCACCGGGCCGAACCGTGGGAATGGTCGTGCGTCTCCGCAGCGGGCGCGGTAGTCGTCGGGGAAGAAGCAGTCATGCGACGAGGATACATCACAAGATCATGATATATTGTAGTTGTGAATGATTATCGTGATCGGAGGGCACAATGGTGAGCATGGCCGGTACTGAGACGCGTCGGGAAGCAGGCACCCTGTCCGTAGCGGATGCTGAGCGTCTCGCCGAGATCATGCAGGCACTGGCATCACCTGTGCGGCTGCGCATTCTGAGCGCGCTGAGTGTTCAGCCGAGCACCGTGACCGACCTCAGCGAACAGCTGCACATCGGACAGACGACCACATCGAACCATTTGCGGCTGCTGCGGCATCTGAGCCTGGTCCTTGGCACGCGCGACGGCCGGCACATCCACTACTCGCTCTTCGACGACCACGTCTCCGAACTGCTCGAGGAGGCCATCGGGCACCTCGAGCATCTGCCCGGCGGAGGATGACGCCTGCCGGAGCTCCCCGATTGACGAGAGTATTCCCGTTCACGTCGGGGGGCGCTGCTGCGGCCGGGGAGAGCGCGTCGCTGCCGGTTCGGACACGCTGCATGGTGTGTAGCCGATCGCCGCGACGGCCATGAGCTCTTGTAAGAATCCGCCACTACTCGCGGAATCCTGAACCCGAAACCCCAGCCAACTACCGTGGAATCGCGGCATTCCTCGCCATCTCGAGCGGGAACCTACAGTAGTGAAGGTTCTCGGTGAGAGTTGCGAATTCCACGACGGTTTTCAAACGACTTGCAAATTTGAAAACTCATCCCCTCGGACGATGTAAGGAAAGAACTTGCCAGCCGATCGCACGCTGCTCGAACGAGTCGCCATTTCCCTCTTTCCCCTCGCGGATGAGGTAGCCCACCTCGGCACGGGCGGATTCGCCTGCACCTTCAGAATCCGAGAGGGTGACCGGCAAACAGCCCTCAAGATCATCGATCCGGGGCTCTCCGAGCGTGAGCGTGTCGACAGAGAACTCAATGCTCTGCAACGAGTTACGAACGACGGAGTCGTGCAATTCCTCGCTCATGGCGTTCACAAGTTCGAGGGAGTCGACTACTGCTGGATTCGGATGGAGTTCATCGAGGGTAGGTCTCTTGGGGCCGAGCTCGGGGCCGGAGTGGTCTTCACTCCGCTCGAAGCGCTCGACTTGATAAGCCGGCTAACCGATGCGGCCGCGTCGATCTGGGCCCAAGGCACAGCGCATCGAGACCTGAGCCCGAACAACATCATCCTCGACGCTGACGGCAGGCCGGTCATCGTCGACTTGGGGTTGGCTCGTCACGTAGACGATGAGTCTTACACCGCGTTGCCAACCCCCGGAACGCCGGGATGGATGAGCCCTGAGCAGGTTGGCTCGTCCCCCGTCCACGGCGACTGGCGTAGTGATCAGTTCGTCATCGGCGCGCTTGCCTACCGACTCCTGACCAACGTGCAGCCCTTCTACGCACTCAGCCTCATCGATCGATGGCGCGCGCCCGCAGTGCAGACACCTCAACCAATACGAGCCATCGACCCGGAGATTCCCTCGGCCGTCGCGGATGTCGTCGAGAGGATGCTGCACAAGCAGCCGCACAGGCGATATCTCAAAGTCAGCGAGCTTCTGACAGACCTCACACTCGCGATTTCGTCGATGCAGTCGGCGTCGACCATCGAGACCAGCCCCCAGCGCTTTCTGCTGAACATCGGGCAGGTCAAGAACTACGCCGAAAACGGCTTTCTCTCCGCGCTCCGACCGCACGGAGTGGTCATCGATATCCGCGCAGGTTCACGAGTCCGTGAGTTCGTTGACGCTGCACATGACGTCGGAGCTGAGGCGATCGTGGATCCGGTCACTCACTACGTCCGGAGTCCCCTCGCCGTTCGACCGGCAGGCTTCCGAAAGCTCCCGTACGGTTCGGCGCCCGTACTAACCGGGTTCTCAGATGAGACCTCGCGTCGAGAGTTTTGCACCAACGTGCTCGACTCCGTGACGGCCGACGAACCTGACGCGATCGTCTCGCCATATTTCTACGCGGCCGAGAACGAGCAGAGCTGGCTCACCGAATCCGTGGCCTGCGCAGGACTGACGGAGGCGCTCCTTACTCAGCGCGGGCAGGTGACCTCGATGTGGCTTGGTGTCGCCGTGCACTCCAGCTGGCTCGCCAATGAGAGGCAGCGCGATCTCCTACTGACGGCCCTCACGGCTCGGCAGTGGCGAGGCGTCCACCTGTTGCTGAGTACTACACAGGCGCCGTTCGGACCGCTCGGCGATGTCGACACGCTGCGTGGCCTTCGCGATCTCATCGCCGTACTCCGGGAAGCCGGAACGCCGGTGATCGTCGGACGACGAGCGAGTAGCGGACTGTTGCTCCTTGCTCTCGGAGCGGAAGGATGGTCCACCGGCGTCTCGGGGAACCTGATGAACATGACACCGCATCCCGAGGATGAGACGTCGGGTGGGCGATCTCTTGACCGCATCTACATACCGGGGCTCGTGAATCTGGTGTCAATCGAGGCGTACCTGCTCATGCGTGCTCGTCGGCCCGAATACGTGGAGCTGGGGACGCCGCAGGCTGCGGCACTCCTCGACGGCAATCCCAGCTTGGATGACCTCAGTACCGAGGAACGCATCCTCCTCCTGCAGCACAACCTCATCGCACAGTCGCGCCAGGTTTCCGAACTGGCGACCCTCCCCGCCGGACAGAGGATCGCTCGCCTTCGAACCTGGGTCGACGTTGCCACGGAGCGATATCGCGAACTGCCTCCGACTCGGCTCCCGAGTGAAGGCCCGGCCTTCCTCGAAGGCTGGGCGGAAGTCCTGGCTTAGTTAGACGGCGAGGCTAGGAGCCTGCGACCCGCCCAGCCGGGAGCTATCCATACTCGCCTCGAGCACACGCTCACTCGCGATGCGGCGTCTCGCCGGCGTCGATGTCGACTGGGTGGGTGCGTCGACGAGAATCTCGACCGTGTTCGACCCCACGGCGAGTAGCCCGACGCCAGCCTGACGAGCCGCGCCGAGGGCTTCTGTCCGCACACGTTCGCGCGGAAGCGCGAGGTAGCTGCGATCCGCAAACGTTCGATACGCGGTCGCTTGAGCAATGCCGCGGCGCGCGTCTCGGAGCTTCAACTCGACGGCAATGAGCTCGTCAAACGGGTCCTTCGGTCGCACCCTCGTACGGTATCGAGACCCGGCGAGAACGAGCAGACCCTGATCGATAAGCGGATCTATTGCTTCTCGCCTCAGAGACGACAGACCGCGGGGTGCCCACTCTCGCAAGTCATCGAGCGTCCTGAAAGAGGTGCAGAAGTCCAGCACCGCGAGCTGGATGGACTTCGCGACTGGGCGCGCTTGGCGACGTCGGTTTCTTAGCCGAGCCTCGTCTCCGAGGCCCGCGACGAGGTCCGCGACACCGTAGCCCACCGTCACCTCGTGACCAACGCAGCTTCCGCCAACCCTCTCCAGCCAACGCGCAACGGGAGCAGCCATGTCGACTTCGCGAACGAACAATGTGAACTCCCTCCTGGGCTAGCGGCCACTCTAGCGGGCGTAAGGTATCGCCTTCAGCAGGCCGACACTACTCGCGCCCTCCGACGCGCCCGGCCTCAAGCAGCCGGCGAGGAGGCAGTAGGCCCTTCGGCCGCAACACGCCGAGCGAGGTCCCAGTACGGACTCTCGATCCGGCGAAAAAGCAGCGTGCGTTCACCGGGGACGCGGCCAATCTGCTCGATCACCTGCCCCTTCTTGAGGCGACCGAGCAGTGGATGCACGAGCGTCGGGTCCACGCCGGTCGCCGAAACGATCTGGGGCGCGGAGAACACGTCGTCATCGTGGTTCGCAATGAACAGCATGACGGAGAGCATGTGGCTGTTGCCGAACATCGCTTTCGAGTGTTCGGGTGCAAGATCAGTCAGCAGCACCACGTTTCGAGTCTCCCACGTCGCAGCGATCGGCGACCCTGCAACTGCTTGGCGTGAATGTGACCTTCACAAATATAAGGCCTCGCGGCCTTCGATATATGAGACACATGTAGGTTCCGGTTGGACTTGTCCGTTTCGCAGACGAAATGTCCACGCGGTGTCCATCTGGACATTTCGGGCCGGCAAACTCACTCCGCTGGCGCGCAGAGCCGTCGTGTTTGGATGGGGGCATGAGGCGGTGGATTGAGCGAGTGACCGGGGCGCCCGGTTCCACGTCCTTTCGGCGCTTCCGTCGCATCGTGTCTGCAGCGAACGAGCGCGGGCAGTGGGCCGGCGATCTCGATGACGCCGACTTGTCACGCGCCGCCCGCGCAGCACTGATCTCGCCAGGTCGCAGTGCGGTAGTCGAGCCGACCGCCGACCTGTTGGCTGTGCTGCGCACGGCCGCGCGGCGCACGCTCGGGGAAGAGCCGTTCGATGAGCAACTGCTGGCGGCTTGCGCGCTGGCAGCGGGGAACGCGGTAGAGATGGACACCGGTGAGGGGAAGACTCTTGCCGGTGCTCTCGCTGCGGCCGCTTTCGCGGTCGCCGGTCGGCGCGTACATGTGCTGTCGGTGAACGACTATCTCGCGGAGCGGGATGCCGCGTGGATGCGTCCCCTCTTCGATTCGCTCGACATCCGTGTCGGCTGGGTCGGTCAACACACGCCGCTGATGACGCGGGCTGAGATGTATAGGTTGGACGTCGTCTACGCGCCGGTCAGCGAGGTCGGATACGACGTGCTCCGCGACCGGTTCGCGACAACCGAAGCAGACCGCGTGAGCCCGGTGCTCGATGTCGCGATCGTCGACGAGGCCGACGCGGTACTGATCGACGAAGCGGTGTCGCCCCTCGTCCTCGCCGGAACGTCCACAGACAGCCCGGAAGACTTCACGCTGGCGGACGCCCTCGTGCAAGAGCTTGACCCCGGACTGCACTACGCGATCGACGCCGACCATGCCACCGTCTCGCTCACCGACGCCGGCCTCGACCTCCTCGAGAACCGACTCGGCGGTGTGAACCTCTACGACACCGCACACACAGCGACGCTCACACGCCTCAACCTCGCCCTCCACGCTCACGTTCTCGTGCACCGAGACGTCGACTACCTGGTCGTCGACGACGCGATCAAGCTCATCAACACCGCAAGAGGCCGTGTCGCGCACCAGCAACGGTGGCCAGACGGGCTGCACGCGGCAGTCGAGGCCAAAGAGCAGCTCACTGTCTCGTCGCCCGGGATCGTCCTCGACACCCTCACGGTGCAGGATCTGCTGCGTCGCTATATGACCCTGTCGGGCATGAGCGGAACCATGGTCGCAGTGGCCGAGGAACTGGCCGAGTTCTACTCGCTCCGCTCTGGTCGGATCGAACGACGGCTACCGAACCAGCGGACAGATCTGCCGCAGCGTGTCTTCCTCGACGAGGACTCCCGCGTGGATGCCGTGTTGGTGGAGGCTCGAGAGCGTCATCGGGCAGGGCAACCGGTGCTCGTGGGAACACAGAGCGTCGCGGAGTCCGAACACTACGCAAAGGTGCTCGCCGAGGCGGGAATCGAAGCCCACGTGCTCAACGCCCGCAACGACGCGCGGGAGGCCGCAGTCATTGCAGAGGCCGGCGAGTATGGGGCGGTCACGATATCCACCCAGATGTCGGGGCGCGGCACAGACATCCGCCTCGGAGGCATCGACGAGCACGACCATCGTCGCGTCGCGAGAAGCGGGGGACTAGCGGTGCTGCAGATCGGCAGGTATCCGTCCGGCCGCCTTGACGCGCAGTTGCGCGGCCGCTCAGGCAGGCAGGGCGACCCCGGCACTACCGCCACCTTCGTGAGCACCACCGACGAACTGGTGCAGGCCAACGCTCCTGACCACCTGCTCGAGAAGATCCGACGACGAGGATCGCAACTCGACCAGACCACGCTCGGTTCCATCATCGACCAGGCGCAGCGGATCGCCGAGGGCATCCAACACGACCGCCACCGCGACACCTGGGACTTCAGCCGCGCGATCGCCCGCCAGCGCGACACCGTTCTCGGCGACCGAGAGGCGGTCATGAACGGTGACCGCGCCGCCCTAGAGGTCACTCGACGAATACCAGAGGCATTCGATCGCCTTGCCTCGGCATCCTCCCCGTCAGTAGTTGCTCGTCTCGCCCGCGACGTCGCATTGTGGTGTCTCGACGAACAGTGGTGCGACCATCTGGCACATCTGACGGAGATCCGCGACGGCATCCACCTGCAGGCCCTCGCCGGCGTCAACCCGCGCGATGAGTTTCACCGCATCGCACTGCGCGAATTCCGCGGATTCTTCGCGTCGGCTTATGACCGCGCCGCCGACATCATCCGTGACGTGACACCCGACCAGCTCGGGCAGGACATCACTGTGCTCGGGTTGCGCCGACCGTCGGCAACGTGGACCTACATGACCAGCGACAATCCCCTGGGTAGTCCGATGGACCGCGCCGCGCGCGCGGCTGGCAAATGGATTCGGACACGCGTCTATCGGATCGAGTAATCTCGCCGAAACGGATAACTCTCGCTACAAAGACTCGCGTTCTTGCTGGACAAGTCGGCATCTGAACGCGCCAAAGTCTTACTGCGTGGGGGACATCTCAAAGCGGTTCCTACAACACACTTGCGCGTCGATGACGTTCTTCACAAGTGATTGAGCTGCGGTCAGCGGGCTCGGGTGTGACGACGCGAGCTGATCTCGTTGACATTAATAGGCGATAGCCCTATAACCAATTTATGCGACGTTGCGCTCCCGTCACGGCGGTACGACGAGAAGGTGGCCTCGGCCGGTGCAGCCGATGAGCCTGATGGGTGCGGCGGCAGTGCAGATTCGGGGCCGCGACGACAGCGTCAGCGTTACGGAGCTCTCGTTGCTCACTCTGCCGGCGTTTGACGCCGCGACCCCGTGGCGACGCTTTCGCGCCTATCGCGGTCAGCGTCATTACTCCGGTAGCTACTGGTCGGCGACGATGGAATCGCTGGTGGGGTATGAGTCGAGGCTCGAGCTCGCCAACCTCCTGGGGGAAGACTTCGACCCGTCGACGGTGTGGATCCTCTCGCAGCCGTTCCTTGTCGAAGGGAGGGACGGGAGCCGCAAGCGGCGGCATGTGCCGGACTACCTCGTGGAGCGTACCGGCGGCCGGGCTTGTGTGATCGATGTGAAGCCCGCCGCTCTTCTTAGTGATCCGAAGATCGCGGCCGCGTTGACGTGGTCGGGGCAGTTAGTCGAGTCGATCGGGTGGGACTACGTCGTGCTCAGCGAACCGGAGCCAGTCCGCCTGAGCAACCTCAAGTTTCTCGCGGGCTATCGGCGGGCATTCCAGTTTGCGCCCGTCGAAGTCGAGGCGGTCCGCCTGTCTGTTCAAGAGCCGATGACGTTCGGGCAGGCTTGCCGAGTCGGTGCAGCGCAGCTCGCCGAGCCCGAGTATGCGCGGGGAATCGTCCTTCACCTTCTTTGGGCAGGACGGCTCACGACTGATCTCTCAGCGCCGCTCGCTTCGACAGCGATTGTGGAGCCAGCGTGGTGATGCTGTCCGACGAGCCGACCTTCGATATCCGCGTGGGTGCGAGCTTCAGCTGGGACGGCTCCCTCTGCACGGTCGTCGAGATAGCCGGAAACGCGATTGTCATTCAGGACATCAACCGTCGCCTGCGGCGCCTTCACTATGCGGAACTGCTTCGGCCGCCAAGCGATGGGGGCCGCGCCCGGTTCCCCCGGGATCCTGGTGGCGCTGCGATCGACCCGCTCGCTCTCATTTGGACGCAGCTATCGGCAGCCGAGCAGGAGGATGTGCATCAGCGAGCCGATCACGTACGCGAAGTTCTCACCGGGTACAAGTCCGGCAGTGCCGCACATGCACGCCCAGGCGAGCCGCGGGACGAGTACTCACCCGACAGCGGAAAGATGTCCCGCTACCGTGCCAAAGCGGCCGAGGTGGGCGTTTCAGAGCGCACGATCAGCAACTGGGTGGCTCGATACCTTGAGGCGGACGAACTGGGTCTGATGGACAACCGCCGCGTGAAGCCGACGCGCGGGCTCGGGAACCTCGACCCGCGGTGGGTCGACATGGTGCGCACTATCCAGGCAGAGCAGATTACGGAACCCCGCGTCGCGCGGAAGGTGATCATGCGACGCGTGGCAGCGCGGCTCGAGCGCGAGTACGGGGTCGGCGTGGTGAAGATCCCCTCGAAGTCTGTCCGGTACCGAGCGTTCCGCGACCTCGACTGGGGTCGGAACACGTTCGACGGAAGCACGAAGGCGAAGCGATCGAACGCGAACAAGCCGCAGAGTGCGTTTGGTCGCTTCGCTCCCACTCGGCCAGGTGAGTACGTCCTCATGGATACGACACCGCTGGACGTGTTCGGATTCGATCCCGTGAGCGGCGACTGGGTGAACAGCGAACTCACCGTCGCGATGGATCTCTACGATCGAGCGATCGTCGGTATGAGGCTCACCCCGACCGCTCGCGCTATGGACGTCGCCGGTGTGCTCCTCGAGGCGATGCGTCCGTTCGAGATCCCCGAAAGCTGGGGTAGGACGGCATCATGGCCCTACTCGGGGGTTCCCGACACGCTCATCGTCCGCGAGGACCACATCCAGGTCGCAAGGTTCATCCGAGCCAACCTGCCCGAGACGATCGTCGTCGACCACGGCAAGATCTACCTCTCCGAGCATGTGCTGAGCGTCTGTTCGCGGCTGGGGATCTCGGTACAGCCAGCCCGACTGTACATGCCCACGGACAAGGCCGCGGTGGAGAGGTTCTTCCGCACCGTCAAGGAGCTGCTGAGTCAGCTGCCTGGCTTCAAGGGAGAAGACCTGTTGGCCCGTGGTCTCGACGCTGAATCTGATGCGGTGTACACCATCTCGCAGCTCGAGGAGATCATCCGCGAGTGGATCGCGACCGTTTACCACGTGCGCCCGCACAGCGAACTGGCTGACCCGCTGCTGCCTGGACTGGAGATGAGCCCGCAACAGCGATACGAGCAGGGCGTGGCGACGGCAGGCCACCTCCGACTGCCCCAAGATCGAAACATCGTGCTGGAGATGCTCCCTGTTGTGCACCGAACGATCCAGCGGTACGGAATCGAGAACTGGACGCTGCGCTACAAGGACGACGATGGGGTGCTCCGCAAGTACCGTAACCGGTCGCAATCCCTCTACAACCAGGGGCGAGACTGGCCCTTCTTCGTCAACCCCGACGATGTCCGATACATCTACTTCCACGACCCCGAAGACAGCACATGGCACACCCTGTCCTGGGAGCGAGTCAAAGAGGTCAACACCCCGTTCGGAATCGACGCGCTCGAGTACGCGAAGAAGCTGGCCGCCTCGAACCCGCAGATCCCGGACACCGAAGCAGCTCTGACCGCACTGCTCGCGCGGTGGGGATCCGGCCAACACCTCACCCCGCAGGAGCGCCGTGCCTCCGCACGGCAGGTCGCCGCGCACCGACACGAGACCGAAGCGGCAGCCATGACATCGATCCGCCTGACGCAGGAGCTCATCGCACGAAGCAGCCCCGGCGTGACTCTCCCGAGTGAGGAGCTGGCCGGTCCCCGTGCCGTCTCCCTGTCCTCTCCGGCGCCGTTGGGTGGCGACGACGACGTGGACGACGAACTCGACCCCACCGAGTACGACCCAGACCCGGAGTTCTACGCGACCGCCCTGGAGGATTTGTGATCAAGCCTGACACTGGCCCGTCTACCTACGAGTGGTGGAAGTACCTCGCCGAAAGGCCGAGCCCGGTCCGGCCGGAGCGACTCTCTATGGCGCAGATTCGCGCCCTCGACACCGTCGCGCGCAGGGACTACGGGCGGCAACGCCGGCGATGGCACGAGAGCATCCTGCTGCGCACACCGCAGGTTGTCCGTGCCAATGAGCAACTCGACGATCTGCTTGAAGCCAACGAGGACGCGGTGACCCGCGTTCGGGCCGCTGCGGCCATCGACGCTCCGCCGTCTCTGGGCAAGTCGACCACCGTCGACGCGTACGGACTCAGATACCACCGGGAACAGATCGACCAGCTCGGCGAGTACGTGGATGATAACGACGACATCCTGAGGATCCCCGTGTGCCGAATCACGCTCACCGGCGATGTGACGATCAAGGGGCTTCACCAGCAACTATTCGAGTTCTACGCACACCCGGCGCGGCGGGCGACCACGGGCAGGGTGCTCGCCCGCGATCTTGCCACCATGGCGGGCGACGCAGTCCGACGCCACGAGACGCGGCTGATCATTATCGACGACGTCCACTTCCTCCGCCCGGGCACCGAGAAGGGCGAGCAGGTCGCGAACGAGCTCAAATGGCTCGCTAACGAGTACCCCGCGACCTTTCTGTTCGCCGGTGTCGCTCTGAAGCAGCGAGGGTTGTTCTCCGAAGGCCGCAACGGTGAGTTCGCCGCCTTGGCGCAGACCGGCCGGCGATGGACACTGCTGCAGCTCCACGCGTTTGATCCGCTCACGGCGATCGGCGCACCCGTGTGGCGCGACACGCTGCTCGGGATCGAGCAGCGACTGATGCTTGCGCGGATGCGTCCGGGCACCCTCGCCGACACGCTCAGCGACTACCTCTACATTCGCTCGACAGGCGTCATCGGATCGTTGATGCAACTGATCCGCCTGGGAGCGATACGCGCCATCCGCACCGGGAAGGAGACCCTCGACACGGATCTCCTGGAACAGGTCTCGATCGATGAAGCTGCGGAGATCGCACGTGGCGCTACAGCAATTCTCGTGAACAAAGCACGGCGAGTCGCCCGATCATGACCGAGCTTCGTCGTCTGCCGTTCCGGGTTCGCCCCATGCCAGACGAACCTCTTGACTCCTGGCTGGAAACGATGGCAGCCGCGCACGGCGTCACTTTCGGACAGATGATCGTCGCACTGGGACTATCCGGCCCAGCGGCCGTCGAGCAGGATCAGCACTACTCCGTCGGGCGTCTGAACCGGTGGTCGTTCCACCTCGACGAGGGACCACTCGAGCGCCTCATCCACACGACAGGGTTGTCGGCCGACTGCCTGCAAGCCATGACCAGGTCGGCGTTCGCTTCGACGGTGACCAAGTACACGCTCAAGGGGCGGCTGAGCATCCAATGTCCGACCGCGGGGACGCAAGGGCGCTTCTGCCCGGAATGCCTCCTCGACTCTGGTGGCCGGTGGAGGCTCTCGTGGACGTACGCGTTCGTGTCGATGTGCCCTCGTCACCGGCGCGTGCTCAGCGACATCTGTCCTAGTTGCGGTGAGGCACCGCGCGCACGCCCGCAACCGATGTATCTCGTCCCACGACCGGGATGCTGCCACAACAGGCCACACCGCGCGGCAGATCCGCGTCAACGCTGCGGCGCCGATCTGCGCGACGAGACCGGACGCGTCGAGGCAAGCACGGGGATGCTTGCTGCGCAGCGAGCCCAGTTCGCGACGATCTCTCAAGGCGTCGGTCGATTCGGCATGTACCGCGACAACCCGCAAGCTGCACCGCTCGTTATGGAGGATCTCCGAACCATCGCTCGCATCGCGGTCCGTGCTCTCGTCAATGGCGAGGACATCGATGCTGGAGATATCCCGTCGGCAACCCTCGGTAAGGCACTCGACGAAGACGGCATCCTCCGCAAGGAACGCCCCCGAACCTCGGCGCTGGCAGCGCTCGGAGCCAGTCTCGCCTTCCAGGCGGTGCAGGACCCCGACCGCCTCTTCAAGCTCCTCCACGGCCGTATCCCACCATCAGCGGTGTTCGATCAACACAGCCTCCAGCTGAAGGTCTCGGTTGCCCGATCGCGCGGCCTCAACATGCGCCACCTCACACACATCCAGCACCTTGTTCCCCCTCCACCGTCCGGAGCGAAAGAACGAGCGCGCAAACTTCCCGCACAGATCTGGCCCGAGTGGGCGGCGCAACTTCGGATTCCCAAGACCGATCCCGAGCTCGCAGCCGCCGCCGTCTCCACAGCAGTGATGATCGCAGGCACCCGCCTCAGCCACGTCGAGGCCCTCGAAATGCTTGGATCGCCACTGCCCCGGCACCGCGTCCGGGATACCACCCGGTTGCTGCGCGACACCGACCCCGCCAAGAACCTCTTGCTCCCCATCGCCCGCCTCGCCATCTACCTCGATGCCGAGAACCCCCCAATCGACTACGCGCGCCGACGCGCGCTCGACTACGCATCACTCCTCCCGGCCGTCGACTGGAACGCGATCGCAGCCCGGGTCAACACTCGTCGCGGCGGCGCCCCACGACTGCGACAGATTCGGCTGCTGCTCTACAGCTGGCTCAGCGGGAACCATCCAGACCAGGCCCCGCAGCTCTTCCGGCCGCACTCCGCCGCGGAGGTCACGAACGCCCGAGAGCTGGCAGCCTCCCTCTCGCACGAGTTGGAGCTCGAGCTCCTCAACGTGGCCCGACGCTTCCTCGAGGCGCATCGCATCAACGAACCCGTGCGCTGGAGTCCTCCCCTCGACGTCGCTGACTGGAACCCCACGGTCGACGACGCCGAACGCACAGCAAGGTGGCCCGTCAACCAGCCCGCTCGCGAACACCTCCGCACGACATTCACGTTCAGCGAACTCGTGGACGAATACCGCAGCGGCCGGGCTCTGAAAGACCTCGCCAGCGATTCGGGCGTCGGTCGCTCGGTTATCAGCCGTGTCCTGAAAGAGGCGGGAATCGAACTCCGACCCGCGCACGCCCCACGCCAGGTCGTCGTCGACGACGACCGAATCCGAGTCGACTATCAGAACGGCCGCACGCTCGAGGCGATTGCACGCGAACTTGGATGCAGCGAATCCACCGTTGCCCGGAGACTCCGGCTACTCGACGTGCAACTCCGGGCGCGCGGAGGCCGAACCAAAGACCTCGCCGAAGTGGTGATCTCCGAATGAGTGACAGACCGCGGGACCCGGAATACCGACTCGGTGAAGGAGAAGCCGCGCCGATCGCCCCAGGCGACAAACACGGAGTAGTCGCTGTCGCTCCGAACACAACTGGGGATCATCGTTCGAGTAAGACCGCACCTGTGGTCAAGCCGTGGTCGGCACCCCACCTGGCGCCGCTCTTCATGGAACTCACGTCAGCGAAGACCGCGCCGAGCTGGGCGCGCCGTGCGGTGAAGATCATCCATCGCTACACCCGTGAGCACAGCGAACCGCCGACGTTCCGCGAACTGTTCAGCGAACTCGCCACCCAAGATCCCGACTACGCCGACCATGAGGAGGCGTGGTCGTCACGGGCAGTCCGGAACCTCGTGATGGTGCATTGGCGCAGGCAAGGATGGGTGCGATACCGGACCGAGACCCGCACCCTCCGATCCGGCCCCAACGCGAACCGCGACCTGTTCCCGGCTACCCGTTCGGCTCTTCGGGAGGGAGCGCGTCGAGAAGCTCCTCAAGAACGATGACGAGCTCGTTGTAACCCTGCATGTAGAACAGCGCGTCTGAGCCCGGTGTTTCACCGTCGATGACGCCGGCGAGGACCGTGCGCGCTTCCCGGGTCGCGGCCTGCAGGCGCGTCTCGATGCCCGGGAGGCTGCGGATCCATTCGTCGACGAGGGTGAAGCGGATGGGCGTGAAGTCGTGCGCGTCGACGCCGACGTGGAACTCGTGCCCGTGCGGGCCGTGATCGCGGGCATGCGTGTGACCGTGCAGCAGCGGGACGCCACCGTCGCTGCGTGGGCGGTGGGTCGTGTGCCGGTCGGTGCCGTGCGAGTCGCCGCTGTAGGGGTAGTGGGATGCCAGAATCCGGTACCCGTGGCGTGTGCCCTCAATGACCTCGGGGAGGATGCTCCACCCGGCCGCCTCGTACACCGGCGTGAACCGTTCGATCGCGCGCCTTGACTGTGTCGCCGGCGAGACCCGATCATGGTTGCCGGGCACGAGGAACCGTCGCCCGTTCAGGTGCGCGGTCAGCCCGACGGATTCCTCGATCGGCCCGAGCGCGAGATCACCGAGATGAAGCACAACGTCGTCCGGGCCCACCACATCGTTCCATCGTCGCGCAAGCTCCGCATTCATCTCTTCCACGGTCGCGAACGGACGCTCGGCGAGTTCGCTGATGCGTGCGTGACCGAAATGCTGGTCCGAGGTGACGAAGTCGACCTGGTCGAAGTCGAACCACGGATACTCGCTCACAGCTGCTCTCCACGCTCGCAGTCGAGGCTGCTTCTACAGCTCATCGACGTCGACGCCGAAGCGCGCCGCCACATCCTCGAGCGGTTCACCGCTCATGCCATCCCGCTCACGCACCACCCGCTCGACCTCGCGGTCGTCGATTGCTTCGACCAGCTCCTCGAGTACTCGGTCGATGTCGCCGCCGTTCGCGGCGGC
>Ga0116168_1001806_pt1 | contig 15121 bp, 12 predicted proteins | sample AD_UKC129_MetaG_FD_89795 | JGI IMG/M metagenome (GOLD analysis project Ga0116168, IMG submission 89795) | Active sludge microbial communities of municipal wastewater-treating anaerobic digesters from Canada - AD_UKC129_MetaG | ecosystem: Engineered > Bioreactor > Anaerobic > Digestate | place...
CCACGCCTGATGAACCATCGACATCGGTTTCTGGAGATCTCTCACCAGAACCGATACTACCTCAACAGCAAGTTCGGGCCGAAGTACCGGAAATCACGCGGCGCAAACTAACCGCCATTCGGGCTGACCTGAAACTCGACGTAATCCTCCCGTTGAACGGCCTTCAGAAAGATTTCGAACGCGTCGCCCAGCTCCCACAGCCGCTGGTTCAACGCGGTGGCGCGCGAGAAGATGTCGGCATCCCAAAGCTCAGCGAACACAAGGAACTCGTCGTCGCGCCATCCGACCCGGACGTTGCCGGGCGCGAACCGCTTTTCCGGCTCGGGCCTCCACGCCTGGCGCAGTGCGCAGGCGGACGCGCCCTCAAACGCGCGTCGGACGTTCGTGAGATCGCGCGAATCAAACGCCGTCAACGCGCGTGCCCGCAATTGCACCATGCCTGTCGTCAATCGCAAATCGGCAGGTCCCACGGTCCCCGGAACCGCAGGCGGAAGCGTATCGCCGGGTTCGTCATTACCAACTCAGCCATCGCAGTGAAACCCGGATACATCCTGCCTTTCCGGCGGGAACGGTTCCTCGCTTTGCTGCAGAATCCAGCCCTGATGGTCAATTCCGCGCGCGCAGGCGACAGGAATTGTCACGAAGAAGCCTATTGCATCAATGGCGCTCTGTTCAGCAGCGACGCCGGCATCTCGGAAGTATCCTGAAACCAGTAAACGAACGTCGTGCCAAAGGCGCCGGCCCAGGATGTGAAACGGCGCATCGTCTCTGCGCGGCACCACCGTGCCGATCCGTCCGCGAACAACTGATTGCCGCCCGCCGAACCCTGGTCTTTGGGATGCGCCGGTATGTTCGCATACACCCAGTATCGGGCGTTGTTTGCGGGCACGTGCCTTGACGCCCAGGTCGTCCCCATCTTGATATGCGCGTCGGCGGCCAGAACCCAGTGCGGTTTGGACGTGCTGAGCGGCGATCGAGGGCTGAAGCCGCGCACCGCGCCGCCTCCGTCGGGATTCCAGTTGGTCAATCCCCCGAAATACGAATAACCAACAACCCACTGCGGCGGGGACGCCGCGCCCTCAAACTGCGGGAGGTCGCGGCGATTGGGACAATTCCACACCGTTGCCGCACCGGCCTGCACCTGCAGGCCCACGAGCCGTGCCGCCTGCGCCCCCGGATCCGTCAACGTGATCGGCACGTTTTCCCGCAGCGGCAACACCCGGTCGTTGAAGTCAGCCGCGTACATCGCCACGCCCACCCCGATCTGCTTCAGATTGTTGAGGCACGAAACGCGTTTCGCCCGTTCCTTCGCCCTCGCCAGCGCCGGCAGCAGCATCGCCGCCAGAATCGCTATGATCGCCACCACCACAAGCAACTCGATCAATGTAAAACCGCTCGCTCGCGTCGCGTTGTGCTTCGTTTTGTTGTCAGAGTCGTTTTTCATTTGTTCGGCGGCTCGGAATCTGAGTCGGCCCAAACAGCCCTCCGTCCTCTGTTCCAGTCTCCATGTAATGCGCCCGAAACCACCGCCGGTCCATGGAGAATCCGATGATTTTTTCTGAATTCAAATCCGGGCATTGCGGGCCCGGACGGCCAGCCTGTGAACCGCCGTCGGGACTCCGGACGGATCGACAGTTAAAGGGCAAAATCGTTTGACTGCTCAGGGGGCGATTTGTAGATTGCGCTCCCGCTGCCAGGAGAGCAGTCCAGGCGAAGGCGTTCGCCGACCGGTTATGACTCCAGAGTAGCTCAATGGTAGAGCACGCGGCTGTTAACCGTGTGGTTGCAGGTTCGAGTCCTGCCTCTGGAGCCAGAAATCCATCCGCTGATTTCAGCGGTTCTTGTTTAACGAGAAGACCCCGTGGGGTGATCCCCTCGGGGTCTTGTCGTTTCCGGCGTGTCCACGCTGACTTACGCCCGCCCGCACATTAACCCCGATTCTCCGTTTCGAAGCTCACCGCTCGGGGTTCGGGTGCAACCGTTGGGTTTGCGCGCGCTCACCGAAAATGTCCTCTCCGAATTCTCCCGTTCTCCGTTTTTCGAGTCGCCTTGTTTAACAGCCCGGCTGCATCCGGACACCCGTTTCGACATTTCGAACTCCCCTCCGGTAGGTATCTGCCGAAAGCCGGACCAGTGGGTCCGGCGCAAGCGGATTACCAGACAGCGGAAACAGCCGTGAGATCGGAGACCGTTGTGGGTGCCGACGACATCGCCTTCGGGTGGTGTCGGACGGGCTCCAACGGCCTTCTCGACGTCAGGCCGATCCCGCCCCAGCGGCATCCACGACGGCACCTTTACGCGGCCTCCCGCAAAAGGAGGACCGGATGCCGGACAACGAACACGTCCCCACCTCACTTGAAGAGGTGATATCGGAGATCGCCACGATCCTGGCCAGAGGCTACATGCGCCATCGAAACGGACGCCGAATCGCCCCAGATTCCGGCAGTGGGGCAGAGCATGTAGCGCAAGTTGAAGAATCTGAGGCGTTTACTTCGATTCGCCTTGATATTCCGGGCCACCGAAGCCTTCATTCATTCACGAGTTAACGCCCTGAGATTGCGGTGCGGACGGGCCGCCCGCAGGGCGAAGCCCATGAAGCAAAGGAGGTTTCGGATGGAAGCAACAACGTATCAAGAGGTCCAGGGGCTCTCCCGGATGACCGTCGGAGAACTCCGGGACAAGTACCTCGAGGTCTTTGGGGAAGAGACCCGCTCCTACCATAAGGAGTTTCTTCGCAAGCGAATCGCCTGGCGCATTCAGGCTCTGGCGGAGGGTGACCTTTCGGAGCGGGCCCGGCGCAGAGCTGAGGAACTGGCCAATGACGCCGACCTGAGAACGCGGTCTCCGCGTGATCCGGTCGCCTCGGGTTCCGCCGAGATCAAGGCGAGAACGGCGACCAGCCGCATATCCCCGTCGCACGACCCGAGGCTGCCGCTGCCCGGGACTCTGCTCGCCCGCGAGTTCCGAGGCCGCGACATTGTGGTCAAGGTACTCGACAACGGCTTCGAGTTCGACGGCCGACGGTACAAGTCCCTCTCAGCCATCGCCCAGGAGGTCACCGGGAGCAAATGGAACGGGTTCCTCTTCTTCGGTATCGCCGATGCCGCGGCCAAGGGCGGGAGCCGCAAACCCGAGAGGAGGAACGAATGAGCAGAAACAATAACCACGGCCGGGGAGAAGCCCTGGATTCGGCATCAAGAACCAACGGGACGATCCGCTGCGCCATCTACACCCGCAAGTCCACAGACGAGGGGCTGGAGCAGGAGTTCAACAGCCTCGACGCCCAGCGGGAATCCGCGGAAGCCTATATCGCGAGCCAAAGACACGAGGGATGGGTGTGCATTCCGGATCGGTTCGACGACGGCGGCTTCACCGGCGGCAACATGGAGCGGCCCGCCCTCAAGCGGCTCTTCGCCGGCATCGAGTCGGGCGGCATCGACTGCGTGGTGGTCTACAAGGTGGACCGTCTGAGCCGGTCCCTTCTGGACTTCGCCCGCATGATGGAGCTTTTCGACAAGCACTCCGTGAGCTTCGTCTCGGTCACCCAGCAGTTCAACACGACCAGTTCCATGGGGCGGCTCACGTTGAACATCCTTTTATCTTTTGCCCAGTTCGAGCGGGAGATCATCTCGGAGCGCACCCGCGACAAGATGTCCGCCGCACGGCGCAAGGGCAAGTGGGTCGGCGGGATGCCGGTTCTCGGGTATGACGTCGACCCGAAAGGCGGCAGGTTGGTCGTCAACGAGGACGAAGCCGTACAGGTCCGGGGGATGTACCAGCTCTACCTGGAGCACAAAGCCTTGATCCCTGTCGTTCAGGAAATCGAACGACGCGGCTGGAAAAACAAGCAGTGGACCACCAAGAAGGGTCAGGAGCGCGGCGGAAAGCCTTTCACCAAGAACAGCCTCTTCCGGCTTCTGACCAACGTAATTTACACCGGCAAGGTCGATTACAAGGGAAGCATATACAACGGCGAACACGACGGAATTGTCGACGTCGATCTTTGGCAGCGGGTGCAGGATGCTCTCCGGCGGAACGGCAGCACCGGCGGCAAGGAGGTGCGCAACAAGTACGGAGCCATCCTGAAGGAGATTCTCTACTGCGCTCCCTGCGGCACGGGGATGGTGCATACCTACACGGCCAAGGACAACGGCAAACGGTATCGCTACTACGTCTGCCTGAACGCGCAACAACGAGGCTGGGCGTCCTGTCCGACCAAGTCGCTCAACGCGCACGAGATCGAGACCGCGGTGGTCGAGCACATCCGAGGCATAGGCAGGAATGAGGAAATCATCGCAGCGACGGCTGCAAAGGTTCGGGAAGAGAGCGGCAAGCGCATGGTGGAACTGGAAACCGAACAACGCGGCCACGAACGTGAACTCAAACGGCTGCACACCAGAGTGCAGAAGCTGGTGAGCGAGTCCTTCACCGCCGCCTCGAACGGAGGGGCGGCCATGGACCAGCTCGCCGACCTTCAGGATCAGATTCGAACCATAGAACAGCGGATGACCACCATACGCGAAGAGGTCATCACGATCCAGAGAGAAACTGTTGATGAAGGCGACCTGGCCCGGGCGCTGGCGGTCTTCGACTCGGTTTGGGAGTCACTGTCTTCCCGAGAACAATCACGGATCGTCCGACTCCTCGTCGAGCGCGTCGGTTATGACGGGCGGGACGGTAGAGTGACCGTGACTTTCCGCTCAGCGGGAGTCAAGGCGCTGTGCAGCGAGGCCGACATCCGCAGTCGAGAGGTGTCCGCATGAAAAATACCGCATCCGAGGGAACGGGACTGAGCCGGCTGGAGATCTCCTTCAGTTTCAAACCAAAGAACCGCAGGAAAAGCGACAACCATCCGCACGAGGTAGACCGAACCATCGAGCCGGGGAATCTGCCCCGCATCTCGAAGTTGATGGCTTTGGCGATCCGCTTCGACGGATTGGTCCGGCGCGGCGAAGTGCGGGACTATGCCGATTTGGCCAGGCTCGGCTATGTGACGCGCGCACGCATCACCCAGATCATGAACCTGCTCAACCTGGCCCCGGACATCCAAGAGGCGATTCTCTTCCTGCCCCGGACGGTCAAGGGGCGTGACCGGCTTCGGGAGAAAGAGGTCCGTCCCATTGCCGCAGTTCCCCACTGGTCGCGTCAACGAAAGATGTGGGCGAAGCTGACCGCCGAGCGGATGAGCTGACGCCCCCTCTCAGGGCAACCGGACGCCTCTCTATCCACCCGTCCGATCACCGATCTCTCTTTTCATCCCCGCCGGCAATCCCCAAACCTCCTGATTCATGTACATTTTTTCTATTGACCTGATGCCTATCAGGTCGTATAATATCAGCCTGTAATGTGGCCGTAGTTTGCCCTGACCGGGCCCTGCGGCCATTGGCGTTCATAAATAAGCCATTTGGATGGTTGAGGATACACATGAGTCAAAGACCGCGAGGCAGACGCCCCGTTCAGGAAATAACCGAGCCGCAACGCCGTACATTGAAGGAGATCCGCCTCTTCACGAACCGGCGGGGGTTCCCCCCGACCATGAAGGAACTCGCGGACATCCTCGGCATATCGCACGCCAGCGCCCACGGCCAGGTGAGCCAGCTTGTCCGCAAGGGCTATCTGAAGCGCGAACCCCGGAAGGCTCGTGGAATTGCGATTGTCCGCGAACCCGAGGACGACATCCCCGATCTTGTGGCCGTCCCCATCGTCGGCCGGGTGGCTGCCGGCCAGCCCATCTTGGCCGAGGAGAACATCGTCGGAAAGGTGCTGGTCGAAGGCGGGATCGCCCGGGCAGGCCGGTGCTTCGCCCTGGAAGTGACCGGAGACAGCATGGTGGACGCCGGAATCCGGGAGCGCGACCTGGTGGTGGTGCGACAACAGCCCGTGGCGGAGAACGGTGACATCGTGGTCGCGTTGTTAGAGGACGAGGCCACGGTGAAGCGGCTTTATATCCGCGGCGAGAGAATTGAATTGAGACCGGAAAACCCGAAGCATCGACCGATCCCCGTGGGGCCCGACGACGGGCTGCGCATCATCGGCAAGGTCGTCGCCGTCAGGCGGCCCGGCTCGGAAACGCAAACGCCGGGAACGGCCTGGCTATAAAGCACAAGGAGGAACGAACGAATGGCGACGTACAATCTCAGGCGTTTTGCCCATGCCGACGGCCTCAAGGCCATCGCGCGTGAGCATCTGTTGGCTCTGCTGAACCCTCACAAGCCCTACTTCGACGGCAGAGGATTGACGTTGCCGCCGCCGTCCGCCTCCGACGGCATCGACTACGACCAACTCGTCAATGTGCTCATGAACCCGAATACGGACACGCCGAAGGGCCTGCTCGACGCACTCTACTTCGTGCATGAGATGGCCACGCCCGAAGCCATGGACGTCCTCCTCCAAGAGGCGGAGAACAACGGCATCTCTCTCGACGGGAACCCGGACCCCACCGCGGCCGACGTGGCCGTTCAGGTCTACCTGCAGAACAAGGACCTTCTCGAGCGCAAGCACGCCGAGCAGTACCTTTTGAAGCCCCGCTCCTTCGAGTATTTTCAGACCGATACACATCCGATCCCCAAGTTCAAACCGCCGACAGCGAAAGCGCTCGTGGCTCTGGAAAAGGACCTCGACGATTGGTTCGAGAAGAAGAAGCGCGGCAGGGGATCGAAGGTCTTCGTTTACCCCAAGAAGGATTCCGTGTGGTTTCTGGTGCGTCACGGTGATCCGTTGCGGCGTGAGGGCAGCCTCGACGGCGGTCAGGCTTCGAGCGTCTTCTACCGTCCAGAGAAATACGACGTGCTGGTTTACGAACCGACCATCGGCGAGATTCGAATGCACGCTTGTGGAAAAGGGGAAAAGGACCTCTTCCGCCGGCAGTTCGGCCGCCATGTGTTCAGCAAGGAGGATTTCTTCCCTGAGACCGGCAAATACACGCTCGAGCCGCTCCGGACCGACGGAGATGCCTCCGTCATTTGCACGGACGTGGACGGCAATGAATATCTCGGTTTCAAGCCGCTTCCGTCCGGCAAATGGCGATCCTGAAATCCGACTCGATCAATTCGCAGATTTCTCTTGCTTTTCTCTTGCGAACGATATAACATACGCTATTAAATTCGGGCAGGGGCCGTGGTCTGTCATTCAGACGAGAGGTGCAGCGAATGGACACAGAAGGTCGAAGTATTTCGGCATTGGTAAAAGAGATACGACGTCAGCTTTCCTTGAGCCAGGAGGACTTGGCCAGGTTGCTCGGCGTGAGCTACGCGACCGTCAACCGGTGGGAGAACGGGTTGTCTAAGCCCTCCAAGCTGGCGAAGGCCCAACTGGAGACCTTCTGTAAAAAGATGACCAGTCAGGGCAAGTTGACACTTCCGGAGGGTGAGCACAGATGACGAGCGAACACGAAAAGCAAAAACCGCCGCTGCCTCTTCTTCTTTTCCGCCTTCGCGCCTTGGTCCTCGCCCTCGGCGAGTCTGCCTCTACCGCATGGTGGAAAACCGAATTTATGAATGAAACCGGGCTGAGGTTCTTGGAGCGTCTGTATCCGCGGACGACCTTTCAAGCAGCGGTCCACGCAGCAGGAAAGGCCGCAGGCGACGCTCATGACCGCGCCGTCGGACGCGTCGGCGTGTACCACCTCTTCAGACTGCCTGAATCCCTGGAAACCGAACTCCATCGAATGCCCCCGGACCCGGCCGATGATTTCTTTCCGACATTGCGCAACGCCATGGGGCGGCCTGAGGAGTTGATGAAATTGCTCGCACCGATGTGCGGCGGCGAGAGAGCGGACGCCGCTCCCGGAGCAAGAAAGATCGGCACCGACAAGGACATTATGACAACGGCGGGAATCAGGAAAACCGCCGCTGTTTACCATACGGCGTTTACGACGAACAAACCCGGCTTCCCCTATTTCACGGCCGTTACGGACGGAGGCCGTGGATGACCATGACCATGGGTAAAGAAGTACAGCGGAAATACTCGACCGCGATCAGCAAGGGTGCCGGAATGATTGAAGAGACCCGGCGTCTCCTCGAACAATGGCGTCCGGATGAACCGCTCGATGACTTCACGCGCAGGGTCCAGACTGAAGGGCTGCTCGGCAACTCCACCGCCTACAGAACCCGCGACGTCGTGCGAAGAGTGTTTGCACCGCGGTTCTTGAGACCGAGCGACAAGCCCGCACGGATTCTTCAAAGAGTGCTTGCATCAGGCCTGCCGGGGCGTGTTTTCACCGAACTCCTGTTCGTGTTTGCGGCGCGTCAGGACCCCCTGGTTTATGACTTCACGATACGTGAATACTGGCCCGCCGCCCGCAGGGGAAGACAGGTCATGGACACGGACCCGATGCTCTCTTTTCTGTCGGAAGCACATTACGACGGCCGTTTGGACAACCAGTGGTCGGAGAAGGTGTCGGTGCGCATCGCCCGGTGCGTTCTCGGTCTCCTTCGGGATGTCGGGTTCCTCCGCGAAGTCGTCCGGGGCCGCAGGGAGATCGTCAATTACCGCATGTCGGATGAAGGGGTCGCGATCTTGGCCAAGGAACTCAATGAAGCCGGCGTGACGGACTCCTCACTTTGCAACCATCCCGACTGGGGGCTGTTCGGAATGACTCCTTCGGAGGTGGTGGAGCGTCTGGACGGCATCGGGGAACACCGCGGGGTGATCGTTCAGCGCGCCGGTTCGGTCGTGCATTTCACCTGGGTCGTCAAATCCATTGAGGAGCTGATCGATGTACTCGCTCGATAATGCATTCAACGAACTGCTCGATAAGATCCGAGACCCCGATGCGCTCAATCCGGCCAAGAGCGCACCGGTCTTTTACTTTCGTTACCCGCCCGAAATGATGCTCACCGTCAAGAAACACCTTCCCCGTTTGATATCGAGAATCAGACAGGAGGCCAGCCGTGACGTCCGCCGCGTTTCTCTTGCCGATGTTATCTGGGACATTGTGGATAAGTCGGGAAGATGGGATATCTGGCTCGATCTGGAAAGTGATGCCGACGCCGACCAAATCAACGAGGCGGTCCGTGATGTTCTGCGTCAGGGAAACAAGCTGATCAGCCGCGTCACTGAAGCGATTACATCCGCGCCGGAGGGAACGATCGTCTTCCTGACGGAAGCCGAGCTTCTGCACCCTTATCTGAGAACGCGCGTCATCGAGGAGTACCTGCATAACAAAGTCACCGTCTGCACGATCATATTCTACCCCGGTGAACGAAGCGGCCAATTCGGGTTGAAGTTCCTCGGGTTTTACAAAGAAGACAGCGGATACCGCTCGACGATTATCGGAGGCCTTTAGCGATGACGAAAATCCACGAATACTTCAGGCGTGACATAAACAGGACCATTGAGAAAGTCATCGACTATTACGCCCAGGAGGAGGACCGCCTGGCGCGTGAGGTCGCCGAATACGAGGTTACGGACAATATCGAGTCCTGCTTCCGCAAGTTCCTCGATGTTTTCGGCGAAGGCGTCCGGGGCGGTCAGGTGACTGAGGTCGGCATCTGGGTGTCCGGCTTTTACGGCAGCGGCAAGAGCTCGTTCACCAAATACCTCGGTGCGTCCCTTGACCCGATGCGTACCGTCGGCGGCAAGCCCTTCCTTGATCTCCTTTGCGACCGTTTCCCCCGCAACGAGATTCCGGCCGCACTGCGCACCGTCTCCAAGAAACATCCCACAGCGGTGGTGCTGCTTGATCTCGGCGCGGAACAGCTCGCCGAAAGCGCCGCCGCCCCGGTCTCCACCGTGCTTTATTGGAAGGTGCTTCAGTGGGCGGGTTTTTCCAAAGAAAAAAAAGACCGCTCAGCTCGAGTTCACACTCGACCGCCGCGGAAAGTACGATGAGTTCAAGGATAAATACCGAAGGCGTTACAAGAGTTCGTGGGAGGAAATCCACAACGATCCGTTGATCGGCGTGGCCCGCGCGGCGGAGATCGTGCCGGAGGTCCTGCCCGATGATTTCCCCACGCCGGAGAGCTTCCGCGGACTGCGGTTCGAGGAAGCCAGGGACGTGCGGGACCTGGCGCGTGAGATCATCGACATCTGCAGGCGCAAGACCGGGCATGAAAACATTCTGCTCCTTGTGGACGAGGCCGGTCAGTACGTCGCCCCCCGCGGCGAGTTGATCCTCAACCTCGACGGGCTGGCCCGCAATCTCAAGGAGCTCGGCAAAGGCAAGGTTTGGATCGCCGCCACCGGCCAACAGACCTTGAGCGAAATCGTCGAAAAGGCCGCGCATAACTCCGCTGAGCTCAACAAGCTGCGGGACCGTTTCCCGATTTCCATCCATCTCGACGCGGGCGACATCCGTGAGATCACACACCGGCGTCTGCTCGACAAATCCGAGGAGGGGCGGAAGAAGCTGGAAGCCTTATTCAAAGAACACGGAGAGTCCTTGGTCACCCACACCCGTCTCTCCGGTACCGCCCTGTTCAAGGGCGACCCCGATTCGGGAACGTTCACGCGCCTCTATCCATTCCTGCCGCAGCATTTCGACCTTCTGCTGGAACTCATCCGGACCCTCGCCCGTTCCACCGGCGGCATCGGTCTGCGGTCGGCGATCCGCGTCATCCAGGACGTACTGGTGGACAAGAGCCGTGTCCTCGGCGCCGACGCCGTCAAGCTCGCCGACCGGGAGATCGGCGCGCTCGCCTGCGTGGACGATTTCTACGACACCCTCCGCGCGGACATCGCCAAGGTCCTGCCCCATGTCATCGGAGGGGTGGAGAAGACAGCCAAGATCTTCGGGCCGACCGCCTTCGAAACCAGAGTGGCCAAAGCGGTCGCCGCCCTTCAACCCGTGGAGACCTTCTCCCGTACCGCGGAGAATCTCGCCGCACTGCTCTATAGAAAGATCGGGTCTCCCGGGCTGCTCGACCAGGTGCGGGAGGCTCTCCGGAAAATCGCATCCGAAAAGGAATGCGGCCTCATAGAGGACCCTCAGGCGGGCGGCTGGGTCTTTCTGAGCGACGCCGTCAAACCGATCCGCGACAAGCGCAACAGCTACGCGCCCACGTCCGGCGAAGCAATGAGGGCAAGGATCGACGTCCTCAAACAGGGTACCGCCGACCATTCATTATTCCGGGTGCAGCCCGCCGCGAGACTGGAGGACATCAAGGAAGTCAGGTCATCGGTCAAACTCGGCCGGACGCCGGTCGTAGGCGGCTCCGAAGATGTCGAACTGCGTCTGGAATTCGTCGACCCGGCCCTCTGGGACGGCAAGCGGGGTGAATTCCTGGTCTCCACCAATACCCAGGTGGAACTGAAGAACACCGTGGTCCTCCTGGTGAAAAACGACGACACCGTGGAGGAACTTCTTCCCGAAATCGTGCGCTCGGAAAAAGTCCTCGGTGACGTCGATGAGCGGACCGCGGATCACGTGGTCGCCCAGTATCTCCGCGCCGAACGCCGGGCGGCCGAGCGCTGCCGTGAGCGGACGGCCGCCGCCATGGAAAAGGCGATGCTGGAAGGCGTCTTCATCTTCCGCGGCAAGCCGACCCCCGTCCGTGAAGCCGGCGAGACCCTGGACGCGGCTGTGCGCTCGGTCCTGGCCGGAGCCGTCAAGGAAGTCTTCCCCCATTTCCATCTGGCCCCGATCCGGCCTTCCACGGACGCGGCTGCGAAATTCCTCGGGGTGGAGCGTATGGACCGCATCACCAAGGACCTCGATCCTCTCGGTCTTGTGGTCAAGAGCAAGGGCGCTCCTCGGGTGGACACGGCGGCCCCGGTGCTCGCGGAGGTCATCAGAGTGTTCCGGACCAAGACCGCCGAGTCCGGTTCCGGAAGGCTTCAGGGTTCCTATCTTCAGGATTTGTTTTCCGCCCCGCCCTACGGGTGGACCAAAGACACCGTGCGGTACCTGTTAGCGGCTCTCCTTCGCGCCGGAGAGATCGAGTTTCACGTCCCGGGCGCTGGAGGACCTGTGCGGACCGCGGGACCGCAGGCGGTGGAAGCCGTCAAAAGCACGGTCTCGTTCAACAGGATAGGTGTGTCGTCCCGCGACGCCAAACTGCCCCCCGAAGCCTTGGACAGGGCCGCCCGGCGTCTGGAAACCCTCTTCGGCGACGAAGTTCTGCCGTTGGAAGACCACATCAGCCGCTCCGTCCGGCTTCACATCCCTGACCTCCTGGAAAAACTCGGGGCTTTGCCCGACCGTCTGCGTCTCCTGAGCCTTCCCGGCGAGAGCCGCTGCCGGCGCCTGCTGGCCGACGCTGCCGATCTGCTGAAGGGCGACGCCGGCGGAGCGGCTTCGGTCCTCGGCGGTGTGGAATGTGCGCTGCCCGACGAGATCACCTGGGCCAAGGCTGTTTTCGACGCCCTTGAATCCGGCGCGGAGACCGACGTACGGAACGCCCGGTCGGTGCTGGATTCCTCAGCCGACCTGGAACGGCTCTTCCCCGGTGCCGTGAACGACCTCCTGAGTGACGAAGACAGGATCGCTGCGGAGGAAGTGCTGTCGAGCGAAAGGTTCTTCGAGCGGCTGCCCGAGCTGCGGGGCGTGGTCAGATCCGCCGTGGACCGCACGGAAAAGAGATATGCGGTCGACCGCGCCGCGTATGAAGAGGACCTCAAGAAAGCCCTCACCGGGCTCGAAACGGAACCGGACTGGACGAAACTGCTGGACGAGGACCGCGGGGAGATCGCGGCCAAGCTTACATGCGACCTGCCGCCGACCGCCGAAAACGGCGACCCCGTAAGGCTGCTGCAGACCCTGTTGGTGCGCCGGCGGACCCTGCCGGGTTTGATCGAAGAGCTGAAAGCGGAAATCAAACGGAGACGCCCCGCGGAGCCCGAGCCGCCGGAGGTGAAGGAAAGGGACGAAGGCTACGGTGAAGAGGTGCTTGACCCCGGTGATCTCCTGCAGCCGATCGTCCTGTCCACACCTGCTGATTTGGATTCGTGGCTGGCCGGCATCCGGGAGAAGCTGGCCGGGCTGTTGAAATCGAACAAGCGGATACGGATCAAGGGGCGCTGATGAGCTTCGACAAGGACACACGGAATCTGCTGGCCAAGACCGTCGCAGCCTGCCGGCGTCGGCTGGCCGGGGACGTCACCGATCAGCTCCGCGGAGTCTTCGGTCTGCACCCGGACGGCGTCGTGCTGCCGCTTGAAAAGCTGACGCACCTGTCGCCCGATCAGCACGCGGCGGCCCGCCGTCTGCGCGATCTTCTCGATCACTACACCGCCGGCGCGGCGGGGAAGGATTCGGACCGCCGCAAGGCCGCCTATGAGCGGATGGTCCTGGAGATCTCCTTCACCGCCCTCAACCGGTTGGCGGCCCTGCGTCTGTGCGAGGAGCGGGGGCTGGTCGTCGAATGCGTCCGCAAAGGAACGGGTTCGGCCGGTTTCCAGATGTTCGAGCGCATCTCCGGCGGCGCGCTCGGCGGGCGCTACGACACCTACCGCGTTTTCCTGGAGTGCCTTTTCGACGAGCTCGCCCTCGACTTGGGCGTTTTGTTCGACCGGATGACGCCCCAGTCGGCGGTGTTCCCCTCAGAGCGCTGCATGGAAGACGTCCTCGCCGAGCTCAACAAACCGGAACTGACGCACCTCTGGACCGAGGACGAGACCATCGGCTGGGTCTACCAATATTTCAATCCAAAGGAAGAACGTGATGCGATGCGCAAAGCTTCGCGGTCACCTCAGAACACAAGAGAGATGGCCGTCCGCAACCAGTTCTTCACGCCGCGGTACGTGGTGGAGTTCCTCACGGACAACACGCTGGGGCGCAGCTGGTACGAGATGCGCAAGGGTGACACGGTCCTCAAGGAGGAATGCCGCTATTTGGTGCGGAGACCGAACGAAGTCTTTCTCGGTCCGGGTGAAAAGGCTCCCCCCGGTAAGGATGACGAAACCGACCTTTCCCAGGAGGAACTGCTCAAGCGGCCGGTTTACATCGAGCACCGGCCGAAGAAGGACCCGCGCGACCTGCGTATCCTCGACCCGGCCTGCGGGTCGGGCCACTTCCTGCTCTACGCCTTCGACCTGTTGGAACATATTTACGAAGAAGCCTGGGGCGATCCCGACAGCCCGAAGTCGGAAGCCACAGGGCGGACGATTCAGGAAGACTTCAAGACCCTCGACGACCTGCGACGGCAGGTCCCCAAGCTGATCGTCGAACACAACCTGCACGGAATCGACATCGACCCGCGCGCGGTGCAGATCGCCGCCCTCGCCCTCTGGCTGAGGGCGCAGAAGACCTGGAAAAATCTAGGCCTGAAAGCCCCGGAACGGCCGCGCATCGCCAGATCGAGCATCGTCACCGCCGAGCCGATGCCCGGCGAGGAAGACATGCGCCGCGAGTTCACCGCCGGCCTCAAGCCCCGGGTGCTGGGGCAGATCGTGGACGAGGTGTTCGAAAAGATGAAACTCGCGGGCGAGGCGGGCTCTCTCCTCAAGATCGAAGAGGAAATCAAGGACGCCGTGGCCGCGGCGGGAAAACAGTGGCGGGAAGGCCCGAAGCCCGAGCAACAACTCCTCTTTTTGCCCGACATGGACGCCCCTCGGCCGAAACAGCAGGAACTGCGCTTCGATGTGAAGGGAATCACCGACGAGCGGTTTTGGGATCAGGCGGAGGACCGCATCCTGGACGCCCTGAAGGACTATGCCGAACAGGCCGAGAACGGCCGGGCGGTCCGCCGCAGGCTGTTCGCCGAGGATGCGGCCCGCGGGTTTGCATTCATCGACCTCTGTCGCAAACGCTACGACGTAGTACTGATGAATCCGCCGTTCGGTGCTTCAAGCCGAGGATCGAAGGGCTACATCGAGGATCGGTATCCGAAAACAAAAGGGGATGTTCTTGCCAATTTCATTGAACGCACTTTGAATTTAACGAATAACCAGGGACTGGTCGGTGCGATTTCAAGCCGGACTCCGTTCTTCTTGGGTTCTTTTGAAACGCTAAGAACCGAAATCCTCGGGAAGATCGGCCATGTCCACCTTCTGGCCGATTTGGGTGAAGGCGTCCTTGAGGCGATGGTGGAAACAGCGATTTATGTCGTCACCAAAGAACGACGCGGCGAGCCCGATTCGTTGTTCTTCCGCCTGCTTATCGACGTCGAAAAGGGCGAGCTTCTGCGGCAGCTCACCGAGGAATGCACCAAAGGGGACAGGTCGCAGAGGACTTTCGTCATCA
>Ga0116168_1001813_pt1 | contig 15078 bp, 15 predicted proteins | sample AD_UKC129_MetaG_FD_89795 | JGI IMG/M metagenome (GOLD analysis project Ga0116168, IMG submission 89795) | Active sludge microbial communities of municipal wastewater-treating anaerobic digesters from Canada - AD_UKC129_MetaG | ecosystem: Engineered > Bioreactor > Anaerobic > Digestate | place...
AAGATATAAGTTATAATTATTCAGTGAAAGAAATATATCCCTATTCGGATTATGTTTTAATTAAAAAAGCAATACTTAAAAAATACAAAGATTACTTTTGATGTTTTTTATACATAATTGGTTAATATAAAGTGAAAAGTCAAATTGATTTTGTTATCATTCCTACAAATTTTAGAAAGAGGTTTTTATGAATGTTTTATTAGTATCTCTTCAGAAAAATTTCAGTATTATAAGTTTAAAACTATTACATGAAATTCTCCGTAGGGAGGGCTTTAATTCTAATATTTTGTATGTACAAGGATTTCCCGAGGATTCTAAAAGTCTTGATTCATTAAAAGGATATATAAAAGACTTTTCACCCAGTTGGGTAGGAATAAGTTTAACTTCATCAGAATATAAATATGCCAAAAATTTTACCTTATTTCTGAAGAAAAATTTTGATTTCCCCGTAATATGGGGAGGAGTTGAACCTACGGTAACACCAGAACATGGCTTGCCTTATGCTGATTATGTTTGCATAGGAGAGGGTGAAAAAGCGGTGTTAGATATTTCTAACGCAATTAAGAATGGTGGAAAATTAGAAACGATAAATAATCTGGCATATAAGGATGGAAATGACATTCATATTAATCCATTAAATCCTCTTTTAGAGTCTATGGATGAATTACCTCATATCCCTCGTGTCTCTAAAAACTCCTTTTTCTTACATAAAGGAAAAGTAGTGGAACTTACTCATGAGTTAGTGCGAAAAAACAGTGTGCTTCATGCCAGCATATATAGAGTAATAAATTCACGCGGGTGTCCCATGCGTTGCACCTTTTGTGTGAATTCTTTCTATTACGATTTATACCCCAAATATCATTTTCGAACTGCATCGCCTGAACATATTATCGAAGGAATAGTGCGAGGGATACAGGAACCCTTACCAGTAGCGGTGATTTCTTTTTTAGATGAAAACTTTTTTGCACGAAAAAAAGAAGATTTGGATAAGTTTTTTAAATTATATAAAGAACGAGTGAACATTCCTTACATTATTTATTCTTCTCCTAATCTTATTACCGACGAAAATTTAGAAAAAGCAATGGATACAGGCTTGAGAGGAATACAAATCGGTTTGCAAAGTGGAAGTGAAAAAGTCTGTAAAGAGATATATAAAAGACCTATTTCTGTAAAGAAATTTTTAGATAGTGTTGAACGGGTTAAGAAATATGGCTTAATACCCAATATTGATGTTATTTGTGATAATCCTTATGAAACATTAGAAGATGATTTGGCAACGATTAATGTTTTATGTAAAATCCCGAAGCCTTACTTTTTCTATCTCCTTTCGTTGACCTTTTTTGAAGGGATACCGCTTCGCAAACGAGTGGAAAAAGAGAAGCCCGAAATATTAAACGACCCTCATGAAAAAGATATCTTAATTACAAAACCCAGTGTAGTAAATAAGTTAAAACATTTGGCTGGAATCTTCCCCTCCCGAATTGTCTTATCCCTTAGTAAGTGGTATAAGAAAAATCCAGAATCTAAAACATTAAAACTTCTTGTTGGAATATGTTTCTGGTTTGCTTTAATTTTTGTTCAACCCTTTATATTTCTCTGGATATTGTTTTTATTTAGCAAAAAGTCAATAAAGCAAATGTTGAAATATCTCTATTACTTTGTTGACTTTCGTATTTTCAAAACATTCAATTTCTGGAGAACTTCAAAAGATACAGCCCAAACTTAACTAACTATTCTATTATACACACCCCATTAATAAAATTTTAAAAAGGACCATTTTCTATAATTTGCCCTCTCTCTCCTTTTTACCTTTCCTTTTTATAAGATATTAAAAAAATATATCTATTATATTTTTTATGTAATTTTTCTGTTATTATATATTCATTAATTATTAACAAATAAGGATATGAGAAAGGGATAAAAATGAAAAGAAAAAATTTTTTCCATAGGAATTGGGTAAGATTTACTTGTTTATTTGTTTCCTTGTTTTTTATGACCGCTTTTGCTTACTCACAGGTTCGTGTGGCTATTATTACAGGGGGGCATGGTTATGATAAGGAACCCTTTGAAGCCATGTGGACAAGCATTACCGAAATGAAACCTACTTATTTTGATTATGGTGTCAAAAAGTGTGAATTTTTTGATAAAGACCATTCTGACGAGTTTGATACTATTGTATTTTACAATTTCCATCAGAAAATTACCCCTAAACAGCAGCAAAACTTTTTAAAAATGTTGGAGAAAGGCAAGAGAATTATTGTTATGCATCATGCTATTTCAGCGTTTCCAGAATGGAACGAATTTAATAAGATTATTGGAGCAAAATATTTTTCAGAAGATATGGAATGGGAAGGCAAGAAATATGAACGGTCTAAATATAAACACGATGTAAAAATTCCGGTCCATGTTGCAGACAAAAATCACCCGATTACTCAAGGAGTAGAAGATTTTGAAGAGATAGATGAAACATACAGCGGGTATTACATAGCTCCTGAGGTTCATGTATTATTAACAACCAATTGTCCAGAAAATACACCATTTATAGCCTGGGTAAATAAATACAATAATTCAGAAATATTCTTTGTGCAATTGGGACACGGTCCCCAAATATTTGCTAATGAGCAATTCCGTAAACTTATTAGCAACGCAATTAAATGGGCATCTGGAAAAAACAATTAATGTTAATAGAGGAAATTAAAATGATGAAAAGAACTGTTATGCTATTCACCCTAATAATTTTATCAGGTAGTTTGGTGTCTTTTGCTGAAAACTCTCCATTTTTTAAAGAGTTTTTTGCTATGGATACTGCAACCCGAGATGCTGAACATGCAACACCTGATTTACAGGTATCTTTTGCTAAAGAATTAGGTTTTACGAGTATCAGTTGGACAGGTTTTGACCAGATGGCAGAACTTAAAAATGCTCTGCAATCTAACGGGTTAAAATTATATGCGGTTTATTTCTGGGGAACAATAGAGAAGGAAGGTTTCCAGATTCAGCCGGGCTTGACAGATATTTTGGAAATAATGAAAGGTAACGAATATTTCCTTTGGTTGACTATAAATAGCCAGACATGGAAATCCAACGAAACGGAATCATATCAACAAGCCCTTGCTCTTATTCGCAATGTAGCAGACCAGGCATTACCTTATGGTGTAAAAGTAGCCTTATATCCTCATGCCGGATGCTGGCTCGATAAAACAGAACAAGCCTATCAATTAGCACAAGATTCGGGAAAACCCAATGTGGGTATTTCTTTTAATCTCTGTCATTGGTTAAAGGTGGATGGCCCTGAAACAAATCTGGACCTTTTAATTCGTAAAGTAAAACCTAAATTATTCGTAGTTACTTTAAATGGAGCAGAACCGCCAGGTGATTGGGATAAATTAATTCAGCCTCTGGATAAAGGTACTTATGACTTGAAACCTTTATTAAAAACCTTAAAATCTATCGGATACACAGGCCCCATTGGTTTACAAGGCTATGGTATACAAGAACCCGTAAAAGAGCATTTACCCCGCTCTATGAAAGTCTGGAAAGAACTCGTAACAGCCCTTTCAAACTACGAACCTATTCACATCTCCACGGATGACTTAAATGCTTTTCGTGAACCTGTAGGAACATGGTATAGTGGTGCCGATGCTATGATAGACCCACAAAACGAAGCACTCCTTACTTCCTTACCCGGTGTTGGTGTGCTTATCAATGGAAAAGATGGTAAGACAAATCATCTTATTACAAAAGAGGAATGGGGTGATGTTGAATTGCACATAGAATTCATGGTGCCGAAAGGGTCTAATTCTGGCGTGTATTTCCAGGGCAGATATGAAATTCAAGTATTGGACAGTTGGGGTGTGGCAGAACCTAAACACAGCGATTGCGGAGGAATATATCAACGGTGGCATGAAGAACCAGGTATTCCCGATGACCAGCGAGGATATGAAGGGAGACCCCCTCGTGTCAATGCGTCCCGTCCTCCCGGTATATGGCAAAGTTTTGATATAATTTTCAAAGCACCAAAATTTGATGCAGAAGGGAAAAAGATTGCTAATGCTCAATTTGTCCGTGTTATTCACAATGGTATCGTAGTGCATGAAAATCAAGAATTATCCGGTCCAACACGAGCATCTTTATTTAATGATGAAGCCTCTAAAGGCCCCTTAATGTTGCAAGGAGACCACGGTCCTGTGGCATATAGAAATATTTGGATTAGACCTTTAACAGACAAAGAATAAATTATATTATAAGGAGATTTTGTATGGGGACCAGTAATAAAAAACAAACAGTATCAAGACGCAGTTTCATAAAAACATCTGCGCTGCTTGCTTCTTTTCCATTAATTCCTAGCTTTTCCCTTTTTGGCAAAGACCCGAAGCCCTCTGAAAAAGTAGGAGTTGCTTTTATCGGTACTGGAGAACGAGGAAGGTATTTAATGAATGCCTTGATGACAGTTAAAGAGGCTCGGATTCTCGCTTTGTGTGATGTTCGGAAAGAAGATTTAAATGAGGCTAATGATGTTGTCCGAAAGAAATTCAAAGATGTATCCCTTTATAGAGACTTTCATGAAGTCTTAGCTCGTTCGGATATTGATGCGGTAGTCATTGCGACCAATGACCACTGGCATGGTATTCTTTCCGTTCTCGCAGCAGAAGCAGGGAAAGATATGTATGTTGAAAAACCGTTGTGCATTTCTATCCAAGATGATTTGAAAGTCCGAGAGACAATAAAAAAACATAACCGTATTTTCCAGTTTGGAACTCAACAGCGTTCTAATGATGATTTTCGATTTGCTTGCGAATTGGTTCGAAATGGCTACATTGGTGAACTGAAGAAAATCCGTGTTGCAGTACCCGGTGGTATTGTGGGTCCTACCTGTGGAGAAGAGCCCATTCCCTCCTTCGAAGACTTCAATTATGAAATGTGGTTGGGTCCAGCCCCTACAGTCCCATTTTGCAAAGCAAGAACTGTAAGACCCAACTGGTTTCACATTGCAGATTATGCTATGGGCTTTATTGGCGGTTGGGGCATTCATCATGTTGACATTGCCCAATGGGGACACGGCAATGATGAAACATCAGGTCCAATTGAATATGAAGGAAAAGGTGAATTTCCCAAAGAAGGTATTTGCGATTGTGCGATGGCATGGGATGTCCAGATGAAATATGCAGATGGCGTTATTGTTCATTTTACTAACGAACAAACAGAGAAAAAAGAACCCAACCTGAACCCCACAGGAATAACCTTCGAAGGCACAGAAGGGACTGTTTATGTAAATCGTGAAACACTTCAGGCGAAACCCGAAAAATTATTGGATATTAAATTAAAACCGACAGATGTCCATCTATATCAAAGCAAGCATCACTTGAAAAACTTTATTGAATGTGTCCAAACACGCAGACAAACAATAGCCAATATTGATGTTGCAGTTCGTTCCAACGCTCTGTGCTTACTGAGTGATATTGCTATTCGAACTCAGAAAATTATCCGTTGGGACCCAGAAAAAGAAATCATTACCGACCCGTTACCTTTACCCGATAATGTTCAACAACTCATCCACCGTCCCAAAAAGCAACCCTGGAATATAATTTAAAAACAATACTATGTCCAACAATATCCTGAAAATTGAGTGGGAACGGCTTGTTTCAGAAGAAGAGACTTGCCCAAGATGTCATGCGACAGAAACAGAGTTAGAAAAGGCAATTTTACATTTACAATCATTGCTCAATCCTTCAGGGATACAGATTGTTTTAGAAAAGAGAACAATTACACCAGAGCAATTTAAGGAAAATCCACTTCAATCCAATAGGATTATCATCAATGGAAGGTTATTAGAAGACTATTTACATGCCCATACAGGAAAAAGCCCATGTTGTAGTGTTTGCGGACCTAATGATTGCAGAACCGTTATTTTGAATGGTAAAGAAATCTACGAATCCATACCTGCAGAACTAATTATCAAAGCAAGTCTAATGGCTGTTTCTAATCGGTAATATCATCGAACTATTTTCATTCCTTTGACTATGGACAACACCCTGTTAACAAGATAGAAGTAAGATATGTTGTTATAAGGGAAAATCTAGTTTTGGGATACGGTTTTATTTTTTAGTTTTTCGGAGACTGTATTTGAAATTGTTTCCGCTTCCGTATTTTTATTTTGCTTTCTTAGAAATTGAACATAATTTAGCCCGAGAAGCCGAAATAGTTCCTCCTGTTTCGGGTCTGATAAGTCGGATGAGGAAGATATATTTTGCCATGCTTGCTGAAAATATTGCTCTGCAGTTGCGGTATCTCCCTGAGTGTTCTTTATCTGTGCTAAAAGCCATTGTGCTTCTGAAAGAACGCTTTTATTTTCCGTATTTTGCCCTGTGATTTCTTCTAATTTTTTTGTTACCCATTCCGTTAAGCCTTTTGACATAAGAGAATCAAGATGGTTTTTTAACACCTCTAATTTTTTTTCCTGTGAAGATAAATTATCCATTAATTTATTCAAAGGTTCTTCCACATTACTTTCCGGAGTTTGCTGATTGCCTGGTATAGACTGTAACAGTTGTTCTAAATCTTTGGAAATATCTGCTTCCACCGGTTTTTTTTCGGATTCACTTCCTTCTATTGCACCCTCTACTGCATTAGTCCCATTTTTATCATCATCTTTTCCTAATTGTGCTGAATAAATTTTATTTATTTCAGCAGTATCTCCTTTCTGTTCTTCTTCATCGGTATTCCCAAATGTATCCTCTCTCTTTTTGCTTACAAGCAGGAGTGGTTTTTCTCTCGTTTTTCCCGGAGCCGCAGAAAATCTTTTTTGTGTAGATTTTTCTTTGATAGGAGAATAGCCCGAAGATAAAAACGCTACTGCAGCAAAAGTAGTAATTATCAATACAGTTGTAATAGCAACAATCCATATCTCTTGCTTATTCATAAACAACCCTAATTTTATATTTCCATTAATTATACCCCAAATAAACATTAATAGACAGCAAATCCTAATTCTTTTAACGATTGTATTCCCTGTTTCACTTCCTCTACAGATTTCATTAATGCAATTTTATTTTCATCGGAAAGGGGTATCTCAACAATCTTTTCCACACCTTTTGCCCCCAAAATACAGGGCAATCCCACAAATACTCCCGATATACTGTATTCCCCTTGTGTATATACTGCACAGGGAAGTAATGCCTTCTCATCTTTCAAAATAGCCTGAACCATTCTCGCGGAGCTTGCTGCCGGTGCATAATAAGCACTACCTGTCTTTAAAAGAGACACAATTTCCGCTCCGCCTTTTCTTGTCCTATCAACAATCTGTTCCAATCGTTCTGACGAAATGAGTTCTTTTACAGAAATCCCGTCAACGGTTGTATATTCCGGTATAGGTACCATCAAGTCCCCATGCGAACCCAATACCATCGCATTTATCTGCTTCTGACTAACACCAAGTTCTTCCGCAATGAAGGAACACATCCTCGCACTGTCCAGACAACCTGCCATTCCCATTATCTTTGCAGGAGGATGATTTAATAAATGAAAAGCCAATTGCACCATTATATCCAGAGGATTGGTTATAACAATTACAATGGCTTCGGGAGCCAATCGCTTTATGTAATCACATATATTAGCAATAATCTTTCCATTCTTTTCCAACAAATCAAGGCGACTCATACCCGGTTTTCGCGGGAAACCTGCGGAAATAACAATAACATCCGCATCCTTCATATCCGAAAAATCATTACTACCTTTTATCGAAACGCTATATCCACGGACTATACCAGCCTGCATTAAATCTAACGCTTTCCCCTGAGGCAATCCTTCTACAATATCCAATAACAACACATCACCCAACTCCATCTCTGCACAATACTGAGCAAAAGTAGCTCCAACATTTCCTGCCCCAATAGATACAATTTTAGGTCGGCTAAATTTACTATGAAACATAATCTACTCCTTATTACTTTTTAATGAAAAGAAATTAAAAATTGTCTATCGTTTTTCCGGGAAAAAATGCACCTCTACCATAGCACACAAAGCATGCCATATAGGCTGATGCCCTTCCTGAATTACTTTGGTGCTATTGCCGGGTGTCTTAATACAAACATGACTATATTGAGCCATAAGTCCACCAGAAGGACCTGTCAACCCAATAACTATGCCATTATTTGCTCTTGCTATACTGATGGCATATAAACAATTTTTGGCATTGCCCGATGTAGAGATGGCAAGCAAAACATCCCCCGATTTTATCAACACACTCAATTCCTGTGCAAAAGCAATATCACGCAATGGGCAATCATTTTCAATGGCTGTTTTCAAGGCACTGTTCATCCCTAATGGAATGGCTCGTAATCCCGCTTCAAGATATTTTCCGAGTTCCTCTCCGGCGAATTCATGGGTTAATTTCTCCAAAACCGATTTATCTATAGGTCGTTTCCGTTCAAAACTTTTAACCAATTCCCCTGCAATATGCAGAGCATCTGCATAAGAGCCACCATTGCCACAGGTAAACAAAGTGCCACCCTTAGAAAAACAATTGACCAGAATTTCATGTGTCCTTAAAATGTCATCGGCACATATTTTGAGGTCGGGTCGGCGACTTAATAAATCATCAAAAATTTCCTGTTCAAGTGGAGATAAATACATATAAAAAATCCTTATATTTGTGGACAGAATTGAAAAACGACATAATTATAACAATTCAGAGAATGAAAAAGGGAAATCCATAAAGTTTCAACTATTTATAAACTCTTTCAGGATTGTCACAAGTTTTAATAAAAGCAAGTGAAGTTGACAAAAAGAAAAGACATTTGATAAAATAATTCTTCCCTGAAGGACAGAAATAATTCGCTGGCGTAGCTCAGCAGGTAGAGCAGCTGACTTGTAATCAGCAGGTCGGGGGTTCGATTCCCTTCGCCAGCTCCATGAAATTGAATATATAATTTTGTGGTGGGCTGCCCGAGTGGTTAAAGGGGACGGGCTGTAAACCCGTTGGCTAACGCCTACGTTGGTTCGAATCCAGCGCCCACCACCAATTTGAGATAAAACGCCTAATAGCGTTTATAATATATACTCGTTTGCGGGAGTAGCTCAGTTGGTAGAGCGTCAGCCTTCCAAGCTGAGGGTCACGGGTTCGAATCCCGCCTCCCGCTCCATGTTTTGCCCACGTAGCTCAGTCGGTAGAGCACTTCCATGGTAAGGAAGGGGTCACCAGTTCAATTCTGGTCGTGGGCTCCATTAGTTATAAAGATTATGTAAATAAGTAAATTAAAATTTAACAAAAAAACATAACCCAAAAAGAAGGAATACAGCGATGTCGAAACAGAAATTTGAGCGGAAGAAGCCGCATGTGAACATTGGGACGATAGGTCATGTGGACCATGGGAAGACGACATTGACGAGTGCGATAACGAAGATATTAGCGAGACAGGGCTTGGCGGAGGTGATGGAATTTGACCAGATAGATAAGGCGCCGGAAGAGAAAGAGCATGGAATTACGATAAATATAGCGCATGTGGAATACGAGACACCGAATCGTCACTATGCACATGTGGACTGTCCGGGTCATGCGGACTATATCAAGAACATGATAACAGGAGCAGCCCAGATGGACGGAGCGATATTAGTAGTGGCGGCAAACGATGGGCCGATGGCACAGACGCGGGAACATATATTGTTAGCGCGTCAGGTGAATGTGCCGGCGATAGTAGTCTGGATGAACAAGATAGACATGGTAGACGACCCGGAGTTATTGGATTTGGTGGAGATGGAGATACGGGATTTATTAACGAAGTATGAATTTCCTGGGGACGAGATACCGATAGTACGGGGAAGTGCATTAGCAGCGATGGAAGGACGGGACCCGGAAATAGGAGAGCAGCGGGTATTAGAATTGATGAAGGCGGTAGATGAATACATACCGATGCCGGTGAGGCCGTTAGACAAGCCGTTTTTAATGCCGATAGAAGATGTATTTACAATAACGGGACGCGGCACGGTAGTAACGGGACGCGTGGAGAGTGGCATAATCCATGTAGGGGATAAGGTAGAGTTAGTGGGGATGAGCACGGAGACGAAGAGCACGGTAGTAACGGGGGTAGAGATGTTCCGCAAGATATTGGACGAAGGTCAGGCAGGAGACAATATAGGTTTGTTATTGCGAGGGATAGACAAAGACGAGGTGGAGCGCGGGATGGTGGTAGCGGCGCCGGGTTCGATAACGCCGCATACGGAATTTGAGGCAGAAGTATATGTCTTGACGAAGGAAGAAGGGGGCAGACATACACCATTTTTCAGTGGCTATCGTCCTCAATTTTATTTCCGCACGACGGATGTGACAGGCGAATTACATTTACCGGAAGGAGTAGAGATGGTGATGCCTGGGGATAATATACGGATACGGGCGAAGTTGATAACGCCGATAGCCATGGCAGAGCAATTGCGGTTTGCTATTCGCGAAGGTGGACGGACCGTAGGTGCTGGCGTCGTCAGTAAAATTATAGAGTAATATTTAATAATGAGGTATTAATCCCATGAGGGAACAAGTTATATTACAATGTACAGAGTGTAAGCGTAAAAACTACACAACAACACGGGAAAAAAGAAAACATCCCGAAAGATTGGAAATTAAAAAATATTGCCGTTACGACCGAAAGCACACAGTTCATCGTGAGATGAAGTAGTGAAAATTCGGTTTGTTTCTGCAGGCCTGTAGCACAATTGGTAGTGCGGCGGCCTCCAAAGCCGAAGGTTGGGGGTTCGAGTCCCTCCAGGCCTGCCAGTTATCGTAAAATAATAAAGAAATAAATTATAAAGGCAAGTCAAATGTCGAAAATAGTAAGCAAAACAGAAGAACAACAGGAAAAAGGATTAAAAGCCATCTATATTAAGGCAAAAAACTTTCTGTTGGATGTAAAAACAGAATTGGAAAAAGTAACCTGGCCCTCAATGGATGACTTGAAAGTTTCAACAAAAATTACCATGATTTTGTTATGTATTATGGCGGTAATTATCTTTACTTTTGATGTTTCTTTCGCTCAAATTATGTTGTTTATTCTGGGTATTGCTTCATAAAGTTAAAAAGGAGTCCATCGGCGATGGTAGAAGAAAAAAAAGAAATGACTACAGGTAAAGAGGAAGTGGCAGGCACGGATACTACCCCTACCCGTGAAAAGCTCATAAAGCCCGTTCCTCAAGATGGTATTCCACGCCGGTGGTATGCCCTTCATGTTCTTACCGCAAAAGAATATGAAGTATGCGAGAAACTTAAATGGGGAGCCAAGCAAAAAGGTATTGAAGATTGGGTCGTTAATGCATTAGTACCAAAAGAAAGAATTACTGAACGCCGAGGAGGAACTTCTAAAGTTGTAGAACATAAATGTTTCCCCGGGTATATCCTCGTGCAATTACCCGAACATCCCGAAAACTATCCAGAGTTATGGGCATTAATTCGAGAAACGCAAGGAATTACCGGTTTTGTCAGTAGCAGACGAAATATCCCCACACCAATTCCTGATGAAGAGGTTGAGGGAATTATTGCTATTATGACGGGTGAAGAAGAAGCCCCAAAACCGAAATTAGAATTCTCCGTTGGGGATAGAGTAAAAATTATTGAAGGGCCATTCTCAAACTTCGTAGGACGAATTGAAGAAATAAATGTGGAGCGTTCAACATTAAAAATATCCGTTGAAATTTTTAATAGAACTACAACTATTGAGGTAGAATCCTGGCAAGTTGAAGCATTTTGATGGAAATTAAGAAAGAAAGGTTAAAGATATGCCTCCTAAAAAATTAAAAGCACTCGTAAAATTACAAGTTCCGGCAGGACAAGCCACCCCTGCTCCGCCCGTAGGTCCAGCATTAGGTCAGCATGGGGTTAACATCATGGATTTTGTCCGCCAGTTTAACGACAGAACCAAAGACCAGCAAGGAATGATAATCCCTGTCGTTATCTCTATTTTTGAAGACCGCTCGTTTACTTTCATAACCAAAACTCCACCTGCGGCTGTTTTATTAAAGAAAGCGGCAAAGTTAGCCAAAGGTTCTGGTGAACCCAATCGTAATAAAGTAGGTACTGTCACCGAAGCACAGATAGAAGAAATCGCAAAATTAAAGATGCCCGACTTAAATGCAGGTTCCCTTGAAACCGCAAAAAGCATGATTCGAGGGACTGCTCGTAGTATGGGTATCATTGTAGAATAAGTTGTAAAATTTTCCTTTTAAAATTTTCTAACCGTGGGAGGACAGTTTATCTGTCCGATAGAACCACAGGAGGATAAAAACATGTCAAAACCCAGTAAAAGAATGAGGGAACTCTACAAAAAAGTAGATAGAACCCGCTATTATTCCCTTTCAGAAGCATCAAAAATCGTTAAAGAATGTGCCACGGCCAAATTCGATGAAACCATTGAATTAGCCTTCCTCTTAGGCGTTGACCCAAGACATGCAGAGCAAATGGTTCGTGGTGCTGTATCCCTTCCTCATGGAACAGGGAAAAAAGTCCGCGTAATTGCTTTTTGCAAAAAGGAAGAGCAAATCAAAGCAGCCAAAGAAGCCGGTGCCATTGAAGCCGGTGCCGAAGATTTGGTTGAAAAAATTCAAGGCGGTTGGTTAGATTTCGATGCAGCAGTAGCATCACCCGATATGATGGGACAGGTTGGAAAATTAGGTAAAATCTTAGGTCCTCGTGGACTTATGCCCAGCCCCAAAGCAGGTACCGTTACCCCAAATATCGGTCCAGCTGTCGCAGAAATAATGAAAGGTAAAATCGAATTTCGTGTAGATAAAAACGCGAATATCCATGTCCCCGTAGGTAAAGCAAGTTTTACACCAGAACAGATTGAAGAAAATGCTTCAACAATAATTGCGGCTATTGTAAAAGCCCGTCCCGCTTCACTAAAAGGAACCTACTTAAAAGCATGTAGTATTTGTTCAACCATGGGACCGGGTGTGAAATTAGACCCCGCAGCACTTACAGCTAAATATCGTCCAGGCGTAGTATAATGGAATGTTTACATATAAACAGGTAATCCAATCAAAATAAAGGTTAGTGTTATGATGAATGAAAACGGGATTTTATTTACATCCGAATCTGTAACCGATGGACATCCAGATAAAGTAGCGGATATTATTTCAGATACAGTTCTTGATGCTATGTTAGAACAAGACCCATATAGCCGTGTCGCATGCGAAACCTTAGTAAAAACGAACCTTTGCGTAGTTGCCGGTGAAATAACCACACGTGCAAAAGTAGATATTACCTCACTGGTTCGTCAGGCTATTGTTGATATCGGTTACGGGCCGGGCTATATAGGTTTTAATGGAGAAACCTGTTCTATCCTTGTTGCATTAGAAAAACAATCCGTTGATATTGCCCGCGGTGTAGATGCTTCCTCCGACCACGAACAAGGTGCAGGTGACCAGGGAATGATGTTCGGGTTTGCAGTCCGTGAGACACCGGAACTCATGCCCCTTCCTATTGCTTTAGCCCATAAATTGGGATTACAACTTCGTAAACTTCGCAAAGATAAAACTATTCCCTGGCTAATGCCCGATGGAAAATCACAAGTAACGGTAGAATATGTTAACGGCAAACCTGTCCGAATTGATACTGTCGTCATTTCCAATCAACACCTACCCCTTTATGGAGGTCTTAACCCTACTCCCCAAGAATTAAAAAAAGAACATGATGAAATCCAAGAAGCCATCATTGAACAGGTAATTAAGCCCACACTGCCTAAGGAATTAGTCAAAGGCGATATCAAATATTATGTAAATCCAACAGGTAGATTTGTAACCGGCGGTCCCGTGGGAGACTGCGGTTTGACGGGAAGAAAAATTATAGTAGATACCTATGGCGGCATGGGCAGACATGGTGGCGGTGCTTTCAGCGGTAAAGACCCTACCAAAGTTGACCGTAGTGCCGCCTATATGGCTCGTTACATCGCAAAAAATGTAGTCTCCGCAGGTATTGCCGACCGTTGCGAAGTGCAATTAGCATACGCAATTGGAGTAGCCAAGCCTGTTTCTATTAATGTAACCACCTACGGCACAGGTAAAATCGAAGATATAAAATTAGCGAAAATTTTAAGCGAAACCTTCGATTGTCGTCCTTCTGCAATCATCGAATTTCTTAATCTCCGCAAGCCCCAATATAGAAAAACCGCCAGTTATGGACACTTCGGTCGCGAAGACCAGGGCTTCCGCTGGGAAGAAACCGACTCCGCTAACCTCCTCCGCGAAAAAACAGGAATATAAACTAAAAACAAAATAATTGTTTTTATATCTTAAATCAAGAGGTTTTTTTCTTCCTGTATAAAAAATAAACTACTAGGACAAATAATAAAATTACAATTACACCAGTAATGAACCCTAACAGAAAACTTATTTTGATAAGAGAATAATCAGGATAACTGTAAGTAATTGTTGGAAATTTTGGAAAACTATTAGGATTAGCAGGTAAATTCTGATTTAGAGAACCTACTATATTCTCCATCGCTGTTTGTGGTTTCTCTAATGAACTCTGATTATTTTCTTCTTTTTTAGTCTGTTCTGGAGTCTCCTTTCTTGGGTTAGATGATGGATAACTCGGTTTTAATAAATCTCTATTTTTTCGGGCTATCTCCAAAAAAGGTTGCCACGATATTTCAGGGATGCCACTCTTTTTTAATAAATCAGAATATGTGTCTCCTAAGTCTGCCAATTCTTTATATATTTCATACGCCTTTATATAATCAGTATTGTAATATATACTTCCCAAATTGGAAAGGAGGTTTATACGGTCTATTACATCATTTCCAGATTTAATTTCCTTTTTATGGAATCTTTCTCGTAATTCTTCCCCTAATTTTACAGCCAACTCATTCTTTTGTAGAAAACTATAAACAAAAAATAATTGATAATCATTTTTATCCTGAATGTCAGAAGGGTAATAGTCTTTATTTCTTCGTAGATTCTCCAGTAATATCATCGCATCCTCATACTTATTATTTTGTATTGCTATAATTGCTTTTCCATAAAGTGCGTTGGCATATTCAACGGTATTTGGCTCTGTGTTTTGAATCAATGCGTCTGCATAAGCACTTGCTTCTGGAT
>Ga0116168_1001820_pt1 | contig 15037 bp, 17 predicted proteins | sample AD_UKC129_MetaG_FD_89795 | JGI IMG/M metagenome (GOLD analysis project Ga0116168, IMG submission 89795) | Active sludge microbial communities of municipal wastewater-treating anaerobic digesters from Canada - AD_UKC129_MetaG | ecosystem: Engineered > Bioreactor > Anaerobic > Digestate | place...
AGCCGAGAGCGTGTGAAAAAAGAGGTACGGTTTCCTTTATAACAGGTACCATAAATCCAACGCGCAACAGCCCTTTCAGGTAATGCCCCATGTATACACCACCAAGAAGGCTTATAAACGGGAGTTTACGTCGTAATTCGGTGTACACAGCTTGCCCCACAACAACCGGCTTTGCATTGGTACTTGCGCCACCGGCGGCAATAAGGTATTTTACCTTGTCGTCCAGCTTATCAAACTCTTCCGGTCCTAACACCTCCCTTATTTCTTGTGCTAGGTTCCGGCGAGTTGTCCCTTTTATCGAGTTGCCGCTTATGATCGGTACGTATACTGTTTTTGTTTCTTCCTCTCCTTCTACGATGAAGGGTAAACGCCTTATTTCGCTTTTGTTTGTCTTGTTTTCAATGTCGATGTCTACAGCTCCGTGCGTAATAGGAGACAAAGCTTTAATTTTCCCGTAGTAAATCGGCATTTTCCTTTCCTCCTTTTGTTTTTTTATAAACGCTATAAAGGCCTTTGTCTTTACCGGCCAGCCATGTCCATAATCCCCATACGGGGTCGTATAAGCACAGGTCCCGGAACTCCGGGATTTGTACGTTTTCCTGTTTCTGTAAGAACTCAATTGCCTCATAAGCATCTTCAATATCAAATCTTGCTACGTATATTTCTGCTGCAATTGGAGTTGCCGTACTCCATTTGCCTTTTTTCATAACCGGCGGCACTCTAAATGTCCGACCCCTGTTGAACGCTATTAATGCAGTTATATGCTTGTTTGAATACGATACCGGCAAGTAAAATGTAAGCGGTGCTTTTGAGGAATACGGAATAAAAGCCAGGACAAAAGGCGGTTCCGGCAAGTTATATAAGGCGTTCAAAGCATCGGAGGCTGTCTCAAAGAACTTTATCTGTTCTTCAGTTGCAATAAAGCCCTTGCCAATTTTTATGCCCCCTACATCCCGGAAATTGCGCATTTTTTGACAGGCTTCGCATATGTAAACTGATGTGCTGTCCTTTATTAGCGATTCGCTCAACCAGCTATTCCATTTTAACTCTTTGCAATGCTGGTAATTTCCAAGTAGAGGGCCACCGCATAACCGGCATGATCCATCCGCATTGATTCCAAGGTTTCGCTTATATAGAGCTTTGTATATCATTTGTGGCGCTGACAACATATGCTGGTATCATTCCCTTCTTGTCCAGAATTTTTGTCATATATTCTTCCTCCTGCACATGAGTATCTCCTTATCTTTTTTCCGAAGACTGTTTCAGGTACTCTTCCAGCTTCTGTTCCAGCAGCATATTTATTTTCTTCTCATACTCATTTCTCATGATAAACATTGCGCGGTCTCTTTCTAATTTGATTTTTTCTAATTCTGTCTTTTTGTCTTGTTCTAATCGTTGAACTTCAGCTGTTAGTTTTTCTACCTTTGCTGCATACTCCTTGTTTTCTTCGGTTACACGCGCTAATTCGCTGCGTAAGGTCTGGTTCTCTTCTCGGTGTATATTCAGTTGTTTTATTTCTTCTTGCATTGAGGCGTTTTTTGCTTCGTACTCTCTCACAAGGCTCTTGAGAACAGTGTTGGCCTCCTGCAAATCCTCCAGCTTCTTCTCTGCTTCGCGTTTTGCTGCCTCTAGCGCTGCGTTTGCCCGCTCCAGTTCCTGTATTTTTTTCTCTAGCTTGTTTATCTGCTCTTTTTGTTCTTCAATGGTTGTCTCCTTCTCCAATAGCTTTTTGTCCAGCTCATGATGCATAATGTCTTGCTGGGTTTTCAGTCTTTCCGCGGTGTTGATAAAAATAGCGTTTATGCGTCTGGTTAGATTTTGTAGTTCCTCGACATCTGATTGAATTCCGGGCATTATCTCTTGTGTCTTTTTTAATTCATAGGTCTGTATCAATTCGGTTATGAAGTCCTGAGATGATAAACCTGTTTGTGCAATTGTGTCAACAATTTTTTGCTTCAGTTCCGCAGGCATTCGTACAGTCCATGTGGTACTTGCCATTCCTGACGGACAATAACTCTCACGTTGAGAGACACGTCCTACCCCCTTTCCCCTTTTTGTTTTGAGTGGCTTTTATGGCCAATGTAGTTTGGTGCTAATTGTATTATAGCACATTTAGTATATTTGTGTACACCATAAATACAGCGTTTATGCATGTTTGCATTGATTTTTTATGTGTACAGTTTATACGTTGATATGCCGATCATCGTTTGTGGGAGAAACGCTTTATTTTCGTTTTTAAGGGGTTGTTTTGTGGAAGTAATATAAATACCTATCCCATCGCAAATAAACGGGATTTGGGCGCAATATGACCGCCAGCGGGCGTCCTGGATGGTAGGCTTGTCCCTTTCTGTTACTCTATTTACTCTATTGGTTCGTACAATGATTCCAGCTCTTCCTCGGTATAGTCATGCTGCTCAAAATTATTGAAGGATGTCTTTTTTCCGGTGCTGCGGATTGATACAGGCAGGTCAACCATGTTTTCAGCTATGTAGAAGAAAAGGCCCACGGTGTTCTCAATTGGCTGATAGCGAGTAATATAATCTCGCATATATGGATATACATTAAATGCGTGATTTATCTTTTCAAACCCTTGCGGTTGTGATAAAATCCTTTGCAGGGTTTGAATTTGAACTTTTCCCCCCGTAAGTTTTTCAATCTGGTCTTTGAGTTTAATAAGGGGTGGAACAACATCATCAGAATTATCTCCCTGGCGGTGGGGAGATTCTTTTTTTGCCCTTCTCCTATCTGTAAGCTCTATCCTTTCTTTGATGATGTTATTAGTATAATCATTATTTAGTATATAATCATTATTTAGTAGCGTTGCATTTTGTACATCAACATTTTGTAGATCAACATTTTGTACATCTACATTTTGTACATCTACATTTTGTAGATCAACAAAACGTTGAAGTACAAAAGAGTCAGTATTTTCAAGGGTTTGAGAGGTGTCAGAATAATTTTCCTCATTGAAGGGTTGTGTTTTTTTGTCTTTTGTAGTTTCTATATCGAGTTCTTCCTGGTCGTCATCAAAGGGTGTTTCATAGACAATCATTTCCCATCGATCTATGACATTTCTGCCGGTGTTTTCATCAATACGGTAAACACGTTTTCGTTTCATATATCCGTAAGTTTCTAATTCTTTTAATCCTGAATAAATTGCTCTTTGTCCGTCAGTAGATACTTTTATAAGGTCAACTACCATTACTTTCCAATTATCAGGCTTTGAAAGAAGGTATGCCAAAATTCCTTTTGCTTTGAACGATAGCCGGCTGTCATTAAGGCCGGTCTTATTCATCATGACATAAGGATTGTCCTTGTTTTTTGCAACCCTTATGATTGTTTTGCCGTTCTTTGAGTTTCCGTTGTTTGAATTTCCTTTTTTTGAATTTGACATGTTTGATTCCTCCCTCTTTTCCTTGAAATTTGTTTTATTTTTTTTGTAAAAACATATTGACTATACCCAGTCTTGTGGGTATAATATAGAAAAACGTGTCCATAGAAGAAGGCACAAAGCCTCTTCTGTGGCTTAATAAAATAGGGTTTTATCGAAAGGCGCCCTGGCCCGGCGCCTTTTCTCGTGTTGGTACAACTTGTCTAATATTATATATTTTTGTTTTATTTTTTACAAGTGTTTTTTTGGTTTTGTGTCCGGGGTCGGGCCGTTATGAAAAGCTGCTAAACCATATAAAAGTTACCAGCACACCTACAAATGCAGTCAGAATACCTGTTAGTACCGGTACTGTTTCTGCACTGACGAAAATTCGTGGGTTTTCTTTGCTTACATACAACTTTACCTTATCTCCAACCTTCATATGGTTTGAGTAGTAATCCAGTTCTTTTTCAATTATTTCTCCGTTTACCGTGTATGATATAATCGCCTTCCGTTGTTTTTGACTACCTGTTATTTTTATAATTGTTGCAGTTACCTCATACCCTTCTTCCTGCAGATGTCTTACCTTCTTTGTGTACAGCAGTATTGTGTAGATTCCCAGTCCGGTTAATATAATCCCGGGCAATAAAGCTATATATTTTCCCATCTCGTATCCTGCTCCTTTTGTCCGTGTCTGTTGGTGCATTTGTTTTTTTAATGTTTTATATAAAGCGAAGCGGATTAACTATGCAAAAGCGTATAGGTTTGTTTATCTTTACTTTGTCTTTGCTTTCTTCGTCAGGTATTATTGCTATTACCCTTTCTGCTGCAGTCCTGTTAACTGCCGCGCTAATCATTGCTTCTTCCCCTTCGTCTATGGTTACCACATCAAATACTTTGTTGTTCATGTAGAAACTAACCTGAAAAGGAAAATTGCTGCGTATATGCCATTTGGCCTGTTTTTTGAAATGCATTAGGACGTCCAGTGCTTTTATCACTTTTTCATCCGGTTTTGTACCAAGATAATAAACGGCTCCGTCCCGGCGTATCATTGTTGTTTTTAATGCTTTCTCAAGGAGCTTGTCGGATGCTCCCACAAACTCCTTGAGCTGTTCTTTCGTTGCGCTTTTGTATTCGCGCATAAAGTTTATCAGTAACCTTTCCTTACCTGTTAGGATTCGGGCCATCTAAAACACCCTTTCTTATCAAGCGTACTAAAGACCCGACTATCTTTCTTTCACCCTGGTTTATTCTCCGGATTTTGACGAGAACCATATCACCTACCTCCAAGTCAAATTCGCTCCACCTGGGATACGGGCATAAGGCTGATACCCCCTGTTCCAGATTTACAAAAACGCCGTATTGAGGCATGCCTGTAACGGTTGCCAGGTATTCCCCGCCTATCCGGTATTTGTTAGGTACATTTATAAACGGGTCGGGCTTTGCGTCCTTTAGAGATAATTTTATCTTCGGTGGGTCCGTCATTATCTCCAGCTCTTTTATTATCGCTGGTACCCTGTCGCCTATCTGTACATGTTCTGCCGGGTTTGCTACATACCCATGTTCTATCTCATTCTTTGGGACGATTACCTCCACACCATACAAATCTACGCGGATTCTGTCTCTGCCTACAGCCACAACCCGGACCATTACCTTGTCGCCGACATTGTGTTTTGGCAGTTCCAGTCTTGTCCGCAGTTCCTGGGCCGCCTTCCTGGATGCTACCGCTATCTCTTCCTCAACGTCTATGCCTTTCACTATAAAGTCTATTTCGCTGCCGATGATTGAACGTACCACACGCCAGTCTTCGCGTACCCCCATCTCGGATATAGGGATAATAACTTTAATACCGTTATAAAACACTACGCCGCAATCTATTTGCTGGTCATTGAGCTTATGTTTTTCCACTGCTGATAACAGTCCGGTCAAGATTCTTTCGCTTTGCCTCGATGCGTATATGTCTCTCCATTTTTCTTCATCGTATGTCACTGGGTTCATTGACATATCTTGTATCACTCCTTACTTTTTTGTTTTTTGTTTCTCATTTTGTTTTTGTTGACCCAAAAAGGTTTGGTTTTAAATTTCTTGTACTACACCTCCTTTCGCTGTCGTTCCGGCCTTTATAAATAATAAAAAAAGCGGGGCTTTGATTCCCCGCTTCTTGTTTTTTCTGTGTTACCAGAAACTGTCGTCGCTTATGTTCGCCGGTTCAGATGTTGTGTTATCCGTATAGCCTTCCATTGGTTCAGCGTTAGCTGATGTGTCCGTTTCCGTATGGTCCTGATAAACCGGCTCTACTTCGGCTGATGATTTTGACCATTCCCGTTCCTCTATAGGCGCCGGTTTTAAGTGTTTCGATAACGGATGCTTTGTGTAGTCCAGCTTGTTTAACATAAGGGGCTTCTGCCCGCGTAATATCAATATAGCGTTTTCATGCGGCAGGCGTAGAATTTCATCCGTGTTAAGCAGGTTTCTGGAACTGGTACCAAGTGATATGTCTCCAAAATCAAAGGCCCCCGCCATGCCTGCTTTCTTCCTGGTGTTTATGGTTTGTACCGTACTTTTGCCTAAAAGTCGGCTCACAAATTCAGCTGTCATTACGTCTGTCGCACCTAAAAACAGTCTGCTGTCGCAGTTGCCTATTATCTCCTGCCATGCGTCATTCGGATACCGGTTTTTTAACTGTGCTATGTTCTGAAAGATGATTGAACAGTGTAGGTTACGTGAGCGCATGGTACTTATTTTTTTTGTAAAATCCGATATTGTTCCTATGTTAGGAAACTCGTCAAGTAAAAAGTATACCTGCTTCTCACCCGTACCGCCGTTTAAGTCAGCATATCTCATCAGTTTTATAAACAAAAAGGAGAAAAACAAGCCGGCCAGGAAGTCAAATGTTGAATCGGTGTCCGGAAAAACTGCAAAGTAAGCGCATTTCTCCTTTGCAGGTAGCGTCAGGTCAATGTCGCTGGTTGATGTCAGTTCCCCTACCAGCTGGTTCTGGAATACCTGTAACCGCGTTCCAAGGCCTATTACCACACCCGTTCTAACTGTATCGCTGGCCTGTGCATATATGTTATAAGGCATTTTTGCCGGATGGTCGAACGGTAGACGGTAAAACAGTTTGTCTATTTCTTCCCTGCTGTTCCTTGCAAGCAGAATATATACTGATGCAAGGTTCCGCTCTTCCTTCGGATACTCGGTTACCACATAAAGCACCAATGCCTTTAAAAGGTTTTGTTCAGCCCTGTCCCAGAACGGATCACCGCTTTTTGTTCCCGGTATATGTGTGTTTGCTATAACAACTTCCGCAAAGGTTTGTGCTTCAACGTCGCTTGTTATCTCACTTATCGGATTCCATCTGTCCGAACGCGTCATGTTTACAAGGTTAAATATCTTTACCGTGTATCCCATTTCTTCCAGATACTTTGCCGTGTCCCGGGCCAGCTCTCCCTTTGGGTCAGTCATTATCATGCTGTGTCCTTCGCTGGACATCTGAAGTATGTTTGTGCGAACATATGCCCTTGACTTCATACTCCCGCTTGCACCAAATACTGCTACATGTCGATTAAAATATGTGTCAGGCGGAAGACTTATTATCTTGCCGTTTAGTTCGCCGTATATTATTCCACCGCCTTTTCCGGTGTTTAATACTTCTTTTACCTCTCTCGGTGTCATAAAGCCCGCTGTTCCATGTGTTCCAACCTCGGGAATATACTTTACCCCTTCCTCTCTTGTCTTGCTTGCATATGCAAGCAAAAATATTAAAACAAATAAGGCTCCGCTTATTAAAAGCCATGAGCCGTATAATTGTCGGGTTACCAGTTCTTTTATGCATAGAAGGGGTTGCCGGTAAAGTTCACCTATCGTTGGGATTACTGATGCCGCGTTGCTTTCCCCGTTCTTTATCATTGAATATCCGGTCAGAAGTGGTACCAGCAGCCATATGCTCACAAATAAATAAAGAGCCGTCAATGCAGCTCCCGCCATTATTTTTTTACTGTTTATCGTGTTCATTTGTCATCCCCCTGATTTTTCGCTTCGTTACTCCCGTACGCGTAAGAATAAGTTTAACACTTCTCTAATGTCCTGTTTGCCTATCTTTAATAATGCTTTGACTATGTGGGGGTCAAAATCTTTACCCGCTCGCAGCCTTATACTGTTTAATGCCCATTCCATAGCGTATGATGTCCCTCCTGCGCCTGGATTTACCATTGCATCCAGCTCGTCAGCTACAGATATAATCCTTGCTGTTAATGGTATTTCAGCGCCTTTTAATCCCTCCGGATAACCGCTGCCATCCCATTTTTTGTGGTGGTATAGTATTGCCGGTAATGTATGGCGCAGGTACTTGTTTTGCTTTATATATTCATATCCCTTCACTGTGTGTTGTTTGTAAACTTCATATTCGTGTGGCAGCAGCTCCGCCGTTGCTGGAAGAGGTCCCTTGTTTCGTATTTTTGCTGAAATTGCTAACATGCCTATGTCATGAAACGATGCGGCTTCCGTTATCCCTTTTATTTGTGATGGCCGATAGTCGAGTACAGGTATCATAAGCGTAACTAATGCTGTTACCCTAAAACAATGGTTCCATATCCGCGGGTCCTGTTTCTTTAATGTCTCACTTACCTTCCTCGCTTCTCTTATATCTCTCCACAACCTCATCCCACTCGGACACTGCTGTTTTTTATTGCTTCCTATCATCTTTGCTATAGTGTGTCCTTCCTCCCTTTTCTTTAACTTTTTTCTACTGCCAATAGTTTGTCGAGGTCTATTGTCTTTATCTGAAAGTATGGATATTTGTCTTTATAATATTTTTCCTGTTCTGTCAGACATAGGATTTCTATATTGTTCCGTTTTTTCAGGCGGCGGTATTGTATTAATTCGGCATAATCGTTTAACCGGCTTATTTTTTCTATGTCATGTAATATAAGTACCGCTACCTGTTTTCCGTCATCTACTGTATAGTCCGCTCCCCTCCATTCCGGTGGCCCCCCGTGTTTGTATGTCATTTGGGCTGCCTTCTTTATAAGGTTTTCTTTTGCAGCTGCTTTTAATAACTGTAAACTTCTGTCATTGTACGGTAGTAATAACTGCTCCATCAGGCCTAATGATTCTTCTCCATATGCTTTCATTGCTGATGCTGTCTCTGCAAATATCACTGCACGGGTTATGTCAAACCGCATTGGTAAAGTTTCTATTTCATTTTTTAGGTGCATAAGACTTTTTTCCTGCGGCTTTTTGCCTATGTTGTATACTGCATATGTTTTCTGGCCGTTTGTTATTATTCCATAAAACCTTGCTGTCCTGTCTCCCATTGTGTTACCCTTGTATCTCCAGCTGGGTATAAAGTCCCATTCGCTGCCCTCCATGTCCAATGATAATCGTGCTATTCGTGGATACCTGCTCGCAGACTGTTTTAAACTGTTCAGTTCGTTGCAGGGCAGGTTTTGCTGTTTTAATAAATTCCTGCTGGCCTGGGTTAGGTAAACATAACTGTTTTTTCTGTTTATCAACTTTGCTTTCTTCAGTACTGTTAATCTCAATTCGTGGTATCTCTCTGTACCGTATATTTTCCCTACGTCGTCCACTGCTATAACTCTGTATTCCCCCAAAAACCTTATCAGTTTCCAGTCTCTTTCTGTTATTGTTATGTCTTTATACGGTGTCACTGACTATTACCTCCCTGCTTTTTGTATAAAATTTTGCCCCTGTTTTTTCCCTAGTTTTTTGATAGGAGACTCCCAAGAGTAAGTGCAGAATTAAGGGGGTATAGTTCGTCAAAATGCTGTATTTATAAAGGCTTGATGACATTGACTTAATATGATTAAAAGACGGTATGGACAAAACGGCATTTTCACTATATTAAATTGCTGCCATTAATCGTCATTATTGCAAATAACCGGTAATAATTTTCCAATGTCATTATAATCGAAAATGTAAATGATTGTTAAGGGGTTTTCTTTAATACCACCTTCTATTCCATATGCAACCCGGTTATATGTGTCATCTTCCACAACCCCGGCCCTTACTATTCCATCAATGATTGGCTTTATTGCTTTGTTGTCTATATCCCAATTTTTTCCGGGATAAAAGTATTTTACATATACAAATATTTTTTCGTAGGCGGAACATTTGTCTAAAGACCATAGCGCATCTCTTACATTTTTTGCCCATCGGTGATAAATTTCTCTTTTTATTTTATTAGTCCTGAAAAGAAAGTCCGGGATGCTGATTCTTATATAGCCGTTTTCTATTTTTATGTCCCATCTTTCGGATGGAGGAATGATAAAGTCTTTTTCTCCGTCATAGTTTTCGTCTGTTTCCATCTGGCGTAGAATATCTGTATTGTATCTGTCTATAGCTCTGTACAGTTCTATTTTCGCATTTTCTAAATGTTCGCTCATTTTTTCCAGGATGTCTTTCATTTTTTTAACCTCCTTTCTGTGGGTGCATATTGAGTATTTCTTCTATTCCTTTGAGCAGTTTTTTTCTGAAAGGATCGAGTTCTTCGGAAGGTGTGTCGTCCTCATTGTTCAGCTTTTCAGGGACAGGGGTAAATGAATCTATGTTAAAAATATAGTTTTCAATTTTTTTAATGGATTCTTCAATTTGTTCGATTTTTTCAAGTATTTTCTGAGTGGATGGTTGGTCTTCTTCCGGCTGATTAATGTTCTGGCTGGCTTCTATATAAAACTTTAATGCCTGGCGGACATACTCATTACGTTCTGCACCAGATGACATGCTGGACAACTTATCGTACAGCTCCGGATATTTTTTTTTGTTAATCCGCAAATAAATGGTTAGCATATATAAGCCGTCCTTTCTGTAATTAATTACCATAATTGGATATGCAAGCAATTTATTTTTAAATGACGTGTATTCAGCTTGTACCAATTGTTTAACCTGCTTGCAAATAATGATTGCAAATCCTGACTTCAATATTCACTAATTTTAATTATATCAATTGTTTAAACATGATTGCAAACAGATATTTAAAATAAGGAAAATTATAACCTAGTTTTTACCATATTTGGTAATGCAAGCATTTTTACATAAAATTCTCTGCATATCGCTTGTAATCAGAATTTAAGCTGCAAGCAATAATGCTTGCAGCATTATTTATAAAATATGTTTTATCCGACTGGTTTCAACGTTTATACCATGCTTGCAGACAAAATTTTAAAATTGGAAATTTCACCATAACAAATAATGGTAAAAATGTAAATGCAAGCATTTTATTAACGACATATCTGTATCCGGTTTGTATCATGGCGTGAAGCTGCTTGCAGTAACTGCTTGCAGTTTATTTATAAAAACTCCCTCAAGACCGCATAAGCTAAGCTATTAAAACTGCAAGCAGTTACCTTGATAACATCTGGAAAAAGCAAATTTATAAATTATGGTAAATTTGGTATTGCAAGCAGTAGTATTTAAAAAATGGTTTAACCAGCGATATTTCAAGCAATAAAGATGCTTGCAATATATGCAAGCAAAACATTGTTAATATTCACGTCTTATATAGTGCTTATAAGGATTTAATGATGCTTGCAAAGTAAGTTTTCAAAACTGGAAATTGAAAAAATAAAAAATATAAAAACCGTATTTGCAAGCATCATGTAATCAAAAACAGCCGGAACCAGCCTAATACATGGCTTTAGGCTGCTTGCAATTTTTATGCTGGGTTGTTTATTCGGTTTTTGGCTACTTTAAGAAAACCTTTTGCGTTCGACATCTGGGCATCTTCTACAAGGGTTGCGTTTGGATGAAAGTTTCTGAAATAGGGGAACAAATCAATGCCGCCACCACCGGAAATAAATACCGTGCTGAACAAGTTAAACCTTTCAGCCCAGACACCTCTTACTTTGTTTTGAATTGTCTTTGCTATAAACTCTCTTACCTCTGCAAGCCCTTCTGTGATGTCCAGGTACTGCGACATAAAATATATTTTGCCTTTCCTAACTAAAGACAGCAAGTCTGTTGTAGCCAGTTTTGAACCGCCGCTGTTTTGTGTAAAGAGCCTGTCCGCTGCTATCATAACGTCAGACATGCCGGTATCAATCGTACCTGATAATCCTTCTTCCAGCGAGAATGAATCGTTTATGGAAAAAGCTACAAAGTCAGTGGTTTTAAAACCTATGTCTATAAGGCCTACATAGGAGTTTTCTATCATGTATTTATGAGGGTCAGTCATCATTACGTTGTAAATAGCACCGGCCGCTTGCGGAAATACAAGATAATCTTCTATTTCCACAATCTTTTTCTGTGCGCTGTCCACATAAAATACTTCAGCGCTGAAATTTTTAAGAGTTGCTTCAAACTGGTCTTTTTGGTGTACATATTGTTCCAGAGGCAGCCCGGTTGCTACCTTGACAGCACTTTTGCCCTCCGGTAAAAATAAAGTGAGTGCTGTTGCCAGAAGTACATGGGTTTCTTCAAGATTTAATTTGTTGTCATCGAGGATGAAAGATGCCTCCATTTGTTTTTCTGCCAGTTTTCCTACAAAGTATTCTTTGTATCCTGCACCCTCTACAAGTTTAATGTGCAGATTTTCGATTGGGTCTTTTTTCTGATTCCACACAGAAGCTAACTGTTGGTTGTGTCCTCTTGTTACCAGCGATGGAAATAGTGCCTGCTGGTTGTTCTCCGTAACAACTTTTGTGTAACCGTAACCAATATCCAGTCCAATCATCATGAGCAAATCTCTCCTTCCTTTTTTCTTTTTTTTGTTTTTCGCCTTTAAATTTTCGTTTAGAGCGTTTTTGTGGCCCGGGTAATGGTTTTACTTTACCATAATAATTTAAAAAAAATAGAGCCAATTCTGGAGGCGTCAGGGGGGATAAATTAGGTCAAGATTCCCCCTGTCTGTAAAAAAGAAAAAATTAAAACCGCAATAAAGACTGCGGGTACAAACGGTGTTTTTGTTTTTAATATGCTGGGTTGCTTGGTTATAATTGCATATACGATTCCGTAAATTATTGCTACTATGCATGAAATTAAAATAATCAGTATTGAATTGGAGCCGTAAAACAGGGACAGTGCGCTTAATATTTTTACATCGCCTCCGCCAAATCCTGTCCCTGTTAGTTTCTCTGCCAACACATATACAATAATAAGCATAGAAAATACCCCTGCTGAATATATGAGGGTTTCCACAATGCCGCCGTTTATTATGTTATAGACTATCCCGTATAAAGCAACTGAAACAACCGGCCAATGCTTTACTTCCCTCTGCTTTAAGTCGGTGTATGCTGTATATGCAGTTAATCCGACAACAGGGGCCGCTTCTAAAAACATGCTATACTACCTCCGCCAATATATCTTCAGCCTCGGCATCCAAATCCTTTACTTCCAAGACGGGAGCGTTGAGCACACCGATTAGCGTACGCCACATGCGGCTTACCGGGTTTACAACCACAAGAGAATAATCATAACTCGAACAGCTTTCTGCTATCCGTTTTATTTCTGCTTCTGTTGCAGATGTTAAAACAAGCACCTTGTTTGAGTATTCAAGAGCTGTTCTTACAAATTCGTTGTCTTCGTTAGGCAGATCAATTATTACAAAATCAAAAAGCGTTCTGCCGTAATCTATCATCTGTCTTATATCATCGGCATTTATATCGCTTACAAGATTTAGTTTCGGCGGTACCTGCATAATATAAATATTATTTCTGAACTCTACAAGGTTTCTTTCAAAACTTTCTCTGTCCCTCTGTCTTAAATACATACCCATATGAGGCAGAACAGGTAGACGTAACATATAACTTAAATCACTGCCTCCGTCCCGCAGGTTCAAATCAAGTATGAGTATCCGTAAATCCTTCGGCAAGGCTTCTGATAACGCTTTTACAAGGGTTGTTCTTCCTACCCCGCCTTTGGCTGACCATACACTTATTACTGCCTGTCTGTATACTTTTTTGCTTTTGGACCTTGATATTAATGTTTTCTTAAGCGTATTTGTTATTTTTGATACGGTATCTCCGGTTGAAATATACTCGGGGAACGACATAACCTTGATGTTTTTTCTGCCTGCTTCGGCCAGAATCGGTGATATGTCTTCGGTATCGTATATAAGCGTGTTATATTTATGTTTCCTGATGAGAAGTTCTGCTGATTCTACGGAAGTTGTTACAACCAAATCTTTTTTCTGCACTTTTTTTATGTTTGACGGATTGTTAGAAATCAAAAGTTCTATTGTAATCTCCCCCTTTTTTAGTATACGTTCTTTATTACAGCAAAGCTTTTGAACTTTAATTCAACCGGGGTTTCTGACGGGTCTATATAATCTGGACTCTTATAGTTATTATTCGTCACATACCCCTCTATTGTCAAGTATCCGTTTGATATTGTTATTAGTGTAACAGTTGCATTTTTATTATAGTTTGAAAAATAATTTTCCACCTCTGTTTTTATTGCCGCCCTGTATTCCGGTCTGTCTGTAATCGTTCCCTGTGTTGTAATTTCTTCGTACGCTATCGTGTAAAGCTCCCGCGCAGCTGCAGTTACGGCTTCGTCAGCAATAAGGTCCACCATGCTTTTTTCGTCTATTAGCATGAAATAGTTGAAGTATAAAAAGATAAACATAAGCGTTACCGCCATAAGAAGAAAGTAATAAATAAACATTCCTAATCCATTTTTGTCCTTTATAAACTGCTGTATCACGGCAATTCCTCCATAATCTGTGAGCTTATGCCTCTTGCGGGTGGTGGTGAAAAAATATTAAAGAATTTTGGAACCTCATATGTTATCTCAACCGTTATCAGACTGCCGGGATTGATGCCGTCCGGTGCGTGAAGCACAACCTCCATGTTTTCTTCCCAATCTCTTAAGAACATTCTGCCGTACTCTTCTGCAACGGCTTCGGCTGTTTCATACGGGGTTTCAGTCTTTACGGCTGCCCGGGCGGCTGTAAAGGCTGCGGCATTTACTGCTAGTTTTGATATTGCATATCCAATTATCTGCATCAGCATAGCTGCTAACATAAACATTATAAAGATCATACATGCTGATACCATCACCTCCGACACACCGCGCCGGTCTTTTAGTAATCTGTGCATAGCAAATCCCTCCTTTGCAGTAAGCGGAATCTGAACCTGCTAATATAATTCGCAATTGAATTTTCTACCCAAAAAGCAAAAAAAGAGAAGCTGTAAGGCCTCTCTTTTTTTTTGCTTTTATGGTATGTTTATTATTACCAATTGGCTGGTTCTGCAATAACGGTATTTACATGTCCCACTAACTTATTCCATATGTTCCCTATTTGTGTGCGGGCCCCAGGGAATACAATTACCAGTATCAATGCAGCCAAGGCCAGTATGCCAACAACCTCTAAAAGGTGGGAAACGCCCCTTTTATCAGTCAAAAAGTCGTTTGCCTTGTTTCGGGCAGCAATGTAAATCCTGGTCATAGTGTTTTTCACCCCCTTGTTTTTATAATCAATGTAAATCCTGGTCATAGTGTTTTTCACCCCCTTGTTTTTATAATCAACGTCAGATTAAATTCGGGTAAACATCATGTTAATACCTCCTTATGGACTAAATTTCTTTAGTGAACTACCCCTTCCTTACGGAAGGGGCTTCCTGCTTCACAGTGGCCCTAACGGACCAGCTCCACAGGCGTAACTTTCCGTGGTCCCCACGGTAGGGAAGCATTTAGGCCGCTTCCAGAGCC
>Ga0116168_1001825_pt1 | contig 15017 bp, 14 predicted proteins | sample AD_UKC129_MetaG_FD_89795 | JGI IMG/M metagenome (GOLD analysis project Ga0116168, IMG submission 89795) | Active sludge microbial communities of municipal wastewater-treating anaerobic digesters from Canada - AD_UKC129_MetaG | ecosystem: Engineered > Bioreactor > Anaerobic > Digestate | place...
GGACCGTGGATCTCGTCGCTGATCACGACGGCCGCGTGCCGCGCGGCGATCTCGGCGAGTTCGGCGAGGTCGTCTGCGGAGTGCACCGTGCCGGTCGGGTTGTGCGGGTTGCACAGCAGCACCGCCCGCGCCCCCTGCGCCAAGGCCCGCTCGATACCCGGCAGATCGAGCCGCCAGCCGTCGTGATCGGCCGAAGGCTCACGCAGCGGCACCGGTTCGACGAGGCATCCGGCTTCTTCGATGCAGATCGCGAACGGCGGGTACACCGGCGGAGTCGAGATCACGCGGTCGCCGGGGTTCGTCGTCGCGCGCAGCAATTCGACGACGCCCATCATGACGTCGGCCGTCCAGCGGATGCGCGCGGGGTCGACGCTCCAGCCGAACCGACGCTCGGCGAAGCCCGCGAACGCGGGGCCGATGCCGGGGTCGGGCGGCGTGTAGCCGGTGTCGCCGATGGCCACCGCCTCGGCGAGCACGGCCGTGATCGCCGGCGCGAGCGGAAAGTCGGTCTCGGCCACGAACATCGGCAGCACGTCGTCGGGATAGGTGCGCCACTTGGTGCTCGACCGGCGGCGCAAGATCTCCAGAGGCAGGGCTTCCAGCGGGGTGTGGCTCACGCGTCGAGCCTATCGACACGCGCCCCCAGAGCCCTCTCTGCCACGCGCGGCCGGCATGGGGCGATCGACAGGCCGGCATGCGGCGATCGATAGAATCGAAGGACCCCCGAAGGACAGGACCCCCGTGAGCGCAGATCGACTGCTCGTCCGTGGCGGCCGCGTCGTCGACGGTGCGGGCGCCGAGCCCCACCGGGCCGACGTGATGATCGTCGATGGGGTCATCGCCGAGATCGGCGACACGCTCGACAGCGGGGCGGGCGATCGGGTGCTCGACGCCGACGACCGGCTCGTCGTTCCGGGCTTCATCGATGCGCATGCGCACGCCGACGGGGCGGTGTTCCGGCCCGACGTGCAGCGGGCGCTGCTGCGACAGGGCGTGACGACCGTCATCGGCGGCCAGGACGGCGTCTCGTACGCCCCCGGCGACGGCGCTTGGGCCTCGCGCTACTTCGCCGCGATCAACGGACCCCACCCGACCTTCACAGGCGGGTCGGTCGCCGACCTGCTCGCCACCTACGACGGAACCACCCCGCTCGGTGTCGGCTACCTCGTACCCGCGGGAACCGTGAGACATGCCGTGATGGGCATGGATGCCTCGCCGCCGACCGTGTGCCAGCTGGCCGACATGACGCGGCTGGTCGAAACCGGCCTCGCCGACGGGGCGCTCGGGCTGTCGACGGGGCTCGACTACGTGCCGGGTATCTTCGCCGAGGCGCGTGAGCTCGCCGCGCTGTGCACGCCCGTCACCGCGGCAGGCGGGCTCTACGTCACCCACATGCGCGGCGGATACGAGACCGCAGCGGCGGCGGGCCTCGCCGAGGTGGCGAAGATCGTACGGATGAGCGGCGTGCGCGCGCACATCTCGCATTATCACGTGGATGCCGCTGACGGCATCCGTCTCATCGACGACCTCGCGGCCCGCGGCGTCGACGTGAGCTTCGACATGTATCCGTACACGCGCGGGTGCACGCTCGTCGCGATGGCGCTCCTGCCGCCCGAGTACAGCGCCGGGAGCGTCGCCGAGGCGGTCGCGCTGCTCGGCGACCCGGATGAGCGCGCACGCCTGCGTGCCGACTGGTTCCCGCTGATCACCGACAAGCCGAGCCTCGGGCCGGCGTGGCCCGACATGGTCGTGATCGCCCACGCGCCCAGAGCCCCGCGCGCGGCGGGGCTCTCGCTTCGGGCCGAAGCGGCGCGGCGCGGCGTCGACGTGGTCGATGCGACCCTCGACCTGCTGATAGAGAACGCCCTCGAGGTGAGCGCGGTCATGGCGGTGCGCGACGAACGGCCCACCTCGAACCTCGCGCGCCTCTTCTCGCACCCCGCCTACACGGGCGGCTCCGACGGCATCTACATCGGCGACGCCCCGCACCCGCGGGGCTGGGGCACCTTCGCGCGCCTGCTCGGCACCTACACGCGCGAGGTCGGGGCGTTCGGCTGGACGCAGGCAGTCCGGCGCCTCGCCGGGCTGCCCGCCGAGCGCTACGGTCTGCACGACCGCGGCGTGCTCACCCCCGGTCGCCGCGGCGACGTCGCCCTCGTCGACCCCGACACGGTCGCCGACCGCGCCACCTACGCGCAGCGCACCGCGCTCGCCATCGGCATCGACGACGTCGTGGTCGCGGGCGTGCCCGTGCTCGCAGGCGGCGAGCTCACCGGCGCGACCCCGGGCGCCGCGGCACGCCGCACCGGCCCCGCACGCTCCTGATCGTTCCCCTCCCACCCTGACCCTCACGAAGGAGACCCCCATGACCCGCACCGCCGTCACCATCCCGAACGCCCCCGTTCCCGCCGGTCCCTACAGCCACGGCGTCGTGGCGGGCGGTTTCCTGTTCACGGCGGGCTTCGGCCCGCAAGACCCGGCCACCGGCGAGGTCGTCGCGGGCGGCGTCTACGAGCAGACGCAGCAGGTGCTCCGCAACATCGCGAACGTGCTGGCGACGAGCGGCGCGACGATGGACGACGTCGTCAAGGTCACCGCACACCTCGAGCACCTCGACCGCGACTTCGCCGAGTACAACCGCGCCTACGCCGAGTTCTTCACGGCCCCGTATCCCGTGCGCACGACGGTCGGCTCGCGCCTGGCGAACATCCTCGTCGAGATCGACGTCGTCGCCCAGCTCCCCACCGCAGACGCCCAGGCCTGACCATGTCGTGGCAGCGGGTGCCGGCCGGTCGCGTGCTGAGTGCTGACGACAAGGCGCTGCCCGCATGGGCGGCGGGCATGGATGCCGAGGCATTCGTCGCCCGCGGCGTGCGGCTGTCCGAGCTCTGGACTCCGGCCCTCGTCGTCGACGCGTCTGCCCTCGAGGGGAACGCGGCGTTCCTGGCTGAGTGGGTCGCGGGCCGCGGCCTCGAACTCATGCCGCACGGCAAGACGACGATGGCCCCGCAGCTGTGGCACCTGCAGCAGGATGCCGGGGCGACCGCCCTCACCCTCGCAACGCCCTGGCAGGTGCGGGTGGCCCGCGCCGCAGGCATCCGCGACATCATGCTCGCGAATCAGTTCGCCGATGCCGATGCCGCGGCCGCGCTCGCGCTCGATATCGCCGAGCACGGCGGGCGGCTCTGGTCGTGGGTCGACGGCGACGCGGGCATCGACCTGCTCGCGGGCGTCGCCGCACGCCCCGAACTCGCCGGTCGCGTGCGCTTCGAGGTGCTCGTCGAGCTCGGCCGCCCGGGTGGGCGCACGGGCGCCCGCACGCCCGAGGCGGCCCTCGCCCTCGCCGAGCGCGTGCTCGGGACCCCGGGCCTGCGCCTCGCCGGTGTCGCCGGTTACGAAGGCGCGATCGCGCACGGCCGCTCGGCCGAGGCGCTGCACGACGCCGGCGCGTTCGTCGCCGATCTGCTCGCGCTGCACGAGGCGCTCCTGGGCCGCTACGACGACCCCGCCGACGCGATCGTCACCGCGGGCGGCAGCGCGTTCCCCGACGTCGTCGCCGACGTGCTCGCGGCGGGTGCCGCGCGGCTGCCGGGCCGGTTCGTGATCCGTTCCGGTGCCTCGCTGATCCACGACGAGGGCTACTACCGCTCGGTGTCGCCGTTCGACGGCGACGGCCTGCGGCCCGCGGCTCGCGCCATCGCCCGGGTCGTCTCGACGCCCGAGCCGGGGCTCGCTCTCCTCGACGCGGGCAAGCGCGACGTGCCGTACGACCTCGACCTGCCGATCCCGCTCGCCCGGCTCGCGGGCGGCGACAGCGTGCACGACCTGGGCGCCGCAAAGGTCGAGGCGGTGAACGACCAGCACGCGTTCCTGCGGACCGACCCGGGGTGTCCGCTCAGGCTCGGCGACCGGGTGCTGCTCGGTCTGTCGCACCCGTGCACGATGTTCGACAAATGGCGGCTCATCCCCGTCGTCGCGTCTCTCGACGAGGACGATCCGGTGATCGTGGGACTCATCGAGACGCGGTTCTGACGCCCGCGCGCGAGTGCGGGGCGCTGCTCAGCCGGCGTCGCGGACGGGGTTTCGGAGCGTACCGAGCCCCGTGATCTCCACCTCGACGATGTCTCCCGCGACGAACGGCCCGACGCCGGCCGGCGTGCCGGCGAGGATGACGTCGCCCGGCAGCAGCGTGAACGCGTGCGAGGCGTACGAGATGAACTCGGCGACCGAGTGCACCATCGCACCGAGGGTGCCGTCTTGGCGCACCTCGCCGTTCACGCGCGTGACGATCCGCACGTCGGCCGACGGCGTGAACTCGGTCTCGATGGCGGGACCGAGGGGGCAGAACGTGTCGAAGCCCTTCGCGCGCGCCCACTGCCCGTCGGTCTTCTGCAGGTCGCGCGCGGTCACGTCGTTGCCGATCGTGTAGCCGAAGACGTAGTCCAAGGCATCCTCGACCGACACGTTCTTCGCGACGCGACCGATGACGGCGGCGAGCTCGCCCTCGTAGTCGGTGCGCTCCGACTGCGCCGGGCGCACGATCGCGTCGCCCGGGCCGATCACCGATGTGTTGGGCTTCAGGAACATCATCGGCTCGGCGGGCACCTCGTTGCCGAGCTCGGCGGCGTGGTCGCGGTAGTTGCGCGCGATGCCGATCACCTTCGAGCGCGGAATGACGGGGGCGAGCAGGGCCACTTCGCCGAGCGGCACCCGCTCCCCCGTCGTCTCGAACCCGGCGAACAGCGGGTCGCCGGCGAGCACGACGAGGTCGGTGCCGTCGACGATGCCGAACCGGATGGCGTCGTCGTGGCTGAACCGCGCGATCCGCATGTCAGCCGTCCAGGCGCTCGAGCCAGCCGTGCGTGTCTTCGCGGCGGCCGTACTGGATGTCGGTGAGCTCTTCGCGCAGCGACAGTGCGAGCTCGCCGAGGGGCTGCTCGTCGATGAAGTCGGTGCCCTTGAGCACCCCGATCGGTGCGACGACCGCGGCGGTGCCGCACGCGAACACCTCGACGATGTCGCCGGATGCCACGCCCTCGCGCCACTCGTCGATCGAGACCGACCGGCCCTCGACCTTGTGCCCGCGGTCGGCGGCGAGCTGCAGGATCGAGTCGCGCGTGATGCCCTCGAGGATCGACGGCGACTGCGGCGTGACGAGAGTGCCGTCTTTGTAGACGAAGACGATGTTCATGCCGCCGAGCTCTTCGACGTTGCGGTCCTGATCGAGGAACACGACCTGGTCGCAGCCCTGCTCGTACGCCTCGGCCTGCGGCAGCAGGCTCGCGGCGTAGTTTCCGCCCGTCTTGGCCGCTCCCGTGCCGCCCTTGCCGGCGCGCGCGTACTGCTCGCTGAGCCAGATCGAGACGGGCTTCGCGCCGCCCTTGAAGTACGCGCCGACCGGCGAGGCGATGACGTAGTAGCCGACCTTGTTGGCGGGACGCACGCCTAGGAATGCCTCTTTGGCGAACATGAACGGGCGCAAGTACAGGCTCTGGTCGGCGCCGCTCGGCACCCACGCGCCGTCGACGGCGATCAGTTCGCGCAGCGACTGGATGAAGTACTCCACCGGCAGCTCGGGCAGGGCCAGGCGCCGGGCGCTGCGCTGGAGGCGCCGGCCGTTCGCGTCGGGGCGGAAGGTCCAGATCGAGCCGTCGGCGTGCCGGTAGGCCTTGATGCCCTCGAAGATCTCCTGGCCGTAGTGCAGCACCGCGGCGGCCGGGTCGAGGGCGAGCGGGCCGTAGGGCTGCACGCGGGGACGGTGCCAGCCGCCGCCCACCGACCAGCAGACGTCGATCATGTGGTCGGTGAACGTCGTGCCGAACTGCGGGTCGACGAGGAGTTCCGCGCGCTCGGCGTCGCTCTTGGTGTGGAGGTTTCTCGAGACGGCGAACTCGAGCGGGGCGAGTCCGGATTCGGGTGCGGAGGTGAGGCTCATGGTGTTCCCTGGTGTTCGGTGAGTTCTCGGGTGTCGGATGCCTGTGTCGAGGCTACGCCTCGAGGGCTCGGGCGATGGCGTCGCCGACCTCGGCGGTCGTGCGGGGGGCGGTGCCCCGGGTCGCGATGTCGTTCTCGACGGCACGGGTCACGCGCTCGGCCTCGGCCCGCAGCCCGAGGTGATCGAGCAGGAGGGCGACCGAGAGGATCGCAGCCGTGGGGTCGGCCAGCTGCTGGCCCGCGATGTCGGGCGCCGAGCCGTGCACGGGCTCGAACATCGAGGGGAACGCGCCGTCGGGGTTGATGTTCCCCGATGCGGCGAGGCCGATGCCTCCGGTGACGGCGCCGGCCAGGTCGGTGAGAATGTCGCCGAAGAGGTTGTCGGTGACGATCACGTCGAATCGGCCCGGGTTCGTGACCAGATAGATGGTGGCCGCATCGACGTGCGCATAGTCTACGACCACGTTCGGGTGTTCGAGCGCCACGGCATCCACGATCCGTTTCCACATGCCGCCGGCGTGCACGAGCACGTTCGTCTTGTGCACGAGGGTCAGCTTGCCGCGACGGCGTTCGGCGAGGTCGAACGCGTAGCGCACCACCCGCTCGATGCCGTAGGCCGTGTTGACCGACGTCTCGTTGGCGACCTCGTGCGGAGTGCCGGTGCGGATCGACCCGCCGTTGCCGACGTAGGGGCCCTCGGTGCCTTCGCGCACGACCACGAAGTCGATCTCACCGGGGTCGGCGAGGGGGCCCGCGGCGCCCGGGTAGAGCTTCGACGGGCGGAGGTTGACGTAGTGGTCCAGCGCGAAGCGCAGCTTCAGCAGCAGGCCGCGCTCGATGTTCGCGTCTTTCAACCGCGGGTCACCGGGAACGCCGCCCACGGCGCCGAGCAGGATCGCGTCGGTCGCCGCAATGGCGGCGAGATCGTCGTCCGTGAGGGTGTCGCCGGTCTCGAGGTAGCGCGCGGCGCCGAGCGAGAAGCGCACCTTCTCGATCTCGACGTCGGAGCCCCGGGTCGCGGCGTCGAGGACTTTCTCGGCTTCGGCGACGACCTCGGGGCCGATGCCGTCGCCGGGGATGACGGCCAGAGTGATGACGCGCGACATGGGGCTCCTGCGGGTAGAGACGAGACCGCGCGCGGCGCTGACGCTCAGTGCTCGACGGGCGCGGTGCGGGACCCTTTCAGCGTAGTGGCCGCGATGATCGCCGCGATCGACACGAGGGCCGCGCCGATCAGCGCCGTGATCGTGACGCCCGCGTCGAACGCGTGCGCCGCCGCGAGCCGCAGGGCGTCGCCGGTGGCGGCGTCGAGGGTGTCGGCGACGCGTATGGCGCCCGCGAGCGTCTCACGGGCCGCATCGGCGGCCGCTCCCGTCATGCCGCTCGGCAGCACGATGCCCGTGCGGTAGACGGCGGTGAGGATGCCTCCGAGCACCGCCGTGCCGAGCACGGCGCCCACTTCGTACGCGGTCTCCGACACGGCGCTGGCCGCGCCCGCCTTCTCGGGCGGGGCGCTCGAGAGGATGAGGTCGTTCGAGACCGTCTCGGCCGCGCCGATGCCGATGCCGAGCAGGGTGAACGCCGCGACGAGCAGCACGAGCGCGCCGTCGCCGACCGCACCGGGAACGAGCAGGTAGGCGACGATCGAGAACATCAGCGCCGCGGGCACGACGATGCGCGGCGACACCCGGCGGGCGATCGGCACGACCGCGAGGCCGGCGACGATCATCGCGATCATGCCGGGAACGAGCGCGAAACCGGCATCCATCGGCGACAGGCCCACGATCAGCTGCAGGTGCTGCGCGACGAAGTACAGGAATCCGACGAGCGACAGCACGCTCAGGAGGTTCACGAGCAGCGCGCCGCTGAAGGTGCCGCGCGAGAACAGGCGCATGTCGAGCATGGGGGTGCTCGAGGCGAGCTGGCGGCGCACGAACGCGACACCGAACCCGATGCCGGCGACAGCCAGCACGACCGGGAGTGGGCCGAACCCGTGCACGGCGACCTCTTTGATCGCGTAGACGATCGGCACCATCGTCAGCATCGACAGCGCGATGCTGACCGGGTCGATGCGGCCCGGGTGCGGGTCGCGGCTCTCGGGCACGACGAGCGGCGCGAGGATGAGCAGCGGCAGCAGCACGGGCACCGACATGACGAACACCGCGCCCCACGAGAAGTGCTCGAGCAGCAGTCCGCCGACGATCGGGCCGAGGGCGGCGCCCGCCGAGAACATCGTCGCCCAGACGGCGATCGCGAGGCGGCGCTGGTCGCGGTCGGTGAAGACCGACCGCAGCAGCGACAGGGTCGAGGGCATGAGCATCGCGCCGAACACGCCCATGCCGGCGCGCGCGGCGATGAACCAGCCCGCCGACGGGGCGAAGGCGGCGAGCACCGAGATCGCGGCGAAGCCGGTCGCGCCGATCAGCAGCATGCGCCGCCGGCCGAAGCGGTCACCGAGCGTGCCCATCGTGACGAGCAGGCCCGCGAGGACGAGCGGGTAGGCGTCGATGATCCAGAGCTGCTGGGCGCTCGAGGGGCCCAAAGCGAGCGAGATGTCGGGCAGGGCGAAGCTCAGCACGGTGTTGTCGACCGAGACGAGCAGCACGGGCAGCATGAGCACCGCGAGCGCCGCCCAGCCGCGCCAGCCCACGCGCTTTCCGCGTGCGTCTGCCAAGGTGATCTCTTCTGTCAACGTCACTTTCCGTGCTCCATCGTCTCTGCGGGCGGTTCGTTTCTATACCGTCCAGCCGGTATAGTATCAGAATCGGCCGAACGCGAGAGAGGATCGCTGCATGTCTCGACCACCCCGTGCACGCGAGAGCGTGCTCGACGCGTTCGAGCAGTTGCTCGTCGACGACGGTGAGCGCGCCGCGACGATGGATGCCACGGCGCGCGCCGCGGGGGTCTCGAAGGGAGGTCTGCTCTATCACTTCGCCTCGAAAGACGCGCTCGAGCACGCCCTGCTCGAGAGGCTGGTCACCCTGGTCGACGCCGATCTCGCCGAGATGGCGAGTTCACCCGAGGGCCCGGTCGCATTCTTTCTGCGCACCTCGGTGATGGACGACGACGCGCTCGACCGCGCCCTGATCGCGACGTCGCGACTGGCGCAGCGCGGCAGCGCCGAGGCGACCGAGAGCCTCCGCGTCGTGCGGGCCAGATGGGCCGAGGCGTTGCGCCCGCACGTGCGCGACGCGGCGGCGCTCGACCTGGTGCTGCTCGTGAGCGACGGCCTGTACTACAACAACGCCCTCACGGCTGCGGCCGCCGCAGGCCCGGTCCCCCGCGGCGTCGGCCTCGACGCGCTCGTCGCCCTCGTCGAGCGCGCCACCCGCTGACCCCGCCCCTCCCCGCCCTTGTCCCCCTCGCTCTTTCGCGAGCCGCTACGTTTCGGTCGAGCCGCTACGATCCGGCGGGCCGAAACGTAGCGGCTCGACCAGCTCGTAGCGGCTCGCGGAAACGGAGAGGGAGGAAGAGGGAGGGCGCGGGGGTCAGGACTCGGTGATCTCGATCTGGCGGAAGAGGTCGGCGCCCACGGCCTCGCGCATGTCTTCGAGGATCTGCTCGGGCACCGGCGAAGAGACCGTGAGCACCGAGAGCGCGCGGCCCGAGGCATCCGGCTGCGCGACGAAGAGCCCCGCGATGTTGATGCCGGCCTCGCCGAGCTTCTGACCGTAGATCGCGACGATGCCGGGGCGGTCGGCGTAACGCATCACGATGTGGTGCTGCTCGATCGGCACTTCGATCTCGTACCCGTTGATCGCGACGATCTTCGGCACCATGCGGGTGCCCGCGAGGGTACCGGCGACCGTCAGCACCGAGCCGTCCGAGAGGGTGCCGCGCAGGATCGTGATGTTGCGGTACAGCGGGCTCTCGGCCTCGACGATCAGGCGGGTCTCGATGCCGCGCTGCTCGGCGAACAGCGGTGCGTTGACGTACGAGACGTTCTCGCTGACGATCTTCGACAGGATGCCTTTGAGCGCGGCCAACCGGTAGACGCTGACGTCGTAGGCGGCGAGCTCTCCGCGCACCTCGATGTCGAGGCTCGTCAGCGCGCTCGCGGCGAGCCCCGAGAACACCTGGCCGAGCTGCTCGACGAGCGCGATGCCGGGGCGCACGAACGGGTCGATCACGCCGCCGGCGACGTTGACCGCGTCGGGCACGAGGTCGCCTTCGAGCGCGAGCTTGACCGAGCGGGCGACCGAGATGCCGGCCTTCTCTTGCGCTTCGTCGGTCGACGCCCCGAGGTGCGGCGTGACGACGACGTTCGGCAGCGACAGCAGCGGGAACGCGGTGCCGTCCGCCTTCGGCGGCTCCGACGTGAACACGTCGAGGCCCGCGCCGGCGATCTCGCCGGTCGTGAGGGCGGTGTAGAGCGCCTCCTCGTCGATCAGGCCGCCGCGCGCGACGTTCACGACGTACGCGGTCGGCTTCATGATGCGGAACTGCTCGGCGCCGATCATGCCGGTCGTCTCGGGCGTCTTGGGCATGTGGATCGTGACGAAGTCGCTCTGCGCGAGCAGGTCATCCAGCGGCAGCAGCGTGACGCCGAGCTGCTGCGCGCGGGCGGGCGTGACGTAGGGGTCGTAGGCGACGACCGTGACGCCGAAGCCCTGCAGCCGCGCCGCGATGAGCGCTCCAATGCGGCCGAGGCCGACAATGCCGATCGTCTTCTCGAACAGCTCGGTGCCCGTGAACGAGCTGCGCTTCCACGCCCCGGCGGCCAGCGACGCGTGCGCGGCGGGGATGTGCCGTGCGAGCGAGAGGATGTGGCCGACCGTGAGCTCGGCGGCCGAGATGATGTTCGAGGTGGGGGCGTTGACGACCATGACGCCCGCGGCGGTCGCGGCCTTGATGTCGACGTTGTCGAGGCCGACGCCGGCGCGCGCGACGACTTTGAGGTTGGATGCCGCGGCGATGGCTTCGGCATCCACCTTCGTCGCCGAGCGGATGAGGATCGCATCGGCATCGCCGATCGCGGCGAGCAGTGCCGGGCGGTCGGCGCCGTCGACGGTGCGGATGTCGAAATCCGGCCCGAGGGCGTCGATCGTGGCGGGAGAGAGTTCTTCGGCGATGAGGACGACGGGCTGAGACACGGCGGCTGACCTTCGGTGCTTTCGCGCGGATGCGCACGGGTGGGACCGCTCGCCGCACGCCATCGGGGGCGAGACACGCCCAGCCTAGCGGCCCGCGAGAGGGCCCGATGACCGCGTGACGCGGGTGCTCAGCCGAGCATCGAGGCGCCGTTGGTCGCGCTGTAGGCCAGGACGTCGAGCCAGAACACCGCGACCACGCCGAGACCGCTCAGGAGCACGAGGCTGAACTCCCACCACACCCGTCGCCAGCCGATCGCGAACGCGATGCCGAACGCGATGAGGGGGAACACGACGGCGAACAGCAGCACGAACCAGCCGTAGCCGTTGAGCGAGAGCGTTCCGGTGGCCTGCGTGATGAGGAAGTCGATCGCATTCCAGACGAAGTAGGCGTAGAACAGGCCGAAGATCACCGAGATCGTGACGATCGCCCAGGTCGGCATGATGCGGGGCTTCCGTGTGTTCACCGCCCCGTCTGCCGTCTTCTGCTGCGCCTTCTCGGCGCCCCGCGCCGCACGCGCGTTCATCGCGCCACCGTCCCGACCGCGCCCACCATGATGAACGGCCACGGAACGAGCACGACGAGCCCGGCCAGCAGCCACACGATCCGCACCCAGCTCTTCGAGGCGCGGGTGAGCGCGTAGGCCGTGACGAACCACAGGGCGGGAGCGGCCACCGCGAGCCACAGCGCGACCTGGTAGCCGACGGGGCTCACGAGGAACTGCGCGGTGCCCTGCAGTCGCAGCCCGCCGACGATCCAGCCGATCGTGAAGAGCAGGTAGACCCCGGCGAGGATGCCGAGGGTGATGAGCATCGGGCTCGACAGCGGCGCTTTGTCGCCCGGCATGACGACGGTGCCGTCGGCCTCGATGTGGCCGACCGTGTCGCTGTCCTTTCCGACCGCCGTGAACCCGTCGGGCAGGGCGAGCGGCGGGGCGTCCTCCCCCGACGCGGCGTCGTGCCCGGTCGCGTCGGGCGTCGGGTCGGCGCCCGCGGTGCGCGTTCCGACATCGAGCGTCGGATCGTCGTCACCGTCCCAGCGCAGGGCGTCTTCGTCGCGTCCGGTGTTCACGAGGTTCAGCGTAGCGGCGGATCAGCCGCGCGTCTCGGCCAGCGCCGCGACGACGAGCGTCGCGTCGGTGACGTCGTGCCCGGCCGTGCCGCCGCCCGGGCCCGACGGTGCGTCGAGGCCTGCCTGCCCGCGCGCCGACAGGTGCACCGCCTGCACGCCCGTCCCGACGATCGCGGGGATGTCTTCCGTGCGGATGCCGCCTCCCGCCATGATCTCGACGGCGCCGCGCTCGGCGACCATCGCGGCGAGCGTGTCGAGCCCGTCGATGGAGCGCACGGCCCCGCCCGAGGTGAGCACGCGGTCGACGCCGGCGCCGCGGAGCTGTGCCAGTACGGCGAGGGGGTCGGGCGTGGCGTCGATCGCACGGTGGAAGACGAGGGTCGCCGTCCCGGCGGCGTCGCGCCACCGGGCGACCGCGGCGAGGTCGGCCTGCCAAGTCGGGGTCAGCGCCCCGACGACCACTCCCCCGGCGCCGGCAGAGACCGCCGCGGCGATGTCGGCTGCGACGAGGTCGATCTCGTCGTCGTCGTAGACGAAGCCGCCGCCACGCGGGCGCGCCAGCACGTTTACCCGGTCACCGCCCACCGCGGCGACCGCGGCCTCGATGAGCGCGATCGACGGGGTGAGACCGCCGACGCCGAGCGCTTGGCACAGCTCGAGCCGATCGGCGCCCGCGGCGATGGCGGCGCGTGCTCCGGCGGGGTCTTGGACGGCGATCTCGAGCGCAACGGTCATGCGCTCCACGTTAGCGAACACGGCCGAACGCAGACCGGCACACGGCCTGACGCCCCGGTCCGTGAACGCCGACGGCCCGGCCCCCTTGTGGGAGGGCCGGGCCGCGTGGCGGTCTCGGTCGGCGCGCACGGCGCCGGTCGATGAGCGACAGACTCGGCGGGTGTGCCGAGGGTCTGGGGGTGAGGGTCAGCGCGCGGCGGAGCCCTCGGTGTAGCCCTCATCCTGCTGCTTCCAGGCGAAGAGGGCGCGCAGCTCCTTGCCGACCTGCTCGATCGGGTGGGCGGCGGCCTGCTCGCGCAGGGCGAGGAACTCGGGCGCACCGGCATCCTGGTCGGCGATGAACCGCTCGGCGAACGCGCCCGACTGGATGTCGGCGAGCACGCCCTGCATGTTCTCCTTGACGCGGGGGTCGATCACGCGCGGGCCCGACACGTAGTCGCCGTACTCGGCGGTGTCGGACACCGACCAGCGCTGCTTGGCGATGCCGCCCTCCCACATGAGGTCGACGATGAGCTTCAGCTCGTGCAGCACCTCGAAGTAGGCGATCTGCGGCTGGTAGCCCGCCTCGGTGAGGGTCTCGAAGCCATACTGCACGAGCTGCGACACGCCGCCGCAGAGCACGGCCTGCTCACCGAACAGGTCGGTCTCGGTCTCTTCGGTGAACGTCGTCTTGATGACGCCGGCGCGGGTGCCGCCGATCGCCTTGGCGTAGGCGAGCGCCGTCTGCCAGGCGTGGCCCGAGGCATCCTTCTCGACCGCGATGATGTCGGGGATGCCACGGCCGGCGACGAACTCGCGGCGCACCGTGTGGCCGGGGGCCTTCGGCGCGACGAGGATGACGTCGACACCCTCGGGAGCGTCGATGTAGCCGAAGCGGATGTTGAAGCCGTGCGCGAAGGCGAGGGTCTTGCCGGCGGTGAGGTTCGGCGCGATCTCGTCGTTGTAGATACCGCGCTGGTGCTGGTCGGGCGCGAGGATCATGATGAGGTCGGCCCAGCGGGTGGCGTCGGCGACCGACAGCACCTCGAAGCCGTCCTCCTGGGCCTTCGGCGCCGACTTCGAGCCGTCCTTCAGCGCGATGACGACCTCGACACCCGAGTCGCGCAGGTTCTGCGCGTGGGCGTGGCCCTGCGAGCCGTAACCGACGATCGCGACCTTCTTCTGCTGGATGACGGACAGGTCGGCGTCGGAGTCGTAGAAGATCTCAGCCATGGGTGTGTTTCTCCTTGTATCGGGGTAGGTCAGCCGCGCAGCACGCGTTCGGTGATGGACTTGCCGCCACGGCCGATGGCGACCATGCCGGACTGGGCGAGCTCTTTGATGCCGAAGGGCTCGAGGGCGCGCAGGATGGCGTCGACTTTGCCGCGGTCGCCGGTCACTTCGATGACGAGCGCGTCGGTGGCGTAGTCGACGACCGACGCGCGGAAGAGGTTCACGACCTCGATCACGTTCGACCGCGTCTGGTTGTCGGCGCGCACCTTGATGAGCATGTGCTCGCGCTGCACGGATGCCGCGTAGTCGAGCTCCACGATCTTGATGACGTTGACCAGCTTGTTCAGCTGCTTGGTCACCTGCTCGAGGGGCAGTCCCTCGACGTCGACGACGACCGTGATGCGGGAGAGTCCCGGCACCTCGGTGACGCCCACCGCGAGCGACTCGATGTTGAAGCCGCGGCGCGCGAACAGCCCCGCGACGCGCGTGAGCAGGCCCGGCTTGTCTTCGACGAGAAGGCTCAGAACATGTTTGGTCATCGCTCACGCCTCCTGATCGAACGTCGGCGCGTGATCGCGCGCGTATTGCACGTAGCTGTTGCTGACGCCCTGCGGCACCATCGGCCACACCATCGCATCGGCCGACACGACGAAGTCGATCACGACGGGGCGGTCGTTCGTCTCGAGGGCGGTGCGGATCGCGGCGTCGACGTCTTCCTCTTTCTCGACGCGCAGCGCGAGGCATCCGTACGCCTCGGCGAGCTTGACGAAATCGGGGATGCGGATCGTGCCGTGACCGGTGTTCAGGTCGGTGTTCGAGTGGCGGCCGTTGTAGAACAGCGTCTGCCACTGGCGCACCATGCCGAGCGACGAGTTGTTGATGATCGCGACCTTGATCGGGATGTTGTTGATGACGCAGGTCGCGAGTTCCTGATTGGTCATCTGGAAGCAGCCGTCGCCGTCGATCGCCCACAC
>Ga0116168_1001831_pt1 | contig 14984 bp, 12 predicted proteins | sample AD_UKC129_MetaG_FD_89795 | JGI IMG/M metagenome (GOLD analysis project Ga0116168, IMG submission 89795) | Active sludge microbial communities of municipal wastewater-treating anaerobic digesters from Canada - AD_UKC129_MetaG | ecosystem: Engineered > Bioreactor > Anaerobic > Digestate | place...
AAAAACTAAAAACCCTATTTGTTCAGAGGTCTCATATATTAATTGGTATAGGGATTTATTGGAGTTATACTAAGGAGTAGTTTATGAGTTTCCATTGGGTAAACAAGGAGAAATTTGTATATAAGTATATTATTTGGAAAAAAATAGAGATTAGGGTAATACCGAGATAATGCAAATAAAATGGCTTAATAGCCTCATGCAGAATAAAACGAGTAATTATCTATATTGAACTTATTACCCTATGTACCAGAGATAATCCTTATCATAAAATAACTAAATAAAATTGAGCACAATCTTAGAAATAACTTGATTATCGTTAATCTATTTTTATGAACAAAAACAGAATTCATTTTGCTTTTAGTGAAAGAAAATGTTTATATTATAGTATTATCTGAACAAAAAGAAAAAATTGTAAGACTACTAACAAAAAAATATTTGTTCGTGAACAAATAGAAAATTGTGTAATTCAAAAATGAGTGAGAAAAGATATCTGGATAAAGTTTTTTACAAAGATGCTAGGAGTATGGAAGAAATCCCAGACGGAGTTGTGGACTTAGTCGTAACAAGCCCTCCATATTTTAATATAAAAGACTATTCAAAAGATGGCTGGCAAAAAACTTACCATTCAAAAAAAATCTCCGGACAGATTGGAGATATTAGTGATTATGAAACTTACATTCAAGAATTGTTGAAAGTTTGGAATGAGTGTGATCGCACACTTAAACCAAATGGGAAACTAATCATTAATGCTCCACTTATGCCAATGTTAAAACGAGAATTAAATACACACTATAACAGACATATTTTTGATATAGCAGCTGACATCCAACACTCTATATTGAAAAACATTAAAAATATGTTTTTATATGATATTTATATATGGAATAGAATTAACTGGAGTAAAAAGTTAATGTTTGGAAGTTATCCTTACCCGCGAAATTTTTATGCACAAAATACAATAGAGTTTATAACTGTATATGTAAAGGAAGGAAAACCTGATAATAACATTCCTAAAGAAATTAGAGAAAGAAGTAAACTCACAGAAAAAGAATGGGTAGAATATACCAAACAAATATGGAATATTCCAATTCCAAGCAAAAATGATCTTGCTTTTGGGAAACATCCTGCTATTATGCCAGAAGAAATTGTTAGAAGATGTGTTAAATTATTTACATATATTGGTGATGTTGTTTTAGATCCATTTGCGGGGAGTGGAACAACATTGAAAGTCGCGAAAGATTTAGGAAGACATTTTATAGGATATGAGATTTGCAAAACATATAAAGATGTAATAGATAGAAAACTTAGTCAAATTACCTTTGAAGAATTTTTGTATGCTAAAGGTTGAAACTAATAAACTTTATGTAATGGATTGTTTCAAATTTTTGAAATTGGTTCCTGAAGAATTTGTCGATTTGATAATTATTGACCCACCCTACAATATGAAAAAAGATAAATGGGATAAGTTTAATTCCACTGAAGATTTTTTTAAATTTACGAACTCCTATTTGGATATGTTAATTCCGAAGTTGAAGGTAACAGGAAGTTTTTATATTTTTAATTCTCCATTTAATTGTGCATTTATATTGAAATATCTTTTAGATAAAGGATTAACTTTTCAAAATTGGATAACATGGGATAAAAGAGATGGTTTGTCTGCTGCTAAAAGGAAATATACAAGTAGTCAGGAAACTATATTATTCCTTACAAGGTCCCATAAATACACTTTTAATGTAGACGATGTTAGAATTCCTTATGACTCTCTTGAGAGGATAGAACATGCTAAAAAAAAAGGCATACTTAAAAATGATAAAAGGTGGTATCCTCATCCTAAAGGTAAACTTTGTACGGATGTATGGCATTTTTCAAGTGAGAGACATAAAAATAAAATAAACGGCAAAACTCCTAAATTACCCCATGCAACCCCTAAACCTCTTGACTTAATTGAAAGAATAATTAAAGCAAGTAGTAATCCGGGAGATTTAGTATTAGATTGTTTTGTCGGTATAGGGACAACTGCCGTTGCTGCAAAAGGGTTAGGACGAAACTTTATTGGTTGCGATATTAATCCTGAATACATAAAAATTGCTAATCAAAGGTTAAAAATGATAAAGAATGAATAACAAATTTTTTTATTATTTAAAACAACGTATTACAAGACATGACTACAGAGGTTACCATCTTTCTCAACACAATAGATTACCATTTGAAAAAGTTTGCTATCTATTAGAGACAATCTATAACAACATCAAAAATAAAAAAATTAAGATACATGTTGGCGACTGGAAGGGGATTAAACAAGACTGTAGTGAATATTACAAAATAATTGAATATATCAACAAAAGTAAAAACTTCTCTTGTACCATTAACTCTTTGAAAAAAAATATATTCCCTGATTTATCTGTAATGGGATTTTTAGATAGATTTGATAAAAACAATACATTAGTATTGCAAGGCAGAAAAAGTAAAATATATTATGTTAAGTTGAGTGATTTAGCAGTGGATTTTGTAAACGAAAAAAGTTTATTAAAAAAGTATAAAATTTATATCGATGCAGTAGAAAAATTGGTTGCCCCAATTTTGGAAGAATTATTTATGATACTATTTAAAAAGTTTGATTCTATTAATATTTATGAGTATACACTTATATTATCCGATCCAAACCTAAACGCGGATAAAAAGGTGGAACTTATCAAAGAATATAGAAAATTAAAGAAAATACAACAAGCAAGTATAATTTCTTGCATTCAAAAAACATTTCAAGAAATCAACAAAAAAGCAAAAAATAAAACTGATAAAAGAGATTTTATGAATTGGTATAATGAATCATTACAAGTTTTCAACCTACTTAATCAGACAATTTACTTTAAGACTTTTAAAAAGACGATTTTAATGTTAACCCTTTCTCAAGAAATCTTAGAGTTTGTAGCAACAAGAAGTCAAAAAGAAAGAGAGTTATATTTTGAATATCACAGTGTATCTAAAAAAGATGGTTATCAATTACACCATATTTACCCAATTTCTTATGCTACATCAAGAAGAGAATTAGAATTAATTGATAATCATAAAAATCTTATATATATTTCTAATAAAATTCATTCTAAAATACCGCGAAGTAATACTTTTGTAGAAATAAAATGGGAACAAAACAAATTGTTTTTAGTAGACCCTGTAAGTGAAGGAAAAATAGATATCACAAATCACTGTTTACTAGATCAAACAAAAATACCCGAGATCCTAAAATACAATAAGGAGTTAATCGAAAAAATTCAATAAAAGAGAAGGTAATTGCTAATTTTATTCTACCCAAGGCTACATAAATCATCTCATCTATATTGTCCCGATTATTATAGATGAGCTTTAACTCCTTCAAATAAAATACAAACTTATTCTTTATTAATCCACTTAACTTCGAAAACTGCTTCTTCGTATAACTCCAAAAATTCTCTATCCCATTAATAAAACCTTACATGATCACCTTTAGGACATAGGTAACAAGTATATGTAATCAGCTAGCGAGTTTTTCATTAATCACCTCCTTTCTATAGTTCTGTTGGATATATTTTATAGCATAGTGTTGTTCTACAGACAAATCTGTTTTTGTTGTTTTCGATAGCCATTTTTCATAGGGAGTTAAGCCCTTGAGAGCCATACTGGGTCTTATGTAGTTTAATTGGTCTGTAAAAGCCTTTAACTTTTCTTCTCGGTCTGCGAGAAAGAAATTTGGTTTTCCGATAGAACTCTTTGTCATAGAGGTAATGAGCGTATTCGACTTTTCCGTTGGTCTGGGGTCTTCTGATTTGGGTTCGTTTGTGTTTTATACCGAGTTGTTTACAGGTTTTTTCGAAGGGATGATTTTTTCTACCCTTTTGAGTTTTACAAGTATAGGCTTTCCCATTGTCTGTGAGAACTGCAGATATTTGGGCTTCGGGGTCGAGTTTTTTTATCTGCTGAACGACATACTGTAAGAAATCACAGGCGGACTGGGCGGTTTTATCCGGATACTCTTTGGTAAACTTAAACCGGGTGCAGTCATCTATCGCTTTGAACGAATATCGCTTCTGTTTCGGGTCTTCTCCTTTCACATTCGCAACTCTCTTGTCATCAATATGAATGAGTTCCCAGGGTTGTTCCTTCTCATACCGTTTGGGAATGTTCTTTTTATATTTCTTTTCATACCGAGAACCGATGCGATATCTCTTAAATACCTGATATACGCCAAATTCACTGATTCGACTGATTCCTCTTTTCCGAAGGATCATGCTGATTAGAAGGGCGGAATAGCCTAACTTCTTTCGCAGCTTCACTATCAGTCGTTCCAATTCTTTGGAGGGCATATTCCGATTCGTTTTGGGTCGTCTCGATTGAGGTAATAAGCTTTCCGAATTCTGATGACTATTCTTATATCGCTTCAAATACTTATAAAAGGTTTTACGAGATATGCCGTAGAAATAACGCAAATCTTTAATCGTCCTAAAGTATTTACTTTCTTGATTTTTTATTTTCTGATATTCCATAATCATATTCAGTTTTGGTTTAATCATCTGTTGTTGGATGTATATGTTCATAGGTAGCACCTCCTTAGAATGTTATGAGTTTCGTATATAATACACTAAGTCAGGTGTTACCTATGTCCTATAGTTCTTCAAATAATGGAATGTCAAATAAAATAAAAACAGGAGTTGGGTTATGAAAAAAAACAAGAAAGAAGAAAAGGGTTTTTCAACACGCAGAGAATTTTTAAAGTCTGCGGGAATTATGACGGCTGTTGCTGGTTCCTCAACTGTAAATAAGGCATGGGGCGCCAATGAAACATTAGCGTTGTTTGGTGGCAAACCAGCGGTAACAGTTTCACAGGACGATGCGGCTCGCTGGCCTCGTTATGGTAAGGCGGAAGAAGACGCCGTAGTAGAATTGGTTCGAAATCCATCTTACAATCCAATAGATAAATTGGAGGAAGATTGGAAGAACTATATGCAGGTGCCGTATGTAAAGGCACATTTTAACGGAACAAGTGCATTAACAGCGATGTTTTTTGCCCTTAATTTACCGCCCGGCAGTGAAATTATGGTTCCATCGTATACCTTCTTTGCTACAATACTTCCGATGCGATTATTCGGATTAGTCCCTGTTTTTGTTGACATCAATCCACAAACGCTCAATTTTGACCTGAACGATGCAAAAAAACGGCTAACGCCAAATACCAAGGCTGTCCTACCGGTTCATTGGATTGGCTTACCTGCCGATATGGATGAAATTAATGACTGGGCAAAAGAAAAAGGTCTTATTGTTTTAGAAGATTGTGCTCATGCCCACGGGGCGAGATTAAAAGGAAAACTTATGGGCACATGGAGCCGAATGGCTATTTTCAGTTATCAAATGAGCAAGCCCTTACCTGCAATTGAAGGAGGTATGGGCATTTATCAAAATGCGGAGGATTGGGGCAGAGCCGTTGCCTTCGGTGACTATAAAGTAACAAATCTACCCAAAGATAATCCCTACGCAAAGTATGCAGGTTCCGGTTTGGGTGTAAAGTTCAGAATGCATCCGATGGCAGCCGCACTTGCTCGTTGTCAATTAGTCGGATTAGAAGAACGAAATGAAGCCGGTGTCCGTCAGGTTCGTAAATTGAATGACCAACTTCTGGAATTGGAAGGAATTTCGGAACAGACCAGTGGAAGAAAAGATATAAAACGCCTGCATTACCAATGGAACATGTTATTTGTTGATGAAAAGAAAACAGGTGTTCCAAGAAATCGCCTTGTAGAGGCTTTGAGGGCAGAAGGTGTCCGTGCCGATGGAGTTCATTATACGCTACAACATGAATTACCTGTATATGCAGAAGATGAATGGTGGCATCACAAACCTGTTATTCCCGAACTGCCCGGCTCAAAACAAGCAAATGATACAAATATAGCCCTGCCCTACTTTACTACAGAAGTGCCCGAACTGGTTGAACAGTATGTAAAGGCATTCCAGAAAGTTTGGGCTCATCGCAAAGAATTGGTATAGTATAAAAATAAGAAAATAAAAAATTTGGGGCGTATGGAAATATACGCCCCTATTTTTATGTATATCCCGTTAAAAAGTTACTTTATGATATTCAAAATATAACTTTTCCCATAATAGTTGAAAAGGAACAGAGACGCATTTGCCATATCCACAAGCCCACGGACTTCTTCAAAATTATGTTCTGCCAATGTAAGGCTTACAATATTATTCCGTTCTTCTAAATCATTCAATTCTACAGATGGGTCATTCACAAAACGATAGGGTAATATCTTGCTGATAAGTTTATCTAACTGTCGTGACCAATTGTGTGACCTTAAAGCAAGACATTTCCGCGGCAAATCATCGCTATACTCAGGTATTTTCCCCTCATAAAGGGGGCAGCCAAACACGAATCCAAATTCATTGCTATTATTACTATTATTAGTATTATTATATCTTTCAAGTAGAAAGAATGGGTCTTCTCCATCACGAACTGCATTTAAGTAAAGCGTGCCCATAAATGTTTCAATGGCTAAATGACGATTTGAAGATAACTGGACAGCATTATTTTTAGGAGTTGACCAGCCTAATATATCCAGCAGATATATCCATAACATTCTTAACGCGGAGTAGCCCGGTAAAGCCGTTGTATGATAAGGCATGGATAAATCCCCTAAATAGTGCAATCCCCAGCCCATAAACCGCCAGCCCCAATAGTCATGACCCGTTGCAAAGGCAAATTTTGATAATTCCTTATATAAATATATCCGATATTCAACATAAGATTGTTTCAAAAAAGGAGCAAAAAAGGTGATTATAGGATTTTCATGAAAAAATCCCATGTGGAAAGGTGCCTGAGAACCGAAATCAAGGTTCGGATTTCCATAAGGCTGAGTTCCAAACCCATAAATCGCTCCAAATTCCGTTTGATTATCTGAGAACAATCCCGTATCCATTCCGTAATCAGGTTCATTGGATGCAGAAGTAAGAATATCTATTGGAGAAACTGTTTCCCCTTTATTAAGTTTTACGAAACAAAAAACCTCAAATTCTTTTGTATTATTTACAATACATACATCTTTTACATTCAACAAAGTTTTGCCTTCAGGCGGATTATTAGCAAACCTCACAACATAAAGAGGCGTTTTTGTATTTGGATTAATACGAATGGCTTTGAAAAATCGTGTTTTGATTTCGGATGTATTTGCGGTAGGAGAGAAAAGTAAATCTGGTGGACAAGGGGCATACATGGGTATATTCTTTTTTGCCCAGGTTTCAACATTAGCGAGCACCTGTGCAATATTTTGTCCTTCTGCGGTAAGGAACTCTTCTAATGTTTCCGCAGGAACGGAATTTGCATTTTTTACTTCGGGTAATGTTTCGACCACAAGTTTTGTGAACAATGGATGATGTTGCCATGGGTAAACTGAGGTAGAGATTGAAATCAAAAGTAACAGAACTACCGTAATGCGATTGACAAAAAGTTTAGAATTCATAACATTTCTCCTTATATAAGTTAAGTTTATTTATTATACACTTTTTCACATGAAACATTTCAATAAATATTTGATTTTTAAGCATATATATGGACATTATGTAAATACAACGCCTAAAAATTAAATGTTTCACATGAAACATAATCGTAAATTATTAATTAACAATAATTTATTAATTATCCTTTCAGTCCAGTTAAAGTAATACCCTGTATAAATTGCCGTTGAGCAAAGAAAAATAACGCAATCACAGGTAAAGTCATCAACACAGCCGCTGCCATCATAAGTTCGAACCGTGCTAACCAAATCATCAAAGCATGTAATGCAAATAAACCTAAACTTAACGGATACTTTTCCTGGTCAGTCAAGAAAATCAACGGACCCATAAAATCGTTCCATACCCATAGAAAAGTGAAAATTGCCACTGTGGCTAATGCAGGTTTGATAAGTGGAAGTATAATATGACGATATATACGCAAATATCCACAGCCATCAATTAAGGCACTATCTTCAAGGTCCTTCGGGATGCTTAACATGAATTGCCGCAACAAAAAAATGAAAAAGGCATTGCCGAAGAAAGAACCTGCCCACAATGGAACAAGAGTATTATACAATCCGAAACTTTTCCATATTAGAAATTGAGGCACCAGCGTTACCTGAGCAGGTATCATCAGTGTTGCCAATATCAGAATAAAATAATAATCACGACCAGGCCAGCGAAGTCGGGCAAAGGCATACGCTACAAAAGAAGCAGAAAAAATCTGTCCTATGATATTCATTAATACTAAAAGCAAACTATTATAAGTATATTTAATGATAGGAACTTCCCTTAATACTTCCCGATAATTTCCCCATGCTTTCCGTGCAAGAACTATAGGGTAGGAAGTTTTTCTTATCTCCAATTTCAGACGCAGTTTCCCCTCAGGCGTTTCTGGACTATTTCCGATTTCCTTAATCGTATACCAACTTTTCATCATGATACTTTTATCTTCGTGGCTATATACCTGCCAGAGACAGTCCTGCCATTGATTGTATTGGAGATAAATGGGCTCCACGGATTTAAATCGTTTCCCTCCTATGTCAATAATGGCGTGAATACTATACCAGGATTTATCCCCATGAAGGCTCAATCGTAATCGCTTAAATTCATCTGCTGAAATATTACAATCGGCAATGGTCTCCACAACAAAATGGTCCCCTTTTGAAAAATCATAGTGAACCTCAATCCCTTTTCGATTGAAATATTCCAACCTCGGAACAAACTTGGCGCAATCGCTATGTAATTCCCATTTTAATGTTTCCGCATCACCTACCTTCACCGTTTCCGCATCCCATGTTTTTACAATCAATTCTCCTAATGCTACACGCCGATATATGGCATCAAATGCATTGATTACAATTTCAGAATTTATTTCAGAATTTATCCATGAAGAAAAATCGTTAAGTCCTGAAGTCCATAACTCTTTGGGCATACGACGGAAAAAACTACCTAATATAAAATCTGTAAGATAGGGTTCTTCTACATAAGGTTGAATAAAATTAGGTAATGTATCTTTAATTGTTAATAATTTCCCGCGAACAGTCTCTCGCCCTTTTTCTAAATATGCTTCCCAAGTCTCATCATTTACATCTACCGGTTGAATAGGCAGTTCATTAGCATTTGCACCAAAATAAGGAGATGTAACCACATTAGCAGGCATGGGTGGAAACCAACTGGGTGGATATAATTCGTCCGGGGACTTGAAACTTGTTCCAATAAGCCACACAAAAGGAGCAGAGAACACAATTGCACCTGCAAGAAGGATAGCATGGTATGCTCCAAAACGAAGCCCCTGCCCTATCTTTTTCAAAATGTTATTGCTCCCGCTCATAATATACCCACTTCTGCGACAATTTTAGTTGCAATATTGTTAATATTAAAATGATACCAAACAGTATCCATGCCAAGGCAGAGGCATAACCCATTCGTAAATATTGAAAACCATTGTTAAATAGGTAATAAGCATAAAACAAAGTGGAATCTACCGGTCCACCCTGTGTCATGATAAATGCCTGGGTGAAAATCTGAAATGTTGCAATAAATCCCATTATCAAATTAAATAAAATATATGGGCTCAACATGGGTAAAGTTATATAGAAAAATTTTCGAAAAACTCCTGCACCATCTATCTCCGCTGCTTCATATAACTGCACGGGAATTGTTTTCAAACCTGCTAACCAAATTATCATACTTCCGCCCGCAGACCATACACTCATAATAACCAATGCAGGCTTTGACCATTTTGGGTCTTGAAGCCAATTCGGTCCTGTTGTCCCTAATTGCGTCAGAATAGCGTTCATCATCCCTTCTTGTGGATTGAATATCCACAGCCAGAGGATAGAAGCAGCTACTCCCGGCATAATTGCAGGCAAATAAAACAAGGTTCGATAGGTTGCCATGCCTCTCCATTCCCGTTGAAGCAAAAGAGCAATTCCCAAACTGATAATCATCCCTAAGGGAACGCTGATGGTCATGTATATTGTATTCCAAAGGGATTTATAAAATAGGGGGTCATTTATCATAAATCGGTAGTTTTCAAAACCTACCCATTTCGGGGGAGAAAGAACATCATAGTTACAGAAACTCATTATAAGTGAAAAAAGCAATGGACCACCACCAAAAACTAAAAAGCCTAAAAACCAAGGACTTGCAAAAAAATAACCCGCATAATATTCTTTTCGAAAATAGCCCCTTGCTTGTGATTTTTGGAACAAAACATAAGTAATAATAATTAGAATTATAAGTATTGTGATAATATATACAAATACTACGGGTGTCCAAGACAAGTTTGGGTATTCAACAGGATAATTTACTTTATCTAATTCGCGTTGGACAATGGAAGTGCTTCGGTCTAATGCCTGCTTTGCATTTTTGAGGTAGTCATTATCATATTTTTTGTAGATACCTTCCCACATAGCCCGCACATGTTCGTTCCAGAGAAGTTGACCAACGGGTGTAACAGGACGGTATTTTGCTTCGGGCATCATGGAAATAAAGGTTTTCATAGCATCTTTGAAAGTATTTTCGACAGTAGCGTCGGAATATAGATAATGTTCCATAATCCATTCTGTCAAGTCGCGTCTTGCACTCATTCGGGGTATGAATATGGTGCCACTTCCACGAACTTTTTCTGCTTCTGCATCGTTTCGTATACGAATGGCTCGTTTTGACATGAGATACTTGATAAACAGCCATGCTTCTTCAGGATGACGGGCACTTGATGGGATTACATACGAAAAACCCCCTGTCCAGCCGATGCGTTTTTTCCCTTCTGGAGCCGGTGCTGGTACAACACCAAATCGCATGGAACGGCGTGCATTAGCGATAGGTATCATAGCAAAATCACCATCAATTTTCATCGCAACCTTACCTGCAACGAAGGGGTCAAGGTCCCCAACCAACATAGAAGATTGGAAAGCCATGACTTTTTCGGCACCGCCCATAGCATCATATATTTCCGACATAAAAGCAAGGGCTTCTGTTATTTCAGGACTGTTTAATGTGCAGGTTTTGCCATCAGCGGACATGAACTCTCCACCATTTAGCCAGCCATAGATATACAGCCATGAATTTCCATAATTAGGAATAAATCCGATTTGCTTGATGTCCCCTCGTGCATCCTTTTCTGTCATGATTACAGCGGCTTTTTTTAATTGTTCCCAGGTTCGGGGTGGTCCTACTTTATTGGGATTATTGGGGTCTACGCAACCGATGGCTTTCAATTGCTCCGCATATTTTTCAAGCAGGTCTAAATTATAATACAAACCGCGATTATCCGTATCGCAGGGGATTGCATACAGTTTTCCTTGATATTGACTTTCCTGCCAGCAAGGCGGGAAGAAATATTCCTCTTTTAGCGTTAAAGGGTCATTTGGATTTTCTCTCAAATCTCGTTCATAAAAATCCTGCAAACACAGAAAAGCACCTCTTGAAGCCCATTGGGCTACTGCAAATCGATCAAAAAAGACAACATCCGGCGGGTCACCTCCTGCAACGGCACATAATAATCGCTGCGGGTCATCTGTTTTATTAAGCGAGGCACTTTGCCCCATAACCACTTTGATTTTCGGTTTGCCATTTGTCCCATTATATACATGTTCAAAATCGCGAACGGTTTCACTCACAAAAAAATCTAATTCATTTCCCCAGTAGTAAATGCGAGTATATTCCTCACATCTGCCATTTATAGAATACATTGCAATAAATACAAAGACAAAATATAACCCTACCCCCTTTTCAAAGATAGTATTTCCTTTATATTGTCTTATCGCAATCATTTCTTTATATTAGGAAAAAAAAAGTTATTGTTTCAACTAAGGCCCTTTTAATCCTGCTGAATACTGTTAAAGGCTATACTGTTTATATAAACTTTCCCCTTTTGAACTTTTAGAAAGATTAAAAACCAATCTCAACCAATCATTTTTCCAGATACCTGCCATATCTAATTTCATCGAATAATGGAGCAGAATTTAGTAATCTTTTTTATAGATATAAGACAGGGGTTAGTTTTGTTGTGAAGCCATAACATTTAATATCAAACCTGAAATTGCTGCTATTCGTGGAACCATAGGTGGCTCGGATGGATAATGCATAAACTGGACATGCCCATCCATAAACAGAACATTGGAGCCACCGGGAATATGACTGAATTCCTGAACAAAAGTGCTGAAATTATCTAACATGACAAATATGGAACTTTGTGCTTTTGCCGCTGTAGAAGGGTTATTTATATCGGTGATTAAAAATCGCTCAATTCCTTCACGAAGACGATATATAGTAGTTCCCCCTGCATTCCCATAGCCCGGGCTTACTGTCCCATCATCATCGGGTTTTCCAGAGGCGTAAGTTTGATTTCCAAAGACGAACCATTCCACTAATTTTTCCAGCCAATGTTCAAAAATCTGTCGGGGTGCCTTCGTGCCGGGAGGAAGATTTATTCCTAAAGACCCTGCAATGAGTGATAAATCGGGGTCTGTCGGGTCTTCATCAAACTTATCATATACCCAACCAAAATAGGAATAGCTATGTGCCGCCTGACAAAATGGCCAATATACAACAATCCAGGATGCATCTGGATATTTTGCCATAAAATATTCTCCTGTGGGGTCATCGAAAATACATTCGCCATGGAAGAAAATTTTATTGTCCGGGTCCGAAGGACAAACCAATATCTTTGCGTCATTCATATAATCTGGATAAATAGACATAATGTCCGGTGATAAGGCAAATTGAGCCCGTATATTTGTGCCGGGATAATCACGCATTTGTATTCGCGGAAATTTTCCAGCCGGGGCTTCGTTTGCATACATCTTAAATACCAAACCCATCTGTTTTAGGTTATTTTGACAAGAAGAACGACGAGTTGCTTCTCGGGCTCGGGCTAAAGCAGGTAATAAAATAGCCGCTAAAATACCAATGATAGCAATAACGACGAGCAACTCAATGAGCGTAAAGCCTGTTTTCTTCGTCTTCATACAACCCCTTCCTATATTTTTAATTTTACTTTTCTTATTACCACTCTTCTCACTAAATATATTCAAATCCATTATAATAAAAATTTTTTATCCTGTCAATCTTTTTTTCACAATATATTTCCCTTTTTAATTAAATCATAATATACACACCTATAAGAGATTTTAAAAGATTTATATGATTACTTGTGTCCCATAGGTAATCCGTTAATTGTATCTATCGATTTATACTGCTGTTTGTCGGTTTCTTTTTCCCCTATCCACGCAAAAAGACTTATAAACACTGCTTCTTTTTTAGGAACAATATGTAAACCCGAAATCTTAGGTTCTTTACCATAGAAAGTCCCTTCAAATTTTTAGAAATAGGATTAAAATTGTTTCCGAACCCAGCCTGTCATACCCTCAAATAATTGTTTATCCCGACTACCGATAGGACGAAAACCTTCACCCTTATTCCAATATTGAGTTTCTGTAGCATCAATATCATTAGCTAGGTAATAGTTGCCATTTATTGGATAATCAAGGTCTCTTCCAATCTTCTGCAATTGTTCGACATTAAAAATGGGTATACCCTCCGCTTGAGAATATCCCTATATGAGAATAATTAAAATTAACACACTCCCAATAGTCCTCATTAATTTTTCCATTTCTACTCTCCTTTTCTTTACTCATAATATTATATTGCTTTAATTTTAAATATAGTTCATAAATTAAAAAATAAAATTTTTTATACGGAGGGTTTATACCCAAAATAGGACGATATTGAGATATTGGCAAAGCAAGTGATAAAATCTATCTCATAATCGTATCCCTTTAATTAAAAATTCATCCTCTCTTTTGTCTTAGGAAAATATGTTATGAAAACAAAAAATTCTTTTAATCCGATACGGGTAGGTGTGTTGATGGGAGGGATTAGTTCGGAGCATGAAATATCGCTTTTGTCGGGGGAAGGTGTAGTGCGTGCTTTGAGCACAACGGAATATGTGCCTATTCCTATTATTATTCATCGCAATTTCAATTGGGAATTTCCAGAGAAAAAGATATTGAAAACGGAAGAAGCCCTTGTGGAACTGAAACGAATAGGAATACAGGTGGTTTTTAATGCACTTCATGGTGCTTTTGGTGAAGATGGACGCATTCAAGGGTTGCTGGATTGGCTCCATATCCCGTATACAGGCTCTGACTGTGCTGCATGTGCTCTTGCGATGAATAAAGTGCGTTCAAAAGCGGTCGCAAAGATTGCAGGTATTCGTGTGGCTGACCATATTGTTTTTCGTCAGGATACCTGGATATGGGACCGTTCCGATTCTGCTTTTCGTGTGGAGAATGAATTGGGCTTTCCTGTGATTGTGAAGCCGTCATCTCAGGGTTCCAGTGTAGGGGTTACAATAGCCGAAGATGCTAAATCTTTTCTTGAAGGGGTTGAGCAGGCTTTAGAGTGGGATAATGAAGTGCTGGTGGAAAAGTTTATAAAGGGGCGTGAGGTTACATGTGGGGTGTGGGATTGTGAAGAAGGAGTCCCTCCACGTGCTTTGCCCGTTACAGAGATTTGCCCTAAAACGAGTTCGTTCTTTGACTATACGGCGAAGTATACGCCGGGTGCGACTGAGGAAATTACCCCGGCACCTATTGACCCGAAACAAACTCAAAAGGTTCAAGAAATGGCTTTGCAAGCACATCAAGCAATAGGCTGTTCTACATGGAGTCGAAGCGATTTTATTATTGACGAGGAAGGACCCGTCTGGATAGAAATAAATCCTATTCCGGGGTTAACACCTACATCGTTATACCCACAAGAAGCAAAATGTGCGGGTATCAGTTACGAACAGATGATACAAAAATTTGTAGAGTATGCGATTAAGAAAAAAATTTAGAAAGTATGTTGCTTAAATAGATTTAATAGAAAGCCTTTTTGAAATAAAAAGATATGTTTTGGGGTATGAAGAATCAAGTGTCCTAAATGGTTTGAACAACGATGGAATATACTCA
>Ga0116168_1001832_pt1 | contig 14982 bp, 12 predicted proteins | sample AD_UKC129_MetaG_FD_89795 | JGI IMG/M metagenome (GOLD analysis project Ga0116168, IMG submission 89795) | Active sludge microbial communities of municipal wastewater-treating anaerobic digesters from Canada - AD_UKC129_MetaG | ecosystem: Engineered > Bioreactor > Anaerobic > Digestate | place...
ACCTTTAATAAGAGTTTCTATAATATGGCAATAATGCACTTCAAATGTGTCTCCATCTTTTTCAAGAAGACTTCACCAATCTAATCCTTTCGTAGTAATTGATAACTTGTTAAAAGGAGGTTTAGTCTGTTCATCTACCATCTTTAAGAACACGAGATAAGTTAACTGTTCCACATAATCCCCTAAACTTACGCCATCATCGCGTAAGACATTACAATAATTCCAAACCCTTAGAACAATTGCAGGTGCCTCATTTGATATAAATCTATTTCCTTTTAAGTTTTAGTTTCCTTACTTTATCAGTTATTGCATAATGACCTGTTTTAGGCGCGCCCTTGAATTCTACAAAACCCAATTTTTTTAATAAAGCCATATCTCTTTTTGCAGTTTTTTCTTGTATTGTAAATTTATCGCAAAGAACTTTAAGTTTAACCTCTTTATTAAATATTATATGTATGAGTTCGTTAATTAAACGCTTTTTTACAGATTCACTTACAGTATCATTTAAAATATCACTTATAGCATCACTTATAGCATCATTTATAGTATCATTTACAGGGACATTTATAGGGACATTTACAGGGACATTTGCAGGGACATTTATAGGGACAAACTTTTGTATAACATCCTCAATAGTTTCAAGTCCTTCTAATTCAAACTCCTCTGTTTTAATTATTTTCTTTTCACTCACGGGAATCGGGATAACGGCCTTAAAAATATCCCCGTCTATAAATTCTGCTTCTGCTCCCGGGTAGTAATACTTTAAATATTTAGTTACATTTAAGATACCAGAACCGATTTCTTCAACTCTTCCGAGTTGCATAAAGAACTTTGAAATTAATGGATTTTTCGGATATGGAGAAAAGTTTTTAATATCAATTTTTCCATGGTAACAAGGTTTATTGGCATTTAATAATTCTACTCTATCTGAATAAATAATAATTGAAGTTATATGGGCATTGGTATATTCTCTATGAACAAGGAGGTTGGCGACCACTTCTCTAAATATTTTCTCACGCAGGTCAATTCTTACTCCGCTTTCCATAAAAAATTTATCTGGTAGATAAGCAGATTTTAAAAGGAAATCCATAATCTTATCATAGGCGTCAATGAGATTTGTTGTTACCGTTAATCTATCATCATAGCGATCAACATCTTTAATTTTTACAAGAACCTCTATTTTATAATATGGCAAGACACTTTGGATTAAATCATCCTTTCCAAATAAAAGAGCGGCAGCAAGAGTATATCCTTCTTCGCTTGTGATATAATCCTGTCTTCGTAGTCCGGATACGCTGAGCATCTCTTCATCATTTAATGACAGCCATGGATGTGTGGGAGAACGACTTAAAATTAGATTTCGGACTTTTGGGAATAATTCGTTCTTAAAATCACTAAACTTTATTTTTTTGTAAATCTTTCCTTCTGTGTAATAGGTGCTTTTCCTTAGATAAAGTTCTTTAATTTGTTGTTGGTTTCTTAACTTGAAATCACCGTCAGAACTTCTATCATAAATTTCACCATTGCATTTATGAACTTGAGAACTCTCGGGAACTTGAATATAAATAATTAGTCCCTCTTTTAACTGCATTTTCTGTGGAAAAAGGATAAAAGGTGGATTAAGTTTTGAGGAATTATTTGAAGTGCTTGCTATATCGTTTATGATGTTATCCGAATCTTCGGGACTTACACCTGTAACTTCCCCTTCGTTATTAACGCCAAGAATGATTATGCCACCATTTCTATTTAAAAAGGCGCATACAGTTTCAAATAAATTGGAAGGCATTCCATTTCTGGCTTCTTTAAATTCTACCTTTAATCCTTCGCTCTGTTTAATATATTTTCTGATTATTTCTTCTGTCATGGATTATTTTTTTATGTTGAATTGTTCTTTATTTTTCTTTTTTCATTCAAAATTCAAAATTCTTCATTGAACATTTCTTCCCCTTTATTTATCAGAACATATCTGTCAGTTTTATGGGGTCCCTGAAATTTAATGATACCAAAATTTTTAAGTAATTTTATATCTTTCCTATGACTGAGTAGTAACTTCAAAAATATCTGCTATTTCAAAATATGAAATATCAAACGATAAAAAATCAATATCCAAACCAGACCAAATTTTTGCATTTATAAGTTCAATTAACCTTTTAAGTTTCTCAGGAACTTGTATTTTGTTTTTTGATTTTCTATGTATGACACCTAACCTACCTTTACCTTTAATAAGAGTTTCTATAATATGGCAATAATGCACTTCAAATGTGTCTCCATCTTTTTCAAGAAGACTTCACCAATCTAATCCTTTCGTAGTAATTGATGACTTGTTAAAAGGAGGTTTAGTCTGTCCATCTACCATCTTTAAGAACACGAGATAAGTTAACTGTTCCACATAATTCCCTAATTTTTATATTTTGAAAGATAAACTATCAAGTTTTGTTATTACCCCCTGAAACTATTTCATCAGCAATGAGTTCCGCTTGTTTTAATACTGTTTCAGTAGCAAGGGCCCGCATATCTGGAGGATAACCATATTCTCTAAGCGTCCTTTTTACGATTACTTTGAGCCTTGCTCGTGCGCTTTCCCGTATTGTCCAATCAATGGATGTGTTATTTCTCACTTTATCATAAAGCACAATCGCAAGTTCTTTCAGCTTTTCCTTTCCCATAAGCTCTCTTGCGCTTTGATTATCTGCAACTGCGGTATAAAAAGCATATTCAAAATCAGTTAACCCCATCTCTTTCGGTTCTTTATCCGATTCTTTTATATCTTTGGCAAGTCTTATTAATTCTTCAATTACTTCGGCGGCAGTTAAGATTTTATTGTTATATTTTCTAATTAATTCTTCCAATGTCTCCATAAAAGATTTACTTTTAACCAAATTTATCCTTATTCTTCCCTTTATTTCATCATTTAAAAGTTTTTTTAATGTTTCTATTGCAATATTTTTATGCTTCATTCCTTTGATTTCTTCAAGAAAACTATCAGAGAGTATTGAAATATCAGGTTTCTTTATACCGGCTGCATCAAACACATCTATGACACCATCTGAAACAATAGCTTTATCGATAATTTGCTTGATGGCAGTTTCCCAATCCCTTGCATTATTTTCCTCTCCCCTTCGTTCAAACTTAACAAGCCGTGCCTTTACTGCCTGAAAAAAAGCAACCTCTTCCTTAATTTCCAAAGCCTTTGGATGGGGAATAGCCATCGCAAACGCCTTTGAAAGAGCAGTTACAGCATTGATATATCTTTTTTGACCATCTTCAAGACCCAATATAAAATCTTCGGCTTCCAAAATGATAAAAAGTTTATCTTGTGTATTGGCTTGAAAATACCTCTGATAATCAAAGCCAAAAAACATATCCTTAACTACTTCGTATTTTTCAAGCATGATGTTTACTGCTTCCTCCTGCAGTTTTGCAGGATCTCCTTTGCCGCCGCTTTCTGCATAAAAGGAAAGGGCTTCTTCTAAATTGGGTGCAATGCCAATATAATCAACAATCAACCCTCCTGTTTTATCTTTATAAACCCTGTTTACTCTTGCGATTGCCTGCATGAGGGTGTGCCCCTCCATTGGTTTATCGATATACATTGTATGAAGGCAAGGAACATCAAGCCCAGTAAGCCACATATCAACAACAATGACCAGCTTTAATTCATCCTCTGGGTTTTTGAACCTATCCGCAAGAATGCGTCTTTGCTCTTTCGTTAGATAAAATTTAGAAATATCAGGCTCATCGGATGAAGATACAGTCATTACAATCTTTATAAAACCCTTTTTTAATTCATCACTATGCCAATGGGGTCTTAGTTTTATGATTTCTTTATACAGCTTAACGGCAATTTTTCTCGTCATTGCAACAATCATTCCCTTGCCGTCTATTACATCCAGTCTCTGTTCAAAATGATTAACTATGTCTTGGGCAATTTGTTTTATTCTTTCATTTCCGCCAATTAAATCTTCCAATCGTGCCCATTTTTTCTTTGCTTTTTCAATTTCCGATAAACCCTCTTCTTCAAGTTTTCTTTCAAACTCTTCTATAAGTTCTTTACCTTCATCTGTAAAATCTATTGTCACCAGTCTGCTTTCATAATAAATGGGAACAGTAACACCATCTTCTACAGCCCGGGATATATCGTAAATATCAATGTAGTTTCCAAATACTGCGGGTGTGTTTCTATCCGTTTTTTCAATAGGGGTACCAGTGAAGGCAATAAATGTTGCATTGGGAAGGGCATCCCGCAAATATTTTGCAAATCCGTATCTTATTTCCCCGGTTTCTTTGTCAACTTTTGCCTTAAAACCATATTGCGTTCTATGGGCTTCATCTACAATAACTATAATATTATCTCTTTCTGACAAAGTTTCGTAAATATTGCCATCATCAGGCCAGAATTTATGAATAGTGCTAAATACAATACCGCCAGCATCAACTTTTAAAAGATCTTTAATATGTTCTCTGTCTTCTGCCTGTACAGGATCCTGTCTTAAAATCTGGGTAGATGATGCAAAAGTATCAAATAATTGGTCATCTAAATCGTTTCTATCAGTGATAACAACAATGGTTGGATTGGCAAGCGTTTGAATAATTTTAGCCGAAAAAAAAACCATAGATAAAGACTTGCCCGAACCCTGCGTATGCCAGATAACACCCGCCTTTTTATCTCCCTCTGGTTGCGTCTTAACATCTGACAAACCATAAGATGCAGGCGATTCTTTTACTTGCCAATTATCTTTGTTTATTCCTATTGCCCTGATTGTAGATTCAACAGCTTTATTTACAGCATAGTATTGATGATAGGCCGCAATTTTTTTGGTTAGTTTTACTATGGTCTGCCCTGATTCATCTTCTGCCTTTGATTTATCGAATACTATAAAAAATCTCAAAAAATCAAGAAAGGTATCTTTGTTAAACAAGCCTTTTATTAATATTTCCAATTGTGTTAATTTAGAGACGCCATGCATTGCGTCTCTATAAATATCATCCATCGATTTCCATGCTGTAAATCTATCATAGCCCGCTGACAAACTGCCTATTTTTGCCTCAAGTCCATCAGAAATAACTATCATTTCGTTATAGCTAAAAAGAGAAGGTATAGTTTGCTTATAGGTTTGAATTTGATTATATGCAGATTTTATGGTCGCATTTTCAACGGCTGGATTTTTTAGTTCAAATACGACAAGGGGTATGCCATTAACAAAAAGCACAATATCGGGGCGTTTATTGATGTTGTTTTCTATAACAGTAAATTGATTGATGGCGTGAAACTCGTTATTTTCGGGATTTTCAAAATCGATTACTTTTACAATATCTCCTTTTTCTTCTCCATTTTTCCTGTATGTTACCCGTATTCCTTCGGTAAGCAGTCTGTGAAACGCTTCATTATTTGCCATGAGGTTGGGGTATTGATTTGGGAGATTAAGAATTATTTTGATGGCATCATGTATGGCGTCATTTGGGATTTGTGGGTTTATAAGTTTTAAACTCCTTTCCAGTATATCGACTAATAGGACATCTTCAAAAGATTTTCGTTTAGCGACGCCAAAATTAATTTTTTCTGCATCAGGTGCAATATCAGGCCCAAACACATTTTCCCAACCAAGGAATTGGAGAATCTCCAGAGCAAGCTGTTCAAGAGAAGATTCGTTAAGGTTAGCGTTCATAGTATTTATCTTCATTCCATTTTAATGGGTTGTTAATTATATATTCTGATATTGTTTTGAATGATTTTTCATCTCGAATAATGTGTTCATAATAATTTGGTTGCCATGAAAAATTAGGGTTTATTATTTTGGCGCGTTTTGTTACGGCAGATTTAAATCCCCGAATTATTGATGGTAAATTTTTTGATTGCGGCCCAAATTTATTTGTCGTCGTAGAGACGCAATGCATTGCGTCTCTACCAAATTTATTGCAATGCATTGCGTCTCGATATTCATCACCACGCATTGCAATATTCGTAGAGACGCAATGCATTGCGTCTCTACGAATTGTATTATATTCATTTTCGCCAATCATAATTATGCAATGAATATGATTTGGCATAATTACACATTCCCCTAATTTTACATTCATATCTATTCTAATATCAGGTGTTTTTTGTAATTCGTCAAATGCTATTTTACCTATTTCCGATAATTCAACCTTTCCATTAACCACAGAACCAAAATAAGGTATTCTGTCTTTTGTGCAAATGGTAACAAAATAATAACCATTTTTCCCATAATCCCAACCATTTAACCGTGTTGTTTCAATTCGATATTTATTTTTATATTTATCATTCATATCAATAAATCGTTTTTATCGTATTATCGTAGAGACGCAATGCATTGCGTCTCTACCAAATTCATCGCAATGCGTTGCGTCTCTACATTCATCGCACATTGCATCTATACATTTATTTATTAAATAATTATACATTGCGTCTCTATGATAATTTAAAATTTCACCCTCACCTCTCCATTCATTAGCTTTGGTAGTAGTGTGTCTCTCAATTTTTCAAGGGTTTGGATTTCAGCATTATTTGCAATAATTTTATCGAAAATTGGTGTTATAGCTTTATTATAATTCTCAAAAAATATTTTTGGTGGAATAAATACCTTTGTATTTGATAAATGTTCTCTTTGAATATGACCCATTGTAGTAGTTTTTGATTCTGCAATTGCTCTAAATTCTGCGATGTGTTGTTTGATTGATAAATAACAAAACCACTTTGGATATTCTAAAGAAGTAACCTTAAAAATATGTTGATTTAATACGCCAATACTACCAAACCATATAACTACTTCCAAACTACCACTCCACGAGAAAAGAATATCGCCACTATTAACAAGGTATTTTTCTGGTATATTATTATTACAATAATCTGAATTTTCAGTAATACCTTCTCTCATTTCTTTAATTTTGATTACCGGTAATTTATCACCAGGATATTTTTGTGACGGTATTCCATTTAAAAATTCAGCAATTTCATCAAGAGATTTTTCTTCCCACCCATCAGGCAATCCATCTTTGGTTGGCTCAATAAACCACTGCCTGAACAAAGTCATCGCTATTTCTTCCAGTGTTTTATTTTGACGATGGAGGAGCTCGATTTTGTCATCGATGCTTGAAAGAACTTCGGCTATAGCCTTTTGCTCGGGGAGAGGAGGAAGGGGGAATTCAAATTCCTTTACAACTTCATTCTGAACTCTTTGCCTTCCTGAGCTACCTGTCATTGATTTAATGGCAATATCTCTAAAATCATTTGAAATTGCAAAATAATATATAAATTGTTTATCAGTTATTCCGCTTTTTTCCCTTAAAACAATAAATTCTGTTGAACCGAAACCTATTTCATCATCATCTAATAAATCAACATATACTGTTTTTCCGTTCTCCAAACTTGGAGTAATTCTTGCAACTAATGTATCACCATTTTTAAATTTAACTCCACCATTATATTTTTCAAAAACAAAAAATTGTACTTTTTTGGTAAAAGGGAGCAATGCTTCCATAGGAACTTTCTTAGCAATAATTCCTTTTTTTAAAGATTCATTGGGATTAATTATTACCACCTCCCCCAGCTTTACCCACTTCCAGCCTTTTGGTAGTGTATCACTCATAGTTTAATTTCTCCAAAATTTTTAATCCATCTTTATTCATTTTAGAAAAAGCAAAAAGCCTTTTTCCTAAATCTTTTAATGATGCGCCAATGTGATAAATTTCATTTTCATCAATGATCAAAAATCTATCGTGAATGTTTTTAACTTCTTTGATTTCAATAGCAGGATATTGACTATTGTGCTTTTCTAAATCAAGTTGAAGTAATTTTGTAATTTTATTTACTATAATTAGCGATTTTACATTTGCATTTCTTTTTGTTAATAGTGCCAAAACAGTATCATCTATGTAATTATCTACCAAAATTATGGATTTTTCTGCAGAGCGGATAATATCAGATACAAATTTATAAGCATCAAATATTTGTCCATCAAAGAATATCCCCTGAGAAGAAATTTTCCCTTTATTTTCCAGCGCATTGAAAACTTCATCAAATTTTTTGTCGTGTTCAATGAGTTTGTATTCTGCTTTTTCCAATCTTACGAAAAATTCAGCGTTATTGAGTATAAATTTTCTCATTGCAACAAATGCCTTCATTATTTGAATGCTTACTTCCACTGCTATTTTGCTTTTTAACACAGCAGATAGCATAGCAACACCTTGTTCAGTAAAGGCATAAGGAAGGTATCTTCTGCCGCCCCAACTTGAGGTCACAATTTGTGACCTCAAGTTTTCATATTCTTCTTCAGTTAATTGAAACATAAATTCATCGGGGAAACGCTCTTTGTTTCTTTTTACGGCTTGATTAAGCGCTTTTGTTTCTACTTCATATAGTTTTGCTAAATCTCCATCCAGCATTACATGAACACCACGCAAAGTATAAATTCTATTCGTTATATCTTCTACTTTAACAATTCCTTTTCCTTCCATACATCCTCATTATTCCCTGTTCATTATTCATTATTCATTACTCATTATTCATTATTTTCGGGATTTTCAAAATCGATTACTTTTACAATTACAATATCCCCCTTTTCCTCTCCATTTTTCCTGTATGTTACCCGTATTCCTTCGGTAAGTAGTCTATGAAATGCTTCATTGTTTGCCATCAAGTTTGGAAATTGGTTTGGGAGATTAGAAATTATTTTTATTGCATCAATTTATAGCATCTTCCGGAATTTGTGGGTTGATAAGTTTTAATCTACTTTCCAGTATATCAAGTAATAAGACATCTTCAAAAGATTTTCTTTTATCGATGCGAACATCACTCTTTTCTGCATCAGGGGCAATATCAGGCCCAAACACATAATCCTATCCAAAAGATTGGAGAATCTCAATAGCGAAGGTTTCGATGGAGGATTCAGAGAGGTTATGCATGGAGGTTATCCTTGATTATATTTGTTATATATATCTTTTAAGAACCAATAGCCTTGTTCTCCATATAAATTACATATTCGGTCTGCAATTTCTTTTTCTTGATTATCATAAAGTAAACGAACTATCTTTTGGATATGTTCTTGATTATAATCCGGATATATATTTGCATTTAGCATTTCAAGGTAAATTTCACCAACCTTTTTTGGCGTTTTCAATACATGTTGCATAAGATTTTCTATGAAAAAATGAATATCAAAACCCATATCAACATACTTTGCCGAAATTTTTAACCACACATAAATTTCGTCATCTATTTCATCAATTAGGCATAACCATTTTGAGAGATTTGAAAGTAACTTTTCATATTCTTGGATTTTTTCATTTTTTTCTGTCAATTCATATAATTTTTTCCAAAGAGGTTTTACCTTTGATTTTATATTGTCGGTTAGTTTATTCCTTAGCAACCAGAAAAAGTTTACTATTTCTAATAATTGGTTTATGTTTTTATTTTCAATTAATTGAAAAATGATGCTTTCTTCATCCTCCAGCTTTTCCCAATTTTCTAAAAATCCGATACATATATGTTGAACAAGTCGTTCAGTAATATAAGGTTTATTAAATTCAGTTTTTATGGCTTTGGCATAATGTCCATTTTCTCTAAGTAAAAAGTAAATATCTTTATAAACCCTCGAAGAATAAAAAAGATATCCTGTGAAAGTAGCTTTCCAATGAATATCATTATCTGTTGGAAATATTCTATTTATATTATCAATCACCCACTTTTTATCAAGAAAATAAAGATTTGTTAAATATTCACCCAATATTACTGAAAACTCAAGCGAAGATTCAATTTTTCTGTTAAGTCGCTTTGTAAATTCTTCTTTGATACTTTTCTCCCATCTTTCTTCATTCTCTCTTTTATACAAACGAGCATACCTAAGAGAATAATTTACCATTGCTGAAAATATTTTTCCTTTGGTAGAGTTCAAAACAGAAGTAACAAGATCATTCATATCAGGAAGATCAGAAATGTTTTTTTCCAGAAGTATTAATAAAATATTTTTCGCTACAGGCAAAAATTCTGGGCTAAAAGCACGATTGTCATCTTTTGTGCCCTCTTCAATAAGTTCGGCTATGAGTGAAATAATCCAATTTCTATAATTAAACCCCCTATTCTCTTCATTCCAAAAATCATCTGGTGTAATTAAGTATTTAATAAAATCAAAAACCACTTGCCAGTTAATGTCTTTTTTTAACCGCCAAGCTTCACTTAAACCCCATAACAAAGCATGCTGATATATCCTTGGAACATTTAGGAATGGCTTTATATTGTTTGTAAATTTTTCTGGATTTTCTAATACACAATTTTTAAACGAATCTGAAAGACCTTCTATATCTAATTGTTCTTTTGTATTTTTAAAATATTCTGCTATTTCTTCATTTGTTTTAATAAGAAGCTCATCTTTTGCTACTGAGCTTTCATATCCTACCTTAGTTCCCATCCAGAAAACAAAACCGGGATGATCAAGTTGTACCGGGTTTATCTTGTTATACTTCTCATAAGAAGAAAGTATATCTGCATTTTTAGTTTCTAAAAGTGCAGAAAGCCATTCTTTTTTTTGATAATCTATTATCTTGTTAACTTGATCCTTATCTTTGATTTCTTCTGGTATGTAGTAATTTTTAGATTCTATCCATTTGAGAACCTTATAAATTTGTTCCTTAGTAAAATCAGAACAATTATTTTTAAATAACTCATACAATTCGTGTTTAAGTAATTCATCTTCTAGGGGATTACCTTCCCATTGCCAAAACAACTCGTTTAAATCTTTGTAGTGATAATTGATTATATGAATTGCAATCCTTTTAAAAATAGGATGCTCTTCTTTTAATAAATTCTCTATTTCTTCTTTTATTTTTTGGGGTTCAGAAAGTTGAAACATATCTCTGACAAAGTGAACCAATAGGCATTCATACCTATTAGGGAAATTAGTTTGAGGATGGTCTTCAATTGTAGGTATCCATATATTATTAAACTGAGAAATATCTTCTTCTAGAATTTTTTTAATTTTGCCTATTGCAATTCTCGCAGCATCAATACCACATAATTCAGCGATTTTTTGTTTATGCTTTTGTAGTACTTCTTCAAGCCAATATTCATCCATTATTGATGTGTACTCGTAAGTTTTTTTGTCGTCAAAATACGATTTTTCTTCTATTTTTTTATAACTTAATATTATATCTAATAGATTTAGAACAAGATTCTCTACTTTTGCTTGAAGCAATTTAGGAAGTACAGTATTACCTATTTCAGAGGCTACCAATATAGTATCCCATTTTGAAGTTAGAGCCAATCTAATGAACTCGATATGATTTTCGGTTATTTTATCTATTGGTAATGAAAAAATTATTTTTATCATTAACCAATCAGTTTTATAATTTTCTATTCTTTCTCCCTTCTCATCTTGGTAGGTAATAATTTTATTAACAATTTCCAGTAAAGTTTCTATAACTTCAGTATCAGGATTTTCTTTAATCTTATAGGCAACATTTTCTAAATAACCGAGAACATTCCAATATGGAATAGTAAAATATCCTTTACTATCGGGCACCTCTTGCGGTGGTGGATTATGTTGCGGATCAAAATACCCTTTTTCTTTCAGTGGTTTTAACCAAGGAAAAGGATTAGTAGATGATGAAAGTTTGTTGAAAAAATAATTTCTTTGTGATTCATCGTTTCTTATAATCTGAAAAATCTTTTCTGCTTTGGTTTCATCATAGTTATTATCAGCATTTTCAATTTCTTGGTATGAATCATACAAATAGCCCGAAACCTGATTTATCTCACTAATCCAACTTTTGATTACATCGTAAAGCTGTCCATATCCTTTATTGTCTTTCGCATATGGAAGAACTCTGATACCCATTGAGTTGTAATAATACTGTTCAAATTCTAGAATGTTTTCTTCTCCTTTGTAAAATGGAAGTAAAATGAAATGTTTTAATTCTTTTTCTTTATTATTAGATTCAAATTTTGTTATTAAAAAATCCAGCAATTCAAATTCTGCCATTCCATATCCTACAAATAGTACAGTAAATTTACTAAATATTTTTTTTAAAAACTTTTTAAATGTTTGATTTTTGTAACGCTTAATATACTGAGGGACTGTAAACACAAGAGAATTTTTATCTTTAATAGAACCGTGAATATGATAAAATTTTGTTCTATCTATTTTTGAAGGACCAAAGTCTTCCTCACTCCACACAATTCGTGTTGATTCAAACTTATTATCAAAGTGTTCATCGGCATTTGTTGTAATGAAAAGTCCGCGTAAGCGATATAATTCATCATAAATATTTTGAGATTTGATGAGGTCTTCGTCAGCTTTCAGAGATTTCTCGAGTTCTTCATAAAAAACGGTTTCAAAGCCGCTCTCTTTTAATAAGTAATAACAGATAGTAATAGTTTTTTTATGATCTTTGTTTTGTTCAAGAGTTTCTTTTTCTTTATAGTTTATAAGTCCAGAGCCATCTTTTTTCTTAGTTGAAAAACATCTATTGACAAGATTACAAGCAAGTTGATCCCAGCCCATGCATCCAATAAGTCGTGAAACTCCTGCTCCAATAAAGACAGCAAGAGTTTGATTATTTACTGCATCTATAATTTCTTCTGGTACTTTTGGTATTTCATAAATCATACTTTTACCCTTACTTCTCCATTCATTAGTTTGGGCAGAATGGTGTCGCGGAGTTTTTCGAGTGTGCGGATTTGTTTAGCATTAGAAAATATTTTATCAACTAAAGGTTTAGTCAACTCACCGAATCTACTAATTAAAGCAAAAGATGGAATAATTATTTCGAAGGATTTCATTGCTTCTTGAGTTAAACCTGGCTGTACTGAATTTGAATTTAATTGTTCCAAATCTTGTTGGTTTAATAGAAAGTATAAAAAAAACTGGTTTACTTTATTATTTCCTCTTAAAATAAAAACATGTTCATTAATTGTAGCTTTTTCAAAGGGATAACCTTTACCAAACATTGCTTTTTTCCCAATATACGCGCCAACTTTATATATTAAAACATCATAATCCTGAATGCGCCCTCTTTTCATTGAATTATAAAATTCTTTAGAAATATATTTTGTTTTAGAATAATCATAATTTCCCAATCCATTAATGTTTTCTGCTCCAATACTTGGAATTCCGTCTTTTAAGTTTGGGTCAATACCACCTTTTGGCCTGCTACCAGATTCAATAATAGAAAGAATATCCCCTAATTTTCCCTCTTCCCACCCATCAGGCAATCCATCTTTGGTTGGCTCAATAAACCACTGTCTAAATAAAGTCATTGCCATTTCTTCAAGTGTTTTATTTTGACGATGGAGTAGCTCTATTTTGTCATCTATGCTTGAAAGAACTTCAGCTATAGCTTTTTGCTCGGGGAGAGGGGGAAGGGGGATTGGTATCTTCTGAACAATCTTTTTTTCTGCTATATTTACTTGAACTGACCCATGTGACGATTGTGTAATAAGCTCAAAACCCTGTTTTGAAGACAAAAAATAAAAAAGGTATTTAGGATCTATTTTTAAAATATCTGGTCTTAGTATTAGCAAAGCTTGGCTAATAATTCCCTTAGGATCTGATTCTTTTATAATAGATATTTTTCCAACAGTTCCCGAACAGCTGATAATTAGATCATTTGTTCTTACTTGAAATCGGCTTAATTCTTTGAATTTAGTTTCATCAATAAAAAATCTGAATTCACGAGTATTATAAATAGCATTTTTTTGTTCATAGACTGGAATACCACTTTCTCTCATTTCTCCACGTTTAAGTGTAGAACCGAAAGGACCACGTATATAACCATTATCTTGTAGTACGAAACCTAACGTTACCTCCTTCCACTCACTCATACCTCAACCCTCCAAATTCAACCTTGCCAAATTCTCTAAAATAAGCTTATTCAACCTCTCCTTTTGTTTGTCGAAAAGCAGTATTATATTATTTCCCCCGACTTTACCTACTTCCAGACTTTTTGGCAGTGCATCATTCATTGCTCTTCCTCTGCGTTTTTAACAACTTTTCAAAATCAATCTTTTTTAATTCATTTTGTAAAAAACCATATTTATACAAACTTTTATCATGAAATAAAATTCTACCTATAATTATGTCTTTATGGATTTTTAAAAGCTCAGCAAAATCCTTTATTATGTTTAAAATATTTGAGGGGTTTTTGTCAGGTAGTGAGTTTAATTTATCAATTATTTTATTATAATCTTTATAAGATAAAAGAAACTCTTCAGCAAATTTATCAGCTTCAGTTTCAACTTCTTCTTTAGACTTACTTTTAGTATTTTCTATTTCTTCAAGAAATATATCTTTTTTATTACTATGTAAAATAATATGACCATATTCATGAAAAAGAGAAAACCAAAAAATATCGTATCTTTTAAATCTATCTGTTATCTGTATAACAGGGTTATTATTTATCCATCTTACAACTCCATTAATTGCTGTATTTGGTAATGCAGGTGTGAAAATAATTTTTATTCCAGCATAAAGAGAATATTCTTTAATTTTTTCTAAAAAATTCTCGCTTTCTTTGTTCATTATGTCTTTTAAATTCTTTAGTATCTCTTTTAATTTTGCTTTATTAAAGGGAGGTGCATCTATTTTTGAAGCTTCGATTTCTCCTATTCTTAAAAAGGCTGATAACGAATACGGGTTTTTAGACTTTTTAAGAGAAATCCTAAAAAATACAGGTACCTGCTGATTAATATATATTTCTTCCCATGCTTTTGATTTTGATATATTAAAAAAAGATAATAAATTTTTAGCTTTTTCTTTTGCAACTTTTGTAAAAGCTACATATCCTAATTTTGCGAGGTCATTATAAGGGAATTTTTTACTCCATTTTATAGATTCAGTTAGTTCTTCCTTTTCTTTTTCCCTTGCCACATACTCATTATAATTAGCCTGCTTTGCCATCCAAAAATTTGCCGGAATGTTTAACACCTTTTCAAATTGGACAGCCATTTCGGGAGTGATTGAACTTTTCCCA
>Ga0116168_1001834_pt1 | contig 14971 bp, 12 predicted proteins | sample AD_UKC129_MetaG_FD_89795 | JGI IMG/M metagenome (GOLD analysis project Ga0116168, IMG submission 89795) | Active sludge microbial communities of municipal wastewater-treating anaerobic digesters from Canada - AD_UKC129_MetaG | ecosystem: Engineered > Bioreactor > Anaerobic > Digestate | place...
GCGCCGTCACACGCTTACCTCACGTTCTTGGCAAAAAGAGGCAGAACTGGAGAAATGGGCGGTTATACTCTCAAAGGCTGTAGATAAACTCCTTGGCCCGCCGTACCTCGCTGAGGGGATCCCGCTCTCCGCATGGTCTGAGAATGAGGAACCCCGAAAAACCTGTAGCCTCCAAGGCACTTAGGATAGGCGGATAATCAATGCCACCACTCCCCAAAGGTGCTAACTCGTAGCCATGTCCCCCCGGTCGCATCGTGGCATCTGTAGCGTGGAATGTGACCACCCGTGAGCCCAAAGTCTCGATCGCAGAAACCGGGTCAAAACCATGAACTGCCAGCTCTCCGGGATTGATATCTACCCCGAAGCCCCCCTCTGGAACCCCGTTAAGGAGGGCGGCCAACTCCTCCGGCGGCGAGCGCTCGGCTTCTGCCACAACGATCGCTCCCGCTCGTTCACCAAACCGGCAAAACTCCTTGACGACTTCCTCCAGCACTTGCCAATCGGTAGAAGACCGATCCTTCGGCAGACATCCCAACCGAATCAGGAGGAGATTCCCCCCCAATTGGTACGTCAGTTCCATAGACTTCTTGGCCTGCGCGATGCGCTGTTCCAACCCCAGGGGATCATCAAAGCCGCGCAACGTTCGGAATCGTACTGCCGCGAGTCGAAGATTCCGGTCGGCTAAGTTTTTTCGGATTTCACGGACGGCCGTTCTGGTAAAATCTTCCACTGGCATAAGCTTTAATAGATCGAGTTCCACCGCCTCCAAATTGATCTCGCGGATGTGGTCAAGAGCTTGCTGAAATGGTAGGTCAATGGGGCCCAAGTCTGCGGCAAGTCGAATTCGCAGCACCGTTTTGATCCTCCTAAACGTTTTTCAATGCTTAAGCCGAAGCGCTTCCAGGAGAACTTTAGACCACCCGCAGCAAAGTCCGATGATACAAATTTGCCCAACGTGGCAACGCACCCCACGTAAGGATTCACACACCACGGTGTGGAGAGTGATCAACGCTCGAAAACCGCGGGGCCGCGCTCCCGGACGGACACACAATATGATGGATTACCTGTCGATTGCGGCTTTCATGCTCATTGTAGGGTTTGGAGGGGATCCACCCAAGGGTTCTCCCTTGGTGCCCCCAGCGGCGCAATCGACCGATTTTGATACGGCTTACCGTTGCGACTATTCAGAGAGTTTTGATCAAAACTACGACAACTGGCCCGATTACTGGATACGTCATACTGGGCCGAGATATCCGCTGTACGTCAAGGCCGAGATCGTTGGAGAGCCTTCGCCCGAGGCGGCGCGTTGTCTAAGGGTGTTTCTCGACGGGGGTTCCTTTGCCGCAACATCACCCAAATTTCCTGTTTCTTCTCTTTTCAGTTACCAAGTCAATGTGTGGGTGAAGACCCGGGGGATCGTGAACGACCGTGTTTGGGTGAGTTATGTCGTCTTGGATGCCCATGATAAGCCCCTTGCCACGTTCCGGTCACAACCCTTGGGTGAAACGCCAAGTTGGACACTCCTTCAATTGGGGCCTTTTGAGGTGGACGTCCCGGCGGCTTCCAAAGCGGTTGTCGAACTACACGTGGAGGCCGACGTCAATCGTGATGTGAAGGCCGAGGTGTGGTTCGGCAACGTTCACGTCCATCGGATGCCGTCGCTCCGCGTCGTCCTCGATCAGCCGTTGGGCCTTTATCGACTGCCTACCCGCCCGGTGGTGAACTGTCACCTCTCCGGTGTTCGGTCGGCCGATACACCGCTTCGCATCACGATTCTTAATGCGGAGGGAAAGACTGTCCACGATGTTGAGCTCCATCCCAAGTATGAAAAGGTGGAGACGGCGGTGGCATCGGCTGAATCCGCGATTCACAGTCAACAGGTGTTCTCGTCTCAGGTCCAGTGGCAACCGGACCCATTAACGCCCGGTTTCTACTGGCTGGTGGCCCGCATTCCCTGGAAAGACGATGCCTTTCGTGAAACCCGAATCCCATTTGTGCTCATGGAGGCTGTCCCGGGGAGTACAAGTGCGTTCTTTGGGTGGTCACTGCCGCAAGGATTAGAGCCACTGGGTGCAAGGCGGCTTGCGGAGTTGATCACAGAATCTGGCGTAGGTTGGATCAAGTTTCCTGTGTGGTATGACGAGCAAACCTCTCCCGCCGTCCTTCAAGACGTCCCCGTGCTACTGGATCGGCTAAGCAATCATGGGGTCAAGATCATTGGTGTGCTTATTCCTCCCCAAAGCGTTCGTGAGGCACTAGGTCCCATAGCTCCTAGCCACACGGCCGGGGTATTCCTCCGCGATCAGAAGGTGTGGGAACCTTCGCTGACGCTGAGCTTCGTGAAGATGGCCTCTTTGGTTCCGTTTTGGCAAATCGGGGGGGACAACGAGCATATTTCGGCCAATGATCCATCGCTGCAAAAGAGCTTTGTCCAACTGAAGAACGCTTTAGGGCAGGTCGTCGCTGATATCCGTTTGGGCGTACCTTGGCGGTGGTTGGAGCCACCCCCGAAGGCCAACATCGGCTTCATCTCTTTGTCTGAAGAACCACCGTTGACGGCCGCTGAGTTGGAGAACTATTTGGCTCGGCAGTCGATCGCTTCGGAGAAGGTCTTCCTTCTTGTCGAGCTCAAGCCACTGAGTCGCCAAGACTACTCGATTGGACTTCGCGTTCAAGATCTGGTTTTGCGGATGGCCAGTGTGAGGCGGGCCAGCAACGTCATTGGCTTTCACCCTAATCCTTTTGACCCCGACTGCGGATTGTTCTATCCCAATGGTGCGCCCGCGGAGTTGTATCTCCCTTGGCGGACGACCATCCACGCCATTGGGGAAGGCGAGTGCTTGGGGTCGGTAGCCCTACCCGCTGGATCTTCCAACCTGATTTTTGCCCGAGACGATGAAGGTGTCATGATTGTCTGGAACAATCGAACGGTCCGAGAGAATGTGTACCTGGGTGAGGATATTCGCGTGACAGATGTCTGGGGGACGACATTGCCTTATCAAGGTGGTCCGCAGGGGCAGTCATTTTTGGTTGACGAGTGGCCTCGGTTTGTTCACGGCGTTTCCATCCCCATAGCTCGTTGGAGGCAAGAGGCAAATATCGCGGTCACCCGTTTGCCCAGCATCTATGGTGTGCCTCATCGCAATAAGATTCGCTGGCAGAATACATTTGATCGGGCGGTTTCGGGTGAGGTGACGATCGTGACCAAACCGGGGTGGCGGGTGACACCTCAGCGATTTCCTTTTCACTTGACGCCGGGTGAGAAAGTTGAGCGCGACTTTGTGATTACCCTTCCGTTTGATGCCGAGGCGGGCCCTCAACCCGTGCGGTTGGATTTCAAGGTAGGAACGGACCAATTTACCGAGTTCAGTAGCTATCATTTCATTGAAGTTGGTATGGGCGATGTTTACGTGGAGATCACCACGCGGTTGGATGAATCCGGTGACCTTATTGTCCAACAGGTGCTTGTCAACGACACGCCGGAGACGGTGTCCTTCCGCTGTGAGTTGTTTGTTCCCGATCGACGTCGCCAGTTCTGTTTGATTCAAGGCCAAGCGCCGGGTCGCCATGTACAGACGTACCGCTTTCCACGCGGAGAAGAACTGATTGGAAAGACCCTCTGGCTTCGCGCAGAAGAAATCGGAGGGAGTCGTATCCTTAATTATCGTGTGATTGCGACCCGCTAATCGCTCGTCGGACGTAGCTATGCCTGCCCGGGATAGAGACAGACTTGAGTCTGCTCCAATGGGGTGGTATTCTGGCTGTAGGTTACGGTCTCTTTAAGCACGTGCAGATTGTGCGCGTTCGCTGTCCTGAGGTCCAGTTCCAGAGGAGCACAAACGATGTGGCGACACCTTGGCTTTATTGTTTTGGCGGCGGCAATCTCGTGTTGTCTGGTATCATCTGTGTTTGTGCCAACCGTGGCGGCAGAAGAGGAAGGTTTTCAACCGCTCTTTGATAGCAAGACACTTAACGGCTGGGAAGGAGACCCGCGATTTTGGTCGGTGAAAGACGGCGTGATTGTGGGAAGCACCGATGAGAACAAAACCACCCACAACACATTCCTCTGCACAACGAAGACTTACAAAAACTTCATTCTGAAACTGGAATTTCGCTTGCGAAACCACAATTCGGGCGTCCAGATTCGCAGCAAACGGCTGGACGATTTCGTCGTGGCTGGTTATCAGGCCGACATTGCGGACAAACGCTACATGGGGATCCTTTATGAGGAAAGAGGCCGGGGAATCCTCGCCGATGTGAATCCAGAAGAAGTGGCGAAGCACGTTAAGCCCAACGACTGGAATGAGTACGTGATCACGTGCGATGGGCCAAAGATTCGCATCCAACTCAACGGCTTTACGACGGTCGATTACGAAGAGAAAAGCCCAGAAGGGGCGAAAGAAGGCATCATTGCATTGCAGCTCCACGTTGGTCCGCCGATGCAGATTGAGTTTCGAAACATCCGAATCAAAGAGCTACCGTGAAGCTGGGGTTTCCGGTTCGATCACGTCATACGAGCCGCATTTGATTCAATGAGTGACGATGTCACATTCGATCCGTACCGAAAATGGCTAGGGATCCCGCCTGAGGAGCAACCGCCGAATTACTATCGGCTGTTAGGAATCGCCCCGTTTGAATCAGACCCGGATGTCATCGTCAATGCCGCTGATCGCCAGATGGGACACGTTCGGCGGTTCCAGGCAGGTCGGTATGCGCAGGTATGCCAAAAGATCCTCAATGAGTTGGCCGCCGCAAGGGTTTGCCTCCTAGATCCGGTCCGCAAACGGGCATATGACCAGAAGCTCTTTTTCGAGTTTCGGGCGGCGGGACGGGAGTTGCCCTTCCCTGTGGCCACACCGCTTGCGCAGCGAGAAATCCCCCCGCCATGGGGGTCAGAGGGGGTGCCTGCAACTAGTGGCGGGTCTTTTTCCGCGGTAGGAGAAAAGGGGGGAGCGATCGCTGGCCCAAGTGTCCTGTCGCTCTATCGCCGACGCCGCAAGAGTATTTGGCGGGACCCGACGACGGCAATTCTTTTGACCGTGCTGTTTTTGATGGTTGTGGTCGTGGCAATCCTTGTTATTTTCCGGCAACATTTTCTGGGATAGCTTACCGTGGTGTGAGCGTCCCGAACCATTGTGGCGAACCATCCCCTGGTAGGAGATGACAGCATGGCTCAATCACCTCTGCGAGACTTTTCTGGACGCGAAATCGGCGAGTTTAAAATCCTTCGCCGTTTGGGTGTTGGGGCCATGGCGGACGTCTATCTGGCCGAGCAGCCCTCCCTTCGCCGCCAGGTGGCGTTGAAGGTCCTCCGTCTTGACTTGGCCCAGGACGAAACGTATTTGGAGCGATTCCGGCGTGAAGCCCAGGCTGCTGCCAAATTGATCCACGCCAACATCGTTCAGATCTACGAAGTTGGCTCGGAGAACAACATCCATTACATTGCCATGGAGTATGTGCCGGGGCTGAACCTCCGCCAGTGGCTGCAGAAAAACGGTCCCGCCGATTTGAGAACCGCCCTCATCATTATGCGTCAGGTCGTGGCCGCCCTGGTGAAAGCCGCCGAAGAAGGCATCGTTCATCGTGACATCAAGCCGGAAAACATCCTGGTCACGCATAATTTAGAGGTCAAAGTGGCGGATTTCGGCCTGGCTCGGTTGCGACCGGCTGAAGATGGATTGGAATTGACCCGCGTCGGAATGACGATGGGAACGCCACTTTATATGAGCCCAGAACAAATCCAGGGAAAGCCCCTGGATATCCGCAGCGACATTTACTCGTTGGGGGTGACGTGCTATCAGCTTCTCACCGGTGAACCACCCTTCAAAGGGGAAAACGCCATGGTGGTCGGCGTGATGCACTTGACCAAGCCCCCCGAACCATTAGAAAGCAAACGTCCGGACCTGCCGCCAAGTTTCTGCCGCCTGATCCACCGGATGCTCGCCAAAGATCCCGCGGATCGTTTTTCCTCCCCCAAGGTCCTTTTAGCGGAGTTGAGGAAAATCTATGCCGAGCATGTCGGCGAAGCCTGGCCAGAAAACCTACCGGACCTCGAGTCGAGCGAATTGTCCGCCACGATGACGGCCCCGGCCATCAAGAAACTCGAGGAGGCGATGCGTCTTTCCCAGCGCCGAACGACCCGCCGTTGGATACTTGCCGTGGTCGCGCTTTGGGTGGTGGGGCTGGCAGTCGGCACGCTCATTGGTTACTGGCGGATCAACGAACCACCCCTGCTCGCCGGCACACCTACTCAGCCAACTCTCACTGTCCCAAAATACGATAGCATCTTTGCCCAATGGTTGCATGCTAGTCAGTTGGGCACGGAAGAGGCATGGCGTGCCATTATTGAGTACTTTCCGGAAAAAACCTACTGGACATCGCGGGCCAAGATGCGATTGGCTCAAATATACCTCCGGGAAGACCGGCTGGATGAGGCCCTCCGCATGTTCCAGGAACTTGCCGCGAGCGATGATTCCGAGCCAGAACTGCGGGCGTTTGGCCTGGCCGGAATGACCGGCGTTTATGTGCTGCAAAAGAGAGATCAGGAAGCATCACGGGCACTCAACGAGCTTTGGCCGATCCGCCAGTATCTCCGCGATCCCTTAATGCAGCGCTTGGTCGATTATTCCATCAAATCCATCCGCACAAGACTCGGTCCTATGACCGCCGGCGACTGGGACACCTGGCTGAATGAGATCAAGGAAGAGGCCAGCATCAACGGTCCACAAGACCGGCCGTGAGTGGCCAGTTGAGAAACCTTGCCCCTTGTTCCTGGTTGTCGCCTATACCCCAAGAAACAAAGCAAGCCGCAAGTAGGCGTAATGCCACTGCGGGTATGAGTTGAGGGCAGCTCAATCCCGGCGTTTGAGTCCCATGGAATCGGCTACATCCTGAATGATGTCTCGCAACTCGTTCACGGAGACATCCTCCATTCTCTTACCCTTTTGATCGAGGCGTTCGTTGACCTTAATGGCTGTCTCCTGCATCACAGCATGTGTCTCTTGACTGCCACCCCAAAGGACAAAATTTTTTCCTCGTGTCACGCGGGTCTGGCCATCATCCCCATCAAGGCCGATCCCCACGAGGCCCGCAATTTTTCGCGATTGCGGTTTATCCTTGGTCGGTTCCGAATTGCTCACGTGCTTCCTCCGCGTGATTTACGTGCGTCTAAAGAGGGACTTTAAAACGCTGGCCGCCGCTTGCCGTGTATCAGCCGCCTGGGGTTGCTTGAACTTGCCCGAGTCTCCTTGTTTCTTCCCACCGGGCGCCGGCTCCTCCTTACCCTCTTCACCGCTGAAGAGGCTGGCAAGAGCTTTGCGAGTTTCTTCGTCCACGGGTTTTTCCGGCGTGGCATGGGGAGCTGGCGGCCCACCACCTGCATTCTCCGCGGGCTTGACCTGAATCGTCCGCGTGTCAGCGTCGGCGGGTGATTCGGCGGTTACTTCGTCCTCGCTCAACCATTGATCGACATCGAATTCGGTCGAGCTGGCCGAGGCTGTCCGGGCAACCGCTTCCTGGACAGTCTCCACCTTCGGCTTGGCCTTGGGGGCCTCGGCGCCCGTTTTCACAATGAACTCAAGGACACCGACCAAGAGATGATCGCCATCCTTGAGGGGCGTTTCGGTCCTGACCCGCTGGCCGTTAACAAAAGTTCCGTTTTTTGACCCCAGGTCCCGCACCGCGAGATAATCACCGTCCAAAATCAAGACACAATGGTGGCGACTGACCAGATCGCTTGCTGGACGAAGGTTACAGTCCTCGCCGCGGCCAATGAAAAACTTCGAACCCGTCACCCGAATTGACTTGCCCGAATAGCGGCCGTTCGCAACTACAAGTCTGACATCCATCGCCATACGCCTATTCTAAAAAAGGTCACGCAACGTAAACGTTGCCAAAAACCGACGACCTCGAACGTTATTCTTGTGTTCCGGAATCCAAGCACGGAACACACCCAGGCCCCCCAACTCGCGATCTCCCCGTTGGGATCGATCATGTGCACCGAGTGTCTGGCCCGCCCCTCCGTTCCAACTCTCGTCGGCGCTTCCATGGCACGGCGACCTACCCTTAGCTACCTCTTACCACTGCCGAAGCTCCGCGTCGGCGATGAGTGCACGACACACTGCCTTTTCACCCTCTATCATCGTAGCAAGGACGGACACACAAGTCAAAGCCGCCCATCGGTTTTTTGGGCCGATTTACTGAAAATGCGCGCATGATCCTAACTGTGTTCCGGAAAAATATTTACGGCTCAACTGTCTCTCTCATGTTCCTTTGCCGCGTTCCGCAAGGTGGACCATCCCGGACGCCGGTGCTGTGCTGATCCTCAGAGCTGGCCCGGAAGTTTCGGCAATGCGCCAAACCAATAGCGTGGTACGGCGCGAACCGCCGTTCGGTCCTCAAGCGTGGGCCGAAAAACCGTTAAAATAAGTGCGGGGGCGTACCAGGCCATATACAAACCGCCTTGGTGGATCAAACAGAACTGAGCCGCCAGTAACACGGCGGCCGTTCCACTGAGCAGGTTTGCCAGGTTCTTCTCCGACGGCCAAAGGCCCAAACTCACACAAAGAACCGCGAATCCCGCGAAGATAGGAATCCGGAAGTACGGCCAATGATATTCCCAAAAGCCATCGGCTCCCTCGGTTCGCAAAAGATGTTTTCCAAACATAGCCGCCAGATCATTGCCAAAGTCATGCCACGTCGGTGAGAGGAAGAACAGAAGTATTACCAGGGTACCAACACTGATAAGGTAGCCCCCGAGGAATCGTATCAGGCCGCGTCGTTGATAAAAACCGATCCAAAGCGGCAAAAGAAAGAAGGGATAGAAGACAATCGTCGCGGCTCCCAGCAGCATCCCGGAAATCCTAGGGCGACGGTACATCACCAAGGCCCAGACGATAAGTGCACCGGGGACAATATGATCCAATCTCGCTGTTAGCTGGCTGGTGTAAGGCAATAGCAAATATAGGGAGGCCGCTGCCAAGCCCGTTTTCACGTTATCAAAATGCCGCAAACCAAAGAGTATCAAGCCGAACACAATGAAGCACTGGGCAGCAATCGCAACAATCTTAATGGCCGCTCCGACAATTAACGTTGATGTCTCAGCATTCTCAAGATTCTCGAGGTTACCCTCGGATGCAGTGCGTGAAGCCGGGACCTGAGGCGTAAATGTGATGGCCCGATAAAACGGCAGATAACCAGGACCACGGTGAGCAGGAACGCGCCAGATAGGGCTTTCGGTCACCGGCGTCTCGGGACGAGATTGTGACTCCACCAGCCGATCGGTCAAGATGTTGGCAACGAGAAAGAACATAAGGGCGCACGCCATAAACGTCATGCCTTCGGACGATAAGTTCGGTTCCATCAAGGGACGACGCGCGAAGGCGGGATCGACCAAAAGACGGATGAGATACAGGGCACTCACGGCAAATAGCCAAGAATATCCGGCCCGCTCCAACCCATGCGTGATGAGCAATAAACCTGGCGCGAAGAAGATAATGCCGATCAGATCAAGATTGCGAATGGAAAAAAGACGCGAGAACCGAAAATAGATCCCAATTGTCATTAGCGACGCGACATAAAGCCACGTCGTGGGATCCATACGGTATTGTTCAAACCAAGTCCACATAGTCCGAGATTATCTAGTCCAGGGACATTGCTGACTACCTCCAGCCGGTCCGGCTTGCGAAAAACCTGCCACGGTTTGCCCGCTTGACCGCTTTGCCCTAACCCACCCGATGACGGGACGTCATTAGCTCTCGAACACAACATCGTCTTTTTCGAGTGTCTGCCGAAGCAGCTTATAAGGCAAGTCCCTCATCGTTAACTTTTGTTGAGCGCAAAGGGCAGCCGCCGTTCCCGCGGCTTGCCCCTGGGCCATGGAGCAGACTGTATTCCGTGTGGACATGTGGGCGACAAAATCTGACGTAATCAACATCCCTGCACACCAAAGATTGTCGAGACCCGACACGCAAAGAGCACGATATGGCATTCCGTAGGTCCCGCCATCCTTGATTTGATAGCGGGGCGCCATGTCATGAAAACCATACACGAAGACCTCGTCGGGGAAGTGACGCCCTTCCAACACATCCTCACGCGTTACGTCGTAATCGCAGCGGATGCAACGAGCACGCCGAATATTCAGCCGTGGTGCCGTCCTTGCGATAAACGCCTTTTCGCAACCCGGGACGTATTTCCGGAAGAGTTCCACAGCACGGGCCTGCCGTCGGCGGAGCTCTAACTCTGCCCACGTCACTGCATCTCGATTCGTCGGACTGACGGGGAGCTTCAAATTGAGCTTAATGAACATGAAGTAATTGTCATGAACCGTCGTCGTTACGGTGGACATGCCGATTTCAGTCGCTTCCCGACGGAAATCTTCAGGGAGATTGACAAGTCGTCCTTCAAGTCGCACGATCTGGCCATCTTGACCACTTCGTAAACCCCGGGCCAGTTCGGTCAACGCGTCATGGCTCTCTAAAAACTCGTAGTATTTCTCCACGTTGACATTGGCCAGACCAATGCTATTCGCCACAGCGTAATCATTAGGTTCTGTGAAATCTGCCCCGGCAAATGCGGCCAAATCTCCGTATGCTGTACAATCCACAAAACTATGAGCAAAAAAAGCCTCCCGACCGGCCCGACTCTCCGTGACCGCTCCCAAGAGTCTATTTCCGTCGCGGATAGCCCCTACGACCATCGTGTTGAGAAACATCTCAACGGCAGCCTCAGCTAGCATCTCCATCGTGACCAGCTTGTACATCTCCGTATCAATGGCTGTGCATACCGAATCGTAGTTGAATCCCTTCTCCATTTCGGCGTGGCCTGAACACGCCCCCAGGGATAGGAGCCGGTCGATGATCTTCTGCGGGAATCCCCGGATAACCTGCCTTTTTTCCACACCTGGAAAGGCTTTCCAAAGATTGTAGAAACTGTGGAGGGCGGTACCCCCTTCCGTAACCGTACCGCCCGTATAACCCTTAGCTTCGATCAAGGCCGTCTTCACGCCTTGAGCCGCCGCCGCGAGTGCCGCGACGACACCAGCCGTTCCTCCGCCGGCGATCACGACGTCAAATCGCCGGACCGGCAATTTTTTCGGCGGTTCCATGTACCAATCGCCTTCTTGAGGCGGAGCTTCTTCCCCTCGCGAAGTGCTCCCCAGAAAACTCGCCAGACCGGCAGTTCCCAATCCAATCGCGGCCTGATGAAATTCGCGGCGTTTCATAAATAACCAACCTCGCTGTGAAATCCCGTCACAGTCTCGTAAAGATTTGACCTTAGCTTAAGAGCTGGTAGGGGCGACTTATAGCTTTAGAGCCAACTCGGCAATGTGGCGGCCCAGATTCTGGGCAGTTTTAACACCGAATTCGTCGGTAGATATGTCGTCATTTCCGCCATTGTTCCACAATGTAGCCCCAAAGTGACCTGTCGGACGACCATCACCCACGATTGCCATTTCATGACACATGAGCGCCCGATGGATCGAATCCAACACATATTCTTGGCCACCGTTGCGGGCAGCCCCTACCGCCAAAGCGCCCGCCAGTTTTCCAGACAGCTTGAACTCCTTTCGGAACACCTGGCCGAGACGATCGATGAAAGCCTTACACAGCGTACTCATGTTAGCGTAGTGTACAGGCGAACCTACAATGAGTGCCTTCAACCGCGGATCGGCAATCTGCTCGGCCACCGCCGGAAAATCGTCGCGCTCGCCAGGTGGCAAAGGGATTCCCAATGCGGGCTCTACGGGGATGCGCAAATCGGCCAGTTCAATGAGGACCGTCTCAATCTTTTCTGGAGCCACCGCTTTCGCGGCATCCAACACAATCTTCAGTCCTTGAGCGGTGGTTTTGCCTTTCCGTGGGCTGCAGGACACCGCAACAATTTTCACCGTCTTCGATTGACGTTGGGACTCAGCTTCCTCCGCCAGCAGAGATCCCCCTAAGCCAGCCCCAATCATAGCAGAACCTAAACCAACCTGATGCAAAAAAGCGCGTCGTTCACATGGCTGTGTCATGTCATCTCTCCTTCGGAAGCCTACGCGTCTGAACCCCTGGTCTTCACCAACGAAAGCACCGTGCGACGCACGGACCGTCCCCCCTTCGTCGGAACACGCAGCATTTTAGTCAGCGCACTGACAATTGCAACAGTGGTCCCATTGGAGAGACGCCCGCTCCAGAGAAAACCCACATACTGTCGTGGCGTGCTATCCTGGTAGTCCAGGCGCTGTCGTGGCCGCACCAAATGACGCGGTAACCGTTCCTGCCACATGGAACCTAACGGTGTGCGTCGCTTAGCGTTCGGTTTCCCTCCGGAAACGGAGCTATTTCCCGAATGCCAAAATGACGTGGTAAACTGCCGACGGTCCAGATCTCTTCCAAATCAGCCGTGCCCGGGGCGGTCACTCGCGAAAATCTCTGGAAGGCTTTCCTGTCAGGCTTTGTCGAAGGGGCCTACTCGGGGTAGACATTACGACCATGTTGCGGCCATTCCACCCAAATTGCGGGCGGCTAATAGAACATCTGGGGGCATTTTCTTTTTTCACCAAGTTTCCGGTAAAGTTTGCCGATTATTCCGACAGCGGCGAATACAGAGAGAGTATCGCTTAATCCGGTTGTACGGGTTCAGTGAGCCGTTCCGCTGGAACTCAAAAGGATGTTACCCGACCATGGACCCCCTGGATCAGACCAGAAAATGCCTGCGATACGCTACCAGAAAAGATCCCCGCTCCCCGAAGAATCAATTATCATGTTTATCGCATAAGTGGGGATTGGGATCGCTTGTCTGTTTCTGCACCCTCGTGGCGCTCCTTCTCGCCACGGGCTGTCGCACCATGGACTTCTACGACCGTGGGCTGGAACAGCCGGCCCCTACCCAGGAATTGGAACCTCCGCGAGAGCTGTCCAAGGTCTCCCTCCCCTCCTATCGCCTGGAACCGCCCGATGTCGTCCAGATCGAGGTCCCCAAGATGGTCCCCTTGCCTCCCTATCGCCTTGAGGTCTATGACGTCCTCCAGGTCGATGTCATCGGGACACTCCTCGATCAGCCGATCAATGGGTACTACATGGTGGAGGCCGAGGGCACGATCAACCTCGGCCCGGCCTATGGCTCTGTGCGTGTGGTGGGGATGACCGTTGCCGAGGCCCGCTGGGCCATTGAGGCCCACCTGCGGCAGATCCTGCGTGCCCCAGAGGTCTCGGTGCAACTGGTGCGGGCCAGTGGTTTGCAGCCGATCAGTGGGGTCTATCTGGTGGGGCCGGACGGGACGATCAACCTTCGGCAATATGGGGCGGTCTATGTGGCCGGACTGACGATCCCCGAGGCCCGCGAGGCCGTGCGGCGGCATCTCAGTCAGTTTTTGGATTCTCCCGAGGTGTCTCTGGACGTTCTGGCCTATAACAGCAAGGTCTATTACGTGATCACAGAGGGGCCGGGAGAGGACGACAGCGTGATCCGCCTGCCTTGCACCGGGAACGAGACGGTGTTAGACGCCATTGCCCAAGTGGGTGGGATTTCCCAGGTCTCCAGCAAACGGATTTGGATTGCCCGACCTTCCCCCGCCGGGACGGGCTGCGAACAGATTCTCCCCGTGGATTGGAACGCCATTACGCGGGGCGGCAATACGGCGACCAATTACCAGGTGATGCCTGGCGACCGTATCTTCATTGCCCATGATGACATGATTGCCTTCCACGCCTGGATCGACAAGACCGTGGCCCCGGTGGAGCGGCTATTTGGGTTCACGGGGTTGGGAACCTCCACCGTCCGTTCCCTCCAAACCATGGGCCGTGGGTATAACCGCACCCGGAGCGGCTGGTGATGGTCGTCAACTCGCGGATGTGGCCGTACAATTACTTTGGCCACCTCAAGCCCTCGACCATTGCCCGATGGAGATGGAAACCAATTCGCGGATTTATAAACGGGAGTCGGTTATGAAGATTGCCGTTATCCTGATTGTCAGTGCCGTCGTACTTGCGGCGTCAGCCTGGGCTCAGATTCCAGAACCGCCTGTTGGTGTAGGTACGTACGTTCCAAATACCCCACAACAACCAACCGGGGTACTTGAAAGTAGCACGACGCTGCCCGGTGAAGTCAGCGGATTACCGGGAACACCAATACCCGACGTTGCGCCTTTGCCGCCGCGAACTTCGGCAAATCGGACGGGTACTTCCTCCAAGACCGCGCGTTCCTCAGGAATACCTTTGCCTCCGACTGCCGCCGCTTCAGTCGGGATAGCGCGGGGCACGGGCGGTTGGGTCTCGGGCCAGGCGGCCCTCAGTGGTGGTCCGTTTCCAGCTTACATGACGGGCTACGGGGCAGGTCAAACCGCTGCCGGTTTTGGCGGCGGCACATCCGTCCCTCTGGAGAAACCATTTGGCGATTATTCTCCAGCACCGTCCGTTAGCCCCTACATCAATCTGTATCGACCCGAGGGGGCTTTTGGGGCTGCTGGTAACTATTACTCTCTAGTGCGTCCCATGGTGCAACAACAGCAGCTCAATCGTCAGCTTTCTCGGCGGCTCAATCAAATGCAGTCCGCCCTGTCAACTGGCCCCCGCTCCGTTGGGCGCACGGGCGCTGCCGGCGGTTACTTCATGAACTATTATGGTTTCTACCCTGGCCTGGGCTCGCGGTAATTGGTTTTGTAGGACCGCGGGGTTATCCCGGCTTCCTTTGAGTCCAAAGAGTCACGGATGATTGAGGGGAAACACGACATGACGTCCAAGGACATACCCTGCCAACCGGCTCCGCCGATCTGGACTCGGCTTCCGAATTGCGAGTCGCCGGCTGAACCTCTGCCCCAAGAGGGAGCAGATCTGGCATCAAACGATGTGCCCAATAGCAGAAGCCGCGTGGTATCAGTCCTTGAGTTGTGGCTTGAGTGGAACGAAGCCTACCAAACATTGACGCAGCGGATGTACGAGGAAAAGACCAATTTTCACCAACTCGAGATGATGGCCGACCAACTTGACGC
>Ga0116168_1001835_pt1 | contig 14961 bp, 12 predicted proteins | sample AD_UKC129_MetaG_FD_89795 | JGI IMG/M metagenome (GOLD analysis project Ga0116168, IMG submission 89795) | Active sludge microbial communities of municipal wastewater-treating anaerobic digesters from Canada - AD_UKC129_MetaG | ecosystem: Engineered > Bioreactor > Anaerobic > Digestate | place...
CCCATGAGGTACTCGTCGACGGCTGCCGCCGCCGCGCGACCTTCCGCGATCGCCCAGACGATCAGGGACTGGCCACGGCCGGCGTCCCCGGCCACGAACACGCCGGGTGCAGTCGACTGGTAGTCGTCACCGCGCTCGACGTTGCCGCGGCCCGTGAACACGGTACCCAGCTGCTCGTCGAGCCCGCTGCGCTCCGGGCCGGTGAAACCCATCGCGATGAGAATCAGGTCGGCGGGGATCTCGCGCTCGGTGCCGCTCTTGGGCACGCGGCGGCCGTCGGAGAGGTATTCGGTCTCGGCGAGACGCAGGCCCCGCACCTCGCCCGCGCCGTTGCCGAGGAACTCGACGGTGGATGCCAGGTAGGTGCGCTCCCCGCCCTCTTCGTGCGCCGACGAGACCTCGAACAGCGTCGGCATGGTGGGCCACGGCTGGTGGTCGGGGCGGGAAGACGGCGGCTGCTTGCCGATCGCGAGGTTGGTGACGCTGAGGGCGCCCTGACGGTGGGCGGTGCCGATGCAGTCGGCGCCGGTGTCGCCGCCGCCGATCACGATGACGTGCTTGCCTTCGGCGTGGATCTGGTGCGGCACCTGGTCGCCCGCGACCGCCTTGTTCGACTCGACGAGGTACTCCATCGCGAAGTGCACGCCGTCGAGGTCGCGACCGGGGATCGCGATGTCGCGCGGCTCGGTCGAACCGGTCGCGATGACCACGGCGTCGTAACGGGCGCGCAGGTCGCTCCACGTGATGTCGACGCCGATCTCGACGCCGGCGCGAAAACGCGTTCCCTCGTCTTGCATCTGGCGCAGTCGCGACTCGAGGTGGCGCTTCTCCATCTTGAAGTCGGGGATGCCATAGCGCAGCAGCCCGCCGATGCGGTCGTCGCGCTCGAAGACGGCGACGGTGTGGCCGGCGCGCGTCAGCTGCTGCGCGGCGGCGAGACCTGCGGGGCCCGAGCCCACGACGGCGACGGTCTTGCCGGTCAGGCGCCCCGGCGGCTCCGGCTCGACCCAGCCGTTGGCGAACGCGTCGTCGATCGTCGTGACTTCGATCTGCTTGATCGTCACCGCAGGCTGGTTGATGCCGAGCACGCACGACGACTCGCACGGCGCGGGGCACAGGCGGCCGGTGAACTCAGGGAAGTTGTTCGTCGCGTGCAGACGCTCGATCGCGGCGCGGCCCTCGCCCCGCCACATCAGGTCGTTCCACTCCGGAATGAGGTTTCCGAGCGGGCAGCCCTTGTGGCAGAACGGGATGCCGCAGTCCATGCAGCGCCCGGCCTGACGGCGGAGCACGGCCGAGTCACCCGGCTCGTACACCTCTTTCCAGTCCATGATGCGCACGGGAACCGGCCGGCGCGCCGGGAGCTCGCGCTCGGTGTTCTTCAGAAAGCCCTTGGGGTCAGCCACCGGTCACCTCCATGATGCGGTTCCAGACGACGTCGCCATCGGGGTCGAGCCCCTCGGCCGCGGCGTCTTGGCGGGTTTGCAGAACTGCGGCGTAGTCACGCGGCAGCACACGGACGAAGTTCAGTGCTTCGGCCTCGAAATCGTCGAGCAGAGCGGATGCCAGGGTCGACCCCGTCTCGGCGACGTGACGCTCGATCAGATCGCGCAGGATCTCGACGTCACCCGAACCCAGGTCGAGAAGCTCGAGCTCGCCGCTGGCGAGAGCCTCGCGGTTCACGAGCTCTCGGTCGAGCCGGTAGACGTAGGCGGTGCCGCCCGACATGCCGGCGCCGAGGTTCCGCCCGGTCGCACCGAGGATCACCGCGAGCCCGCCGGTCATGTACTCGAGCGCGTGGTCGCCCACGCCCTCGACGACGGCGGTCGCGCCCGAGTTCCGCACGAGGAAGCGCTCACCGACGACGCCGCGCAGGAACATGCTGCCCTGGGTGGCGCCGTAGCCGATGACGTTGCCCGCGATGACGTTCTGCGAGGCGTCGAAGGTCGCGTCGCGCGGGGGGCGCACGACGATCTGACCGCCCGAGAGCCCCTTGCCGACGTAGTCGTTCGAGTCGCCCTCGAGGCGCAGGGTGATGCCGGCCGGCAGGAACGCGCCGAAGGACTGCCCGGCAGACCCGGTGAGGTTCACCTCGATCGTGCCGGCGGGCAGACCGTGCTCGCCGTGGGCGAGGGTCACCCGGTTGCCGAGCATGGTGCCGACGGCGCGCTCGGTGTTGCGGATCGGGAGCGACACCTCGAAGTGGCCGCCGTGGGCGATCACGTCTTGCGCCTGCTCGATGAGGGGCACATCGAAGTGCTTCTCGAGCTCGTGGTCCTGATCGCGGGCGTGCCGGCGCGGTGCGTCGGGGGCGAACGCCGGTCCGTCGAGGATCGGCGTCAGGTCGAGGCCCGATGCCTTCCAGTGCTCGATCGCACCGTTGACGTCGAGCAGGTCGTTGCGGCCGATCGCCTCGTCGAGCGAACGGAACCCGAGCTCGGCGAGGTACTCCCGCACCTCCTGCGCGAGGAACTGCATGAAGTTGACGACGAACTCCGGCTTGCCGGTGAAGCGGCTGCGCAGCACGGGGTTCTGCGTCGCGACACCGACGGGGCAGGTGTCGAGGTGGCAGACGCGCATCATGATGCAGCCCTCCACCACGAGCGCGGTCGTCGCGAACCCGAACTCCTCGGCGCCGAGCAGCGCCGCGATGATCACGTCGCGTCCCGTCTTCAGCTGCCCGTCAGCCTGCACGACCACCCGGTCGCGCATGTCGTTGAGCATGAGCGTCTGCTGCGTTTCGGCCAGGCCCAGCTCCCACGGGGTGCCCGCGTGCTTGAGCGAGTTCAGCGGGCTCGCGCCCGTGCCGCCGTCGTGGCCGGAGACCAGGATGACGTCGGCGAGGGCCTTCGCGGTGCCGGCGGCGACCGCACCGATCCCCGACTGGCTCACGAGCTTCACGTGCACCCGGGCGGCGGGGTTCGCGCGCTTCAGGTCGAAGATGAGCTGCTTGAGGTCTTCGATCGAGTAGATGTCGTGGTGCGGCGGCGGCGAGATGAGCCCGACGCCGGGGGTGCCGCCGCGGGTGCGGGCGATCCACGGGTACACCTTGCCGGGCGGCAGCTGACCGCCCTCGCCGGGCTTGGCGCCCTGGGCGAGCTTGATCTGGATGTCGTCGGCGTGCGTGAGGTACATGCTCGTCACACCGAAGCGGCCCGAGGCGACCTGCTTGATGGCGCTGCGCCGCGTCGGGTCGAGCAGGCGGTCGACGTCTTCGCCGCCCTCACCCGTGTTCGACTTCGCACCGATCGAGTTCATCGCGATCGCGAGGGTCTCGTGGGCCTCTTTCGAGATCGACCCGTAGCTCATCGCACCGGTCGAGAAGCGCTTGACGATCGACTCGACGGGTTCGACCTCGTCGATCGGAACGGGCGGGCGCTCCCCCGTCTTGAGCCGGAACATGCCGCGCAGCGTCTTCAGCTCGGCGGCCTGATCGTCGACGAGCTTGGTGTACTCGCGGAAGACGTCGTAGCGCCGCGCCCGCGTGGAGTGCTGCAGGCGGAACACGGTGTCGGGCGTGAACAGGTGCGGGGCGCCGTCACGGCGCCACTGGTACTCGCCACCGGTCCAGAGCCGTTCGTGCGCACGCGCCGCCTCGTCTTCGGGGTAGGCGTAGTCGTGGCGGGCCTCGTTCTCGGCCGCAATCTCGCGGATGCCGATGCCGCCGAGCTTCGTCTCGGTGCCCGTGAAGTATTTCTCCACGAGTTCCTCAGACAGCCCGACCGCCTCGAAGACCTGCGATCCCGCGTACGACGAGACCGTCGAGATCCCCATCTTCGACATGATCTTCAGCACGCCCTTGCCGAGGGCGTAGATGAGGTTCCGCACCGCCTTCTCGGGGGTGACCCCCGTGATGAAGCCCGCGCGCACGAGGTATTCGACGGTCTCCATCGCGAGGTAGGGGTTGACGGCGGATGCCCCGTAGCCGATCAGCGTCGCGACGTGATGCACTTCGCGCACGTCGCCCGCCTCGACCACGAGCCCGACCTTCATCCGGTTCTCGCGACGGATCAGGTGGTGGTGCACGGCCGACAGCATGAGCAGCGACGGGATCGGCACGAGGTCCTTGTTCGAGTCGCGGTCGCTCAGGATGATGAACTCGGCGCCCTGCTCGATCGCCTCGTCGACCTCGGCGCACATCTCGTCGATGCGGTGCTCCAAGGCATCCGGGCCCTTGTCGAAGTGGTAGAGGCCGCGCACCGTCACCGACCGGCGGCCCGGCAGGGCCTTGTCGATGTTCTGCAGCTTCGCCAACTCGTCGTTGTCGATCACCGGGAAGTCGAGCGTGATCGTGCGGGTGTGGTCGGGACCCCAGTCGAGGAGGTTCCGCTCGGGGCCGAGACCGAGCGCGAGGGAGGTGACGACCTCTTCGCGGATCGAGTCGAGCGGCGGGTTGGTCACCTGCGCGAACTGCTGCACGAAGTAGTCGAACAGCAGACGCGGGCGCTCGCTCAGCACCGCGATCGGGGCGTCGGAACCCATCGCACCGAGCGGCTCGGCGCCGTTCTGCCCCATCGGGGTGAGGAGGATGCGCACCTCTTCTTCGGTGTAGCCGAAGGTGCGCTGGCGGCGCGTGATCGAGGCGATCGGGTGCACGATGTGCTCGCGCTCGGGCAGGTCTTTCAGGCGCACGCGGCCGGCATCGAGCCATTCCTGCCACGGCTCGAGCGCGGCGAGGTCGCGTTTGACCTCGTCGTCTTCGATGATGCGGCGGCTCGCCGTGTCGACGACGAACATGCGCCCGGGGCGCAGCCGCCCGCGGCGCTTGATGCGCTCGGGGGCGAAGTCGAGCACGCCGGTCTCCGACCCGATCACAACCAGGCCGTCGGTCGTCTCGGTCCAGCGGCCCGGGCGCAGACCATTGCGGTCGAGCGTGGCGCCGACGAGCGTGCCGTCGGTGAAGATGAGCGCGGCCGGGCCGTCCCACGGCTCCATCTGCATGGAGTGGTAGTCGTAGAAAGCGCGCAGGTCGGGCGAGATGTCGGCCTGCTTCTCGTACGCCTCGGGCACCATCATCATGATCGCGTGCGGCAGGCTGCGGCCCGTCAGGGTCAGCAGTTCCAGCACCTCGTCGAACGACGCCGAGTCGCTCGCACCCTCGGTGCAGATCGGCAGCAGCGGACGGATGTCTCCGACGAGCTCCGACTCGAGCTGCGACTGGCGCGCCCGCATCCAGTTGCGGTTCGCGCCGACGGTGTTGATCTCGCCGTTGTGGGCGAGCATGCGCAGCGGCTGCGCGAGCGGCCACGACGGGAACGTGTTCGTCGAGTAGCGCGAGTGCACGACGGCGAGCTCGCTCACGAACCGCTCGTCTTGCAGGTCGGGGTAGAACGGCTCGAGCTGCAGCGTCGTGACCATGCCCTTGTAGCCGAGCGTGCGGGCCGACAGCGAGACGAAGTAGGCGTCGTGCTCGCGACGGGCGCGCTTGCGCAGCCGGTACACGCGGCGGTCGAGGTCGATGCCCGACAACGCCGGGGCGTCGCCGACGGCGGGGCGCGACACGAACAGCTGCTCGAACGCGGGCCGCGCCGCGTGGGCGAGCTTGCCGAGGTGCTCCTGCTCGGTCGGCACGTCGCGCCATCCGAGCACGGTCAGACCCTCGGCGATGGCGATCTTCTCGACGCCCGCCTTCACGGCGGCACGCTCGTCGTCGTCGCGGGGCAGGAAGGCCATCCCTGCGGCGTATTCGCCCGCGGGAGGCAGGTCGAACTCCGTGACGGCGCGCAAGAAGGCATCCGGCATCTGCGTCAGGATGCCGGCGCCGTCGCCCGTTCCCGCGTCGGAGCCGATCGCGCCGCGGTGCTCGAGGTTGCGCAGCGCCTCGAGGGCGAGCTGCACGATGTCGTGGCCGGGCTCACCGCGAAGCGTCGCGACCATCGCGAGGCCGCAGGCGTCTTTCTCGAACGCGGGGTTGTACATCCCCTGCCGGGCGGGAAACCCGGAGGTGTGGCTCGTCGTCTCTTCACGACGAGCGGTGTCTTCACGACGGGTCTTCGAGGCCATAGCTACCGTCCTCATGATCTTGCTGAAACGGGGACGACGTCGGCCCTGATGTCCTGCGGGGGTGTTACTGGGAGGCGACTGTGCTTGTGGCGGTGTCCACGGTGGACTCGGACGTCGGGGGTGCGCTCACGTCGACGAATTCATCGGTGTTCTGTGATTGTACATTCCCGCCGCCGGTCCACTCACGCCCCGGGTAGTAGGGCGAGGGCTCGAGCCCCGGGTGACGGCGTTTCTGCACGAAGAAGATCACGAGACCGATCACGACACCGGCGATCGCGGCCCAGACGTTCGTGCGCAGCCCGAGGAAGACCTCGCTCGGATCGATGCGGATGTTCTCCCACACGATGCGCCCGGCGCTGTACCAGACGAGGTAGAGCGCGAACAGGCGCCCCCACTGCAGCGTGAAGCGCTTTCCGACCCACAGCAGGAACAGCACGCCGAGGGTGTTCCAGATCACTTCGTAGAGGAACGTCGGGTGGAACAGGGTGCCTTCGGGAAGCCCGACCGGCCATGCCGCGTTCGGGTAGTCGATCTGCAGCCCCCAGGGCAGGTCGGTGGGCAGGCCGTAGAGCTCCTGGTTGAACCAGTTGCCGAAGCGGCCCATCGCCTGGGCGAGCAGCAGTCCCGGGGCCAGGCAGTCGGCGAAGGTCCAGAACCGGATGCCGGTCCACTTGCAGCCGAGCCAGGCGCCGATCGCGCCGCCGATGAGGGCGCCGAAGATCGCGATGCCGCCCTCCCAGATGTAGAAGATCGCCCAGATGTTCGTGCCGGGACCGAAGTAGAAGCCCCAGTGCGTCACGACGTGGAAGATGCGGGCGCCGATGATGGCGAGCGGCACCGCGAGCAGGCAGATGTCGATGACGACCCACGGCTCGGCACCGCGCTTGGTGAGGCGGTGGTTCGTCATGATCGCCGCGACCACGATGCCGGCGAGGATGCACAGCGCGTAGATGTGGATCGTCAGCGGTCCGAGCTGGAACGAACTGACCGACGGGCTGGGGATCGAGGCGGCCACGGAGGCGGAGAAAAGCACGAGGGGCAGTCTACTTCGCCGCGGCGCGGGCGATTCGCGGCGCCCCCGATTCGCGGCGTGTGTGCGTCACGGAGGCGGCGGCGTCTCAGCGGGCGGTGCCGGATGCCAGGGCGCGCGCCTCGGCGCGCAGGGCCTCGACCCCGCCGTCGCGCAGCGCCCGCACGAGCGCCGTGCCGACGATCGCGCCGTCGGCGTACTCCACGACCCCCGCGACCTGCTCGGGTGTCGAGATGCCGATGCCGACGCACGCGTGGCGCACGCCGTGGTCGCGCAGCCGCGCGACGAGGCCGCGGGCCGCGGCATCCAGTTCGGCGCGCTCCCCCGTGATGCCCATCGTCGAGACGGTGTAGACGAAGCCGGTGGATGCCCGGGCGATCACCTCCAGTCGCTCGTCGGTCGAGGTCGGGGCGGCGAGGAAGACGCGATCGAGGCCCGTGCGCTCGGAGGCGGCGACCCAGTCGGCCGCGGCGTCGGGGGTGATGTCGGGGGTGATGAGTCCCGCCCCGCCCGCGGCGAGCAGGTCGTCGGCGTAGCGGTCGACGCCGTACTGCAGCACGGGGTTCCAGTAGGTCATGACGAGGATCGGCACGTCGGTGCGGGCGGCGATCTCGCGCACGGCCGTGAACGTGTCGCGCAGGCGGAATCCGCCCGCCAGCGCGGCTTGCGTGGCCTCTTGGATGACGACGCCGTCCATCACCGGATCGGAGTAGGGCGGGCCGAGTTCGAGCACGTCGACGCCCGATTCGGCGAGGGCGACGGCCGCGTCGATCGAGGTCTGGAGGTCGGGGTAGCCGAGCGGCAGGTAGCCGACGAAGGCGCCGCGCCCGGCGGCGTTCGCGGCGTCGATGGCATCTGAGACGCGGCTCACAGCTCGATCCCCTCTCCGCGCGCGGCGTCGTCGGCGGGCGGCGTCTCGACCGGGTCGGCGCCCTCGTCGTACAGGCCGAACCACGTCGCCGCGGTGTCCATGTCTTTGTCGCCGCGACCCGACAGGCTCACGGCCAGGATCGCGTCGGGACCGAGCGCGCGCCCGACCCGCAGAGCGCCGGCGAGGGCGTGCGCCGACTCGATCGCAGGGATGATGCCCTCGGTGCGGCTCAGCAGGCGCAGCGCGTCCATCGCCTCGGCATCCGTTGCGGGGATGTACTCGGCGCGGCCGATGTCGGACAGCCACGCGTGCTCCGGGCCGACGCCCGGGTAATCGAGGCCCGCCGAGATCGAGTGCGACTCGACCGTCTGACCGTCGTCGTCTTGCAGTACGTAGGTCTTCGCGCCGTGCAGCACACCCGGGCGCCCGCGCTCGATCGACGCGGCGTGCTTCGGGGTGTCGACGCCGTCACCGGCCGCCTCGACGCCGTACAGGCGCACCCCCTCGTCGTCGAGGAACGCGTCGAACATGCCGATCGCGTTCGACCCGCCGCCGACGCAGGCGATGACGGCGTCGGGCAGGCGTCCGGTCTCGGCGAGCAGCTGCGCGCGGGCCTCTTCGGAGATGATCTTCTGGAAGTCGCGCACCATCGCCGGGAAGGGGTGCGGGCCCGCGGCCGTGCCGAAGATGTAGTTCGTGGTCTCGACCGACGCGACCCAATCGCGATAGGCCTCGTTGATCGCGTCTTTCAGGGTGCGCGAACCGGTCGTCACGGGCACGACCTCGGCGCCCAGCAGCCGCATGCGGGCGACGTTGAGGGCCTGGCGCTCGGTGTCGACCTCGCCCATGTAGATCGTGCAGTCGAAGCCGAACAGCGCCGCGGCGGTCGCCGTCGCGACGCCGTGCTGGCCGGCACCCGTCTCGGCGATGACACGCGTCTTGCCGAGGCGGCGGGTCAGCAGCGCCTGACCGAGCACGTTGTTGATCTTGTGCGAGCCGGTGTGGTTGAGGTCTTCGCGCTTGAGGAACACCCGCGCTCCCCCGGCGTGCTCAGCGAAGCGGGGCACCTCGGTCAGCGCCGACGGCCGGCCGGCGTAGGAGTGCAGCAGACCCTCGAGCTCTGCGGCGAACGCCGGATCGGCGATGGATGCCTCGTACACCGCGGTCAGCTCGTCGATCGCCGCGATGAGCGATTCGGGCATGTAGCGCCCGCCGAACTCACCGAAGAACGGGCCGTGTTGGTCTCTCAGACTGGTCATGCGCCGGCCTCCAGGAATGCGTGCAGGGTCGACACCGGGTCGCTCGTGACGAGCGCTTCGCCGACGAGCACGACGTCGGCGCCGTCGGCGCGGTAGTGGGCGACGTCGGCAGGGGTCAGCACCGCCGACTCGGCGATCTTCACCGCGCCGGCCGGGAACTCCCCCGCGAGAGAGCCGAACAGGTCGCGATCGAGTTCGAAGGTCGACAGGTTGCGGGCGTTCACGCCGATGAGACGCGCCCCGAGATCGGATGCGCGCGTCAGCTCGTCGCGCGAGTGCGTCTCGACGAGCGGGGTCATGCCGAGCTCGATGACGAGGTCGTGCAACTGCTGCAGCAGCGGCTGCTCGAGCGCGGCGACGATCAGCAGCACGAGATCCGCGCCCGAGGCCCGAGCCTCGAGCACCTGGTAGGGCGTCGCGATGAAGTCTTTGCGCAGCACCGGGAGCGAGACGCGCGCCTTCACGGCTTCGAGATCGGCGAGCGACCCCTTGAACTTGCGCCCCTCGGTCAGCACCGAGATCGCCGACGCGCCGCCCTCTTCGTAGCGCGCGGCCTGCAGGGCCGGGTCGGGGATCGCGGCGAGGTCACCGCGCGACGGGCTCGCACGCTTGACCTCCGCGATGATCTTGACGCGCTCGGCGGGAGCGAGCGCAGCGAGGGCGTCGATCGCCGGGGCCTGCGCGAGAGCGGCGCGCTCGAGGTCGGCGAGCGGCCGACGGACGGCGCGGGCCTCGGCATCCTCCACCGCGCCGGCGGTGAGGCCTGCCAGCATGATCAGTGCTGCTTCGCGACGTACTTCGGGCCGCGCGCGCCGTAACCGGCCTTCGACATCGCCCAGCCGACGATCGCGCCGACGACGAGCAGGCCGACCGACGCCCACACGAGGGCGGGCATGTCGAGCACGAAGAACAGCGTGCCGAGCGTGACGGCGAGGAGCATGATCACCACGGCGGTCCAGGCGGCCGGGGAGTGTCCGTGGCCGGGGTCGTCGATGCTGCTCATGGGTCTCCTTCAGGGTGCGAACACGGCGCGTGGCGGGTCTGGTTCAGTCTAGCGGGCGGTCGGATCGTCGCCGTGCGACAGGTCGTCCCACGAGTCGATCGCCTTGTCGCGCGACGATGCGGCCGCGGAATGCCCCGCCGACGCCCCGCCCGTGTGGGCGCCGTCGCGCTCGAAGCGCCGCCCGCCGCTTCGCCAGCGGTGCGCGGTCGCGAGCGTCCAGAGCCCTCCGAGGGCGACCACGAGGCCCGCGACGGCGACCGCATACGGCCACCCCGTCGCCGTGATCGACGACACGAGGTCGGCGATGGCGTCGGCCCCCGACAGGCCCGTCGCCTTCGTGACGACCGCGGCGACGGCATCGAGCGGGCGCTCCAGCGCGATGCGCGCCGCCCCCACCATCAGCACGCCGCCGATGAGCGTGGCGAGCAAGCCGAACACGTAACGCAGCACCCGGCCGACGACGGTGAGCGCGAGGCCCAGGGCGAGAGCCGCGAGGCTCAGCGGGGCGAGCAGCGGCAGCGCCGACGCTCCGGGCACCGACAGCGCCTCGGTCGCGCCTGAGCGGAGCGTCACCTCGAGCCAGGTCTGGGTGGACCCGAGGATGCCCACGGCCCCGCCCAGCAGGATCGCGAGCACCCCGATCATGCGTGCCCGTGCGATCACGGCGCTCCCTCGGCGGGGCTCAGGTCATTGGCGTCGAAGCACGTGCGATCACCGGTGTGACAGGCGGCGCCGATCTGCTCGACCGACACCAGCACGGCGTCACCGTCGCAGTCGAGCCGCGCGCCCTTGACGTATTGCGCGTGCCCCGACGTGTCGCCCTTGCGCCAGTACTCCTGACGCGACCGCGACCAGAACGTCACCCGGCCCTCGGTGAGCGTGCGGCGGAGCGCCTCGGCATCCATCCACCCGAGCATGAGCACCTCGCCGGTGTCGTGCTGCTGGATGATCGCGGGCACCAGGCCGTCGGCGTTGAAGGCGACCCGGGCGACGCGCTCGGTGATCGTGTCGGCGCTCATCGGCGCACCTCGACACCGTCGGCGGCGAGGGCCCTCTTGACGTCGCCGATCGTCAGTTCGCCCGAGTGGAAGACGGATGCCGCGAGCACCGCATCGGCGCCCGCGTGGATCGCCGGGGCGAAATCGCCCACCGCGCCGGCGCCACCCGAGGCGATGACGGGCACCGACGACACTTCGCGCATGAGCGCGACGAGTTCGAGGTCGAAGCCGTCTTTCGTGCCGTCGGCATCGATCGAGTTGACGAGCAGCTCGCCGGCGCCCCGGTCGATCGCCTCGCGCGCCCAGTCGAGCGCGTCGAGGTCGGTCGCGGTGCGCCCGCCGTGGGTCGTCACGACGAAGCCGGAGTGGGTTCCGGGCGCGCGTTTGACGTCGAGCGACAGCACGAGCACCTGCGCACCGAACCGGTCGGCGATCTCGTCGACCAGGTCGGGGCGGGCGATGGCGGCCGAGTTGACCCCCACTTTGTCGGCGCCCACCGCGAGCAGGCGGGCCACGTCGTCAGCGCTGCGCACTCCCCCGCCGACGGTCAGCGGAATGAAGACCTCTTCGGCGGTGCGCCGCACGACGTCGTAGGTGGTAGCGCGATCATCGACCGTGGCCGTGACGTCGAGGAAGGTGAGCTCGTCGGCGCCCTGCGCGAAGTACAGCGCGGCGAGTTCGACGGGATCGCCCATGTCGCGCAGGTTCGCGAAGTTGACGCCCTTGACGACGCGACCGGCCGCGACGTCGAGGCACGGGATGACCCGACTGGCGAGGGTCATCTCACAGCCTCGCGTTGTGGATCGGCGTCACGAGGATCGCCCGCGCCCCGATCGCGTAGAGCGCGTCCATGACCTGGTTGACGGTCTTGCGCGGGCTCATGACCCGCACGGCGACCCACGCGGGGTCGCGCAGCGGCGAGATCGTCGGCGACTCGATTCCCGAGGCGATCGCGACCGCCTGGTCGACGAGGTCGGCGGGCAGGTCGTAGTCGATCAGCACGTAGCGCCGGGCGACCATCACACCGCGCAGCCGGCGAAGCAGCGTCTCGGTGCCGTCGGCCTCGGTCGGCGCACCGATCAGCACCGCCTCGGACTCGAGGATCACGGGGCCGAACACCTCGAGCCCCGCCTGGCGGAGCGTGGTGCCGGTCTCGACGACGTCGGCGATCGCATCGGCGACGCCGAGCTCGATCGCCGATTCGACGGCACCGTCGAGCGGCACGAGGTCGGCCGCGACGCCGTGCCCGTCGAGGAACGCGTCGACGAGGCCGGGGTACGACGTCGCGATCCGCACCCCCTCGAGATCGGCGACGTCCGAGAACCCGCCGGGGCGACCGGCGAAACGGAACGTCGACCGGGCGAAGCCGAGGGCCTCGATCTCGCGGGCGCCCGGCATACGGGCATCCAGCAGCAGATCACGCCCGGTGATGCCGACATCGAGCGCACCCGACCCGACGTAGGTCGCGATGTCTTTCGGGCGCAGGTAGAAGAACTCGACCTCGTTGACGGGGTCGATGATGTGCAGGTCTTTGGGGTCGCGGCGGCCGGTGTATCCGGCTTCGGCGAGCATCTCGGCGGCGGTCTCGGCCAGCGATCCCTTGTTCGGCACGGCGATTCGCAGCATGGTGCGGTGTCTTTCGGTGTCGGCGGTTGTCGGCGGGAGCGGCTCAGAGATGTCGGTAGACGTCTTCGAGGCTCAGGCCCTTGGCCAGCATCATCACCTGCAGGTGGTAGAGCAGCTGCGAGATCTCTTCGGCCGTCTCGGCGTCGGACTGGTATTCGGCGGCCATCCACACCTCAGCGGCCTCTTCGACGACCTTCTTGCCGATGGCGTGCACCCCGGCATCCAACTGCGCGACCGTGCCCGAACCGGCCGGGCGTGCGGCGGCGGTGGCGGTGAGCTCTGCGAACAGGGCGTCGAACGTCTTCACCCTGACAGGCTACCGGTCCCCCACCGCCTCGGCCGCCCGATGACGGCCGCGGGCACCCCCGGAGTGCGCCGCCGCCGCGCTCGGGTGCTCGCTAGGGTCGAGACATGGATCCGATCCGCGAGCTGCTCACGTCCGTGCTCGACGAGGTGCGCGGCGAGGATGCCGGTGAGACCGCCCAATACATCCCCGAACTCGCCTCGGCCGACCCCGACCGGCTCGGGATGGCCGTCGTCGACCCGCGCGGGCGCATGATCGCGCTCGGCGACGACGACGCGTTCACGATCCAGTCGATCTCGAAACCCTTCGTGTTCGCGCTGGCCCTCGACGCGCTCGGACGCGACGAGGTGCTGCGCCACGTGGGTGTCGAGCCGAGCGGCGAGCCCTTCAACGCCATCAGTCTCGAAGAGGGCACCGGCCGGCCCGCCAACCCGCTCATCAACGCGGGTGCGATCGCCACGACGGGTCTCATTCCGGGGCCGGCCGCCGACGAGCGCGCGGAACGGATCGTCGCGGGCCTGTCGCGGTTCGCGGGGCGCGAGCTGCGGATCGACGACGAGGTGTACGCGTCCGAGGCATCCACCGGCGATCGCAACCGAGCGCTCGCGCACCTGTTGCGGTCGTACGAAGTGATCGACGACGACCCGCGCGAGGTCGTCGATGCCTACTTCCGGCAGTGCTCCGTGCTCGTCACGGTGTCTGACCTCGCGGTGATGGCGGCGACGCTCGCCTTCGGCGGACGTCACCCGGTGACCGGCGAGCAGGTCGTGTCGGCGCGCACCGCCCGCGACGTGGTGTCGGTCATGACCAGTTGCGGCATGTACGACGCGTCGGGATCGTGGCTCATCCGCGTGGGCCTGCCCGCCAAGAGCGGCGTCTCGGGGGGCCTCATCGCGCTCTCGCCGTCGCAGTTCGGCGTCGGCGTGTTCAGCCCGCGCCTCGACGAGCACGGCAACAGCACGCGCGGTCAATTACTGCTCGAGCGGCTGTCGGACACCCTCGGCATGCACGTGTTCGAACAGCACCAGGGCATCGCGACCCCGCACGTCACGGTCGCGCGCGAGACCGACGGCACCGTGCGGGTGTCCCTCGATGGCGAGCTGTCGTTCAGCGGGGCCGAGCGCGTGCTGACGGCCCTGCGCGGCATCGAACTGCCCGCCTCGCACGCCCGCCTCGTGGTCGACCTCTCCGCCGTGACGCAACTGCACCCCGCGGCGCTCGCCGTGCTGCGCGAAGAGGTCGCCAACGCCGGCGGCACGGTCGTCGTGGAGGGGTGAGGTTCGGCGGGATGGGGGCGGGTGCGGCGGGGGCTGCGCCGGGCGGGTGGCGCGTTGGCGTGCGTCAGTGCGCGTGGGCGGATGCCTCGCGGCGGAGCGCCTCGATCGCCTGACCCGGATCATCCGCACCGAACACCGCCGACCCCGCCACGAACGTGTCGGCACCGGCCTCGGCCGCCTGAGCGATCGTCGACTCGGAGATGCCGCCGTCGACCTGCAGCCACACCTGCGATCCGCGCCGGCGGGCCTCGTCGTGCAGACGGGCGAGCTTGGGCATCTGGTCGGCCATGAAGGACTGGCCGCCGAATCCGGGCTCGACCGTCATCACGAGGATCTGATCGAACTCGTCGAGCACATCGAAGAGGCCCTCGATCGGCGTCGCCGGCTTGACCGCCACGCCGGCGCGCGCGCCGATCCCCCGCAGGGTGCGCGCGAGGGCGATCGGATCGGTCGCGGCCTCGAGGTGGAAGGTAACCGAGGCCGCGCCGAGTTCGGCGTAGCCGGGCGCCCAGCGGTCGGGATCGGTGATCATGAGGTGCACGTCGAGCGGCACGGGGCTCGTCTGCTGCACACGCTCGACCATCTGCGGC
>Ga0116168_1001840_pt1 | contig 14927 bp, 11 predicted proteins | sample AD_UKC129_MetaG_FD_89795 | JGI IMG/M metagenome (GOLD analysis project Ga0116168, IMG submission 89795) | Active sludge microbial communities of municipal wastewater-treating anaerobic digesters from Canada - AD_UKC129_MetaG | ecosystem: Engineered > Bioreactor > Anaerobic > Digestate | place...
GCTATGACTCTTGCAAATCCTGGATTGATTAAAGAAATTGAAGCAGCTTATCCTGATTGCGAATATGAATGGGGACTTTTTTTAATACCAATTATTGACAATCAAACTTACCCCTTTAATCCCAATGGTCCTGCCAGATTTATCTACAAAAACAGTAAAAACATAGAAGCTGCTAAGAAGTATTTCGATTTTCTTACGAGGAAAGAAAACCTACAATATAGAATTGATCACCATCCTGAGTGGACGAATCTTGATGTGACGGTAGATATCGAACAGCACTGGTTGCCTATGGAGATTGAGTTGATAGAAAAAATTCCGGAAGATAAATTTAAGTTAGTTCTGCAGAGCGGTGTTAAATATTTTAATGAGCAGTGGATGGAAGTAGGTAAAGATATCGAAGCAATGTATATTGGAGCTCTTGAGCCAGAAGAAATCCTCAAAAATGTCGACGACAGACGGGCAAAGATAGCAAAAGCAATAGGCGATCCTGCCTGGCAATAATAAATAGACATGGCTTAAGAATTTCTGCCGACTTGCTCGAAGCAAGTCGGCAGAAATTAAAAGGGAGAGAGCAAAATTATTATGAAAAAAACCAAAATTTATTCCAAGTATTTTGTGCTCCCGGGGTTAGTGCTTTACATTGTTTTCTTTGTTGTTCCAAGCTTTATTGGTATATATTTCTCATTTACTGACTGGAACAGATATTCTAGCGAAGTCAAATTTGTAGGACTTGAAAACTACAGGGCTATATTTGCTTCGGGTAGCAATTATCTTTCTTATGTGCGTAACACACTGAATTTTACAATTATATCGAACATAGTTAAAATTATTCCTGCTCTTTTTTTAGCACTTTTACTGAGCAGTAATATAAGAGGGCAAAATGTTCATCGTGCAATTCTTTTCTTTCCAGCGCTTCTGCCTTACTTAGTTATAGGTTTAATCTTCAGGTCAATGCTTCATCCCCAAACAGGCTTTGTAAACAATATGTTAAGGACGCTTGGTTTGGATTTTATGGCTAAACGGTGGCTTATAGATCCTAAATGGGTTTGGCCTTCAATATATGCAGTAGACGCCTGGAGAGGCATAGGCTACGTGATGACCATATTTATAGCGGGTTTGAGCTCTATACCTCGTCATTACTACGAGGTTGCAGATATAGACGGTGCAAATTTTTTTCAGAAGTTAATTCATATTACTCTACCCATGCTTAAGCCTGCGATTACGATAAACCTCATTTTTGGAATTACCTATGGATTGAAAGTTTTTGACATCATTTTTGTGTTAACTAACGGTGGACCAGGTCGAATGACGGAGGTCATTAATACCGCTATATTCAAAGAGTTTGCCCTGGGTACTTATGGCATGGGCACTGCTTTGTCCACTCTTCTTTTTGTCTTTATGGTGGTAGTAAGCGTGTTACTGCTAAAGATTATGAGCAAGAGAGAGTTAGAATTATGAGTCATTCTCGGCGAAAATTTAAAATATCCTTCGTGAAACAGATCATTGCCTGTATTCTGAGTTTAATGGTGATATTACCATTTGTAATGGTGTTTTTAAACTCTTTTAAAAGTGAATCGGAAGCAGCTTTTATGAATCTTTCTCTACCGAAAAGTTTTAAATGGGAAAACTATCTAATAGCAATCGAAAGAGGAAAGCTCATAACCTCATTTTTTAACAGTATGATTTATTCTATTGCTGCTACTTTTATATCTACTATTGTGAATTCGATGGCTGCTTTCGTGCTTTCACGGGAAAAATCAAAACTGAACCATTTCCTGTACTTTTTTATAGTTTTAGGGCTTGTGTTGCCCACCAATTATATAGCCCTTATAAAGGTTATGCAGGCCCTGCACTTGCTTAATACCCGTCTTGGGGTTATTTTATTTTATGCTGCTATGCACGTCCCCTTTGGTACGTTTATTCTCTATGGGTTTGTAGGAACTATACCGAGAGAACTTGATGAAGCAGCTCTTATTGATGGAGCTAATGCCTGGAATCTCTTTTTCAAAATAGTTTTTCCTCTTTTGAGACCGGCAGTTGTAACTGTTGCTTTGTTAACCTTTTTAGGAGTATGGAATGATTTCATGACTCCGCTTTATCTCCTTAATAGAGCCAGCCAATGGCCGATGACTTTGGCTGTTTATAACTTTTTTGGTCAGTATCAAGCTGAGTGGAATCTTATATTTGCAGATGTAGTTCTAACCTGCCTACCGGTTTTCATAGTATATCTTTTTGGCCAAAAGCATGTGGTTTCGGGAATGACCACAGGAGCAATAAAGGGTTAGGGGTGATATTTTGAAATACAAGAATGACTGGGAAGCAGCTAAAAAGAGATTTATAGCTTGGTGGGAGCATTCAAAGATAGACAGGCCCGCAATGAGAGTCATTGCAAAACTTGATAAGCCTTTAGAACCTTTAGAACCTGAAGAACCTCCTGAATTACCTATGGATTTTCATTTGAATGTCGAAAAGAGAATTAAGAGTTTCCGTAACTTTTGTAGAACACATCTTTTCTTAGGTGAATCCTACCCTTCGTTTGATGTAAACATAGGACCACTTTCAATGGCTACTTATCTGGGCGCAGAACCTATTTTTTCGGAGGATACTGTATGGTACACTCCATGCGTTACTTCTGGATGGGAACAGTTGAAAATTGAATATTGTGAGAACAGTTATTGGTGGAAGCTCCATCTTGAGGAAGTTCGGAAAGCAAAAGTTTTAGCTGGAGGAGACTTTTTAATAAATATTCCGGATATGGGAGAAAGCTTGGATATTTTATCGGTAATGAGAGGTGCTCAAAACTTTATTTATGATCTTATTGATGACCCTCAAAATGTTAAGAATTTGCTCAAACTGATGGACAAGCTTTATTTTATTTTCTATGATCAAATGTATGAAGTAGTTAGAGATGATAAGGGTGGCAGTAGTTATACAACCTTCGATATTTGGGGACCAGGGAAAACTGCAAAAGTTCAGTGCGATTTTTCTGCTCTTATGTCGCCTCACCAGTTTAAGGAATTTTTTCTACCTTCTCTTAGTTACCAATGCAGTAAGCTAGATTACACCCTTTATCACCTAGATGGGATAGATGCTATTAAGCATCTCCCGGCGGTGTTGGAAGTGAAAGATCTTAACGCTGTTCAGTGGACACCTGGTGCTGGGAAGCCTGATGGTGGCAGCGAAGATTGGTATCCAGTATATGACATGGTAAAAAAAGGAGATAAGTCACTTTGGGTAAGCATAGAAGATGGGAGCTTTGATGATTGGGTAGAAAAAGCCGATAAATTGGTTAAACGCTATGGCTCAGATGGTCTTTATATTTTATTTCCCATCATGGAGATAGAAATGGCCCAGGAATTATTGAAAAAAGCAGAAAAAGATTGGAAATAACGAGATCGTTTATTGATTGGCAATAGTCGAGAAGGCACAAAGCTAGTAAAATTGCTTTTTGCCCAAAAGTGATAAGAGACTGGTAATCAAAAGAGGAGGGAAAACCACGTGCCTCAATCCATACATTGTTTATGTTTTCGTCCCAACGTTTGGGAAGAAGTTGAGTTGAACGATTGGGCTCTTCTCACTCGAGAAAAAGTTGAGCCAGTGATTAATATTACTTCGGAGAAGGCAGTTATTGAGAATAGAAAAATTGGGAGAAAGACTTTTTGAATGACAGAGCGCATTGCCTCCGTAGTGATATTCAGAGTTCTTCAAGGAAAACTCTGAACAGATGGTCAAGTACTAAACGCCGACTCACTAAAAGTTCGCATTTATAGAGCGAAAAGCATTTTGTTTTTTTACGCGGGGGTATGAGTTTATCTGGAATAACCCAGCTGTGCGCAACCATACTATGTGGCAATTTGGCCCGGGTATTGTGGTGGCATCAGCTGTAGAAAAAGGTATATCTTCCGGGAGAAATACAGCGGACAGATGCTTATACTGGTGGGAAGTTTAGGGGTGAGCATAAAATCCCACGTAAGGTACCATTTGAGAAAATGCCGAAGAAGGCGCAAGAGTAAGCTTAAAGTAAAGGCGCTAAAAACAATATATGGAAAGGGTTTTGGTTTGTGTGTACAATACTTTAGGAGGAGGTGATAGGTATGTCTCTAGTGTCTTTTCGTCAGGTTCATCTCGATTTTCATACATCACCGCTCATTCCTGACGTAGGAAAAGACTTCGACGCTGAAGAATTTGCTCGAACCCTCAAAAAGGCAAAAGTTGACTCCGTTAATGTCTTCTCAAAGTGTCATCATGGCTATTGCTATTATCCCACGAAAATAGGAAAACCTCATCCCTCTTTGAAGAAGGATCTTTTAGGAGAGATGGTGGAAGCTCTGCATCGTTATGGAATAAGGTGTGTTGTTTACACCACAGTAGTGTGGGATGAGCTTGCTGCTTTTGACCATCCTGAATGGCGGCAGGTAGACCGTGAGGGAAAGCTAATCGGCCGTGGGCCTTTAGAAAAGTGGGGATGGCAATTTATATGCTTGAATGCCGAGGAATACATAGATTATGTGTGCGCTCAAGTCAAGGAGGTGCTTACCCTCTACAAAGTAGAGGGTATATGGTACGACATACTTCTTCAACATCCGGAAGGGTGTTTTTGCCATAATTGTCAACAAAGTGCTGGTGAACTGGGATTGCATTTGGAAATTGAAAAAGAACGCTTTGAGCATAATCTCTGGGTGGAAAGAAAAGCTATGAAAAGGTTATATGATGCAGTAAAAGCATTACAAAAAGAGGCTCTGGTTGTTTTTAATACTAGGATGCGCCTCCAAAGCGATCCTCAGAAAGGCCTTCGTTCCGAAAAAGCTTATATGAGTCACTTTGAAATAGAATCTCTCCCCACAGGAGGATGGGGCTATTTGCATTTTCCGATGTTGGCAAGGTATTGTTTACCTCTAGACAAAGAAGTAGTAAGCATGACCGGGCGCTTTCATGACTCTTGGGGAGATTTCGGAGGGTTGAAAAACAGGAAGGCTCTAGCCTATGAATGTTTTCGCTCTCTCGCTCTCGGAGCAAAATGCTCTATCGGGGACCAACTTCATCCTCGGGGGGTGCTAGATAAAGCGACATACGAATTGATAGGCTCAGTATATGAGGAGGTAAAAGTCAAAGAAAAGTGGTGCGAAGGAACAAAACTTCAGGCTGATATTGGAGTTTTAATTTGTTCGGAATCTGAGGGACCAGCTGCTGGATTTGGAAAAATTTATGGGAAAGATTCAGACGAAGGAGCTACTCTTATGCTCACCGAACTTCACCATCAATTTCATCTTATTGATAAAGAGAGCGATTTTGAGCAATATTCGTTGATTATTGCTCCAGATGGAGTTCTTTTCGATGATCAGTTGATTAGAAAAACGCGGTATTTTTTAGAAAAACGCGGAAAACTCATTTTAAATCATGAATCGGGGTTAGACTTTTATAAAAGAGATTTTACCCTTCCAGAGCTGGGGGTTCATTATCTTGGCCCATCACCATTTGATCAAGAATATTTTCGTGTGGACGAAACCTTCTCATCTCTAGATCCTGAATACGATTATATTCTCTATGAGCGGGGAAGCAAAGTTTCTCTTGTTACCTCGGGAGAGGTGTTAAGCAAAGCAGTTCACCCTTATTTTAATCGAACCTGGAAAACCTTCTGTTCGCATAGACAAACACCACCTGCAAGTTTGACCGAAGAACCGATTATTGTTCAAGTTGAGGGGGTAATTTATATTTCTCACCCCATCTTTGCTATGTATAGAAGATGGGGATACCCAGTTTATAGGACCGTTGTAAAAAACTGCATTGAAAAACTTCTACCTTCCCCCCTTCTCAAAATCTCTAATTTTCCATTTTCTGGAGAGGCAACAGTTCTTCGAAAAGAAGAGCACCTAATTCTTCATCTCTTATACTTCCCTATTGTTGGTAAGGAAAAAGTACAAATAGTAGAAGACTGTATACCTCTTCGAGATGTGGAGGTATTTCTAAAAGCTGGCTTTATTGTTGAGAAGGTAATGTGTGTTCCAGATGGCGAGCACCTTGCTTTTGAGCAAAAAAATGAGTATGTAAATTTTGTGGTCCCTGAAGTGAACGGACATCAGATGGTTGTTATAAGCTAAGGAGAAAAACTGTGCTTTTAGAACATGTTTGGGTGTTTTATCCTGGTTTTGACATCTAATATATCAGGGTGTAAAGACCTCATTTAACTTAGAAACCTTTTATCCTTAAAGCTCTAAATATCTGAGCATTATCATTCTCTATGGTAGTCCTTACTAAGAAACGTTTATCCCTGTCTATTATCTATTAACCTAACCTTCAGTAAGTCTTGATGGGCTCGAGCCATAATCTCAAGACCTGTGTTTTGGTTTCAGATTATGGCTCTTTAGGCATCCACTTTTAATTTTTAAACAACAAACATCCTTAACAAAACAAAACGCAAGGAGGCTCCTCAAACCAGATTCTATGAGACTTTTGAAAGAACACTAAGTTTAGTTTCTCCATTAACTATTTTATATCCTTTTCCTGATGTTTATCCTTCATCGCTTCTTTATAAATTACAGAATGAGCATGCTCAGAACCAATTCTATCTTCAACCGTTATTCTCCCATCCAATTTCTTTGAACATAGCCATATCCTGCATTTCTCGCAATTTTACCACAAAAGAACCTCTATCCAGCTCCACATCCTGGTAGGTTAAAATATCTCCTTGAGAAATTCGTCGAGTTAGCTTTGCTCCCGCAGCTAAGCCAATAGGCAGAGCGTCTAACTTATGTGCCTCCTCGAAAGGATAAATCTTTCCAAAAATCCTAAAACCTCCTATTCCATCGATAATCTCTCCTGGCTCGAGGTCTCGTTTAGCCACAGCAATAACTTCAGAGTTAAATTTTGAAGAGTTGATAGTAGGTTCTCCTAAAAGACAGGCCCGGGCTACCGAGATGGGGGTTTCAAAGCTACACAAATGATAGGGTCGATACAGAGTGTAGTAAGGACCATCTCCCATAGAATAAAATTTGAGGTCCTGACGTAAGTGAGGAGAATCAGTAGTGAAAACCACAAATACCCCGGGAGCTACCTTTCCAGTGGAATAATCCACTACAAAATCATGTTCAAAGACTCCTCCATCTTTTTTGGGAATATATTTCTTTGAGAGCTCCGGAACATCTACCTTTAAACCGTGCATACCCGGGACATCAGGAAGTGCTCCAGTAGCGTTAGAAACCTCGGCCATTTCTACCATAGTTTTAGTACCATCGACGAAGGCACAGAGCATTTTAGGATTCATACCTTTTCTCAAAGCTTCCTCCCGAACATCATCTGGGGTAGCAAAGAAATTAACCGGGTTATTTTTCCCTTTGCCAATACACACTACTTTGAAACCTAATGTTTTAGCAAAGCGATAAAGTTCCATTACCGCTCCTGGCTCATCACCTGCTGAGACAGTATATATTATCCCAGATCGGTCGGCCATTCTCTTAAGTAACCAGCCGACAGTAACATCGGTTTCCACATTGAGCATTACTATGTGCTTCCCCCCTAAAATCCCATAATATGCCACCTGAGCTCCAACCTCAGGAAAGCCAGTTGCTTCTACTAAAGCTTCAAGGCCTTCTATCCTAGTGAGAAGAAGAGCATCGGGAGTTACTATGGCTTTCCCCTTAGAAAGAGCATCTTCTGCTTCCTTTATCTTTTCCGTAACTACAATTTGATCTCGTCCATAGCCCACTTCCTCGAAAGCTTTAATCCCTCTTTCTACAGCTAAATCAGCTACAGCCTTAATTCGCAAACCGGGCATCTGATAAGTAAGGTTAATCATCCCGCTTCCCATCTGCCCGCAACCGACCAGGCCTACCTTTATATGATTATCCAAGGCCTCTTTTTTTTGAAGACTATTCAAAAGCTGGTACATATTAAATGCTCCTTTCTATTTAGCACTTATGTTATAGATTAAAATAAAAACATACTCTATTTGTAGAAGATATATGTAATTTATTAAATTTTATGATTGACCTCTTTCAAGGCAGGATAAAGTTCCTTATAAACTTCAAATCTTTCCTGATAAAACTTATGCTTTTCCTCATCAGGGAAATAAGTTTCTTTTATCTTTACCCATCCCTGGGCTATCTCTTCCAAAGAAGAAAAATCACCACCGCCAAAAGCAGCTAACATTGCTGCCCCCAAAACACTGGCGTCTTCGAAGACCAAACTGCTTACTGGTTTACCTAAAATGTCAGCTCGAATTTGAAGCCAAAAAGGAGAACGAGCGCAACCCCCCACTGCCCGAATTTCGTTGAAGAAAACCCCATTTTCTTCAAAAAGTTCAATGCTCACTTTCTGTTCAAATACAACACTCTCTAAAATAGCTCGAATAATTTCTCCCTCATCAGTATTCAAAGTAATCCCTAATATAGCTGCTTTAGATAGAGGATCAATCCAGGGGGTGCCACTCCCCACCAAGTGAGGCAGTACAAAAATATGAGCTGGTTCTACCTTAGCTCTATCAATCAGGATCTGATAAGAACTAATTCCTTTTTCTATTTCTTCTTTCAGTGTTTCTATTCTAAAGGTATCTCGATACCACCGGAGAAGAAGACCAGCAGTTTGATTTATAGTAGCTAACATATATTTTCCCGGAATAACATGATCATAGCAAGAAAAACTATGGGGCTCAATCTGAAGAACTACTCGGTAATCATCAACTGGCAAACTAAAAATTTCTGCTGTACCGATTACATCAGCTGCGATACCTCTCACAACAGATCCAGAGCCAAGAGCTGCACAACATACGTCATGCCCACCTGACACTATCTGTAAATCTTCGGGAAGCCCTAACTCATCAGCCATTTTTTTATCAACTTTCCCGACAATCTCACCAGAGGGCAAACACTGTGCCAATTGATTGGTTTCAATCTCGAGATAATCTAAAATTTGTGGAGACCATTCCTTTGAACGAATATCAAAAAGCATGGTCTTGCAAGCCATGGAGTAATCAATAACCTGAATACCTCCCAATTTCCATAACATAAAATCCTCGTAAAACAAAAATTTTTTTGTTTTTGCAAAAATATCTGGTTGGTTCTCCTTCACCCAAAGTATCTTAGCCAATGAAGTAATAGGATGTAGAGGAACCCCGGCCATAGCGAGTAATTGATCCTGTCCAAATTCACTAGCAAGCTTCATACACTGCTCCACAGAACGCATATCCATGCCTAAAATGGCTGGCCTCAAAATATTGTCAGCTTCGTCTAAAAAAATTACCGCCTCTCCCTGAGTAGATATGGACAAAAACCGAGGAGAAACTGGGGTTTTTTGGGCCACTTCTTTTAAAATTTCTTTAGCCAACTCCCAAACCTCGAGAGGATCTTGTTCAGCCCAACCAGGGTGAGGACTTGAATATCCATATTCCCGGGAAGCAGAAACTAAAAGTTGACCATCAGAATCAAAAATTCCTGCCTTACAGCGGGTAGTACCAATATCCAAGCCTAGATAAGCCATTTTTCACTCCTTTTAAGAAGAATATTTTTCTCTAACTTTAGCTAACTCCTTAAAATCGTCCTTCAAATGTTCATAGAGTCTACGATAAATTTGATAATAATCGAGGTAAATCTGATGGTTTTCAGGAGAAGGTTCTTGATAGTCAATATATTCTGCCCATTTTTTGGCTATCGAGAAACCAGGTAACACTCCTGTGGCTACCCCCGCTAAAATTGCATCGCCATAGGGAGCGCCTGCTCGATTTTTAAGGAAAGTAGTAGAAACACCAAACACATCGGTAATTATTTTTCTCCAGAGTCGGCTTTTGGCTCCTCCTTCATTAAAAATTATGGGGAGATTCACTTTCCAGCCAGCTTTTTGAATCAACTCAAAATTATGATATAAGGCATAAGCTACCGACTCCATCAAAGACCGAATAACATGCCCTTTGGTATGAGAGAGAGAAAGGCCAAAAATAACACCTCGAGCATCAGGGTCCCAAATAGGAGTGCGTTCCCCCATAAAATAAGGAAGAGACACTAAAGCATCACTACCTGGAGGTATTTTTTCTGCTTCCAGATTCAAAATGTCATAAGAATCTACCTTTAATATTCTCTCCATTTCTACTTCTAATTGAGAAAAGTTATCTCGCATGTAGCGCATGAGTTGTCCACCGGTAGTAGTTGTGGGAATAGTTACATAAGTGGAGCGGGAGGAAACAGCGTGAGCACAAACTAACATTTCCCGCAGGAAATCAGTGGTCTTATGGACAATTCCAAAGTTACCACAAGTACCTAAGTTCATTTGAATATCGCCCTCTTCAATCACTCCACTAGCTACACAACTTGCACAAAAATCTACTGCTCCCGCGCATACTGGAGTTCCAGGATAAAGTCCAGTAGCCTCAGCTGCCTCCCGGGTAACCTCTCCAACAATCTCCTCACAAGAAAAAACAGGAGGAAAGAGAGAAAAGTCAAGCCCAACTTTCTTTAAAATGTCTAATTCAAAACGTTGATTTCGAATGTCCCAGGCCACCCCGTAAAAACTGGCTGATCCCACATTAACTGTAGGTTTACCAGTTAATTTAAAAATGATAAACCCATCAGCAGTTAGAGCTTGGAAAATCCGCTCGAAGGATTGAGGGCGATTGTTTTTTTCCCAGAGAAGATTTACTAACATGGGATGATCATCGATAGGACTTCCAGTAAGGGCAAACATCCGTTCTTCTCCAATAGTTTCTTTTAGCCAAGCTACCTCTTTTTTAGCTCGTCGGTCCATCAAATTATAGGCTAAGTGAAGAGGCTCACCATTTTTGTCTATCATTACTAAGTTAGGAAGAGCAGAAGATACCGCTACTCCTTTTATTTCTTTAGGGTCAATCTGGGCTTTTTCTATGCATTCTTTTACTGTCTCACAAGCTACTTCCCAATAACGATGGGGATCGTGTTCTGACCAACCCGGTTTCTGAATAATAATGGGGTATTCTCGGAAGGCATAAGATATTACCCTCCCTTCAGTATCTATTATACAAGCCTTACCTCCACCAGTTCCATAATCTATCCCCACTAAAAAATTCCTCATTAACTAAACCCTCCATTCCATAAATTTCTCCCCTCTACACTCTTAAAATATTGTTTTCTTTTAAAGATGCTTTTAATCCCTTTCACTCTGCGAGCATTTAAAGCCGAAAGAAAGATGTAACCAGTTATTCTCTCTGTAAGTCTAAATTTTATTTATTTGTGCCAGTAAGTTTCTATTCCTAAATAGTTACTGACTGCCTCATGAAAAATATCAGCTACTTGGGAATGATTAAAAGCTACATGGTGTTCAAATCCATTCCGGCAAATAAACTGCAAAAGCTCTTGCAAGCGAGATACCTGGACCACTCCTCTTGCTCCAAAAGTTTTTAATTCATCTTCGGTGATCTCTCCTTCTCCAACATAAGCTTTTAATGTTCCATTCAAATCATCAGTAGTAAATCGAGCGTAAGTCAAAGGACCAGATTTTATCCTTCCTACACAGCTTCCATAGGCATTTTCTTTCCCTACAGTAGTCCCCACTATATCAAGGTATCCCATCTCTACATTTTCAAAGAGAGAGCGAGGAAAATTACCACAATGAAAAATGACTGCCTTATCCGGGTCTTTTCCATAGTTATTGTTCCAATCAGCAATACCTGAGGGGGTTTGAGAAGCAAGAGAAAGAGCATACATGGCTAAAGCCCCGGTAACGTCTACTTCACAAGCGCTGGGTATTAGTTTCTCCCCCATCATACTCATCACCGCACAAGGAGCAATTCCCAAATTGTATTCCATGGAAGTCCAGCACTGAATGGCTGACGCTGATAAATCGTTTTCCTTCATCCACTGCTCTACCACTACCGCGAACCTGGCCATGGTGGTCAATTTTGCTTCGGGTATCGCGCCTACATCACAGTAAGAACGTAATTCTTCAATTTTGGTCTTTACTGCTTGATCCTCTGAGGATAATTTCCCCATTGCTCCAAAGATTTCAGAAAGATCAATGGTTTCCACAGAAATTCCATATGCCTCCAAAATCTTCTCAGAAAAACGTACTGTGTTAAAAGCCGAAGGCCGAGCTCCAATAGCTCCCAATTTCAAATTTTTAAAACCCTTAACTACTCGACATACTCCTGCAAACCAATTTAGGTCTTCATCAAAACTTGCATCTCGAGGGCTCACGGTATGTAGCCTGGTCAAAGAAAAGGGAATACCATATTGTATGAGGTTATTGCATACTGAAATTTTTCCACAAAAGCTATCTCGACGATTAACAATGTCTAAAGCATCGGGGTCATCAGGATAGGCATGAACCAAAATTGGAACATCCAATCCACTTAAGCGAATAGTATTAGCTACCCCTTTTTCATCTCCAAAGTTAGGAAGAGTGACTACAATTCCATCAATTTTATCAGCATTTTCTCGGAATAGCGCAGCGCATTTCTTAGCATCATCCCATGTTTCTACTGTTCCTAAGGTAGTATCTTCTGGAGAAGGACAAATTACCTGAAAACCCTTCTTCTCTAAGACTCCTATCATCTCTTCCCGACCAGCTCTGGCTAATTCGCCAGGAAAGAAATCCCGATTACCCACAACAAGGCCAAAAGTTAAACTCATACCATTACCTCCAATTTTTATAATCAAAGTGTTTACCTTCTACCTAACAGGTTTTACTAAAACTTCCAAGCCAGATTTTTCTTCTCCTCCCTGAGGACTCTTTTTCTTCTGAAGTTTAAGGCAGAATCCTCATCGGAGATGATGTCAAAAAAGCCAGAAATAATTATTTCTGGCTTTTTTACGGTTGAAAAACCACTTTCAGAGCTTTTCCCGCAAGAAGAGCATCAATCCCTTCTTGAAATTTCTCTAAAGGCAAAAGATGGGTAATATAATCCCGAGCATGAATTTTGTGAGAACTCATCATAGAAAGTGCTATTTCGTGATGTTTAGGAGAAAAGGTAGTGGTTCCTATCACGTGTAGACCTCGGTAATGGATAAGGTTACTATCTAGAAGTACTTCACTTTTATCTTTGGGAAGGCCACCAAAAAAGATTACCCTTCCTCCTTTGGCTGCCATTTGGATAGCTTCTCGCTGAGCTTCTCCCGAGGGGGCAGCCACTACTACTACCGATGGCCCTAGGCCTTGTGTCTCTTCTATAATTTTTTCTATGTATCCCGATTCAGAACCCCCTTGAATTAGTAAATCCGGAGAAAATCGACGGGCAAGTTCCAATCTATTTTCCAAAAGATCCGTTAACAAAATCTTTTCAGCTCCTCGAGCTCGGGCTATTTGCACGTGGAAACAACCAATAGGCCCAGCACCAATTATCACTACTTGATCCTCCAAAGAGGTCTGAGCTATTTCTTGAGCGTTAATACAAGAAGAGGCCGGTTCAGAAATAGCTGCTTCTTCAAAAGAAAGACCATTCGGAATGAGATGAACATTACCGAAAGCCAAAGCCTCTGGAGGAATAGCTACATATTCAGCGAAACCACCCGGCCAGTGTTGGGCAATTTCTCGCTGATTAAAACAAAGATGATAAATACCTCGTTTGCAATACCAACATTTACCACAGTAGACCGGAGGAGCTATTGCTACTTTATCCCCCTCCTTAAAGTCATTTACCCCCTTTCCCACCTCCTCGACAATCCCAGAAATTTCATGTCCGATAATCCAGGGAGGAGTAACCCGAGAGTGCCCGCTTCGATAAGTTCGCAAATCAGAACCACAAAAGCCACAGGCTTTAACCTGAACTAATAAACCTCCAGCAGGACATTCAGGCTTGGGAACCTCTCTAATCTCCATATGACCAGGCTCTATAAACACAAGGGCTTTCATTGCTCTTCAACTCCTTCTCTATTATTGAAAACCTCAGGATTTTTACAAAAAGGAATGACAGATTCATAATCTCCTGCAAAATATTTTTCCACCAAATTTACAATGGCAGCGGCACCATCTTCAGCTGTGCTTCGACTGGCTCCCGCAATATGCGGAGTTAAAATCACATTTTCTAAATCAGCCAGGGGACTCATTGTCTTCCATGGTTCATCCCAGAATGTATCGATAGCAGCACCAGCGATTTTCCCCTCAGAAAGAGCTCTAAATAATGCTCCCTCATCAACCAGCTTTCCTCGAGCAGTATTGATAAACAAAGCTTGGGGCTTCATCAAAGAAAACTCTTTCTCCCCTATCATATTCTCATTGTCCCCCGAAGCACGAACATGTAAAGAAATAATATCTGAGGTGCTAAGCAGTTCCTCCATCTCAATCTTTTCTACTTCATAATCCGACATAATCTCCCAACTAACATAAGGGTCAGTAGCTACCATCCTACATCCAAAAGTTTTGAGCAAATTGGAAAGAACTCTTGGAATATTTCCAAAACCAATAAATCCAATTTGTTGTTCTTCAAGAGGAGGAGGAGCAACGTCATAAAGAAAGAGCTCCTCTTGCAGCCAAATACCTTTTCTTAAATTAGAATTTGCTCTTACTAAGTGTCTCCGCAGGGCAATAATTAAGCCTAAAGTAAACTCAGCTACCGCTTTAGTACTTCGGTAAGGGGCAAAAATAACCGGAATTTTTTTTTCGGTTGCATAATCAACATCAACATTAACCGGTCCACTTCTCAAACAAGCAATAAGCTTAAGCTTATCCGAAGCATCTATCAATTCCTGGTCAACGCACCCCATTTCAGTTATGATAATCTCACAGTCCCTGGCTTCCTCCAAAGCTTCTTCCGGATAAGGATTAAACTCTTTTAATTTTCCCTCCGATATGAAAGGTTGTTTAGGCCAGCCAGTGTTAAAATACTTCTTCTCCACATCTTTCCAGAAAGGTCTATTTTTTATTATCTTTTCAAAAACCTGATCGGTAAAGAAATTATCAGAAAACATCAAAGCTTTCATATTTTTATAACAGAACTCCTTCCCTTAGTTTATTAAACTTATTTACGCCAACCC
>Ga0116168_1001845_pt1 | contig 14893 bp, 10 predicted proteins | sample AD_UKC129_MetaG_FD_89795 | JGI IMG/M metagenome (GOLD analysis project Ga0116168, IMG submission 89795) | Active sludge microbial communities of municipal wastewater-treating anaerobic digesters from Canada - AD_UKC129_MetaG | ecosystem: Engineered > Bioreactor > Anaerobic > Digestate | place...
CAGGCAGAGCTGCCGGCGGCATGCACGTTGTTGGCGGTGTGCCTCGAAGCCGGTTTACCCCTGCGCAACGCGGTCAGTGCGGTGAGCGAGGGCCTGGGGGGTCCGCTGGGTGATGCCCTGCAGCGTTTGCACACCGCTGTGCTGCTCGGCACCCCCGAGACGGACGCCTGGCGCGAGCTCGGCGAGCATCACCCCGCCTTCGAGGCGCTGGCGCGCGAACTGGGTCATGCGTCCGACAGTGGCGTGGCTCTGGCGCCGCTGCTGCGCCAGCACGCGCGCGAGGCCCAGCACGCCGTCCACGCCTTGGCGCAGGCGCGTGCTCGCAGGGCGGGGGTCAGCAGTGTGCTGCCGCTGATGGTCTGCTTTCTGCCCGCTTTCATTCTCATCGGGGTGGTGCCGATCGTGGGTGGGGTGGCAGCCCGGTTGTTCTCGTGACGTCGCGGTGGCTCGGTGAACACAGCTCCGACCCGGTTGGCAAGGGCTTTCCACAAGGCGGTCGACGACATTGAACACTCGGCGGATCTCGGGCCCAAGCTGAAAGTGAGCCCCGGGGTGGCCGGGGCCGAAAGGAGCACAGCAATGTCCATGCAGACGTTGGCCGTTCCGCGTAGTGAACGCGGCATGACCACGGCCGAGTACGCGCTGGGAACGATCGCAGTGGTGTCGCTGGTCGGGGTGATCATCTCGGTCATCACCGGAGGTGGCCTCAGCAAAGAGATCTCCCAGGTGGTGAACCAGATCATCGACTGGATCCAGGACTTCATCAAGAAGCAGAAGTGATCCGAGTGGGGCGGCGTCCGGCCGCCCCACGCGGGCGCTGGGTAGGAGGAACCATGCGATCGAGAAACAGCCGAGGGTGGGTGGTGGGTGGGCAGGCCGCAACGGTCGCCCCCGCAGTCTTGCCCGGCTCTGCGATGGTGCCCGGTACAGCGGCGGTGCCCGGTACAGCGACGGTGCCGGGCAATGTGGCAGTTTCATGCACGGCACACGCGAGCGGCAAGCCAGGGGTGCCCGGCGCGGCGCCGGCTTGGGCCGCCGCGACGGTGCCCGGCTCTGAATGGGTTCCGGAATCTACGACGGAGCCGGGATCCGCAAGAGTGTTTGGTGCTGCGATGATGCCCGGCACTACGACTGTTCCCGGATCGATGGGGTCGGCGGGCTCCCGGCGCGCCCCGCGGAGCCATGGCTTCGTGCGGACCGATGGTGCGGTTGGCTCGACGGGTGCCGGCTCGGGCCGTGACGACGTCGTTGGTGTGCCCCGTACACCTCGGGCGGAGCGCGGCATGGTCACGGTCGAGGTGGCGTTCGCGGTGATGCTTTCGGCGGTCGTTGCCTTGGCGCTGTGCTACTTGATCGCTCTGGTGGTGCAGTTGGGCCAGCTGCAGGCAGTCGCAGGCGAGGTGGCTCGTCAGCATGCTCGCAGCGACACGGCCGCTGCTCGACGCGCGGCCGACGACGCACCGTTCGGCACGGTGGTGCGGGTCAGCAACAGCGGCTCCGACGTGGTCGTGGTGGCCGAACTCAAGTCCCAGCCCTGGGGGCGTTGGATTCCAGCCATGTCGTTGTCGGCCCGGGCCGTGGTGTTGAAAGAGGGGGTGTAACCGTGAGGAACCCGGGCGGTGGCAACCGGTTTTCGGCCGACGCTGCTGTGGGGGCCGGCTCGACCAGCTCCACTGGTTCGGTATGCTTGACCGGCTCGACTGGTTCGGCATGCTTGACCGACGCGCGATCCGAGCGGGGGGTGGCCGGCGTGCTCGCGGTGGCCACCGCCATGGCGCTGCTGACCGTCACGGCGGTCGGTGTGCTTGGCATGACGTACGCGGCCACGGCTCGATCCGTGCGGGCGGCGGCCGATCTGGTAGCAGTGTCCGGCGCGCAAGCCAACGGCCAGGGCTCTGATGCCTGCGACGAGGCAAAGCGAATCGCAGCCCGCAATCAAGTGGTCTTGAGCGGTTGTGCAGTCACCGGTGACCTGATCGACTACGTGGTCGAGGTCACGGTTCGACGAGACGTCGGCTGGCGGCTGCCCGGGTTGCCCGAGCGCGTCAGCGCGACTGCCTATGCCGGCAGCGTGAGCGGTGTGCCGTGATGCACCAACACCTGCAGCACGGCGATTGCGGCGCGACGGTCGAGCGGGTGATTGCCCGAGCCGCAGGCCGGCGAGACGACGCAACGTGGGCAGCCCTGCTCGCACTCGCAGGCGCGCAGCAGGTCCAGCGTCGCGGCCAGCCACCGCTCGGCCACCCGGTACGCCTCGTCGGCGAAGCCGGAGCCCCCGGGCAGGCCGTCGTGCACGAAGATCGTGGGTGCACCGGTATCGGGGTGAATGACGGTCGACAGGCCGCCGACATCACCCTTGTCGCAGGGGGCGAAACCGGGCAGCAGGCCGATGGCGGCATGTTCGGCGGCGTGCAGACCGGCCGCGAGCGCCCGATCGTCCAAGCCGTGCAGGGCGCGGTCGCGCTCGTGCAGGGTGAACCAGGTCGCGCGTGTGCGAAACGTTCGGGCGGGCAGGTCGAGGGGTGTCGAATCCCACACCGAGCCGGTGACAGCATCGCGCCGCAGGTAGCCGGTGACCTGCGAGGTCAGCTCGATGGTGCCGGCGAACAGGCTGCCGCTGCCGATCTCGCGCCGGCGATCGGTGCCGACCACACGCACGTCGGTGCTGCCCTGGGCCTGGGTGAACCATTCGGCACGCTGTTGCCTGCACAAGGCAACGCCGGCGCGCAGGTCATAGCTCTCCACCAGCCACTGCTCGCCCTGGTGCAGGTAGACCGCACCCTCGTGCACGGTTCGATCGGCGGCAGACGCGTCCACCTGGCCGATCACTCGTCCGGTGCCCGACTGCACGATCTCGATGCCGGTGCCGCCGATGCTGCGCAGATCGATCGCATCGACAGCTCGGTGCTGCGAGGTCCAGTACCAGGCCGAGCCACGGCGACGAAGCACGCCTCGCGTGGTCAAGTGCTCAAGCAGGGGCGGTATGCCGGGCCCGAAGAACTGCTGGTCGTCGGCAGTGACGGCGAGTTCCTGGGCGGCGGCGGCCAGGTGGGCGGCCAGCACGGCGGGCTGGCCCGGGTGCAGCACCGTGGTCTCGACGGGGGTGTCGAAGAGTGCCTCCGGGTGATCGCACAACCAGGTGTCCAGTGGGTCGGGTCGGGCGATCAGCACGGCCAGCGCGTCCCGTCCGTCACGTCCGGCGCGGCCGGCCTGCTGCCACAGCGCCGCCAGCGAACCGGGAAAACCGATGGACAGGACGGCGTCCATGCCGCTGATGTCGACACCGAGTTCGAGTGCGTTGGTGCAGGCGACGCCGCGCAGGCGCCCGCACGACAGGGCCGCTTCGAGTGCGCGACGATCGGCGGCGAGGTAGCCGGCGCGGTACGAGGCGATGCCATCGGGGTCGATGCTGTGCCGGCGTGCCTGTTCGGCCACCAGTTCGGCCTGCACCCGCGAGGTGGTGAAGGCGAGCACCTGGCCACCGGTGTCGACCAACCGGGTCAGCATGCCGGCCGCCTCACGATGCGCATCGCCATCGCCCTGCCAGATCACGAAGTCGAGGGCCGGGCGCGTGCTGGTGTCGGTTTCGACGGCCAGCACCGGATCGACGCCGGCGAGCCTTTGCAGGTGCTGGGCGGGCGCAGCGATGGTGCCCGACGCGCTGATGAACACCGGGTCGGCGCCATAGTGTCGGCACAGTCGCCGCAGGCGGCGCAACACCGAGGCCACGTGGGCGCCGAAGACACCCCGGTAGCGGTGCGCCTCGTCGATAACCACGTACCGCAGAGACCTCAACAGGCCCTGCCAACGCTCGTGGTTGGGCAGCACCGACCGGTGCAGCATGTCGGGATTGGTGAGTACGAAGGTGGCGAACTCGCGGGCGAAGCGGCGCTCTTCGGCCTCCGAATCGCCGTCAAGGGTGGTGAGTCGCCAGGCGGAGCCACCGAACTCGCGCGCCCGCCGGGCCTGGTCGTGGGCCAGAGCCTTGGTGGGCGCCAGGTAGAGCGCGGTGTGTGCCCGCGCGGCTGTCGCCCAGCGGTGCGGCGCCACGCCGGGCCGAAGCGTGCCTTCTGCGGTGGCGGCGTGAATGGGCAGCAGGTACGCCAACGACTTGCCGGACGCCGTCGACGTGCTGATGGCCACGTGTCGACCGTCGAAGGCCGCCTGCGCGGCGACCTGCTGGTGTTGCCACAACTCGGTGATGCCCTGCTCGGCCAATGTCTGCCGCGCGCGAGCCGACACCCAATCGGGCAGGTCGGCCGTGACCCCTGATCGCGCCGGGCGGTGATGCACGTGACGAACCTGCGGTTCGTTCGAGATCCAGTCCGGCACGGCCATCCCCACAGGTTGCCACGCCGCGCGGACAGAATCGCGCGCCGCGGCGACGCGAGTGCGGTCTGCCGCGGGTCGACGTGCGCGACGGGTACGCGTGCAATCGCTGGACTGTGGACCGGGTCGCCGCGGGTGACAAGGTGGCCGGCGACGGACTCGCGGGCTGCGACCTGGGTCGTGGTGAGCGACCGGTGTCTGCGAATGGGGGTTGCCGATGTAGAGGGTCGCGGTGTGAAGGAGGATCGCGGTGCTCACGCGAAGAGATCGGTGTCAAGGAAGTGCTGCAATGCGCGGCGTACTCGTCGTGGCCCGGCTTGCCCCGGGATCTCGACCCACCTAAAGATCCCGGCGTTCGCCGGGATGACGGGGCTCAGGATTGCGGCGTGCGCCGGGGTGACGACGGGACACGTCATTGAGTACCGGGGTCACGCCTGCGCGATCGGGTTCACAGTGTGCGGTGGGTGATCCGTCCGGCGCAGACCGTCAGCGTGGAGCGGGTGGTGCACAGGCCGCCGGCGGCCGCACGCGGGTCGTCGGCGACGGCGAGCGGGTCACGATCCAGCAACACGAGATCACCGGGGGCGCCGGGGGTCAGGCGGCGTCCGTCCACCGAGGCGGCCATGGCCTCACGGGGGGTGATCGACTGTTCCGGGTGCCACGCCGGCCGCTCGTCGCCGCTGCGATGAACCGCGGTCGCCATCGCGAGCCACGGGTCGAGCGGTGCGACCGGAGCGTCCGAACCAAGACGCAGGTCGACTCCGGCTCGCAGCAGGTCCCGCACCGCGAAGGCCATCGAACCCCGCTCGCCCCAGACTCGATCGGTCAGGTCGCGATCATCGAGCAGGTGCGCGGGCTGCACGCTGGCGCGCACGCCCAGGGTGGCCAGCCGGCGCGCGTCCGCCCTACTGATCAACTGGGCGTGCTCGATCGAACCGCGTGCACCGGTGGCGGCAAAGGCATCGATGGCTGCGCCGACCGCACGATCGCCGATGGCGTGCAGGGCCACCTCGAGCCCGCACTCCCGTGCCTGCGCCAGCAGGCCGACCAGGTCGGCGGCCGAGTAGTTTGCCTGCCCGCACGGGTGATCGGGGCTGGCCGCGCCATCGGTGTAGGGCTCGTGGGTCCAGGCGGTGCGACTGCCCAGCGACCCATCCGAGATGATCTTGAGTGGCCCCATGGTGACGAGGCCGCGGTCGACAGGCAGCCGGTCGGGGGTGCTGGGCTGTCGGCCGGCGACAGCGCCGGTACGTGCAGTCGCGGAATGCGGGCTGCCTGCACCCCGTGCGACGCTGCGCTGCCCAGGTACCGGCAGCGCGTCTCCGGTGCGCAGCCCGGCGTCGATCACGCCACGCAGCTGGTGCGGATACACCCCGGCCCGCACCCGCACGGAATCGGCCCCGGCGGCGATCCGGACCGGCCAGTCGACGAATGAGTTCTCGAACTCGAAATCCACCAGGCCGGTCACTCCGAGCGCCGCCAACCCCGCCAGGGGCGCCACGAAATCTGCAGGCGTGGGCGCGGCTCCGGGCAACTCGTCCAGCCGGCGTAGCAACTCGAACCACTCGTTCTCGCTGACCGGTCCGATGCGGGGTGCTGCGCCCAACAGCTGCAGGGCCCTGGAGTTGAGCCAGCCGGTGTGCGCGTCGCCTGAGACCAGCGCGACGGCCCGTCCGTCGCTCACGGCATCGAGTTCCGCGACGGTTCCCGGACGCGGCCAGCCTGCCGCGCGATAACCGAAGCCGAGCACCACGCGACCCGAGGGCACGGACGGCGCCGCGGCTGCGACTACGGCCAACACGTCGGCGGCACAACCGGCCGCGCCCAGCGGCAGCATGCGTGCCGTGCGCACCCATTGGCCCGCATGCACGTGCGCGTCCCATAGGCCGGGAATGGCCCACCGGCCCGCGGCATCGATCACCTCGACCCCGGACGGGGCCCGTACCTCCACGCCGACCCGGTCGATCACGCCGTCCACGATCAACACGTCCACCGGTGCCCCAGAACCCACGTCCGGTCGCGCCCCAGACGCCGCCGAACCGGCCCGGGCACCGTCAAGATCGACCAGGCGCGCTCGACGCACCAGCACAGACCCGCTCACTCGTGAAAGCGTAGAAGAATGCTCGACCGCACGGACGCACGACGACTCGCCGACGCGCTGCGCGCGGCCGGCTACACCTACGACGAGGTCGCCGCCAGGCTCGGCACCGAAGCGCTGGACGGGCTCGCCCGCAACGCCACCCTGCCCGCCGATCGGGCCCTCGCCGGTGCGGACGATCCGCAGGCCCTGCTGATCCGGTGCTTCGCCCTGCAACAACCCGTGCCCACCGCCGGCCTGCGCGCCGCGATCGGCGAGATCGTCGACCGGCCTGAGTTGGTGCGTCCAGCCGACACCACCCGCGTCGACCGGCCCACGCTCGTCCGTGCCGCCGACACCACCGCCCGAACCGGGCCGCACGGCAGCAGCGAGGCCGCGATCGAGATCCGTCCCTACGCCTTCGATGACGCCGACGGCGAGCATGCCGGCTGGCTGGCCAGCGACCTCACCCCGATTCTGGACGGACGCGTGGCCCGGCCCCGCGCCGACTTCGTGCTCGGCCTGTCGCCGGCCAGCGTCACCCTGGCCCAGCTCACCATGCGCACCCCGGTCGCCCGCGCTCTCGACCTGGGCACCGGTTGCGGCGTCCAATCGGTGCATCTGGCCACCCATGCCGCCGCAGTGGTCGCCACCGACCTGAACCCGCGGGCCTGCGCCATGACCAGACTCACCGCCGATCTCAACGCAGTCGACCTCGATGTGCGGCAGGGGTCGCTGTACGAACCCGTCGCCGAGGACACCTTCGACCTGATCGTCACCAACCCTCCCTACGTGATGTCACCGCCGCAGGGCGAGCGGCTCGTCTATCGCGAGGGCACCCACACCGCGGACGGACTGATGCACGCCGTGGTCACCGGCGCGCCCGCGCGGCTCAACCCCGGCGGCGCGCTGCAGGTGCTCGGCAACTGGGCGATCACCGCCGACCAACCCTGGCAGGACCGGTTGGCCGGCTGGATCGAACCCACCGGCTGCGACGCGCTGGTGCTGCAGCGCGAACGACTCGACCACTATGAGTACATCGAGCTCTGGCTCGCCGACGCAGGCCTGGTCGGCACCCCCGACTACGCCCGTCGCTACGCCGAATGGGCCGGCTACTTCGACGCCCTCGGCATCATCGGGGTGGGCCTGGGCTGGTTGGCGCTCTACCGCAACGAGCGCGACCAGCCGCACCTGACCATTCAGGACTGGCCGCATCAGGTGCACCAGCCGGTGGCCGGTGCCTTCGCGGAGTTCACGGGCGCCGTCACCGCCGCCCGCCGAAGCGACGCCGAGCTGCTCGCCGGCACCTTAACCACGGCCCCCGACCTGACCCAGGAGACCCTCGGACGCCCCGGCGCCGCCGATCCCGAACACATCGTGCTGCGCCGCACCGCCGGCTTCGGACGTGCCGTCGAGGTCGACGCCGCGCTGGCCGCCGTGATCGGCGCCTGTGACGGCGACCTGCCGCTGGGAATGCTGATCGAGGCGGTCGGCGGCCTGCTCGAGGTGAACGCCGCCGACCTCGTCGCCGAGCTGCTGCCGCGGCTGCGCACGCTGATCGCCGACGGCTACCTGCGCGGCTGATCCACTCGCCATCTGGCCCGCGCTGGTCGTCCGACCCGGCTTTGTGGCTACCATTCCCCTCGAGAGGCCGTCCCGGCCCCGACCCCCGCAGTAGGAAGAATCTCGTGGCAACAGCAGGCAAGAAGGCACTGGTGATCGTCGAGTCACCGGCCAAGGCGACGAAGATCGCCAGTTTTCTCGGCAACAGCTACGTCGTGGAATCGAGCCGTGGCCACGTCGCCGACCTGCCCACCGGGGCGTCCGAGGTGCCGGCGAAGTACAAGGGCGAGAAGTGGGCGCGCACCGGCGTCAACGTCGACAACAACTTCGAGCCGCTGTACGTCGTGCAGGCCGACAAGAAGGGCACGATCCGCGAGCTGAAGGCCAAGCTCGCCACCGCGGACGAACTGCTGCTGGCCACCGACGAAGACCGCGAGGGCGAGGCCATCGCGTGGCACCTGCTGCAGCAGCTCAAGCCCAAGGTGCCGGTGCGGCGCATGGTGTTTCACGAGATCACCCCGCAGGCGATCGCCGAGGCGGTCGCCAACCCGCGCGAGCTCGACACCGACCTGGTCGATGCGCAAGAGACCCGGCGCATCCTCGACCGGCTGTACGGCTACGAGGTCAGCCCGGTGCTGTGGAAGAAGGTGATGCCCAAGCTGTCCGCGGGCCGGGTGCAGTCGGTGGCGACCCGCCTGGTGGTCGATCGTGAGCGCGAACGCATCGCGTTCCGGTCGGCCGGCTACGCCGGCATCGAGGCCGTGCTGAACGCCGGCGATCAGGCCGAGCCGCCCACCTTCCACGCCACCCTGCAGCAGGTCAGCGACCTGCGGGTCGCCGCCGGCCGCGACTTCGACGCCCAGGGCAAGCTGACCGGCAAGGGTCTGCTGCACCTGTCCGCCGAGCAGGCCAAGAGCCTGGCCGAAGTCCTCGAGTCGGCCTCCTACGCCGTCGCCTCCGTCGAGGCCAAGCCGTACACCCGTCGTCCGTACGCACCGTTCCGCACCACCACCCTGCAGCAGGACGGCGGGCGCAAGCTCGGCTTCACCGCCGAACGCACCATGCGGGTGGCGCAGGACCTGTACGAGCGCGGCTTCATCACCTATATGCGTACCGACTCGGTGACCCTGTCGGCCAGCGCGATCACCGCGGCCCGCGCCCAGGTCAAGCAGCTGTTCGGCGGCCAGTACCTGCCCGATCAGCCCCGCGTCTACACCTCGAAGGTGAAGAACGCGCAAGAGGCGCACGAGGCGATCCGTCCGGCCGGTGAGCACTTCGCAGCCCCGGCCGAGACCGGGTTGAGCGGCGACGCCTTCCGGCTGTACGAGCTGATCTGGAAGCGCACGCTGGCCTCGCAGATGAAGGACGCCGTCGGCGAGACCGTCACGGTGCGCATCGGCGCCACACTGCCGCAGCGACTGTCGATCACCGACGCCACCACCGGTGAGATCACCGAAACCGGGCGCTGCACGTTCGGTGCGTCCGGTCGCACCATCACGTTTCCGGGCTTTCTGAAGGCCTACGTGGTCGGGGTCGACGACGACGAGACCTCGGACGACGCGCAGGCCCGGTTGCCGCAGCTGGTGGCCGGGGCCCCGTTGAGCGCCGACGAGGTGAAGGCGGTCAGCCACGACACCCGCCCCCCGGCCCGCTACACCGAGCCGTCGCTGGTGGCGAAGCTCGAAGAACTCGAGATCGGCCGGCCGTCCACCTACGCCTCGATCATTCGCACCATCACCAGCCGCGACTACGTGTTCAAGAAGGGCTCGGCGCTGGTGCCCACCTGGTTGGCCTTCGCGGTCACCCGGCTGCTCGAGGAGCACTTTCCCAAGCTGGTCGACTACACGTTCACCGCTGCCCTCGAAGAGACCCTGGACGACATCGCGAACGGCCAGGCGGCCCGGCTGCAGGTGCTCAGCGACTTCTACTTCGGCCCGGAAGGGTCGGCCCACGAGGGTCTCACCACCCTGGTCAACGAACTGGGCGAGATCGATGCTCGCGAGCTGTCCACGCACCCGCTGGGCGATTCGGGCATCAACGTGCGCGTCGGCCGGTACGGCACCTACGTCGAGGATCCCGACGGCCGGCGAGCGAACGTGCCCGATGACCTGCCGCCGGACGAACTGACTGCTGAGCGTGCGCGCGAGTTGCTGGAGCAGCCGATGGGCGAGGAGCGCGAGCTGGGCGTCGACCCCGCCAGCGGTCACACCGTCGTTGCCAAGAACGGACGCTACGGACCCTACGTCACCGAAACCCTGCCCGAGGACGCACCCAAGTCGGCCAAGCCGCGCACCGGTTCGCTGTTCGCGTCCATGACCCTCGACACGGTCACGCTGGACGACGCGCTGAAGCTGATGAGCCTGCCCCGGGTCGTCGGCGTCAGCACCGACGGGGTCGAGATCACCGCGCAGAACGGACGCTACGGCCCCTACCTGAAGAAGGGCACCGACTCCCGTTCGCTGACCAGCGAGGAGCAGATCTTCGGCATCACGCTGGACGAGGCCGAGGCCATCTACGCCCAGCCCAAGACCCGTGGCGCCCGCACCGCGGCCGCACCGCTGAAAGAACTCGGCGCCGACCCGGTCAGCGGCAAGCCGATGGTGATCAAAGACGGACGCTTCGGCGCCTACGTCACCGACGGTGAGGTGAACGCGACCCTGCGCAAGAGCGATTCGATCGAGGCCATCACCGCCGAGCGCGCCGCCGAACTGCTGGCCGAGAAGCGCGCCAAGGGCCCCGCCCCCAAGCGCACCACCCGCCGGGCGCCCGCCAAGCGTGCGACCGGTGCGCAGGCGTCCGGCACCAAGGCGGCTGGCACCAAGGCGACCGGCGCCAAGGCGTCCGGCACGGCGACCAAGCGGGCAGCGAACACCAACAGCGCCACGAAGCGGGGCGGCTAGCCACCATGACCGACCTCAACGATGAGGTGCTACGCGTCGACCTGCCACCTGCGGCAGCCGTCGCGAATCTGACGGGTCCGGCCACCGGCATTCATCGGCTGGTGGCGCGTCCGCCGGTGCAGACCACGGCCATCGTGATCGACACCGACGATCACCGGTTGCTCGACTGGTCGATCGAGCTGTCCCGGATCACTGAAACCGGGCAGTGGGTGCTCCGGGCGCCGTTGTGGGCGCCTCCGTTGCAGGCCGAGACGATCTCGCCACAGGCCGAGGACGACCTGCCCGTCGACCTGGCCGACGTGCTGGTGCCGTTCCGCCGCGGCGGCATCCTGGGCCCCCGGCTGAGCGTCGAGACGCAACGGCGCCAGTTCACTCTCGAGGGCTCGGACGGGGCGGTGATCGGCGAGTTGAGCGACGAGCGTCACCGCATCGGGAGTCATGCCGGCCAGATGACGGCATACCGCAACGTCACCCTGAAGCTCGCCCGCCCGCGACCCGAGCACCTGCAGGCGATCACGGCCGCCTTCGTGGCCGCCGGAGGCGTCGTGGTCACCGGGTTCGAACCCCTGGCCGTCCGGCTGGGCCTGTCGCACCACGGTCGCGGACGCAGCGCGCTTTCGGCGAAGGTGCCGATCGGGGACTACGTACGGGCCCAGTTCGAATCGCGCTGGCGCCGCCTGTTGCGCGCCGATCTCGAGGCACGCACCGGCTCGGGCGACGACGGTGCCCTGCGCGAGAACGTCGCTGCCCTGCTGCAGGAGTTGGTGGGGCTCGAACCGCTGCTCGATGCCGACTGGGCTGAGCAGGCGAAACAGCACGCCGAGGCGGCGTCCGAGACGACGCGCCCGCTGCAGCACACCCAGCGCTGGCTGCGCATTCTCGACCTGCTCGCGACGGCCAGCACGTCACCGCCGGTGCGGGTGGCGGCGGAGCGGCTGACCGGTCCGGTGCTCGCCCAGGAACTCGAGGCCGTGGTGCAGACCCTGCTCGACCAGTGCCGCACCCTGGAGCCCTATTCAGAGGACGCGCGCTGGTCGCGCGCCCACCAGCTGGCGGGGCGTGCGGTGACGCTCAGCATGCTGGCGCGCGACGTGTTCGGCAAGCCGGCCAAGCAGCTGCGCAAGCACCTGAGCCCGATCAGCGAGGCCCTGGCACACACGCTGCGTCCGGACCCGGTCGCGCTCAAGCGTGACCTGCATGGCCTCAGCACCGCTGAAATCTTCGCGGCCGGACGAGCCTACGAGCGCACCGTGCTCTCGGTGGACTACGCGCGCGAGAGCTTCGTCCGCGAATGGCCGCAACTGGGCGAGGCGCTGCGTCCGCACGTGATTCGGCCCAGGGCTCCGCACACCCCGGCGCGTCCGGGTGCTGTGGCGGCACGTCCTGCTGCGCCGGGCCGGGCGGTCGAGCCGGCCTCGGACGCCTCCGTGCCGATACCTGCAGCCACGTCGGCGGCGGTGCCCTCGTGAGCGGCGTCTTCGTCGTCTTCGAGGGTGGGGACGGAGTCGGCAAGTCAACCCAGACCAAGCTGCTGGCCGAATGGGCCATTGCGCAGGGACGCACCGTCCGGGTCACCTTCGAGCCCGGCGACACCGCGGTCGGACGCAGCGTCCGCTCCATCGTGCTCGACCCCGCCACCGGTGACCTGGACGCCCGCGCCGAGGCTCTGCTGTATGCCGCTGACAAGGCCCAACACGTGCATGAGGTGGTGCGTCCGGCGTTGCGGCGGGGTGAGCTGGTGGTCTGCGACCGTTACATCGACTCGATGCTGGCCTATCAGGGCGCGGGCCGGGTGCTCGACCTCGACGAGGTGGCCGGCATCGCCGAATGGGCAACGGACGGCCTGGTGCCCGACCTGACCGTGCTGCTCGACCTCGACCCGGCCGAAGCGGTCGGGGCGATCGAGCAGCCCGACCGGCTCGAACAGGCCGGCGCCGACCTGCATCAGCGGGCGCGGCGGTTCTTCCTCGAACTCGCGAGCCGCGAGCCCGAGCGCTATCTGGTGCTGCCCGCCCGCGAACCGCGAGATCGCATCGCCGCGCAGGTGCAGCAACGCGTCGGTGAGTTGTTGTCGTCGGCGGCTGGCAGAATCGCCACATGAGCGTGTGGGCCGACCTGGTCGGGCAGCAGCGGGTGGTCGACGTGCTGCGCCGGGCCGTCGCGGGTGGCCCGCACGCCATGACCCACGCCTGGCTGATCACCGGGCCGCCGGGCTCGGGGCGCTCCAATGCCGCGCGCTCGTTCGCGGCCGCGCTGCAGTGCGCCGAGGGCGGCTGCGGGGTCTGTTCCTCGTGTCGCACCGTCTTGTCGGGGGCGCATCCCGACGTCACGCTGGTGCGCACCGAGCAGCTGTCGATCGGCGTCGACGAGGTGCGCGAGCTCGTCCGACGGGCCGCCATGTCGCCCACCATCGGGCGCTACCAGGTGCTGGTGGTCGAAGACGCCGACCGGGTGACCGAACGCGGCGCGGACGCGCTGCTCAAAAGCATCGAAGAGCCGGCGCCCCGCACGGTCTGGCTGCTCTGCGCACCCACCTCGGACGATGTGGTGGTCACCATCCGCTCGCGCTGCCGCGCCGTGCACCTCGCCACGCCCAGCAACGCCGCGGTGACCGAGTTGCTGGTGCGGCGCGACGGTGTGCCGCGCGAACTCGCGGCCTTCGCCGCACGGGTCGCGCAGGGCCACATCGGCCGGGCCCGCATGCTGGCCCGGCACGAGGCGGTGCGCATTCGCCGCTCCGACCTGCTCAAGCTGCCGGCTCGGCTGGTGTCGTTGCCCGACTGCCTGACCGCAGCCGCCAACCTGGTCGAGGCGGCGGCCGACGAGGCCGCGGCCACCACGGCCGATCTGGACGCCCGCGAGAAGGCCGAGCTGTCCGAGGCGCTCGGGTTCGGCACCAAGGGTGCCCGGCCGCGCAACGCGCAGGCGGCGCTTCGCGAGCTGGACGATCAGCAGAAGGCGCGGGCCAAACCGCTGCAGCGCGATACTCTCGACCGGGTGTTGACTGAGCTGACCACGTACTACCGCGACGTGCTGTGCGTGCAGACCGGTGTCGGCGCCGAACTGATCAACGCCGAGGTGCGGCCCGAGATCGAGGCGATGGCCCGGCAGCATGCGCCCGAGCGCACCCTGCGGCGCATCGACGCGATTCTCGAATGTCGCACCGCGCTCGAGGGCAACGTGGCGCCGCTGTTGGCCATGGAGTCGTTGATGATCTCGATCGCCGTCTCGATCTGAGACCTGTCCATAATCCTCGACCTATCGATGGTCGAGCTTGACCAGACCCCTGCGACCAGGGCGTGTCGCATAACCAAGGGCGTTCCGCGAGGACGTGCCCAGTGCATCTGATCGAAAGGCGGAAGACGGGTCGATAGTGGGTCCTATCGCTCAGGATGACAACGCAGCGAGCGGGCGTACGGGGCGCGCGGCAGCGCGGTCAGGGTTATGCGACACGCCGAGATGTCTCGACGCACTCGGGCCCCGAATCGCGTGCCAATCAGCCCTTCACTGGGCCCGAGGTGGTGGTGGCTGTGGAAGGTTCGCCGCTTGGCGGAGCCCGTCCGCGGTGGGCGTCCGAACCTGCAGTGCAATCGCCGTGCGGCGAGTGTCGCTGGGCGGCCCGGTGATGCTCGGCAGGCACGATGGAGGTCAGCCCTGCGGAGGAGAACCATGTCCCACACCGTCGACGACGAGCAGACCTCGCCGTATTCGCCCGAGGCTGCGGCGGGCGAGGCCCGCACACCCACGCTGCCGCAACCGCCCCGATTCGATGATCTGACGCCCGAAGAGGCGAACCGGGTGCGGTTGATCAGCGAGCAGTTCGCGCCCAAGCTGAGCGACTTGCAGGAGGGCCAGGACGCCCCGCAGGCCGCGTCCGTCCGGCCGGATCAGCACGCGCAGCAGGCCGCGTCCGCCTGGCCGGTTCAGCACGCGCAGCAGGCCGCGTCCGTCCAGTCCGGTCAGGACGCCCCGCAAGCCGCGTCCGCCTGGCCGGATCAGGCCGCGCAGCAGGCCGCGTCCGTCC
>Ga0116168_1001852_pt1 | contig 14815 bp, 11 predicted proteins | sample AD_UKC129_MetaG_FD_89795 | JGI IMG/M metagenome (GOLD analysis project Ga0116168, IMG submission 89795) | Active sludge microbial communities of municipal wastewater-treating anaerobic digesters from Canada - AD_UKC129_MetaG | ecosystem: Engineered > Bioreactor > Anaerobic > Digestate | place...
TTCTGGGTAATCAAGCTTCTTTCCTCTCTCCGGTTGTTTTTTCGACTGTAAAAAACCTCGACTTTTTAATAATAACCAAGTAAAACGCTTTAGTTCAAGTGGCAGAATAGATAAAAATGATATCCGGCTATAAGGCATTTTGCGGTGATAAAATTTTACCATCTTTTTAATTGATCTTTCGCCCGGCATAGTTCGCTACAGTCGCATCATGGGTCACCAAAATGATGGTTTTGTCTTCCCCGTTGAGCTTTTTGAGCAATTTCATTATTATCTCGCCGTTTTCGCTGTCCAGGTTCCCCGTCGGTTCATCCGCGAGGATGACCCTTGGATCGTTCGCCGGGGCCCTGGCTATCGCCACCCGCAGCTGCTCACCTCCGGACAGCTGCGAAGGGGCTCTGTCAATATACGCTATTAAGGCTTCGGAAAGGCTGCCTGCTGAAGGGCGATAAAAAGAAGTGTTATGTAAAAAAGCAGGGCGGTCCATGGTACATAAACCGACCTGCTCTTTTGATTATTGTATGCTTACTGTATATCGATTTTCCTGCCCTTTGATTGCTCCGCTTTCGGCACCGTGACCGTCAGGATGCCGTCCCGGTATTCAGCCCCGGCCTCCTCCGTCTTTACTTCGGCCGGTATTTCGCTCAACAAACTCTGCGAGTGCGCAATATTTTGCATATAGCTTCTCATACGCGTCTTTTTTCACAGGGTCGGGGTCATAAGACCTGGTATACCCCTCGCACAGATGTTCCTGGGCTTCCTCTATCGTATCGTACAATCCGGCTGACACGGCTGCATAGATCGCCGCTCCCCTCGCACACGCCTGGGTGGTCGCCGATACGTTCACCCTGCATCCGAGGACATCAGCCGTCATCTGCATTATATACGGCGATTTCTGTGCGATCCCGCCGACAGCTATGACTTCATCTATGCGCAGCCCTTCGTTCCGGAACGAATCCACGATACGTTTCAGTCCAAACACCGCGGCATTGGCCAGCGCCTTAAAGATCTGCGGCGCGGTCGTCCCCAGGGTCAGACCTGTAATGGCCGCCGTGACATATTCATTTGTATTGGGGTATCTCCTCCCGTTGAACCAGTCCAGCGCAGTCAGTGCGCTTTCGTCATCCAGCAGCCGGGCTTCCTCCGTCAAGGCTTCAATAAGCCTGTCCCCGATTGCCCGTGCCGTCTTTTCATCAACGAGCCCCATGTTACTTACAGGCCACATCAGAAGTTTCCGGAACCATGCAAAAATATCGCCGAATGCCGCCTGGCCCGCCTCTATCCCGACATATCCGGGAACAATGGAGTTCTCGGCCATGCCGCAGGCATGTTTTAGATTTTTACCCTCAAGTACGCCTGCATGCTCTATCAGCATATCCACTGTAGAGGTGCCGACATTCGTGACGAGCACGTTCTTTTTGATCCCGGCTCCCACTGCGCCTGCATGTGCATCGAGTGATGTCCCGCCAACTATCGTCCCTTCGGGCACGCCAAGACGTCTTGCCCATTCAGGGGTTATCCTGCCCGCAGGATGATCGGCCGGACGGACATTTGTGCCAAATGTTTCAGCCACCCTGCCCAGGTACGGATCTATGCCGCTGAGACAATCAACCGACGGCAATCCACCCCATGCGCTGTGCCACAAAGCCTTGTGGCCCGCAGCGCATGAACACCGGTACATCTTTTCCGGAACCAGGTTGCCGGTGAGCAGGCCGGTGATCCAGTCGCAATGCTCCACCCATGACCAGGCAGCTTCCCTCACATCCCTGTCTGTTCTTGAAGTGTGCAGTATTTTCGCCCAGTACCATTCCGAGCTGTACGTTCCCTGGTACCTCGTATAATCCGTCCCGTTATAGTCAGAAAATGCTTTACTTATCTCGACAGCCTCTGCTACTGCCGTGTGGTCTTTCCAGAGGTGGAACATGGCGTTCACATTTTCGCTGAACTCATCCAGAAGTGCCAGCGGAACGCCCTCCCTGTTGACCGGACAGGGTGTCGATCCTGTCGTGTCGACGGATATGCCGACCACATTTTTGCGCACATTTTCGCCTGCAGCATCCAGCGCCCTGCACACGGCGGATTCAAGCGCCTCTATATAGTCGAGAGGATGCTGCCGGTACATGCTTTTGTCAGGATCCTGGTATTTTCCTTCGGTCCATCTCCTGTAAACCTGCTGCGCCTCTCCTGCTACCACCCCGCTGTGACCGTCTATTACAAGCGCACGGGCAGAATCGGTACCGAAATCCACACCTATTACATACTGACCCTTGCTCATGATTTCTGTCTCCCGAACAACAGCTGGCTTATCTGCAGACCTTTGCCGTGTTTGATGATATCAAAGCCGACTGCCATTATGATTACGATGCCTTTAATGACCATCTGTACATAGGATGGTATGTGCAGCAGGTTGAGACCATTGCTGAGGACTCCAATCACGAGAGCGCCGACAAGGGTCCCTCCGATGGTCCCGATACCGCCGGTAAAGCTTGTCCCTCCCAGGACGGCCGCCGCAATGGCGTCGGATTCATAGCCCTGTCCCGCAGTAGGCTGACCGGAGAACATTCTTGACGCAAGGATGATCCCTGCCAGCGAAGCCAGTACCGCAGATATTATATATACCTTTATTGTAATACTTTTTATGTTTATGCCGGTATATCTGGCCGCAGTCGGGTTTCCGCCTATGGCATACATCCTTCTGCCGAACCTGGTTTTATAAAGTATTGTCGAAACAATTATCATTACAATTACCAGTATATATATCGGTATGGGTATGCCAAGGAAATACCCGTTGCCCATGGATGTAAATGTCGAATTGCTGCTCGCCACCGACCTGCCGTCGGTGATGATATAGGCAAGGCCCCTGATAGAACCCATCAGTGAAAGCGTTACAATAAATGGCGGCATTCCTGTCGTGGCAATAATTACACCGTTGATGAGGCCGATGACCGCACCGAACAGCAGCGACAAAAGGATGGCAGGTACCATCGGGATGCCGGCTTCCATCAGCATGACGACGGCAACTCCGCTGGCGCCGACTACAGATCCCACTGTAAGGTCTATCCCGCCTATGATCAGGACAAAAGTCATGCCGAACGCCAGCAGCGCATTGATACAAATCTGCCGCAATACGTTCAGCAGGTTCTTGCTGTCAAAGAACGAATCCGTTGCCAGTGTCAGCGCCAGGCACATTACAAACAGGGCAAGAAGGATCCCGATATTGTTTTTGAAAAACCGCACGACCGGATTGTTTATGAGTACATTTTTTTTGGGTTTTTCCGTTTGCCTGTTATCTTTCATCATTCAGTCTACCTCCTGATGCGAGCACCATTATTTTTTCCTGCATTGACTCGGATGTCCCTCTGTTCTCCAGTTCACCGGCTATTTCACCTTCATGCATCACGATGATCCTGTCACTCAGGTTGATTATTTCTTCCATTTCGGAAGAAATCAGCATGATGGCCACTCCCTGTTCTGCCAGGTCGTATATGAGCCTGTATATGGCGGCTTTTGCGCCGACATCTATGCCCCTCGTAGGTTCATCCAGTATGAGTATCTCAGGGTCTGTTGCAAGCCATTTCGATACGAGCACCTTCTGCTGGTTTCCGCCGGATAATTCCTGTACTTTCTGATCCCCCGAAGTCATCCTGATCGAAAGCTTTTCCCGGTGCTCATCCAGGATGGCCTGCTCTTTCTTTCTGTTTACTCCTACGATTTTTATGAACCTTTCAAGTATGGAAATCGAAATATTGTACCGGATGTCATGCACCAGGAACAACCCTTCATGCTTCCGGTCTTCAGGTACATACGCGATCTTCCTGGCAATGGCGCCACGCGGGTTTTTTATGTTCACTTTTTTACTATTGATATATATTTCTCCAGAATCGATCCTGTCGATGCCGAAAATGGCCCTGGCCAGTTCCGTCCGGCCTGCGCCGACCAACCCGGCAAATCCGAGTATTTCCCCTCTGCGAAGGGAAAAGTTTATATCCCTGAGTTTCCTGTTCCCCAGGTTTTTAACGACCAGGCACTCTTCTGCCAGTTCGTGCTTTCTTTCCGTTTTTTGTACTTCCATCAGTTCGCGGCCTACCATCATGGCTATCAGCCTGTCCCTGTCAAGGTTGGCCGCCAGGTCGGTGCCGATCCGTTCACCGTCTCTGAGCACCGTTATGGAATCTGCGATCCTGAATATCTCGTCCATCCTGTGGGATATATAGATTATCGCGATCCCGTTTTTCTTCAGTTTTTCTATCTGGGCAAAAAGCTGTTCGATTTCTGCCTGTGTCAGGGAAGATGTAGGCTCGTCCATTACGATAAGTTTCGAATCATACATCAATGCCCTGCATATCTCAACCATTTGCTGCTTTGCGATGCTCAGGTCGCCGACTTTTGAGCGCACGTCTATATCCATGCCCATGCTGTCTATGACCTGCTGTGCCTTTTTTATCATCTGTTTGTCATCGACAAAGCATTTGACTTTTTTGAGTATTTCCTGGCCCATGAAAAGATTGTCCGCCACCGTCATATTTTCAGCCAGGCATATTTCCTGGTGTATTATACTGATGCCATGGGCCATTGCATCATGCACCGAGTTTATTTCGACTTCTTTGCCGTTTATCTTTATACATCCGCACCCGTGGTCCTTGCAGTAGATCCCGCCAAGGATCTTTATCAACGTTGACTTCCCTGCGCCGTTTTCACCCATCAGTGCCCTGACTTCGCCGGGCTTTATTTTCAGTTCAACATCGTTCAGGACCCTGGCCCCGGGGAAAGTCTTGCATATCCCATACATCTCCAGAAAATACTGATTCTCCATTACGACCTCCTGTGTTACAAAAACCCGGCCGGCATCCGTAAATGCCGCAATCATGGCATCATTGCGCCGCAAGCGCAATGATGCCATGATCACCGTTATATCGTTGCCTTGCTCAGTTGGCGGCGTTATCCTTGTTGACCAGTTCAACAGGAACTTTTATGTCTTTTTCTACCGTCGACGGATCTTCAAGCACCTTGTATGCAGTCTGGATGCTGATCGCTCCTATGTCGATCGGGTGCTGTGCGGCAGATGCCAGGAGCTTGCCTTCCAGGATCGCCTTCTTGCCGTCTTCGGAACCGTCTACGCCAACTATCTTTATTTTGTCGAGGAGTTTGGCGGCCTCGACTGCAGCAGCACAGCCGATCGCTGACGGGTCATTCAGTGCGAATACTCCGGTGAGATCAGGATAGGACTGGAGCATGTTTTCCATGACCGGCAGCGCTGTGTCAACACCTGGCTGTATTTCCTGCTCAGCTACTATCTGGATGTCAGGATACTTGGAAATCGCATCCTTGAATCCGTTGGCCCTGTCAAGGCAAACCTGTGCCACGTTGTAAGTGAGCATTACGACTTTGCCTGTTCCGTTGAGTTCTTTTGCAAGTTCTTCACCAATAAGCTGTCCTGCCATGAAGTTGTCGGATGCTACTGTCGAAACGACCTTGCTGGAATCCTCCACGGGAGAATTGTATGCTATTACCGGTATATTTGCAGCCTCACATGCATTGAGTGACGCCTGGATGCCCTTTGAATCGACGGGGTCGATCAGCATTACACTGACACCTTGCTGGATCATGTCTTCAATGTCAGTGATCTGCTTTGCCGGGTCGAAAGCAGCATCCATTACGATCAGCTCATCGCCGTCTCTCAGTGCGGATTTCATGCCGTCAAGGATCTCGATGTAGAACGGGTTCGACTGGTCGGCAACCGATACGCCTATCTTGATGGGTTTGGACGTATCTCCGCCTGATGATGTGTCAGGATCGGTCGTGCCCGGAGTCGATGTCGAAGGTGGCGTCGTCTGTCCCGGATCTTTCTGTGAAGTCTGTCCGCATGCTGCCAGCAATGTTGCCATGATCGCTACTGCGAGCAGGATTGTGATGATTTTCTTCATTACTTTTTCCTCCTTGTTGTTTTATTAACTCGACTCGTCAAGAGCCAAATCCAAACGATACTCCATGTGCATTACCAGGCGGTGTAGCCGCCGTCGACAAGGATCATTGCCCCGGTCACGAAACTGGATGCATCCGAAGCAAGATACACGGCGATCCCCATCAATTCGTCGGTACGTCCTGAACGCGCCATCGGCGTCATCGAGAACCAGCGTTCGATCGCCGGGTCCTTTCTCCTGTACCTGTCTTCACTCATTTCAGTACGGATATATCCCGGGCACAGCGCATTCACCCTGACACCACGGGTCGCCCACTCGGTGGCCATCGACCTTGTCAGCATGATGAGCCCGCCCTTGGACGCATTATAAGCGCACTGGTTCTGGGGAGTATTCACGATGATCCCTGACATGGACGCAACGTTTATAATACTACCTCTACCCTGTTTGAGCATGATGTTACCAACTTCACGCGAAACGATGAACGGTCCGGTCAGGTTGACATCGATGACTTCCTTCCAGTCTTCCGTCGTGACCTTCTCGGCATCGTCCCCGCGCCAGATCCCGGCGTTGTTCACCAGGATATCGATCTTGCCGTATTCGTCCATGACCTGGGCAACCATGCGCTTGATGTCATCTTCATTCCTCATGTCGCCCTTGATCACCGTGCATTTTACGCCCTCAGCTTCAATGATTTTCTGGGTTTCCAGGGCGGTCTCGATACGCCTTGCCGCAATGATTATGTCGGCTCCCGCCTGGGCAAGGGCGATGGCCATTGCCTTGCCAAGTCCCTGTCCGCCGCCGGTGACGATCGCATTGCGCCCTTTTAGAGAAAACAATTCCATAACATTCTTAGATCCCATTATTGCTTATCCCTCCAAGTCCTTATTATCTGCTGCGTTCACTGCTTCATACCTTTTTTGCCTTCATCGCCGCCCTGGTGCTTTGGGCTATGGTCTCCGGTGTAAGGCCGTATATCTCAAGCAGATCGTCTGCATTGCCTGATCTTCCGAAAGTATCCCTGGTCCCAACCTTTACCACGGGTACCGGCAGGCATTCGGTCACGACTTCTGAAACTGCTCCGCCGAGGCCTCCCAGGATGTTGTGTTCTTCCGCGGTAACGATGGCTCCCGTTTCTTTTGCTGCCCTGATCACAGCTTCCCTGTCTATTGGTTTTATTGTATGGAAATTGAGAACACGTGCACTGATGCCTTCCTTTTCGAGTTCAGCCGCGGCTTTCAGGGCCATAGCCACCATTATCCCGGTCGCTATGATCGTCACGTCCGAACCCTTGCGCATTTCGACCGACTTTCCTATTTCAAACTTATATCCGGGTATGGCTGTGACAGTTTCGGTCGCCATCCTGCCAAGCCTCAGGTATGTCGGGCCGTTATGCCTGACTATTGCCCTGACTGCTTCCCTCGTTTCATTCCCGTCGGCCGGACATATCACCGTCATGCCCGGGATGCTGCGCATCAGGGCCATGTCCTCCAGGCACTGGTGCGTAGCACCGTCTTCCCCAACGGTGAGGCCCGCATGGGTCCCGACGATTTTCACGTTCAGACCCGGGTAAGCGATCGAGTTCCTTATCTGGTCGAAAGTCCGGCCTGCCATGAACATCGCGAAAGTGTTCACGAAGGGGCTGAAACCGCAGGTCGCCAGGCCTGCCGCGATGCCTACCATGTTGGCTTCCGCGATGCCTACGTTGAAAAAGCGGTCGGGAAACTTCTCACCGAACATACAGGACATGGTACAGGTGCTGACATCTGCATCCAAAACGACTATATCGTGATTCTCCGCTCCCACCTCGGCAAGAGCTTCTCCATAAGCATGTCTGGTAGCGATCTTTTCTCCCATGGCTATACCTCGCATTTCTCTTCGAGTTCTTTGAACGCAAGTGCGAACTGTTCATCGTTCGGTGTCTTTCCGTGCCACTGGCACCTGCCTTCCATAAATGAAACGCCCTTGCCTTTAATGGTATTGGCAATGATGGCATGGGGCTTCCCCTTGTACGCCCTGGCTTCATCGATCGCAGCAGCGATCTCTTCCACCGAGTGCCCGTCTATTTCGAGCGTATGGAAACCAAACGCCTGGAATTTCGCCTTAAGATCGCCTGTATCCAGTACTTCGCGCACTGTCCCGTCAAGCTGGACCTTGTTGTTGTCCAGTATCACGATAAGGTTGTCCAGTCTCCTGGCAGCCGCAAACATGAGCGCTTCCCATATCTGTCCTTCCTGGATCTCACCGTCTCCGACTATGGCATATGTAAAGTGATCCTTATCCCTGCATTTCCCTGCCAGCGCCATACCGACCGCCGCAGAAAGCCCCTGTCCAAGCGAACCTGTCGACATGTCCACGCCCGGCACATGTCTCATCTCAGCGTGGCCGGACAACTGGCCGTCGGCTTTACGGAACGTATCCAGCCACTCCAGCGGGAAAAAACCCCTCAGCGCCAACGTAGGATACAAAGCCACGGTGGCGTGGCCTTTTGACAGGACAAGCCTGTCCCTGTCTTCCCACTGCGGATCGTCAGTACGCACGTTCATTTTGTCGAAATACAGGACCGACATTATCTCCGACAGTGAAAATGCTCCGCCTATGTGGCCTGATCTTGCGTTTTTGACCATCTTCAGACCGGTATACCTGATCTCCCAGGCTCTTTTCCTTAGTTCGGCTGCCTTTTTTGAGTCCATTTGAACACCCCTTCACAAAGCAACGTACATGTGCTGCATATTTTGGTACGTCCCAAATTTCGCCGAGCCTGTTTGCCCATGACTGGATGAAATAAGGGAATCACAGGAACTGTAACAATCGTTCACATATCAAGCAGGTTCAAGGAAGTCCTCGTATATGTGTCTGTCTGCGGATCTGCCATGCCTCCTGACTGATATGAAAGATTTGCGTTTATTAGCATCATCAACTTACACATCCATGATACTACTAAAATTTGAACGTGTCAATATTTTATGTTAAGAGTTTTTTAACTGCATTATGGGGCTGTATCAGTAAATCATGCTCATGTATGGGATTCTGTGGAACATAGGAATTATATTGATTTATGCGTCCTGCCGGCATATTATTTTGACCGTTCCAAATAAAATCCCCGGAAACGGGATAAAAACCGGGTTCCCGGCACAATAAAAGTGCCTGCCAGCCAGCCGATCCGATTTGTCCGGCAGCCGACAGACACCATGCATCACACCGGGACCCCGGTATTACTCAAGAAGCTGCGACAGCTCATCATGGATGCGGTCTATTGCTTCTTCCGGCGAACACAATTTCAGGATCGCATCGTGTACAGCCTCTCCAATTATCCTTTCAAACACACGGGAAGATACGCACTCGTTATTTTTGTTCTGAGGCACTGTCCTCTTCTTGATCGATGCAAAGGATCTGAACGTATCCCTGTGCCAGGGATAGAGCGCCATCAGTTCGTAGCTGTCACGGATGCTGTTGTACGGGACCATCCTGCCCAGCACCGCGTTGGACATGGCCATGTCATCAGCTATCGTCCATTTGATGAACTCAAAGGCCTCTTCTTTCGCTTTGGAGTTTTTATTCATCCCGATGGACCATCCGCCGAACAGCGATACTCCGCCGGGAACAGGCGCAAATCCTGTTTTCCCCATAACAGTGGACTTGTTCGGATCCCTCAGTATGGTGACCTGGTCGGAATACTGGACCATCATCGCCGAATTGCCTTCGCAGAAATCCTTCGCTTCGTCGTCCCACCACCTGTCATGGGAATCCGGGTGGGCATATTCGAAACATTCGATATAGTTCCTGAGCGCATCGATGCATTCCCTGCTGCGCACTGCTATCCCGTTCTTGCCGAACACGTTCCCTCCAAACGCCCACACCCTCACCAGGAATTCGCTTGTGGCTCCCGTAGGTATGCGGCCTCCCAGGGCAGTTCCGTAAAGGACGTCCGAATCAGGATTGAACTTCTTCGTAAAGAAACGGGCGACCTTGTTGTATTCCTCCCATGTGCGCGGGACCCTCAGTTCCTCCTTGTACCAGTCGTGGTACAGCCGCTTGTTTTTCAGGTCTTCAAAAAGGTCTTTCCTGTAAAACAGCAACTGCGACGTGAAGCTGAACGGCAATACATACACTTTCTTGTCGTATACCGAATATTCCTGGAAAATGTCCCGCTGGAACTTGCTCTCCAGCTGCCAGTCAGGCTGTATATACCCATCGAGTTCCTGCAGGCACCCCTCGACCACGAGCTCTTTTATCCAGGGCACGTCTATGCAGAAAACGTCGTATTTCCCCGTGTCCCTGCTGGCCTTTATCTCGTCGAGCAGGTATCTGTAATTCACAAGGTCGATCTGGACATCTATCCCGGTCCTGGTCTTGAAATCGTTGCTCAGCGCTTCAATGGCCCTTCCTGCATGGTCATTGTTCAGCAGCACCCTGATCTTTCCGGGATCCCTGCCCGCAAAATTCGTTATGGCCATCGGCGCTGTATTGTTTTTTTCGGAATCGATCAGTATTTTGACTTTTTGCGGCAGTGTTTCCTTCTCTTTCTCGATGCAGTCGATCAGGAGGTTTACGGCAGTCTCACCCACTTCGCCGTAGGGCAGGACTATATGTTCTTCATTGTCGCTGTGTGTTCGTGTCCATCTCTTGCTGTTGAGTATCACTATTTTCGGATCCACCACGCCAGGCCTTGATGTGAGTTCTATCGCTTTTTTCAGCCCTTCGGCCGGCAGTTCGCCCGTAACGTATATGACCTCCGGGCGGTCATCCGAGTTCAGGAGCTCTATCGATGACCTCAGCACGCTCTCCCTGTTGCCCTCGGTCACAACGATGAACTGGTTGCGTATCTCCATGCCGGCATTGAACATGCCGTTGAAATACGCATCTATACATGCCGCATCAAAAGTATAGTTCCTGGGCCCGGTGATGATAGCGATCTTGCGGTAACCGAGCTCCAGGTGCTTATTTATGCTCCCCACCACCTGGTCCCTGAGATCGACGCCGACAAAATCAAAGCCTCCGCCCGTTATTTCCCTGTGCATGCAAACGATATCGAGCCTGTTGCGCTTCATTTTTTCAAAGAATTTCGTATTATCCGGCTGGCAGGTGATGAGCAGCACGCCGCTTACATTGAACATCAGGGCGCGGTTCAATATTTCCTGCTCTTTATATGGCAGCTCGTTGCTGATAAACAGGTCGACGGAATATGACTTGCTTTCGGCGCCCCTGCATATCCCGTAGAAAACGTCCTCATAGGCGCAGTCGCTGATGTTCGGCAGCACGACATATATGCTCTTCTGCGTTTTTGTCGTCTTCAGGCTGGTCGCCATGGCATTCCTGTTGTAGCCGAGCTTCTTTATGGCTTCCTCGACCCTCTTGATTTTTTCCACGCTGACGCCTTTTGCACCGTTCAGGACATTCGACACGGTACCATGAGAAACTCCTGCCAGTTTGGCGACGTCTTTGATCGTAACCATGCTTTAACCAATCCTCTTCTGATCTTTTTTACATGCTATATGCAGACTGTATTCATATGCTGCATACAGCCTGCATCAAATGCTGTCCGTAAGACGGAGCCGGTGGCTGTAATTTTAACGTTCCATTTAATTATACATCTGACGGTTTGCCGGTGCAAGGAGAATCGGAAAACTGAACTTCATTATCGCATTCAAACAAAACAATGTTTCGAATCAATCTATTGATGTAAATCATTCTGTCAAGACAGTAATTTGCGTCCATTATAGTTGCTATTTCCCCGGCATGAGCACTCTCATTCCTCTTGCGGATCAACTGGTCAACAGATGTAGTTATATACTCCAACCATTTTTGAGGATCTGTTATGCCTTTCCAATAACAAAAATCAAGCGCTGTCTTATAAAAGAACGTCCCATTTTTCGTCTTTTTTCTACCGACGATATGCGTCAGATTGCCCAAAGTAAATCTTGCAATAATATATGGAGACACACTGCCGGCATCCTCTGAAAGATCTGAGATCCTGAAGTTGTATGCCTCATCTTTTTTATAGAACGGCCATTCATTTTCGAGTTTACCGGGATCGATTCCGTTTAAACTACAGTATGTTTCAGATGAGGATACAAATTGCCGTAAATACTTCAAGTATTCCAGTGAGAATAATTTTTTCAGTTCCAGTTCGAGTGCTTTCATCAACGGAAGTATTGCGCATGAAAAGTCTATCTTTTGCTGTTCGTTCTCATCCAGGTGAAATAAATCGTTAAAAACATACTGTGAGGTATAAATATATGATCTGCTCGTAGCTTGCAGTAATCGCCATGCTTCCGGACCGATTTCCTTTTCTAAATCTATAGTAAAGTCGTCAGTATTGCATGCACTTTTTTTGAGCCTTTCTAGTGTCATTCTGGCCTGTTCGATCCTCTGAGGCGCATCATAGTAATGGCAATCAATGCTTCTGAATATCAGGATCGCTTCCTGTATCGATTTTTCATCCCCTTTTGCCATTTCCAGCAGTCCAAGTTCGTCATAGGCTGGAATTATTACCTCTGACCAAATAAGAGCATCGCCTAACAGGTTATTTATTGTATACGGATCATGCTTTTCCATCCGAAGGGCTTCTGCATACTGCCAACTCTCTGAATATATTCTCCTCAGCCAAAAGATATAATCATCCAGAGAATCCTGGTTGCGATAAATTTGAGCCAATTCCCACATGGAATAGAGATTATGATGCAGCCGTGCATCTTTCATCAAATATTCGATGCGCTGAGTACCATGAAAGTTATTGCAAATAAACTCCGTCAAGTTTTTACCCGTAATCGGGTCTACAAACTTTTTATCATCCGCTTGCAGCATAGCCAGCAATTCTTCATCGTTATGTCTGCTCATATAAATCTACTCCGATATAAATCTACTCCGACAAATCACTATTAACCTCATTTATTGCTATACTATCAAAATATCCGGATGTTTGTAAATGACTGACACTTATATTAATTATTATCATATCCTGCGGAAGATTGATCGCACAATAGGTTTTTTACCTGATGTATGAAATTTAAATTGCAAGTTTAATTGCCTTACAAAATCTTACAGAACCCTGTTTTAAGCGACCATAATCATTGCCATTTCGTTTGCAGCTTACGGGGCGATTTCAACCCACTCTCCCCGTGTGGGGAGAGACCTGACTTCGTCCATGATAAACGGATATTGTTTGAATTTCAACCCACTCTCCCCGTGTGGGGAGAGACATATAGCTTTAGGTCTTTTAATTCTATTTACCATATTTCAACCCACTCTCCCCGTGTGGGGAGAGACCGTTTCAAGTGCCGCTCCAAATATATTCCCGAGATTTCAACCCACTCTCCCCGTGTGGGGAGAGACACAGGTATTTAGTAGAGTAGCGAAACCGATAAGAATTTCAACCCACTCTCCCCGTGTGGGGAGAGACGCTCCGCTGTGCATGAAATGCCAGCAGGCGGCCAATTTCAACCCACTCTCCCCGTGTGGGGAGAGACCAGCGACCTGATTCGCAAGGCCGGCATTACGAATATTTCAACCCACTCTCCCCGTGTGGGGAGAGACCAAAAACCCTGATGGCACAATAAATCCCAGAGGATATTTCAACCCACTCTCCCCGTGTGGGGAGAGACGAGAGAGATTATGCGTACGTTGTGGACGCAGAAATTTCAACCCACTCTCCCCGTGTGGGGAGAGACATGTTCGGCAAGGACAGTCTGAACCGGTCTGACTTTATTTCAACCCACTCTCCCCGTGTGGGGAGAGACAAGAAGCTCGGGAACAAGGTGCCGAAGGTCATCGAATTTCAACCCACTCTCCCCGTGTGGGGAGAGACGGAACGAGTGCAGGACTGGCTCCAGTGGCTGTTTATTTCAACCCACTCTCCCCGTGTGGGGAGAGACTACAATACTTCCCAGCGGCGGGGATAAACGCCGCAATTTCAACCCACTCTCCCCGTGTGGGGAGAGACAAGTTGCTTGCTCACGTATTGGCTTTGCAACACGTATTTCAACCCACTCTCCCCGTGTGGGGAGAGACTTCGGGGGGCTATAAAAAATAGAAGGGGAGATGGTATTTCAACCCACTCTCCCCGTGTGGGGAGAGACAAATCTTTTGCTAATCTATTTGGAAACTGTACCAATTTCAACCCACTCTCCCCGTGTGGGGAGAGACACTAGACATAAAATACGAATTGTTCAACAAACTTATTTCAACCCACTCTCCCCGTGTGGGGAGAGACAAAATTAACAATACATTCGACGTCGCTGTCGTTTATTTCAACCCACTCTCCCCGTGTGGGGAGAGACTGGACCGAAAGGAAAAAAATGGGACTTATCATCCTATTTCAACCCACTCTCCCCGTGTGGGGAGAGACTTCAATGAGTGCATGAGAGTATTGAAACCTAATGATTTCAACCCACTCTCCCCGTGTGGGGAGAGACCGGATGCTTCAATAAGTGTTCACTAACTGGCACATTTCAACCCACTCTCCCCGTGTGGGGAGAGACAAACATATGTAAAAAGATTGTTAGTAATCTGAGATTTCAACCCACTCTCCCCGTGTGGGGAGAGACGTTCTTGAACTTTTGGAGTAAAAAAAATATGCAGATTTCAACCCACTCTCCCCGTGTGGGGAGAGACACAGGGAGAAATGTATGGATATGATAGCGTAAAAATTTCAACCCACTCTCCCCGTGTGGGGAGAGACGCCTGTGAATATGTCAACTCCTTCATATCTGCGGCAATTTCAACCCACTCTCCCCGTGTGGGGAGAGACGAACACATGTACTGGTTCCGGGAAAAATTCAGTCTATTTCAACCCACTCTCCCCGTGTGGGGAGAGACGTTAAACTCTTTACTGTATGTTTCAAGTCCACCCGATTTCAACCCACTCTCCCCGTGTGGGGAGAGACAAAGACATGGTAAAA
>Ga0116168_1001853_pt1 | contig 14806 bp, 14 predicted proteins | sample AD_UKC129_MetaG_FD_89795 | JGI IMG/M metagenome (GOLD analysis project Ga0116168, IMG submission 89795) | Active sludge microbial communities of municipal wastewater-treating anaerobic digesters from Canada - AD_UKC129_MetaG | ecosystem: Engineered > Bioreactor > Anaerobic > Digestate | place...
AAAGCTTAAAACTGCGATTGTGATGGTCATTTAAAGTAAAATCAGGGGCTGTATCCCCTACCTTAAGACCTTTATTGCTCATAGTTATCCCTCCTTGTCTATACCTTCAGAAATATTATCTGAAAAGAATTATAACATAAAAATTATTCAGAATATCCAGAAATGAACAAAGTAAATATTTGCCATCAACCCTTAAATTGCAACCCGTAGAGATATCTGTATAGACCATTCTTATCCATAAGCTCTTTATGACTTCCTGTTTCAACTATTCTCCCGTCAGAAATAATATAAATTATATCCGCCTTCATTATAGTTGATAGCCTGTGAGCTACTACTAGAGATGTCCTTCCCTCCATCAATACTTCGATCGCCTGCTGGACCTGCCTTTCTGATTCTGAATCCAAGGATGATGTTGCTTCATCCAGGAGTAATATCGGGGCATCTTTGAGAAGAGCTCTGGCTATCGCTATCCTCTGCCTTTCACCACCTGAGAGCTGAGCCCCCCTTTCTCCCACTATGGTGTTAAATCCATCTTCTAGCTGGGAGATAAAATCATAGGCATATGCATATCTCGCCGATTCTATAATCTCTTCTTTTGTTGCTCCTATCTTACCATAACCTATATTCTCCTCTATAGTTCCGGTGAAGAGATAGTTCTCCTGAGGAACATATGCCACCAGGCTTCTTACCTCTTCTAAGGTATACTCGGATATGGGCTTACCAAATATATAGATCTCCCCTTCTTGAGGAGAATAGAACCTCTGGAGTAGCTTAAAGATTGTTGTCTTACCACTGCCACTTAACCCTACTATAGCTATAAACTGTCCCCTGTATACCCTGAGATTAAAATCTTTCAGTATAGGTTTTTCCTCTTCGTACCAGAATGTTACATCTTTGAATTCAATAACTGGTTCACCAGATGTATCTATCTGTATCTCGGGTAGATCCTTACGACCGGTCTCTTCTTCCGGTATCTCCAGTAGCTCTATGATGCGTCTTGCTCCAGCGAGAGAACCCTGGAGCTGGGTTATAAAGCTACCCAGGGCGTTAAACAGCCAGAATATGGGATTAGTGAGTTGAACTATAGCTATACTTGTCCCAAACGTCATCTGTTTATTTATAACCATTATGCTGGAGATAACAATTATACCTATGAAATTGGCATATTCCAAAAATGTGTTGATCGCACTCAACTCTGACTGCTTAACATTCCTCTTCATAGCCAAATCCAGGATGTCATAATTTATATTAAAGAACCTTTTTAATATCGTATCTATGAGGTGAAATACCCTTATAACATAGGAACCTGCAATCATATCTGACAGACTACTGGTAAGGTCTCCCAGTTTTTCCTGTATCATATTACCTATAACCCTGAGTGGCTTTACAAACAGGAGGTTTATCAGGAATGTAGTAAAACCCAGAGAGAATATGATCAGAGCCATCTTCCAGTTCATTCTGAATATCAGGATACCCGACCCTATACTACCAACTATAGCTGTCATAGGCATAAGTAACTGCCAGCTATAGGCATTCTCTGCTATCTGTACATCGTTTGTTAATCTTGATATGATATCCCCGCTGTGTTTACTCTCTATATAACCCATAGGCAGTCTCAATGTGTGGGAAAAGAGTCTTTTTCTTATATTTCCAGATATCTTTTTTACAGAAGAGTCAAAAAGATATCCCAGTATAGAAAAAACTATACTGAATATTAAGAATCCTATCCCCATAAACCTTATCCCATATAACAACTGTTCCATATCCTTATTTATGCTTCCATCTGCAAGGTGTTTAATCCCTATAGCGGCAAGATAATTGAAAGCCAGGGCAGAGAAGCTATTACCAATAAGACCAATTGTATACGGGAATATCCTGGGTTTATCAAGAGATAATAACTTAAATAGTATATTTTCCTTGAAAAACCTCCTCATCTCCTAACATCCTCCTGCTTGCTTTCATTTATCTGGTTCATATAGAGCTGTCTATACAGGCTGTCTCTCTCCAGCAATTCATTATGCGTTCCCACATCTATTATTTTCCCCTGATTCATAACTATTATCCTATCAGACATCATTACTGTAGATAACCTGTGCGCTATTACGATAGTGGTTCTTCCAGCCATAAGCTTCTCTAAAGATTCCTGTATCCGTTTCTCCGAATCTGCATCCAGTGAGGAGGTTGGTTCATCCAGTATTAATATTGGTGTATCCTTAAGAAATGCTCTGGCTATCGCTATCCTCTGCCTTTCACCACCTGAGAGCCTCACACCCCTTTCTCCTACAAAGGTATCGTAACCTTGCGGCAGGCTCTCGATAAATTCGTGGATCCCTGCCAGTCTGGACGCATTTATAACCTCATCTCTGGTAGCATTCTTCTTACCGAAGGCTATATTGTTATATATGCTCTCTGGAAATAGATATGTATCCTGAGAGACCAGAGAGATAAGGCTTCTGGCAGAATCTAGCTTCCAGTCCATTAACCTTTCACCATACAGATATATATCTCCCTTGGTTGGGTTATAAAAACCCAGTATCAATTTTACTATGGTACTCTTTCCGCTTCCACTTGGACCAACTATACCGATAGTCTCCCCATTTTTTACCTCAAGATTTAACCCTGAGACTACTTCTCCGCTGGTGTTATAGGAGAATGATACATCTTTAAACGATATGACCGGTACACCTTCTCTTCTTGGGAAGATACTCCCATCCTCTCTTTCTAACTCCAGTTCCCATACATCAAATATACGACTGAGGGCAGAGACTGCAGACCTTAATGTAGAGAGTAACCTCGGAAATGAGGTCAATGGATTTACGACATAGTTTAATACCTGAATAAAGGATATCAGATTGCCAAAACTAAAAGCCCCATTTATAACGAGATATCCCCCATAGAGAAAGGTCAGTATAAATGGAGACATCCCCATAATCGTCCCTATTGGATTGAGGATAGCCTGCGTTAAAGCTATCTCCAGACCTCTAGAGACAGCCCTGTCTACCCTGTAAGAAAATTTTTCCTCCATAGTATTTTCCAGATTGAACGATTTAACAACATCTAATCCAGATATACTATCCTGTGCAGTGGTATTTACCTCAGAGAGGAACTCCTGCTGTTCCCCTGTTAATCTTTCTATAGGCTTACTCATCTTTATAACAAGAAACATAAGAATTGGGGCAATCGATACTGAAAATAGTGTTAAATTCCAGCTTATACTGCATAGGTAAAATAGAGATATGATAAATAGCATTGGCTCTACCAGGATATTTCCCAGGTTATTCTGTAAGAAGTTTTGCACCACCATAATATCGTTAGTCAGACTGGATATCAGCTCCCCTGAGTGGTGTTTATCTATACAGGGCATAGAGAGTTTACCTATATGTTTAGCTGTCCTTTCCCTCAGATCAAACAGTGCATACTCTGCAAATCTTCCTTTAAAGTAATTATGAAACAGGCTCGATGTGGTATGAACTGCCATTATTACCAGTATCATATATAGATTATCCAGTAATTTTGACATATCTCCTGATATAGCTGAATCCACTATCCTTCCCATTATGAATGCCGAAGCTACCGTAGAGATTGTAATTCCTACGGAAAAGATGATACTCAGTATTAGACCCCATCGATGAGTCCTGGTAAAATGGATAAATTGAGAGATTATCTTCCATGTATTTATCTCATTCTCATCTCTATATTTCTTTTTAAAGACCCTATCCGTAACTCACCTTCGATAAATTTTATTCTAAATTGATATCTTTAAAAGATTATATAAAATTTTTTAAATTTGTCAATATAAATATTGATAACGACCATTATGTTTTTAATTGGTAACAGGATTTAAATTTCACTAACCATTTTGGAGAACAATCACGTATAAACTGGTGTACAGGATAAAGTTAGCTAGAAAATAAGAAGTTATAAGATAGTTATTAAACACCTCACACCTCCTTATTTTCTAAAAAGACAGGCTATTTACAGTGGATCTTACACTCCCTGCAAGTATTACATAGCTTTCCTATGTATCCAAATTCCTCCAGTTGTAATCTTATAAGTTCCCATTCTTCTTCAGATAGATTAAATCTTCTTCTTATCTCTAACTCAGTTGCAAAGGTATGATTCGAAAGATAATCTATAATCTCTTTAATCATCAGAACCTCCTGATAATTAGATATATTATAAAAGATATGAGATATGCAAAGATCAGGGAATAGACCATACTGAACAGTGTCCACTTCTTAGAGTTTGTTTCCTTATATATGGTAGCAACTGTTGCTATGCAAGGAATATATAGTAGTTGAAATACCATAAAAATATAGGCAGTCTGAGGAGTGATCTGCCCAATAATAATACTTCCAAGACTTTCCTCTCCCACCTGGTAGATGGTAGCTAAAGCAGAAAGACTTGCCTCCTTAGCCACAAAACCTGCTATTAATCCCATAACCAATTGCCAGCTAAAACCTAATGGTTTAAGTATAGGTAAAAAGAACTTTCCTATATAAGATAGAATTGAGTTTTCTATGTTGCCATATGGCAAATAACTCAAGATCCATATTAGCCCGGATACAAGGACTATAACTGTTCCCGCCCTCTGGAGAAAGGCTTTAAGCTTTTCCCAGACGTATATACCTACAATCTTAGGACTTGGGATTTTATACAATGGAAGTTCCATAATTAATGGAGATAAAGAGGTCTTTAAGAAAAATCTTCTTATAAATCTTCCACTTACAATTACTGCCAGGAAACTTATGGCGTATAGAGAAAGAAGCATCAATGATGCGTGTTCTGGAAAGAATATACTGGCAAAAAAGGCGGATACAAGAACTCTCGGAGCACAGGGTATAAATGAATCAACTAAGATCAGTAAAGTCCTATCTTTCTCATCCTCCAGCGTTCTGGCAGCCATAATCCCGGGGACATTGCATCCATAACTCATCATAAGAGGTAAAAAAGCCTTTCCATGAAGTCCAAGTAGATGCATTATTCTATCAGTAACGAAAGCGATTCTTGCCAGATACCCACTGTCCTCCAGGATTGCCAAAAAGAAGAAGAATATCGCAATAAGAGGAATAAATGCAAGAAGTATCGATACCCCCTGCCATATTCCATCGAAGAGAAAATTCTTCAGAATCTCTGGTAAGAAAAATAATAGTCCTTCTAACATCCCTCCCAACCTACTAATTATGTTTTCCCAGTATCCACCAAGTAAATCGTTCAGCGTATAAGTCAACCAGAAGATACCAGCTAAGATCCCTAAGGCTATGGGTAATCCTAAGATAGGATGGATAAAAATATAATCCAGTCTGTCACTTATCGTTATTACCGGAGTTTTAGGCTTTTCTAGAGAGCCTTCTAAGACTTTTTTGATCCAGCGATATCTGGCGTTTGCCAATTTTATAGCTGTATCTTCTCTATCTCCAATAATATTTTCTAATTCTCTATAATCTATTCTATCTTCAAGAAAGCCTCTTATAGATTCATCTCCTTCCAGAACCTTAATAGCTATCCAGTGAGGATTATATCCATCTAAATCCCCAGGTAATCTTTTCTCGATATTGGAGATTAGCCCTTCAAGCTCCTCATAATCTATACTGGGAGGTGAACACTCTATATTCTTCTCATAGACGTCGATAATCTTATCTACAAGGTCCTTCACTCCGGTCTCTTTATTTGCAATCATAGGGATTACCGGTATCTTTAGGGTCTCTTCTAATTTTTTGATATCTATCTTATACTTCTTCTGGGTAACCAGATCCATCATATTTAAAACAAGGACTACATTGGTATAGAATTCTAATATCTGAGCAAGGAGGTAGAAATTTCGCTCAAGAGAAGAGGCATCGACTATAACTACAACCACATCAGGTTTCTCTTTTATTATAAAATCTCTAGATATTACTTCTTCTAAAGAATGAGAAGTCAAGCTATAACAACCTGGCAGATCGGTGATCTCTAAGATATAATTATCTCTCTCATAGTTCCCCTCTTTCTTTTCAACTGTTTTCCCAGGCCAGTTTCCGGTATGTTGTCTGAGACCGGTAAGGAGATTAAAAACAGTACTTTTACCAACATTAGGTTGTCCTGCCAGGGCTACCCTAATCTTCTTCATCTTTGACCTCCACCAGGATACTTTGGGCAATCCCTCTGCCTAGGGCTAGACTCGTATCCTTTACCTTTATTGCTATAGGACCAAAACCCTTTCTAAACAGAGTAACCTCTTCTCCTGGTAATAATCCCAGTTCTGCCAATCTTATAACTTTTCCTTTCCCTCCTTTAATATTTATAATCCTCCCCTTCTCCCCTTCATGCATCTCGTACAAGCTCTTTACCATACTATCTCTCCTTTCTCCGCTTCTCTAATTCCTCCGGATGCCTCTTCTGACAATCTTTACATATCCCATAAACCTGAATCCTGTATGATGTAAGAAGAAAGTCTTTATTTTTCAGCTGATCTTCCCAATTTCCTAAACACTTTTCCTCCTCTATGACTTTTCCGCATATGATACATTGATAATGTATATGGGGAGTCAAATTACTCTCGTAATGGATATGTCTTTCCTCAAATGAGATCCGTCTTATCAAGCCTAAATCTTCCAGTAATTTACATGTTCTGTAGACAGTTGTAAAAGAGATGTCTTTATCGGTCTCCGATATCTTTTCATAGATTTCATTTAAAGAAAAATGCCCCCTATTATTCTCTCTGAAAAACCCTATAACAGCTCTTCTCTGTTTACTCATTCTCAAGCCGGAGTTCTTAAAATACTTTTCCAAGTTTTATCTTCTCCTTATTGCAAAAAATTTTCATTTACTTGAACAAGTATATCCCAAATGAAAAAATTTTGCAATAGTTATAGTAACAGATCAATATTTGAATACATACTTTATACTCTTATACCTGAACTTTTTCAAAGTGAATAGTGGAATACTATGTCTTCTACTACGGACATCCTTCCAATTTTATATCCCTGTAGGGGCAATTCATGAATTGCCCCTACAATCTCGTCTTTTATGATAAAACCCCATGCCCTTATCCTTCCTCCCCCACCTCGGGGGAGGATAGAGGTGGGGGCATCTTCTTCCTTTCACCCTCACCCCTGCCCTCTCCCGTCAAGGGAGAGGGAGATAGGAGAGTCCCCGTCAAAGGGAGAGGGAGATAGGGAAGTCCATCGGGGGAACGCTCCCTTATCCTTCCTCCCCCACCTTGGGGGAGGATAGAGGTGGGGGCATCTCCTTCCTTTCACCCTCACCCCTGCCCTCTCCCGTCAAAGGGAGAGGGAGATAGAATGATTCCCATCACGCGTCACCTGTTACCCGTTACGAACGATAATATATTGTTGAATATATTCTTATTCTATGATACTCTATATATAGTTAGAATATAATCAGGGGGATTTATGGCGGATAATATAAATAGTATTGATATTATTCAAATGTCAATGGTGCTGTATTCTCTCAAGAAAGCCCAGCAGATAGAATCTGCTGGAAGCCTCAGCTTAATAACCAGAACACTTGAAAAGATGGAGGAGAATCTCCAAAATACAGGAGAGGACATTCGCAATCTGGAGAAAGAAATTTATCCCTGGCTCGGACAGAATGTAGACAGCCTGGTATGATTAGAGAAGAGTTTGACAAACTTATCCAGACTGTGTTCAGGCTGGCAAAAGGATATTATGGAGAAAATCTTGTCTCTTTTGTAGTTTTTGGTTCCTGCGGAAGAGGGACTCCAAATCCTGAGTCTGATATAGATATCCTTATAATTCTTAAAGAAGCGCCTTCAAGCAGGCTTAGAAGAATAGAAGAATTTTATGAAAATATTGAAAAGGAGATAGAGCCATATTTAAAGAAACTTAGAGAGTATGGTATTAATACTTATCTCTCGCCAATTATAAAAATAAAGGAGGAAATAAAAATAGGAAGTCCTCTTTATATAGAAATGATAACAGACTCAAAAATTTATTTTGATAGAGATGACTTTTTCAAAGATTATCTCACTTCTCTAAAAGAAAAACTGGATGACTTTGAGGCTGAGAAAAAAGATGGGTACTGGATTTATAAGAAAAATGTAGGCAAAGAGGAAGGTGTAGAGCTATTTCAAACATAAGACTTGCAGAAAGCTATATACAAAAAGCCAGGAAGAGACTTGTTGCATTAAAGATATTATTTGAAGAAGAAGACTACTCAGATGTGATAAGAGAAGCTCAGGAGATAGTAGAGTTATGCACCAAGGGTATGCTTAGATTTAAGGGGATTGATGTCCCAAAACAGCATGATGTAAGTTATCTACTCATAGAATATAAAGACCTGTTCCCGGGCGAAATAGTTAAAAACCTTGGAAGGATTGCTGAAATATCGAAATATCTGAGAAAAGAAATAGAGTTTGCACTCTACGGAGATATAGATTTTATTCCTACAGAAGAGTATAAAAGAGAAGATGCTGAAAAAGCCATGAGAGATACTGAATTTGTAGTTGAAATAGCAGAAAGATTGGCAAAAGCACTCAAGTAAATAGAGGATTGTTCAGAATTAAATTATGTCATCTTATGATATAATTCAAAAGATAAAAACATCAGAAGGGAGTGAGTTTATGTCTAAAAAGATAACATTTATCGGTGCGGGAAGTCTGGGATTTACTAGGGGTTTGGTGAGAGATTTACTCACATTTCCAGCATTTCAGGATGCCACCCTAGCACTTATGGATATAGATGAGGAGAGGCTGAATTTTGCCAGGACTGCAGTTGAAAAGATAGTTAAAGCCGGGAACTATCCGGCAAAAATAGTGGCTACACTGGACAGGACGGAGGCATTGGAGGGGGCAGACGGCGTTGTATGCACCATATTGGCTCAAAGCGTAAATGTCTGGAGAAGTGACATTGAAATACCGAAGAAATACGGGGTAGATATCAATGTTGGGGATACAAGGGGTCCAGCAGGAATCTTCAGGGCTTTAAGGACCATCCCTGTAATGATTGACATATGTAAGGACATAGAAAAATACGCACCCAATGCTGTATTTTTAAATTACACAAATCCTATGGCTATGCTATGCAGAGCCATGCAGACTGCAAGTAAGGTCAATGTGGTAGGACTCTGTCACAGTGTCCAGGGGACAGCAGAGATGCTGGCAAAATGGATTGGTGCACCAATGGAAGAGATAACTTATTTCTGTGCGGGGATAAATCATCAGGCATGGTTCCTTGATTTTAAATGGAATGGAAAAGATGCCTATCCTCTAATAAGAGAGGCGATTACAACCAGACCAGAAATATATAACGAAGAACAGGTACGGAATGAGATGTTCCTCCATCTTGGTTATTATGTAACCGAATCAAGTGGACATAACTCTGAATACAATGCCTGGTTTAGAAAAAGACCCGACCTTATAGAAAAATACTGTACACACGGAACAGGATGGAATCCAGGGGAGTATGCCTATATCCTGAAAGAATATCTCAGAAGAGAAGATAGCTGGAAAGATGATGTGAAATACTGGCTCGAAAATGCTCCTGTAGACTTAAAGAGAGGTAAAGAGTATGCAGCGTACATATTCAATGCGGTAATAGGGGATGGAGCTATGTTTGAGTTTAACGGGAATATACGTAACTTTGGACTTATAGACAACTTACCATACGGAGCCTGCGTTGAGGTCCCCATAGTTGCCTCGAAAAGAGGATTCAGCCCTGTAAAGGTAGGGTCATTACCGACTCAGGTAGCACTTCTGAACTATATAAACTCTACCTGTGAAGAGCTGGTAGTTGAAGGTTCGTTAACCGGTGACCCGATGAAGGTCTTCCATGCGATATGCTATGATCCGCTTACATCTGCAGTACTGAGTCTGGCAGAGATAAGAGATATGGTAAACGAGATGTTCGAAGCAAGTAGGGAGTGGCTACCACAGTTCAAACACTTCAAGGTATAGAGATATTGACTTATTAAAAGACGTAGTATATACTAATGTATAGTAATTTAATAATAATTGTTTACTAGGAGGCACTGATGAAAGTAAGACAGATAATGCCAGATGTTTACTGGTCAGGTGCTATTGACTGGGACAGGAGATTGTTCGACTCTCTAATACCGCTACCAGATGGGACAAGTTATAATGCTTACCTTATAAAGGGGACTGAAAAGACTGTCTTACTAGATACCGTAGACCCATCAATGTCGTATGTTCTTCTTGCTCAGCTCAAAGATATCCAGAACATAGATTACATTGTTGTTCATCATGTGGAGCAGGATCATTCGGGGAGTCTTCCAATCGTCCTCGAAAAGTATAAATCTGCCAAAGTCCTCATCTCTACACGAGGTAAAGATATGCTTATCGACCACCTGCATATCCCACAGGACAGGATTATCACTGTAGAAGATGGGGAGACATTATCCCTGGGAGATAAAACATTGAGATTTATATACACACCCTGGGTTCACTGGCCAGAAACTATGAGTACATATCTGGTGGAGGGTAAGATTCTATTCACCTGCGACTTTTTTGGGTCGCATCTAGCTACAAACGAACTCTACGCCAGAGATAAGTCCAGAGTATATGAGGCTGCAAAGAGATACTATGCTGAGATTATGATGCCATTCAGGGGTATTATTAAGAAGAATTTAGAGAAGATAAAAGACATAGAAATATCGGTAATAGCCCCGAGTCACGGTCCTTTATATGACGAGCCTGAATTTATAATAGAAGCATACGAAGACTGGACCTCTGATAAGCCAAAAAATACAGTTGTAATCCCCTACATATCCATGCATAACAGTACAAAGATTATGGTGGAGTATCTCATCTGTTCTCTTACTCAGAAAGACATAAGGGTTGAGCGATTTGACCTGGCTTCAGTGGATCTGGGTAAACTGGCTATGAGTCTTGTAGATGCGGCAACAGTGGTAGTTGGAACGCCAACAGTTCTGGCTGGTCCTCATCCAAATGTGGTATATGCAGTATATCTATTAAACGCCTTAAGACCCAAGACAAGATACGTATCTGTGATAGGTTCATATGGATGGGGAGGAAAGACATTAGAAATTCTAAAGGGTATGTTAACAAATTTAAAGGTGGAACTTCTGGAACCGGTTTTAGTTAAGGGATTACCCAACGAAGAAGACCTGAAGGCTATAGATAAGCTTGCAAGTTCAATAGCGGAAAAGCATAAGGAATTCAGTTAAAAACTAAAGGGGCACTATATAGTGCCCCTTTTATTACTTCATAAAGTCTGGTGGTAAACTCTCAGTGTTTGTCCCTAAAGATTTATTCGGTGTATCTCCCATCTTAAAGAGAAGTTTCCCACCGTTTATTATCTCATTATGCCATAGCCATAATCTATCCAGCGGTTTACCATTTAAATAAACTTTCTGTATGTATATATTCTTCTCAGATAAGTTTTCAGCCTCAATTATAAAATCCTTCCCGCCTGATAAATGTATCACCGCCCTCTTCCATATCGGGGAACTCAAAATATATACAGGTGTTCCCGGATAGAATGGATAAAATCCGAGAGAGCTAAAGACATACCAGGCAGACATCTGTCCACAATCTTCGTTTCCACAGAGTCCTTCTGGACCAATCCCATAGAGAGAGTCAACTATCTTTCTTACCATCTCCTGAGTTTTCCAGGGCATCCTGGCATATACATAAAAATAGGATATATGATGAGATGGCTCATTCCCATGTGCATACTGTCCAATAAGACCAGTAATATCTGGTGGTCCTTTTATAGGTGATTTAGTATTGAAGAACTCATCAAGCTTTTTGATAAATTTCTCCTCTCCTCCCAAAAGAGTAATCAAACCATACGGGTCCTGGGGGGCAAAGAATGTCCACTGCCAGGCATTACCCTCAGTATAATGAGGAGAAGTTGCATCTGTTGGGTCAAAGCTGCTGGAGAATGATGTCTTAAAGTTTATCCAGTTCCCATTACTATCCCTGGGTCTCATAAATCCAACATTAGAATCATATAAATTTTTATAATTTTGGGCTCTTTTTATAAATAGTTTATAATCTTCCCCTTGCCCAAGTACTTTTGCCACTTGAGCTATACAGAAATCGTTATAAGCATATTCTAATGTCCTCGATACAGACTGATCAAACTTATCACCGGGAACATATCCTAACTTTTTATACTCTGTGATTCCTCTTCTCCCCTGGTTGAAGTCTCTGGACTCTACCATTGCATTTTTATACATAGCACTGTAAGCCTTCTCTAAATCAAAATTGCGTAAGCCTTTAATAATGGCATCGGCTATAACAGAATCACTATGTGTCCCTATCATACAGTTGGTCTCTCTGTTTCCCTTATGCCATCTGGGGAGCCAGCCTGATTGAGAATATATATCCAGGAGACTCTTTATCATATCAGTATTTTTCTGTGGCTGTATAAGCAGAAATAGGGGATGGAGAGATCTGAAGGTGTCCCATAGAGAGAAAACGGTATAATGGTCATAGGTAGAAGAATAAATCTTGTCATCTGTTCCAATATATTTACCATCTATATCTGAGAATAAACTTGGGTGAATAAATGAATGATAGAGAGCGGTATAAAACTTAATCTTATCATTTTCATTCCCCTCTACCTCTATCTTACCAAGTTCTTTCTCCCACAAATTCTCCGCATTCTCTCTTATCCTGTCAAAATTCCAATCAGGGATCTCCCGTAGATTTTTCCTGGCTCCGTCAACTCCTGTGTAAGAGAGGGCAACTTTTATCAGTATCTTTTCTTTTTCAGACGTAGAGTATCTGAAGTAAGCTCCAATAAAAGGCTCAGATCTGTTTATCATCTTTTCTTCCCTGTTACCCTTATCTACTCTAAATACCTTCCATGTCCCAAACTCTTCAAAGGGTTTTGAGAATTTAGCCACAAAGTATATCGTCTGAGGGTCTCTTGCCCCACAAAAATGACCACCGGTTATTGAACCTTCTACCTCATCATTACCAACAATCTTAACCCATGCGCTTTCAGCCATATCTCCTATTCTATTGTAGAGGTCAAAGATTATATAAGCCTTATCGGTCTTTGGAAATGTATATCTGTGAAATCCAACCCGCCGTGACGCTGTCAGTTCAGCCTGCACTTTGTAATCATCCAGAAATACAGAGTAATATCCAGGTCTGGCTATCTCTTGCTTATGGCTAAACCTTGACCTGTAACCTATATTAGGGTTATCTTTAGGTCCAGGAATTATTTTTAAATCTCCTACCACTGGCATTACTCTTACCTCTCCATAATCAGCCGCACCTGTTCCACTGAGATGGGTATGGCTGAATCCCATTATAGATGTATCGGAATAGTGATAGCCAGAACACCAGTCCCAACCTTCTACACCTGTGTCTGGACTGAGCTGAACCATACCAAAAGGTACAGTTACCCCGGGAAATGTATGCCCATGTCCTCCAGTTCCTATAAATGGGTCAACGTACCTTACAAATAAATCCTCTCCTCTAGCATAGGGGAGAGGAAAGGAAAATACAAAGACAAGAAAAAAGATAAATATTTTACACGGAAAACCCATATTACTTATCCTTTAAGACCTGTAAGGGTAACACTCTCAACTATAGTATTCTGGGTAAAGTAGAAGGCGATAATTGTAGGGATAACCACTATTGTTGCAGCTGCCATAAGTAGAGGCCACTCCACATAGTTAGTGGTTCTATACATCTGTAATCCGAGAGCAAGTGTATATTTCGCTTCGTCCTGGAGATAGATAAGTGGACCCATAAAATCATTCCAGGCTCCTAAGAATGTAAACAGAGCAACGACTATGAGGATAGGTTTTATAAGCGGAAGTACTATTTTTGAATAGATGCCAAATTCAGATGCCCCATCTATTCTAGCTGCATCCGATAATTCTTCTGGGATTGTTAAAAGGAACTGTCTCAAAAGAAATATATTGAATGCCCCTCCGCCAAAGAAAGCAGGCAATATTAATGGTGTAAATGTATTGATCCATCCCAGCCTGGCAAAGACAACAAAGAGCGGAACCATAGTTACAGGAAAAGGAATGAGCATAGTACTGAGAATTAGCATAAAAAGGAAGTTTCTTCCTCTCCACTTTATCTTTGAGATACTATAAGCAACAAGAGGACAGGAAAGAAGAACTCCCACTATATTCCCGGCGCATATAAGTATGGTATTCAGAGTATACTGTCCAAAAGGTATATAATTCACTGCCTCTACATAGTTATGCCACTTAGGAGGATCAGGCCACCAGATAGGAGGATATGCCATTACCTGGGACATATCCTTTATGGAAGTGGTAAACATCCAGAATATCGGGACCAAATATAGAGCACTCACTAAAATCAATACAAGTCTGATCACTACTTTAGAGAGAAACCATCTTAGATTCATACGGCTATTCTCCTCCTTGATAGAAGACCCATCTCGCAGAGGTCCTGAATATTATTAAAGTGATGATAAGGACCAGGATAAAGAGCATCCAGGCCATACTAGATGCGTATCCCATCTTATTATACTGGAATGCGTTCCTGTAGAGATACAGTACATAAAACAGGGTAGAATTAGCTGGACCTCCATTGGTAGCAATATAGGCAGTAGTAAATATCTGAAATCCACCAAATAGAGCTGTAATTATATGATACAGTATAACAGGACTTATCATAGGGATAATAATCTTACTGAACTTTGTCCACCATCCTGCACCATCTATCTCAGCAGACTCCAGCATCTCTCTTGGAACATCTTTAATGGCAGATAAAAATATTACCGCAGAACCACCAGCTCCCCACTGGGCTAACATCACAAATGCAGGTTTAGCCCATTTAGGGTCAGAGAACCAGCCTGGTCCCTGG
>Ga0116168_1001854_pt1 | contig 14803 bp, 11 predicted proteins | sample AD_UKC129_MetaG_FD_89795 | JGI IMG/M metagenome (GOLD analysis project Ga0116168, IMG submission 89795) | Active sludge microbial communities of municipal wastewater-treating anaerobic digesters from Canada - AD_UKC129_MetaG | ecosystem: Engineered > Bioreactor > Anaerobic > Digestate | place...
ATGTATGGAGGTGGCATAGGAGGCTATGGAGGTGGCATGTATAGAGGTGGCATGGGCGGCTATGGCGGTGGCATGTATGGAGGTGGCATAGGAGGCTATGGCGGTGGCATGTATGGAGGTGGCATAGGAGGCTATGGCGGTGGCATGTATGGCGGTATGGGTGGTTTTGGACGAGATGTTACAACATTAAGCAATATTTCGGATATGTTTTCTACCATTAGTGACCAGATAGTCGGTGAGTTAGGTCCTGTGGGCATTACCCAAGTTGGCACAGGTGCCGGTGCAGGTGGATTGGGTGGTGGCAGAGGAGCATTAGCCACAGGAACTCCAGCCACGGGTTATGGTGGTGCTCAGGGAACAGCACAATTAGGAGCCGGTGCCGGCTTTGAAGAAACAGAATTGTCCGGATTGCAAATTCTTGCTGATGCTATACCTCCTGTTAAAGAGCCTTATACAGGTGAGGTTTTATCCAAGATTGCTTATAACGAAGCAACAAATATGTTAATCGTTACAAATACACCCACAAACCTGGATAAATTTGAACAGGTTTTAGGGCAAATTGATGTTACTCCAAAACAGGTGAGTATCGAAGCAAAATTCTTAACAGTGCGTATCGAGGACTTAAAGAAAATAGGTTTCAACTGGACAGGAAATTTGAGTGACTTAAATAATAGGGCTCGACAGAATGATTATCTATCTCAACAAACTTACAGTTACGATATAAACGGAGATGGTGTTGATGAAGAAGTTCCTTTCTATACTCGTCCTGATGGAAGTAATGTTATTCGAAATTCTGTAACACAAGGAACAATTTCGGGTTTAGTAAATCCACCGGCTCCTGCGGCTGCCGCATCAACTTTAAATTTAGTAACTAAAATAATTGACAACGCCGATGGTGACCAATTAGGTGTAGTATTTGATTACTTGAATAGTTTAAGAGAATCAGAATTATTAAGTGCCCCTCGTGTTACAACCATGAACAGAAAACCAGCGGTAGTAGCTGATTTCCAGACCGAATACTACCTAACACAGGTATATAATGAAGTATATGTATCCGAAGGAGGTTTCGGTGGTTCTCAAACACAATCCGTAATTACACAACCGCAATTCAGTCCGTTCAACTTTGGTATTGCTCTTTCTGTAACACCACAAATTCGAGATAATGACCAAGTGCGTCTGTGGTTAAACCCAGAAGTGCGTGCACGAATTGGTGAAAAGAAATTTGAGCAGAAGAATGTTGTTGGGACAACAGAAACAAAGACAGAAATTATTCTACCGACAACCTCATGGCAGGCAGCATGGACCAATGTTATTGTCCATGATGGTGATACTTTAGTGTTAGGTGGCTTAGTTCAGGATAAAACCATCCATAGTAATCAGAAAATGCCATATCTTGCCGACATTCCTTTAATCGGATTTTTCTTCCGTGGAAAATCTAAAGAAGTTCAACAGTCCAGCTTGTTGATTTTTGTGACTCCTGATATTATCGATACAACAGGTGCTCGATTCTTCAGCGTTGGAAAAGAATCATCGTAATTATATTTTTACAACACATATTTTAGGCCTTATTACGAGTTGAATTTATAAAATTTAAAAGGGGTTAAAAGGATATTATTCAATTCAATATGTGGTTATTTCTATATAATTGTTTTTGGAGAATTCTAACCCCTTTAGCCAAAATTTATCTTCAATTTAGCAAAAAATATTTTCCCTTAAAAGCACGATTTCAACCCCCTATTCCCGATATAAAAAATCCTTTATGGATACATGCATGTAGCGTTGGAGAAGTTAACCAAATATCACCTATTATTGAGCAGTGGGTAAAACAATTTCCGGAAATACCCCTTTTATTGACAGTGAATACTATTAGCGGTTACCAGCAAGCAGAAAAAAAATATAAAGGTATGCCTATTGCTATAACATGGTGTCCTTTTGACCATCCCAAATCTGTTGAACACTTTCTGAAACAAATATTTCCCCGTATCTTAGTTCTGGTAGAGACCGAACTCTGGCCTAACTTAATATTGAAAACACATAAATTCCATATCCCGATAGCAATCATCAACGGGCGAATTAGCGATAGGTTCCTTCGCACCTATCAACGCTGGAAAAAGATTTACCAGAAACTTTTAAGTTGTTTTTCTTTTATTTTAGTCCAGACTGAAGAATATGCAAACCGATTTATCGAATTAGGTTCTGATGCGGACAAGGTATATGTTGTTGGGAATATTAAGTATGATGCCGTTACCACAGAAGTCGATTTTCGGATAAGGGGTCGTCTTCGTATTTCTTTAGGTATTCCATCCGATGGAAAGGTCATCGTTTTGGGTAGTCTTCGAGATGGAGATGAAAAAGTTGCAAAAAAAATTTGGGATGAACTTAAAGATAAATATTCAAACCTATGGCTTATTCTTGCTCCACGTCATCCCGATAAAAAAGATATTATTCTTAATCAGTTGGGTTCTAATAATATTCTATTGAGAAGTGAAAATCTAAACGGGAAGAAGAATCAGGGAGAACGAATAATTGTTGTAGATACTTTAGGTGAGTTAATTCAATTTTATTCTATTGCAACTGTGGCAATAATTGGTGGAAGTTGGTTTCCTGGTGTTGATGGACATAATCCCTTGGAACCTGCAGGATTGGGAGTTGTTCCTATTTTTGGTCCTTATATGAGAAATTTCCAAGAACCTGCGGATACGCTCCTAAAAGATAATGGAGCCATTCAATTAAATGATTACAATGAACTTCCGTCCCTATTGGAAAGATTATTATCCTCTTCTTATGAACCCATAAACTATGGAACACGCGCACGAAAAATTGTTTTACAAAATCGGGGGGCTGTTTCGAAGACTATTCATTATTTAGCAAAGAGTATCATGAAATAAAATAATTTCATTGCAATTTTCATTTTCAAGTTATATTATAGGAAAATAGCATAATAATAGAGGAATAAAGGAACAACGAAGTGCTATTTTCGGATAAAAAAAATAAAAGACCCTCTCATTTAATTCCCGCTCTTATTATGCTGTTACCTTCTTTTGTAATACTTATCCCCTTTTTTATCTTTCCATTATTTTATGCTTTCCAGTTAAGTCTATGGGGTGGAAAAAGAAATATGGGAAACTTTGTGGGACTAAAGAATTATATTATTGCTTTTCAAAACCCACTGTTCTGGCAAAGTTTAAAAGTAACAATTTATTATGCCATGATGACAGTTCCTACCACTTTAATATTGGGTTTTGTTATTGCCTATTTCCTCTCAAAAATCACACGCGGAAAAGGTTTTTTGAGAACCCTTTTCTTTGTCCCTTATGTAACATCGACGGTTGCCGTTGCTATGGTTTGGCGGATTTTTTATAACCCTCAAGCAGGACTTTTTAATTTTGTTCTGGATTCTTTTGGATTTCCGATACAAAGATGGCTTTTAGAACCTCGTGGATTGCTACATATACTTTCATGGGGAATAATACCTCCACAATATGGACCCAGTCTAGCTTTATTTTGCATTTCCTTATTTGACATCTGGCATACTTTTGGTTTCGCAGTAGTTGTTTTTCTTGCAGGTATGAGTACAATACCCAAGGAATATTATGAATCTGCCCAGATAGATGGAGCCCGTCCCTTACCTATACTTTTTCATATCGAATTGCCTTTATTAACACCTACATGGCTTTTCCTCATTACAGTCCAATTAATTCGCTCCTTGCAGACTTTTAGTAGTTTTTATGCACTAAGTCCTGCTGGTGGAAGAACGATGGGAACAACCGAAAATCTAATGCTCCATATTTATTCTCAATTCTATGAATACGGTTATTGGGGGTATGGCTCTGCGGTGGCTATCTTTTTAAGTATTTTGATTATGACCTTAACTTTTGTTCAATGGCAGTGGGCAAGACGATATGTTTTCTATCAATAACATACAAAATAAAAAACCGTATTATTTATTCTCTATTCCGTTATTGTATCGGTATTTCATAAAATTAGTGATATATATTTTTTTATTCATATTTGGGTTAATTGTGAGTTTTCCTTTCTTATGGATGTTTACCACTTCATTTAAGACATTAGAAGAAGCAACAACAACTTCATTAGGGATTTTTCCATCGCATTGGCAATGGGAAAACTGGCTTCGCGTTTTTCAATTGGCTCCTTTCGGTAAATACTTTTTTAACTCTTTTCTGGTCGCAGGTATTATTACAATCGCAGTCTGTTTAAATTCGATATTAGCGGGATATGTTTTCGCACGATTAAAATTTCCAGGAAAATCAATACTATTTGCTATTATCATGGCTACAATGATGGTGCCTTTTGAATCTGTATTAATCCCTAATTTCATTCTGATTAGTAAATTGGGTTGGTATAATACTTATCCGGGACTGATTGCTCCGTGGTGTGCTAATGCATTCTCAATACTTTTACTTCGACAGGCATTTATGACCCTTCCAGAAGATTACTACGAATCTGCTCAAATTGATGGTTGTGGACATTTTTCCTTCCTATTATATTTATCCGTTCCTTTTGTAAAACCGGCACTGATTACAGTGGCTTTATTTACATTTCTGAACAGTTATAACTCGTTACTCTGGCCCTTAATAATTACTGCGGATGAAGCAAAACGGGTGGTGCAGGTCGGTTTAACAGTATTTTCGGGTGATGCGGGAATTCGTGTAAATCTTCTCATGACAGCATCTACCATTGTTGCGTTACCAACAATCCTTATTTATTTAATCGCTCAGAGATACTTCTTTCAAGAATCTATACGCGTTGGATTGAAAGGATAATAATGTCTTACCCTAAAAGAATGGAGATGATTATCTGTTATTCCCTTTTGTGGATATTCTTTTCAGGCAATGGTTGTTTTTTTTCATCTCCTAAAGAGTTTATACCACTAAATTCATCTCAGGTTGTATTCTGGGATAGGCAAACAGCAGAGAGTGCTGTATTTATTAAAACCAAAGCCAATGAATTCAACGAACAATGCCCTGGCCTCCCAGTTAAAGTGGAAAAAGCAGGTGGCTATGCCGAAATATTTCGCAAAGTATCTGCAAGCATTCAAGCCCGTAAGTTACCTGCCCTTGCAGTTTCATACGAAAGTATGACCAGTGAATATATCCCTACAGGGGCGGTAGTTCCTATTGATGAATATTTGTATGACCCTGATATAGGTTTGTCAAAAGAAGAATTAGATGATTTTTTCCCTGCTGTTATTTCTGCAAATCGTTATTCAGATTTTGATAACAAATTATATTCCTTCCCCTTAGCCAAAAGTGTTCTTGTTTTGTATTACAACAAAGATGTCTTGAACGAATCAGGAATTCCGCAAGCACCCGAAACATGGGATGAATTTTACAATCACTTACAGATAATAAAAAAGAAAACAGGGAAGAGGGGATATGCAATTTCGATAGATTGTTCCACGGTCAGTGCTATGATTTACAGTTTCGGTGGAGAAATTATAAAAGGTCGCCAGACTTTATTTGATTCTCCAGAAGTCATTCGTGTTTTTTCTTTTTTACAGCAATTAATTAAAGAAGACCTTGCTTATGTAATTATTCCTGGCACTTTTGATGACCAGATAGCCTTTGCTCGTGGAGAAATTGCGTATATGATTCGTTCCAGTTCTCTCCGTATTGCTTTAGAATTAATAGAAAAAGAAAGACCTTTTCATTGGGGAATAGCACCTTTACCTCATGCTACAAATTTTTCCCCTGTTACAGTTCTTTTTGGCCCTAACATTACAATATTCAAAACAATGCCCGAACAACAGAAAAGGGCTTGGTTATTTGTTCGTTTTATGACATCTAAAGAAAATACAGTGAACTGGGCTATTGAAACAGGATATGTCCCTATTCGCAAATCCTCTGCAGAAGACCCCAAACTACAAAAATTCTGGCAGGAAAAACCTTATACCAAAGTGCCCTTTGATTGTCTTAAATTTGCGAGACCAGAACCAAATCTCTCAGGTTGGCAGCAAGTTCGTGATATGGTGGAAAGTGCAGAATTGGAAGTGCTGACTCTAATGAATACCCCAGATATTGTCTGTCACAACCTTAAGAAAAAAGCCGATGCTGTCCTAAACCTACCTTAAAAAAAGAAATAAAAATCCGTGAATTAGTTGTTTTAATATTTAATATAAAAAAGGAAAGAATAATGAAAACCTTAAAAGAACAGGTAGATATATATGCCAGTTACCATAAAAACCCGTATAACAGATTAACTCATTACTTTGGGATTCCTGTAATTATATTTTCCATACTTCTTTTCTTCTCATAGTTTCGCCATCCTTCTTTGCCATGGTGGCTTAACGCTTCCTTACTTTTTACAATAGCCGTTTTTATCTACTATTTACTGCTTGACAAGACAATTGCTATTATTATGGCTGTTGTTATTGCTCCTCTGTTAATACTTGCATTTTGGGTTAGTCTGTTATCCTGGAAACTTAATATCAGCCTTTTTTTGCTTCTCTTTATCGGAGGTTGGATACTCCAATTTATCGGACATACAGTTTTTGAGAAAAGAAGGCCTGCCTTTACAGATAATTTAATCCAACTATTAATTGGACCCCTCTTCTTTGTAATTGAAATCCTTAAAAAATTAGGATATACAGAAAAATATTAATTTTTTTATTTGAAAATTAATTACTATTATGGTAATATATTCTCTGATGTGTTAGTAGTAGAATAATAAAAAGAAATTAATAAAAGGAGACAGGTATGAAAAATGGGGTACGAAATATAATAGTCTTTTTCGTGTTGTGTCTTTTCTCGCTTTCCGTTATATTACATTTTAATCCTTTTTCCATAATAAAAAAACAGTTCCAAAAATTTTTCCATGCTTATCGCCCTATTTATACACTAAGACAGGAAGACTATTCTGATTTATTAAAAAAAGCCTTATTTTTTCTAGATGACGACCCGCTTGTATATTATGAACAAACTAAACAAACTGTTCGTGAAGCCTGTGTTGCTATTGATAAACAAAAGGATACCTCCATAGAAGCATTATTTGTTTCATCTGTTCAACTTATTCGGGAACAGGAATTTGCTAAATCTTTTGACCAGCTTTATGAAATTATTTCTAAAAATCCCGATTGGTGCGAAGCCTATTCTTATTTAGGTTATATTGGATTTAAATACAATATCATTTCTATTGAAAAGTCAATAGAATACTTAAAAAAGGCTGTAGAATGTAATCCTCAAAAAGCCCGTTACCATTCTTTCTTAGCTACTATTTATCGTTACCAATATATAAATACGCAAGATACCCAATACAGACAGTTAGCCGAAGAAAACTTTGAGGTAGCATTAAAATTAGACCCCGAAGATTTGAATGCCTATAACAATTATGCAAACTTTTTAGTAGAGATAGGGGAATATGAAAAAGCGGAAGAGTATTACAAAAAAGCTATTTCCATTGTTCCCGAACATGGGAAACTCTATTATAACCTTGCATGTCTTGAAGCATTGCAGGGAGACAAACAATCCGCATTGAAATACTTAAAAGAAGCTCTTGATAAAAATCCCGATTTTCGTTATGATGCCAAAAATGACCCTGACCTTGAAATTATCAAAGAAACACCCGAATTTTTAGAATGGGTCTATAATTATTTGCCTACAATTCCTGAAAATAATAATGAAAAGAAACAAAACAAGTGAATACCATCATTCCATAATTAGGAGAAATTGGGAGAACCAATCATTACTTTTTCCTGCGAAATAAATTCCGTATCCAGGAGAAAAAATAAAAATTTTTTTATGAGATGTTTTTCTCTGATTATTTTCAGAAGAATTCCCATTTTTTTGTTTTCTGTTGAGATTCGTTTCCGCCCAGAAATGAGATAACAATTCTTTATCAGAAATGAGATACAAATTATTAACCTGTTTATGAATATATTGATGGTCTGCAAGGATTTGAAGGCATTTATCACATTCGCAAAGATGTCTCTCTATTTCCATAATATTCAGAGCATTTAATTCGTTGTCTAAATAAGGAGATAGATATTTATAAATTTCGGAACATAAATCTGAATTATTAGAGAAAGGTAATAGGGCTTCTTTACATAATTGAATTCTTAAAAATTCCCTTGTTTCTGTAAGAAATAAACTTATTTCATCACGATGACGAATCGTTACTGTTTCTAAATCCCTATATGTAAAATTTTCTTTGGTTCGTAATAAATAGATAAACCTTTTCTCAAAGGGAAGTTGCCGAATTGCATGAACCATCGGGATTGAAAAAATAGTATTGTCGTCCTTTTTTTCTATTTTATTTGTTGTATCTTTTCTCATTTCACTAATAATTTGATGGGCGGTAAAAAAGAGAGATACTTTCGGAGTTAAAATAGAGGGAGAATTAATATGTTCACAGCCACGGTCCATTATCTGCCGTAATAATTTAAATATCTGAGTGTCGTTTATATCTTTTTCAAACCAGATAATTTCATAAAGAGTCATTCCATATTGTTGTAGTAGTTTAGTGCATAGGTCTGCAGGTATATCTGCAGAAATTAACTTTGTCTGACTTACTGCCTCTTCCGATATTTTTGTGTCATATACCATTTTTCAGGTCACTCCTCTATATGTTATTTTACATTATAATAATGCTCAAATGTGAAATTTTTTTATAAATAGAACAATGAAAAAATCAGGTTTAATTCATCATGGGAAAAGACAATTTGCTCCAATTATTTCAAGAGCCTCCACATAAATATTCTTTAATGCCTTTCTGGTTTTTAAATGACGAATTAGAAGAGAAAAAAATTCAAGAATATTTAAACGATTTTATAACGCACGGTGTATATGGGCTTGTTCCTCACCCCCGTATGGGACTTCCCAGAACTATTGGCTTTATGTCAGAGCGTTGGCTCTATTTCTTAAAAATTATTATAGAATTTGCTCATGCAAAAGATATGAGAATAATTCTTTATGATGAGGGAATGTATCCTTCGGGTTCATGTGCAGGTAAAGTAGTAGAAAGTAATCCCCTTTTTTCTGCCCGTGCTTTAATTCGTCGTGAAAAAAGTGCTATCCCTTTGAAAGATGATGAAGAATTGATATTACTTACAGACAAATATGAATATGTACATACCCGTTCTATGGGTACCATTCGGGGTGTTCATTTCGGAATGGATGATGGTGAACCAGAAGCACCTCCTGCGGGGGATATCTTAAATCCCGATGCTGTGCAACGGTTTTTTGAATTAGTTCATGATAAATACTATGCAGAGTTTAAAGATTATTTCGGAAATACAGTTATCGGCATTTTTACCGATGAACCCAATCCATTGGGTAGAAGAGCCATTAAAAATGCTGTCCCATGGACATGGGGTATGCTTGATTTTATCTCAAAAAATGTAGGGTATGATTTTAAACCTTGTATCCCTTTGTTGTGGGGAGAAGAATCGAGTGAAGCCCAAAAGGTGCGAAAAGATTTTAATCGGGCCATTCAAAAGCGATTAGAATATGCATTCTATATGCCTTATAGCAAGTGGTGCGAGAAACATGGCGTTGCACTAACAGGACATCCCAAAGGCCCTATGGATATTCATACGCTTAAATATTTCCATATACCGGGACAAGATATCGTTTGGCGCTGGGTAGAACCTTTTAATAAAAATAGTATAGAAGGTCCGGAATCCACAGGTCCGAAATGTAGTGCTTCAGCAAAATTACATTACAATCGCAAACGAAATATGAACGAATGTTTTGGGGCCTACGGCTGGAATTTTACATACGAAGAAATGGAATGGTTAACGGGCTGGTTATTGATTCGTGGCGTAGATTTATTAATTCCCCATGCTTTCTATTATTCTATTGAAGGACCCCGCAGAGATGAACGCCCACCGGATGTGGGTCCTCATAATGTATGGTGGAATAATTATAAAAACTATGCTGATAAATGCAGACGGCTATGCTGGTTTGTTGGAGAGGGAACTCCTGTGGCAGATATTGCCATATTAGCCGATGTGGAATATCTCCCATGGATGGCAGCCCGAGTTTTGTTTGAGAACCAAATTGACTTTTTTTATCTGGATATAGAAACAATCCTTAATACCGCTATTATTACTCCTGAGGGTATTCAAGTCTCTACTATGAAATATCCTCTACTTATCGTTGATGATATAGACCAACTTCCTTTTGAACTAACCCAAAAATTAGAACCTATAATTCAGGCGGAAAGGGTTATTACTTATCAGAAGTCGTTATCAGAGATAAAACATCATGCGGATAATCCACAAAAATTGTTAGATTTTATACGAAATAAAATTCAACCCGATGTTCTTTTGTATCCTTCAACAGCAAATATCCGATATCGTCATGCGATTATTCAAGGAATTCATGGGTATTTGTTTTTTAATGAAGGTAAAGAGGAAATACAAGCGAAAGTGAGTGTAAGAGAGAAAGGAGATTTCTTATGGTTAGACCCTATAACCGCAGAAGTGAAACCTGTGAACCCTCCAAACCATCTAAAATTGAACTCAGGTGAAATGATTTTATTATTTGTTTTCCCTCAAAATAATTTGCAAACTACATAGGAATAGATAGATGTTAGGATTGACCATTTTTGATTGGGCAGCTATCTTTTTGTATTTTTTGGTAATTTCTTTTATAGGTGTCTGGTTTGCCCGAAATATTCGCAACATGCATGATTTTTTTATGGGAGGAAATCGGTTTGGTAAAGTTACCATGGTGTTCTTCTCTTTTGGGGCAGGAACCAGTGGTAATGATGCTGTAGGCGTATCCTCAAAGGTATACACCAACGGTATTTCAGGTATCTGGTATCAATGGTTATGGCTGTTTTGCACTCCATTCTATTGGCTCATACCTCCTTTATTAAAGCGGATGCGTATCCTTACGATGGGCGATTATTTTGAAGCACGTTTCAGCCCTGGAGTTGGGGCTCTCTATGCTATTGTTGGGGTAATACAGTTAACGGTTAATATCGGGGTTATTCAATTAGGTGCCAGTGCTACAATCGAAGCATTAACAGGCGGGGCTATACCAAAATATATTTCTATCCTTTTTATGAGTGGAATTTTTATCCTATATGGAGTAGCAGGTGGATTGGGAGCGGCAATTATTACAGATTTTGTTCAAGGAATATTAACAGTCATTTTCTCCTTTATGCTATTACCCCTTGTATTCCGTGCAGTAGGTGGCATTGAAGGGTTACGGGATAAAATTAGCAATCCAGAAATGCTGCAATTAGTTGCACCGGGAGAAATTAACCTCTTTTATGTTATTATTCTCTGCTTTAATGCACTGGTAGGTGTTGTTACACAGCCACACATTTTAGGAAATTGTTCTGCAGGCAGAACGGAGATGGACGGACGGGTTGGGTTAACCGGGGGAAATCTTTTAAAGCGTTTTTGCACAATTGCTTGGACTTTTACAGGACTTTGTGCCATTGCTTTATATCCAAATTTAACCGGAAGACAAACAGACCAGGTTTTTGGTATGATTGCCCGTGATTTTCTACCGGGTGTTGCCCCTGGATTGTTGGGATTATTTATATCTGCTCTGGTGGCTTCTGTTATGTCCTTCTGCGATGCCTTTATGGTTTCTTCATCGGCTTTATTTACACAAAACCTTTATAAGCGTTATTTAGTTAAAGATAAGCCAGAACAACACTATATTACGGTGGGCAGAATTACCTCTATTGTAATTGTAGCAGTTGGGATTCTCTTTGCTTTTCAAGTTCCAAATGTTCCCCGTGGATTAGAAATATTTTTTTCCCTGCAAGCGATGATGGGTCCTATTTTCTGGTTAGGTTTATTTTGGAGACGGACGACTCCTCAAGGGGCATGGGCTTCAACACTCGGAAGTTTTGCTGTATTTGTCCTTACTTCCCTTCCTGCATTTCAAGGGTGGGCTGCTCAAAATCTACCCGAGTTCATGTTATGGCAGGAAAAATTGAGGCTCTCATGGCAAATGACCTTTTATCTGACTACAGGTTTTTCACTGGGTATTCTGGTAAGTTTAGTCACGAAACCCATTTCTGAGGAGAATTTAAATCGAATATACAGATGTTTATATACACCTGTTAAGAGAGGGGAAAGACATATTGCTCCTTTTACCCTTCCCGAAGGAGTTGAACCCGGTGAGCATAAAAAACTTTTACCTTTCAAAAATATAGAAATCCCGTATCCTTCTTTAACAGGTATGATTGGCTTTGTATTGATATGGTGTATCGTAATCGGTATGATTTTCTTTGTGAAACAGATTGTTTAAAGGATAATTTCCTAAAAGAATTTAATCTTCCTTTTTATCCGATTCGGAATCGCCTTTTTTCTCTAAAATAATCAAGAAGTCATTATAACTTTTTCCATGATTGGGTGTAATAGATACCACTGTCCAGCCTTGTTCCAGTAAGCGGTCTAATTCACTTTTTCCGCGTCCATTGGATTCAATAATCAATGAAGTTTGCATTATTTTCTCCTCCACCGTTTTTTTTGATATTAAATTTTGGTGAATTCTATAGAGATAAAATAATATCGAAAAATCTTTTGTTATGACAAATTACATAGGTACTTTTTTCATAAGATATTCATTGATAGAAGAACCAAAAGGTTTAATAGAGGATTGTTCATAAGTTTCCTCTAAATGTTTCTTATGCTCCTCACTGATACGAGCAAATTCAGAGAGCGAAATTAAAACATCTAATTGTTCCAGTTGGGGATAGTTTAATCTATGTGCGGGATTGCCGTTATTTAGCAAAATTTGTCTCTCCATTTCACCATTATATCTTCGTAATAAATGTTCCAGTTTATCAACAGTAAGTACAGAAGGAGACAGAGAAGCGGTTTTGTAATATTCTGTAAAACTATCGGGTGATAAAGCCCATTCCATCTTGGTATGTCCCGCAACAGGGGAAGGTCCCCCTTCATCGAGATATACAAGAGACCACTGCTTGGTTTTACTCCATGGTTTATCGGCAGTTTCAGGACGGGCTTTTGGCTTTAGTTTGTTATTGATTAACATCTCACGAGTAATCTCAAAACTATTTTTTTGGGGTTGAAGCAAAAATATTTCATAATTATCTTCGGGAATAAGTTCCTCAAACACCTTTTTACTAAGTGAGCAGAAAGGAAGATTTTTAAAGTCTCTTGTAAATCCTTCAGGGAACTGCTGGGTATCATATTCCCTTACATATTTTTGTGTCATTTGCTCAATGGGAACAAGCATATCACCCGTAGCACAGGTTATCATTACCGGATTTGTTATTAAATTTAAATAAGAAATAGGACTTAGGTAATGCCAGCATTCGTGGTTTAAATCTTTAGGAAAGTATTTATAACACATATCCGCCAGACCAATAACACTTGCAAGCACAGGCATTGGAGATTGGTCTATAGGTTTCCCAACCCCTGCAATTCCTCTATTCGCCTCAAAATAAGCAAAATTATACGCCCAATTTACCACAGGTACATCCGCATGAGTGGCAATTACAGGGAATAAGTCTGCACTCATTGCCAGAGCCATATATCCTCCCTGACTACCACCATCAATGAGAATATGAGTTTTGTCAACGATAGGTATCCGTTTAATCCATTGGATAATAGCCCGTGCTAAATTATAACCATTACCTAAAGCAGCGTCTATGGGTGATTCTCCATCCGCAGGAGTATAAACCGCGGTTGAAACAAGCCAGCCATTTTTTGCCCATTTTTTTGCCCCTCCTATGTCTTTTTCATAATGCACATGACAGAATGCGGGCAGCTTATTATTTTCTTTTAATTGGCGAACAGGAACAACAAGCCTTGCCAGTCCCGTTTTATTATCACCTTCAATCCCAATATATGGAACACGAGCTGTAATAATCTGATAATTCCAATCCCCCTCGACGGAGACCACTTCAACCCCGTGTTCTATTTGTGTCTCACTATTAATTATCGGTTCTACTGCACAAGCCGTATGAGTAAAAATAAATACCAGTAGGATAAATTGTGCAAATACAAATTTTGAAAAGAGAATAAATCTTTTCATTGTGGTTCTCCAATTATAGAGGTTTTATTCGAATGTTTCGGAACCCGCAATAATTTCCATGGTCGGTCAAACCGATAAATCCTTTCCGTAGGCGATATTTTAATTCTTCTATTTCGTCGAAATTAATATCCTGTACCACCTGTCCGTTTAATGTTACTTTAACATACGGTCCGTTACAAATGATTTCAAGGTCGTTCCACTGCCCTTCAGGTTTCATGGCTTTTACTTTCGGCGGAACTACTTTGTATATCGCACCCGTCGTATCATCGGTTAATGCGGTTGTATCACTATCACCTAATATTTGCACTTCAAATCCAATTTTAGATGCTCTACTCCCACGCGGTGCTCTAACCCATACTCCTGTATTGCCTCCTTTTTCAACCATCCATTCCAATCGTAAAATAAAATTATCATATCGTTCACAAGACATTAACGCCTTACCCCCCTTGCTTTTCCATTCAATAAACCCTTCAGGATTAACTGCAAAGCAATTATGATTGTCTCCTAAATACCACCATCCATTTATTGTTTTCCCATCAAATAATGGAATGAAACCTTCCTGTCGCTCTTGTTCACTTAATAAAGATGATGCAGAATTTGTATCCAGATTTGTGCAGGGTGTGTATTTCGCATAGGCCTCTTCTATGCAATTGAGATTTTCCTTTGTATAGGGTAATAAAAAGTGAACTTTACCGATTTGTTCTCCGGGAGACGCAGAAAATATTACTTTTTCTTTGGGTAATTGGGTTTGGGATATATCTTCTGTGATGATTAAGTCCGCATTCTGTTTAGAAATGATAACCCAATATTTATTA
>Ga0116168_1001871_pt1 | contig 14704 bp, 17 predicted proteins | sample AD_UKC129_MetaG_FD_89795 | JGI IMG/M metagenome (GOLD analysis project Ga0116168, IMG submission 89795) | Active sludge microbial communities of municipal wastewater-treating anaerobic digesters from Canada - AD_UKC129_MetaG | ecosystem: Engineered > Bioreactor > Anaerobic > Digestate | place...
CAAGCCATTGCGCAAGGCAATATGGACATACTTCCAGAGGCGCTTGTTTCAGCAACTGAGTTCCAAGTAGGGTTGCTTCTTGTTACTCAAATACGGAATCAGCTGGTGAGTGCTTTTCAGGAGTTTATGAGACTGCCACTGTGATGGGTGGGACTACTCGGGCTAGAACATGAATGTTGAGAATATTCCAGTACTTAAAGATCTGGTGAACTTTTGGAAAAACTTGGAGAAGGCCCAGAAGCGAAACATTATCATTATTCTGCTTGTGGCGTTGGTTGCAATTGGTGGGCTGGTTTACTACCTTAATCGACCTCAATATGCTCTTTTGTTTGCCGATTTAATGCCTGAGCAGGCACAAGGCATTGTCTCGCAGCTGGAAAGTAAAAACGTTCGTTACAAGCTATCCTCAGATGGAACGGCTGTTTATGTTCCTAAAGATAAGGTTACCAGCTTGCGGCTGGAGCTGGCTTCTTCGGGCCTGGTGGGTTCTACAAAACCGGGATACGAGCTTTTTGATAACATTTCGAACATATTCCTTACCCAGGAAGAACAACAGATCATGTATCAGAGGGCACTGGAAGGGGAGCTGGAAAGGACCATATCTGCGATACCCGGTGTAAAATCTGTAAGTGTCCATTTAAGTTTGCCTCAGCGGTCTTTGTGGACAGTAACTTCCACTCAAACAGCTCAAGGGGCTGTGTATTTGAACTTGAAACCAGGCTATAACCTAAGTGCAAACCAAGTAGAAGCCATAAGGCAATTGGTAGCTCACGCCGTAGAAGGCATGAAACCAGAGAATGTAGTCATTGCTGAAGCCAGTACGGGTATTTTAACTGGTGGCCTTACCCAGAGCAATGTTGATCAAAGCTACCTTGAAATAAAGAGGCAGTTAGATGAACTGTATGCTTCCAAGATAAGAAGTTTTCTAGGACAGACTCTTGGACCAGAAAACATCATGGTTAGTGCCGATGTGGATGTGGAAGTAACAAAGCAAAACATACAATCTGAAACGTGGGGAAACACTGCGACAAAAAACGTGTCAGATACGGAAAGCTGGAGCAGTAGTTCTCCTTCGGGAGGTCCTGTGGGGACCGCTACGAATGTACCTGGAGCTATTCCTTCTTATGTGTATACCAGTACTAGTGAAGGGCCTTACAACTACTACAGGCAGCAGCAAATCAATTACGAAATCTCAAGAACCGTATCCGAAATTGTGCCTCAGGAAGTCAAGATAAAAAATGTGAGAGTTGCTGCCATCGTGGATTCCAGTGTCTTTAAGGATTATGCTGTTACACCTTCCACTGTGGAAAGTCTCATAACGAGCGCTGCAGGCCTCGACGCTGCCAGAGGCGACGTTGCCGTGGTTACCTCAATGCCTTTCGCTTCATTAGCTCGTGAAAAAGAAGCACAGGAAGCTCAGCTGCTTGCTGAGGCTCAGCGAAGGGCTCGATTTTACAGTTATGTAGCCATAGCGGTTGTGGTGTTACTAATATTTGCAATAGTTTTTGTCATCCTTAGACGCAGTAGGCGAGCAGCTCCTGTACCTTTACCTGCTGAAGCCGGGGCAGGGGAGGTTTTTGGCCAGCCCAGACCTGCTATCAGCTTAGAAAGACCGCTTACGCCAGAGGAAGAAAAGATTAAACTTACCCTGGAAGAGGTCCAAAAGGCACTGCAGGAGCATCCAAATGATGTGGCGGATCTGGTAAGAATGTGGATGCAGGAAGAGTGGCGCTAGGGGAAATGGCGGAGAAGAAAAAGGTATCAAAGGCTGCAATCCTGATGATCGCATTGGGAAGAGATTTGGCTGCCAAAGTCATGCGGCAGCTTAAAGAAGAAGACGCAGAAAAGCTGGCTCTGGAGATATCATCTGTTACTGAAATGGACGAGAGAACAAAGGCAAACGTATTGGAAGAATTTGTTAATCTGCTCAAGGCTAAGGAGTTCCTCGGCCAAGGGGGAATTGAATACGCAAAGGACCTTCTTGAAAGAGCTTTTGGCCCTCAGAAAGCGCAAGAGATCTTGGAAAGACTAATGGAGGCAGTTCAGGTCATGCCTTTCGAATTCCTGCGTAAATTGGATGGGCAGCAGATAGCCAACCTAATTCAAAATGAACATCCTCAAACAATAGCATTGGTGATGAATTACCTTAATCCTGACCAAGCTGCCATTGTTTTTACTTCTCTTCCGCCCAATCTTCAGGCCGAAGTTGCTTTCAGAATGGCTGTTTTGGAAAGAACATCACCTGACATCATAGAAGCCATTGAAGAACAGTTTCGACAGCGTTTCGCCACTGTGGCAGTCCGTGGTGATTTGACCAAAGTTAATGGTATTGATGCATTGGTGAAGATTCTAAACTCTTTGGATCAGCAAACACAGTCCAACGTGCTCAATTATTTAGATTCTCAAGACCCCGAGTTAGCAGAAGAAGTGCGTAAGAAAATGTTCACTTTCGATGATCTTGTTCTTCTTGACGATAGAGCCATCCAACGCATACTCAGGGAAATTGACACCAAGGACTTGGCTTTAGCTCTAAAAGGGGCTTCGGAGCAAGTTAAAGAGAAAATGTTCAAGAACATGTCTCAGAGAGCAAGGGAAATGCTCCAAGAAGAAATGGACTTCATGGGCCCTGTGAGGTTGCGGCAGGTTGAAGAGGCACAGTCAAAGATTATCACCGTAGTAAGGCGGCTTGAAGAAGCGGGTGAGATTATCATATTCCGAGGCGGTGAGGAAATTGTCACGTAAACTATACCGCTTGGAACAGCCCGTGGAGGAAGATGTTTTGGGCTTCAGAAAAGGGTACTTGCGCGGCTACAAAGAAGGGTACGAACGAGGTTACAAGGAAGGCTTCAACAAAGGTTTTAAGGAGCTTTATGAGATAAAAGAACAGTGGGAAAAGGACCTCCAGGAATATACTAGCGAACTTTCATCTTTAGTCTCCACCCTAAATGAAGAGAAAAAACGTCTCCAGGAAGCGTATGAAGAGGCGGTTGAGTCTTACAAACGGCAAATTGAAGAAGAACTTGCAGAGGTTGTTGCGGTGGCAACGAGTAATTATTTAAACCGTGCACTGGAGCAGGATACCTCGCTTATAACAGGCATTTTGGAGAAGTGCCTGCAGCGTTTTAGTGGCGATTTTCCTTTGGAGATTCATGTTGACGAACGTTTTGTTGGTGAAGTGGAAGAGTTTTTGCAAAGTACTGAAATGTTATCTAAAAACTTAAAGTCTGTGCAAATCGTAAAGGACAATCGCATAGCTTTTGGAGTGCTCATTGATTCAGAGGAAGGGCGTGTGGACGCCCGTGTGGAAACATTGACAAGAAATTTAAGAACCCTAGTGGAGTCATCCTTACATGACAACCCCGAAGATCAGTTACATAAAGGATAAAGTTGCCAACGTCGATCTTTTCGATGTTTATGGAAAAGTGCTGAATGTTAGTGGACTCAGTATAGAGGCTTTAACTCCTGCTTCCTTTGTTGGCGAGTTGTGTTCGGTGAACAGGTTCGATGGAAAATCCATGTTCGCTGAAGTGGTCGGTTTTAAGGAAGGGAAAACACTTCTTATGCCTATTGGAGATGTCCAAGGCATTGGTCCCAACAGCCTTATTAGGGCCATGGGCCGTCCTCTTTGGATAAAAGTGAGTGATGGCTTAGTGGGAAGAGTAGTTGATGCCATTGGTGAGCCTTTAGATGATAAAGGTCCCATATATGGTGAAAAGAGAAGCGTTTACCAAGATCCACCTCATCCGCTAAAGCGAAAAATCATAACAGAACCTTTGCAAACCAGCATCAAAGCCATAGATGGGCTCTTAACAGTGGGTAAGGGACAAAGGGTTGGTATATTTGCAGGCTCAGGAGTGGGTAAATCAACACTTCTTGGAATGATTGCGCGTAATTCTTCCGCTGATGTGAACGTGATCATATTGGTTGGCGAGCGTGGCCGTGAGGTAAGAAAGTTTATTGAAGAAGACTTAACTGAGGAAGGTGCCAAGAGGTCCGTGGTAGTTGTGGCCACCAGCGATCAACCAGCGTTATTAAGGGTAAAGGCTGTACTTACAGGAATGACCATAGCTGAGTATTTCAGAGATCAAGGTTTGGATGTTCTGGTTATGATGGATTCGGTCACTCGTTTAGCCATGGCTCAACGCGAAGTGGGTTTGTCCATTGGTGAGCCTCCCACGACCCGCGGTTATACTCCCTCAGTGTTCGCTTTGCTTCCAAAAGTTCTCGAAAGAGCAGGAAATTCCGACAAGGGCAGTATTACGGCGTTTATCACAGTGCTTGTTGAAGGTGACGATATGAATGAGCCCGTCGCGGACGCAGTCAGGTCCATATTGGACGGCCACATCGTTCTTAGTAGGGCACTTGCTCACCGAGCTCATTACCCGGCCATTGACATTTTGCAGTCCATAAGCAGGGTCATGAATGATGTTGTTAGCGCGAAGCATCTAAAATTGGCAAACAGAATGAGAGAACTTCTTGCCGTTTACACGGAAGCTGAGGATTTGATCAACATCGGAGCTTATCAGCGGGGCAACAATCCAAAAATTGATGAAGCATTGGATTATATTGATGCCATAAACGGTTTCCTGGTGCAGCAAGTGCAAGAGAGTTATACTTTGGAGCAGACTGTGAGCATCATGGAGGAAGTCCTTGGCACTGTCAGCTAAAAAAGCAGCTCGTATTCTCAGAATAAGAAAAATTGAAGAAGACATGGCAAAGAATGAGTTCTTTTTGGCCATTAACCAATATAAAAAGGCAGCTGAAGAAGCAAGGAATGTGGGGCGTTCATGGCTTGAAGTAAGGGATGCCCAGATTGATGACCGCGTACTGACTTATGATGTATATTTCCACGCTCGCGAGAAGGCTAAAAACGCTGTAAAAGGAAGCTACAAACGCGTTTTGGAAAAACGTGAAGTTCTGCTTCAGAAGGCAGTTTCTCGCAGAAGTGGGGAGAAACTGTTAGAATATGCTAAAAGGGAGGCGCAAACAAAGGCATTCCGTCAGGAATTGTCTTTGTTAGACGAAATAGGATCGCGCAAGAAAGGAGGTGAATAGTCATTGGTGGGCCTGTCATGGATCTAAGTTTTCTAACACAGTTTTGGGATCCAGATTTTCTTACCATGTCGTCACAGTTAAAGCAGCAGAACCCTCGGGTATTTGAACAGACAAATGAACCAGCTGTGGACTTCTCAGCAATGCTCGCCTTGATGAGTGGACTGGCTCCTGGTTGTTGCGTGCAAAATCCCGCAGAAGTGGCTAAAAATGACCCTCTTGAGTCGCAGTCTGCGGCTTCAGTCGAGGCTGTTTCACTTTGTGAATCGAGTTCGCAAGTTGTGTCTGTTTCTTCTGTGGAAGAATTTGCTGTGGATGCGTCGGCTGTTTTAGATGGACATCAAGCTGCAAGCGCCGAAATAAAAGAAGCCGTTGAAGTCTTTAAAGAGGCTGAATCTGGGATGTTACAAAGCGTTAGTAACCTTCGTCAAATATCAAATGACGCTGATTTCCTCAGTGCTGATGAACACTTAGCAATGCATTCTGATGCTCCCTCTGGAGATAGGTCGGGGTTTATGACGGTGCAACCTAAAGAACAAGATTCCGCAAGTGTATATGAACGGTTAACGGATCATTTACCGCTTACTGAACAACGTTCTAATCAACTGACCTTTCAATCTGAGGCTGGTGACTTTAAAAATTCTCTGGAAACGGAAAAAGCCGCGCTAAAGAATGAGACCAAAAGTCAGACATTATCTAACCAAGAAGTGGATGGCATAGCTGTTGACTCGCGAGAACGTGTTGCAGACCGACGTGTTGATGCACCAGCAAGTGGGATTCTGAATGCTGCTGAACTAAGCGAAGGAGATAACCACCTAAGAAAAACTACAAGTCCAGGTATCACTTTTGTAAAGTATGAAGCACCCGAGCGATTTGGTTTTATCTTTAAAGACCAAGCACAGTTCTTATCAGAGGAAAAGTTTTCTACCGTGGTTAAGCCTGACCATTTTGACGCTCATAGTTATCAGAGTTTTGGAAAAGCCGACGAGTCATCGCTGTTGGTTAAAGGAGAGCTTAATGAAGACAAAGCTACTGCGGGCTTATTTTGGGCGGACCCAGCCTTGCGTTCAGGTTCAAAGGAGGTTTTTAACCTTCTTCAAGACGGCAGTTCATATGTCCAAGATAGGAGACCAGCTGAGAATTTTGAATTGACTTCACAAATCACGGTGAAAGAGGATTTGGCACAGGAAAAGCAAGAGGGCGACGTGGAGATGGCAGGTGAGAAAGGATCTACTTTCCAGTTGCAGTTTAAGCAGCTCGTTATCAGCACTGATAGCAGCGAGGCAGAGGTCAGCCAGTTTGCTCAAAGTGGAGCTTCAAAGGGACAAAGATCACGTGAAGCAAGGAATTCAGGAGAGATCTCTAGCGAGGCATTAAGAGCGGATGGGAACAGATCGAAGAGTGTTGTGCTGGAGGATGAAGGTTTGCTGGAGCCAGTTGAAGACGCCAAAGAAGAGAGTGGTTTTGTGACTGTTGAGGATAAAAAGATGATACCAACTGCTGATTTGCCGTCGTCCGTACTGGCAAAGGGAGAAGTTACAGGTGAAGAGGAGGTTCTAGACCTAACTAATTCGGAATTGCCACAAGGTGTCGCTTCTCAGTGGCTTTATGAAGAAAACGGTGCGGCTAATGAAACTGAAAAAATGAGGGATAAGCAGCTCATCAGCAGTGTCACACCGAAGGATCACGTTTCACGAGAGTCGAAGGAGCCTACTAGTGAAACCGTATCTTTTGACGGAAGTATTTCAGAAACACTGCACTTAGCTAAAGAGGACTTTGATCACGAATCAAGTAGTAGTGACTCGTCTGTTGCAAAGCGTCACGACTCGGCAATGGAAGGAAGTCCCTTGGAAAAACCAGAAAGCCAGTGTCAGCCATTGAAAGAGAAGAACGAAAATAAGGTTGTACAGCAAGCTTTTGACACTCTTCCCAAGGGTCTTGCAGATGCAATTCGCCAAGAGTTTCCAACCAGTTTGAAAACGCAGGGACAACATTTTTCTGGTAAACAAGCCACAGATGCGACCAGCATGAATCAACTCAATGAGGCTTTTCTTGAACAAAAGTCCTCTTCTACGATGCGGTTAGCAGAACTGCCGCTCAAATTTGCCATCGATGTGCGTGGTGGAGAGCTGTTACTGACCATCATGACTAATTCCGACAAAGACAGCAACCATCTAAGGCAGCACAGCAATTACATCAGGCAAAGACTTGCTAAGAAAGGTTACGAGTTTGATGCTGTGGATGTAGTAAACATGGCTCAGGAAACTGAGGGTGGTTACAAAGTTTACCAGTACGACATGGTAGTTTGAATGAGGAGGTGAGAATTAGTGTACGTACCGCCTACAGGTGGTGGCCAAGGCACATCCGGTCCCGACCAAAAAGTGCCGGGCTTGAGCCGCGATGATTTTCTAAAGCTACTACTGGCTGAACTAAAAGCGCAGGATCCACTTTCGCCCATGGACACGAACACCATGACAACTCAGATCACGCTACTAAACGTGCTTCAAGAGCTTATTGAGATTAAGACCATGCTACAGAGCTTGATATCAGCTAAATCGCAAGATAGTACACAGAACGATAATACTTCCACTGGTGAAGCCGAGGAGGTTTTGGATAATGGATCTTAGAATTGGTCCCACAAGCGGTATAAATCAAGTTAATAATGTTGGTAAGGCTTCACCTAAAAGTTCTGTTGAATTTACCGAAGCGTTATTGAGTGGTTACGGGATAAAGCTGTCGAATCATGCTAAGAACCGTCTTGTGACGAGGGAAGTGGTTTTAGATGAGAATAAGATTCAGAAAATAAGTCGTGGAATAGAAGAGCTCGGTAAAAAGGGCATACGAGAAGGCGTGATCATACTTAAAGATCTTGCTGTGGTGGTCGGAGTACCAAACCAGACCATTGTTACGTTTAAGACACCTCCTTTTACTAAGGGAGGAGTGTTTAGCCAGATTGATGGAGCAGTCATTTTGGAGTAATGGAAACGGAGCTGGACCGCTTCGCGGAGGCTCCCAAAAGCAGCGTCGATCGACTGAGACGCTCACACAATTGGGAGGTGAATTTTAAGTGTTAAGAAGTTTCTTTAACGGCATATCAGGTTTGAAAGTTCATCAAATAAGGATTGACGTCATATCTAACAATATCGCCAACGTGAATACTACTGCTTACAAAGCTGCCAGAGCCACTTTTAGCGACGTTGTGGCTTTAACGTTGAAGGGTGCTAGAGCACCTTATGGCGGTCGTGGTGGAACAAACCCATCTCAAGTAGGATTAGGTGTGGGACTAGCTACCATTGACAACATCATGACGCAGGGACCTACGAACAATACAAACCGAGCTTCTGATTTGGCTATCCAAGGTGATGGCTTCTTTGTGGTTTCAGATGGTCAAAGAAACTGGTTTACTCGTGATGGAGCTTTTGATATTGATCTCACTGGCAGGTTGATTCAGCTATCAACGGGTTTGAAAGTACAGGGATGGTCCATGATTCCCACGCAGAAGATCAGATTTTCAGGCGCTGTGGGAACCGCTTCCACGGCGTTTGGTTTTCGGGTGTACGACAACGTAGGTAATGAGCATGTTTTCACGGCTTTGGTTCAGCCCACACCAAGTAGTAGTACAGCAGCCATTTACATTTATGAAGGGACGGACACTGCTTCTCCAAACCTTGTGCTTACTCAGACTCTGGGTTTTGCAAATGGTGTGGTGCAAGCTGGTCAGACAGGCGTTCTTAACTGGAACAACATGTCCATAAACTTGGATTTCACTTCTTTAGCCATGAGTAACGCCACGGTTAGTGCCCTGGTTGCTGATCCTGTAGTAGAACCTGATACAAACAAAGTGGGAGACATTGTCATCCCGAGAAGCTTGACGATCCCACCTACGCCCACAACGAACGTACAGTTTCAAGGAAATCTGAATGCCAACGCGCCAGAAGGATCCAATGTTACTTTTACCGTGAGCAATGTCATAGACAGCCTCGGGGTCACTCACTCTATGCTCATCAACGCAGTTAAAAGTGCCAGCCCGAACGCATGGGATGTTACAGTGTCTATGGAATCTGCAAGTCCTGTTCAATATGTGGTCACTTTTGACTCCGATGGTAGGATTAGCGATGTGAAAAAGGGTGGGCAAAGTTTTGGAACTACCCCCACAATAGATTTTGACCCAGGTAACGGAGCACAGACGAGGCAAATAACTTTGAATTTCTCAGCGATTACCCAATATGCTGCCGATTCCAGAGTAGTTGGGCTCGTAGATGGGAATGTGAACGGAAAGCTGCTAAGCTGGTTTGTGACGGACGAAGGTAAAGTCATGGGCGAATTTGATAATGGGCAAATCAGAGAACTGGCACAAATTGCTCTGGCTAATTTTCAAAATCCAGCTGGTTTGAGCCGTGAAGGTAATAATTTGTGGCAGAACACGGCTAACAGTGGTTTTCGTGGTTACGTAGAAGCGGGAGATCTGGGGTCACTCATTATCCGTGGTGCTTTAGAGTCTTCAAACGTGGATCTGGCAGAGGAATTCACCAACCTTATCATCACACAGCGTGGTTTCCAGGCTAGTACCAGGGTAATAACTACCTCGGACGAAGTTACACAGGATATAATTGGATTGAAGAGGTAATTATGGATGATTAAGTTAACTTCGCCTAAAGACGAAGAATTTTACATTAACGAAGATCTCATTGAAAAGGCGGAAGAGCGCGGTGATTTCACCGTGCTCTTCCTGGTAAATGGTCATAAGTACCTGTGCAAGGAGTCCGTTAATGAGATCATCAAACGCATAGTGCGCTTTAAGAACATGGTGAGGGATCAATGGACATAGGAGTATTAGGTGGTCTGGCAATAACTTTCGGCCTCATAGTACTGTCCATAATAGCTGACCTAAATTCTTTCATTGATTTTAACAGCATGCTTGTCACCATAGGAGGATCCTTTGGTTCTACTTTGGTAGCTGTGGGTTTTGACCGCATGAAAAATCTGCCAAAGTACATCATGGCAGCAATTAAGAATAAGACGTTCGACAAGGCCAGTACCATAAAACTACTCGTTGACTTGTCCAATAAGGCAAGAAGAGAAGGGCTATTAGCTTTAGAAGATTCACTTGAAGAGCTTCAAGATCCATTTGTTAAGCGTGGCCTTCAATTGGTCATCGATGGTGTGGAACCTGAATCAGTCCAGAACATACTCAATTTGGACATTGAAGCCATGCAAAACAGACATGCTGATGGAAAGATGATCTTTGACGTGTGGGCGGGTTTTGCTCCTTCTTTCGGTATGTTAGGAACCATAATGGGACTAGTTCAAATGCTCAAGCGATTGGATGACCCTTCTACAATAGGGCCCGCCATGGCCTTGGCTCTTATTACAACTTTTTATGGTGCTGTGCTTGCTTATGGTGTGTTTCAACCCATGAGCAGTACATTGCAGCGTAAGAGTGACATGGAAAGTGATTTTAGGGAAATGATCGTGGAAGGCATATTGGGTATTCAAAGCGGCGAAAACCCCAGGCTTTTAGAGGAACGACTAGTTTCGTTCTTGTCACCTGCTGAGCGGGAGCAGTACGAGAGAACCAAAACTCAAAGGACTGAAGAGGTGGCAGAGGTTGCCTAAGAGGAAAGAGTCTTCAGGTCCTGGTGCTCCTCTATGGTGTTTGTCCTACGGTGATTTGGTGACTAACATGTTAGTATTCTTCGTCATGCTATTTGCGTTTTCAACCCTCAATGCTACGAAATTCGAGCAGATGGCATACTCTTTCGTTGTGGCTTTGGGTGGGGGTATGGGTGTTTTGCCATCAAATCCAACCTTTAGCCCACCCATGCCAGTCCCCCCTGATTTTATAATGCAGGGCCCCATGACTGTGGCTGAGCTTTACAGCAACTTGGGCGGTGTAGAGAAAGCTGTTCAGCAGAAATACGGTTCGGAGGCTATTGAGGTAGTAGAAGGTGCCAACGAAGTGCGGGTTAGGATCTCAGGAGACCTTTTGTTTATGCCTTGTTCAGCCTCTATTAGGCCTGAAACTGGGCCAATTCTCTCTGCTTTGGCACCTGAGCTTATAAAGGCACAGAAAGAAGGCTACCGCATCTATGTAGAAGGGCATGCTGCCTACACATTGGCTACATGTCCTGGTTACATTGACGACTTTCATATATCCAGCGATCGGGCACTGAATGTTTTGGAAAGACTAAAATCTCTGGGTGTAGATGATTCTAAAATGGCTTTAGTTGGGTACGGCGACAATGTCCCAGTGGGAAATGTGAACACCCCTGCGGGACAAGCTAAGAACAGGAGAGTGGAGATCACCATTAGGAGGGATCAATGAAGAAGATATTGGTTTATTTAGTTGTAGTTGTACTTTTGCTCGGTGTAGGCATGGCGCTAGGTGTCTACGTGCTAGCTCCTGTGGTCAAAGATATGGGCAGTAACACAAAGTCCCAAAGCAAACCAGAACCTGTCCTTCAGCCTCTTGGGAAGTTCACTACAAACTTGAGTAATCCCAAGTACATTATTCAGGTTACCGTTAACTTGGAGTTTTATGACAAAAAAGCACTTAGTGAAGTTCAGAAAATGGACCCAAGTTTCCTGGTCATACAGGACGAGCTCTTGAAGTACTTTAAAACATTGAAACCCGAAGATTTTTCATCTGACAAAGGCATTACGCTAATACAAGAGAACTTTGTGAAGAGGATAAACAACCTATATGGAAAGACCATTTTGAGTGGTGTGCTCTTTGGGGCTGATACTGTTATAACGGTGATGCCATAATGGCTGAAACGCTTTCTCAAGAAGAAATTGATACCCTATTAAGTGCTATTAAAGCTGGTCAGACAGAACTTGTTCAAGCCAAAGAGCAGGTGGTTCGCAAATATGACTTCAGACGGCCTGATAAGCTCTCTAAGGAACAGTTAAGAACAATTCAAATGTTGCACGAGAACTTCTCCCGCGGTGCGAGTACGGAGCTGGCAGGGTATCTAAGATCGGCCATGTCCATTTCCATCGTCTCAGTAGATCAAGTAACGTACCAGGAGTACATAAGGTCATTGTCAGACCCAACATTTATGTATTTGGTTCCCATAGTCGATGTGACCAGTGTGATTTTTGAAATGTCTTTGGATTTTGTATTCGCCATCATTGACAAGCTCTTAGGTGGTCCTGGCAAGCCCTTAAGGGAAGTCAGGGAACTCACATCAGTTGAAGCAACCTTGGTGAATCGAGTCATGGAGGTTTATTTGAGACACTGGCTGGAAGCCTGGAAACCCATTGTTCAGTGGAACTTAGGCAAACCAACTGTAGAATACTCTCCAGGGTTTGTTCAGATAATGCCTGGCAGCGATGTGGTCGTAGTCATTACTTATGAAGAGAAGCTTGGTGAAAAATCGGCCATCGGTACCATATGCGTACCGTACATGGCCTTGGAGGGTTTTGTTCAGAACCTGACTGCCCACCGCTGGTTTGGGGTTAGCAAGCCCACGCCTGACGACTGGAAGACCACACTTATGGAAGTTGTTGAGAACGTGACGGTTGAAGTTTCTGTTGTTCTTGGTGGAGCATCCGTCAGCATAGGTGAGATTCTTAAGTGGGATGTGGGTGATGTCATTGAACTCAACAGGAGAAGCGATGAGGAAGTGGATCTTTTGGTAGAAGGGAACCTCTTTGCTAAAGGCATACCGGGGATTTATCAACGTGAGAAGGCTTTTCTTGTCACTGGCAGAAGCGACGAAAACGGAAAAGAGGAGGTGGGTTAAGTCCACATGTCTGATTTCATTGGCAGTCTTAAACGCTTGTTGAGCGAGGTTACGAATGGTGCTGTAAAGCTTGGCAATTTCTACAAGTCAGATAGTTTACCTTCTGGGCAGGGAGAGTTTGTAATTGTTGATTTCGAACTGGATGATTTCGGGGAAGGATTTATCGTTCTCAGTGAGGAGTTATCAAAGACATTGGGAAATGAAATGCTCAAAATATTCCAGCTTACCGTGGATAATCTTAACGACGATTTAGTACTTAGCACAATTGGAGAGGCCATTAACCAGAGCATTAATGGCGCTGTGCAGGAGAATGCTGAGCAGTTCGGAACGATCCCTTCTGTTAGCGTGGGTGCGGCCCAAGTAGTGTCAATTGAATCGTTAGAAGAAAAAGTAAGCGGATTGTCCTTCATAGAAGTGGAAGGCGGTTTATGGCTCTGTGTTTCAAAAAAGCTCTTCTCCATACTCATGATGGGTCACGTTGACCGCAGTGAGGTTGGTGAGCCCTCAGATACCAGCGTGAAAGAACACTCGGGTGCGACATCGGAGGGGGATAACATTGAAGAAGTTACTTTTCCTCAACTCAAACCCGAGACCAACACGCAGCCTTTGCCGAGAAACTTAGAGCTTCTTCTTGACGTGAAGGTAAGTGTTTCTGTGGAACTTGGACGAAGTCGAGTAAGCATCAAAGATCTTTTATCCTTAGGGTCTGGTTCCATAATCACATTGGATAAACTAGCGGGAGAACCAGTTGACATTCTAGTGAATGGCAAACCCATAGCAAAAGGTGAGGTAGTGGTGATTGACGAGTCCTTCGGTGTTAGAATTCTTGATATAATAGCTCCCAAGGAGAGGCTAAAGGCAGAAATCTAAATGGCAGGAGGTTAAAATGAGTAAACGGGTTTTGATTGTGGACGATGCAGCTTTTATGCGAATGATGATAAAGAACGTTTTAACTCAGAACGGTTACGAAGTTGCAGGAGAGGCTTCCAATGGACAGGAGGCTTTGGTTCTGTATGAGAAGGTTAAGCCGGATCTGGTTACCTTGGATATAACGATGCCTGAAATGGATGGGATACAGACGCTTAAGGAATTGCTGAAAATAGATCCGTCTGCAAACATAATTATGGTAACTGCAATGGGTCAGCAACAGTTGGTTATTGAGGCTATTCAAGTGGGAGCAAAAGACTTTGTGGTAAAACCATTCCAACCTGACCGGCTCTTGGAGGCGGTAAGGAAGGCTTTGGGGGATGGATAGTCTTTGGCAGTGGTTTTTCCTCCTGTTGTTCTTTGTTCTCCTTATTGGAGCTCTTTGGTTTTTAGGTAGGTACGGGAGGCGTTGGTTAAGCAACTTTCGTGTCCCGGCTCAGGGAAAGCAGCTAAAAGTATTAGACGCGGTCTCCCTGGATTTTCGGACCAGACTTTTTTTGGTTTCAGTAGCTGATAGACAGAAGGTCTTGGTAGCTGACAACGGAAATCATGTAGGAGTTTTATTCATACCTAATGATGAAAGAAAAGCTGACATTGACCAGCAAAACTCAGCGTTTGAAAAAATACTGAAAGATGCCGACAGCAACACCACTGATTAGTATTAATTTGGGTTCTGGTGGACTATCCATGGTCCAGCTCATCGTTCTTCTTACCGTATTCACATTAGCCCCATCTTTCATAATGTTTTTTACAAGTTTTCTTAGGATCTTGGTTGTCTTTGCATTTATGCGTAGCGCTTTGGGCTTACAACAATTTCCTCCTGCTCAGGTTTTCACTGCTCTTGCTTTGATCCTCACATTTTTGATCATGGGTCCAGTGTTTTCTCAAGTTTACCAGCAGGCTTGGGTTCCATACAGTCAGGGGCAATTGGACTTTGAGCAGTTTTTGTCCGCTGCTGAAAAACCTATTAGCGAATG
>Ga0116168_1001883_pt1 | contig 14638 bp, 17 predicted proteins | sample AD_UKC129_MetaG_FD_89795 | JGI IMG/M metagenome (GOLD analysis project Ga0116168, IMG submission 89795) | Active sludge microbial communities of municipal wastewater-treating anaerobic digesters from Canada - AD_UKC129_MetaG | ecosystem: Engineered > Bioreactor > Anaerobic > Digestate | place...
TATATGGGGTTTTGTATGGCAGCAGCACTTCTCCTACCCTCAGATATGTTTAACCACTGCCCTCAGAGCATAGGACTTGTGGAGCATCCTATGGTGACTATATTCCCATATAACGGAGCCCGATAGGGTTAATACCCCCCTGGCTGAGGCTAATCAACTGAGCTTGTTAATAACAAGCTCCACCCTCTATAGGGTGGGGTAGTTGACCTCAACAGTCTTTTCAGGGCTTCGAGTACTCTATCAGCTTTAAATGGTTTTACTATAAAATCTTTTGCCCCTGACTGTATAGCTTCTATTACCATTGCTTCCTGTCCCATAGCTGAGCACATTACTATCAATGCATGCGGATCTATCTTCATTAATTCTTTTACTGCCGTGATTCCATCCATATCTGGCATTGTAATATCCATCATTACTAAATCTGGTTTGACTTCTTTATATTTTTCCAATGCTTTTTTTCCGTTTTCTGCTTCAGCTATCACAGCGTAACCACTCTTCATCAGAATATCTTTTATCATCATTCTCATAAACGCTGCATCGTCTACTATCATTATTTTCTTTTCCAAAATTATCGCCTCCTACAACATATTTTTTTGTGTTATTATAGGTTTTATATCTTATTCAATAACTAAGGAAAGGGTTATTGCGGGAACGTTGATTGCAATGACAGCCCTTTCTAAGGAGACTGGCAGAAGGTGATTTTACGCAAGTTATGCCAGAAAAAATATTAAAGAGATCTGATGAAATAGGTATTCTGGCTGGAGCTGTAGATAAATGAACAAATCTATGAAGCAACTTATTTCAGGAATAATTGATGGTGTTCATAATCTTCACGAAGCGACAGAATCCGTTGAAAAAGATGTATATGTATTAGACAGTTCAATCCAGGAAGTTGCCGCCACGACAGAAGAATTGTCTGCACAGATAGAAGAAACTTCTGCTTCAACAGAAGAAATAAATGCTATTACTGAAGAAGTAACCGCAGCGATAAATGCGATTGCCAAAAAAGCTGAAGATGGGGCACATGTTGCGAGTGAAATTGATAAAAAAGCAAGCGAATTAAAGGAAGAATTTATAAAATCCCAGGAAGTAACAATGAATATTTACAATGAGAATAAAAAGAATTTAAGAAAGGCACTGGAAGATGCAAAAGCTGTTGAAAAAATAAATGATTTATCTGATGTTATTTTGGAAATTACATCTCAGACAAATCTGCTGGCGCTTAATGCAGCTATTGAAGCCGCAAGAGTTGATGAAGCTGGAAAGGGGTTTGCCGTTGTTGCAAATGAAATAAAAAGCTGGCGAAAAATTCACAGAAAGCTGTCAATGAAATCCAGTCTATTACTAAAATAGTTACTTTATCCGTTGAATACCTTGCAAAAAGTTCTGAAAGTTTTCTTAAACTTATTGAAGAAAATGTGGATGTGGATTATGGCAAGATGCTGAAAACAGTTGAAGAATATTCAAAAGATGCAGCTTATATAAATGAGCTTGTAAGCGACTTCAGCGCAACTGCCGAAGAATTATCAGCTTCCGTTGATGAAGTGGCGAAAGCTATTGTAGATATTACTTCTGCTACAAGCGAAGGTGCTAATGATGCAAACAACATAGCTTCAACAATTACTATAATCACTGAAAAATCAGTAAATCTGAGAGAACAGGCGACGAATACAAAAGAGACTGCAGAAAAGCTTAAAAAACTTATTTCATCTTTTAAGGTTTAAAGAAAGAAGGTTTAACAAACCTTCTTATTTTTTTTATCTAACATGTTATTTTTTGATTTAAATAAAATATTATTTAAAAGAAGAGCTTCAAGTAAAAAGGCAAGAATTATAAAAAAAGGAGGTTTATAATGTTTTCAAAAGAATATTTAAATCAATGGCAAAAAGTTATTGTCGATGAATTGAAAAACAACGGGATAAATAACATAATAGCACTTGGTGCGGCAAACCCTGAAAAATGGATGGATGCGGATGTAAAGGAAATCCCAGCTTCCATATTTTGGGGATGGCTGGTAAATAGAAAAGATTCTGATGTTTCAGATTTGGAACGTGAATTTTACATGGAAAACAAGAAAGCTCAAACAGTCATCGAAATGATTGTCGAAGAAGCAGTTTATGAATATTTGCAATATCTTGATGAAGCTGATTTGGTTGAAGAAATATGAAGCAAAACCACCCTATATAGGGTGGTTCTTTGTATTAAATACAATAAAAAAATATCTGCGCTTTCTATGCAAACGTACATAATGTAAATATACATGATGGATTTATTGTTCCTATTATAATTGTATTTGAAGCTGATATCAAAGATGTTTTTATAGACGGAAGGGACTATCTTTATACTTGCTTTCAATTATCAAAACCAGATAACGAATCTTTAATCGAAAGCTTAATAGATGTATTCGGTGCAAAAATTGGGAAATATCTTGATAAGGCAATTCACAGCACGAATAGGTAGTACAAATTAGCAATGGCAGATCTTGCTTGCCAAGATGACGAAATTATAGAATTTCATTATAACAACAAAACAGTTATTGAAGGAAGATATGGAGTTCATTTTTCTTCAGCTTTTCAAGTAAAAGTTCCTATTTTAAAAGAAAAGATAGTTGAAATCATATTTTATGATTATAAATATATAGATCCGAAATATAGATTGAATTAGGTACTACGTCAATAATTCGGATAAAACGGCGAATTAAATAAATGGCTATAGTCTTTTTTAAAAACATCTTTATCTATATTCATTTTTAACCCCCTTTTAAACAAAAAAATCATTCTAAAAATATTTTAGAAAACAAATATAAAAACATCAATAAATTAAATGATTTAAAATGATTTATAATTATACTAAAAAAAAGAGAAGACATATGTCTTCTCTTTTTAATCTTATTAAAGGTGGTGGAACAGGCTGGAATTGAACCAGCGACACGAGGATTTTCAGTCCACTGCTCTACCAACTGAGCTACTGTTCCAAATTTTACTAATTTCATTCTCTGGTAGCTACGACTGGATTCGAACCAGCAACCCGCGCCTTATGAAAGCGTTGCACTCCCATTGTGCTACGTAGCCATGTATGAATTTATCATAATTTTCAAAAACTGCATTATGAATTCTCTATAGCAAAGGCTTTATCTTTACTTTCCCCTTTTCTTAAAGATTTAAGCCTTTGCTATTTTGTAAGTATACATCGTCCAAATAATCGCCATAATATTAACCGATACACACACCTCTTATATTACCTGCTTTCGTATTGATTTTATTTTTTTGTATTTTACTATCAATAAAATTCTTAGAAAATACAAAAAAGGCTTTTCGGTTTTAAAATACCCGAAAAGCCTTATCTTTCTTTATATATCAAAATATATCAAAGTTGAATATCAATTATCTGACATCGCAACATCAGGCACTGTTTTCGGGAATGTTTAAAACCGCATCACAAAAAGACATGTCCATAAACTTAAACATGCCAAACATAAACATATTAAACATTCCATTATTCCTGATGTTGTTTGTCATAATATTCAACTCCTTTCTTACTTTTTTTATTATTATACAATAATATAATTCCTTAGTCAAGTAATTATTCCTGAAAAAATGTTTAACAATATGCTTTTGTGTACGAATCAAGACAATAATTTTTTATTTTTTGAAATAATTCCTTATCTTCATCTTCAGTCCAATCAATCAAACTTTCCCCAATCTCCCACGCATCTATTTCCATTTGCAAAATATTTTCATAATCTTTATCCTTCATATTATCAAATATATGACCAATTTCATGAACTAAAATATATTTAAAAAATAAATCAGTTTTTTCTTCTGAAATATTCAAATGCTTTTGAATTTTTTTTAATAATTCTGGAGAATATTTTATTTCTTTTTTCCGCGTATCTGTTTTGGCTACGTAATTTTCAGATACAGAGATTGTTGTTATCTTAAAATTCAAATTAAAAGCTTCAATTATATCATTTATTTTTTCTTGTAACTCCATTATTTATCCCCCTTTATTTTTTTTATATTATAAGTTATTTTCTTTATGTCTTCAAGATTTTCTTTGATTTATAATGTTTATCTAAAAACGAATATTCACTTTTTGTAAAAACAAGTGTATAATAAAAATACAAGGGAAAATAACAGGAGGGCAATATGTCAATTGATTTAAAATTTAATACTCATGGGATTAAAATATATAAAGGAGATAATATAGATGTATTGAGAAGCCTTGAAGCAAACAGTATAAATCTGATATACTGTGATATTTTATATAACAGCGGAAAAACATTTAACGATTATAATGATAATTTAGGATCACCAGAGGAAGCAATGGAATGGTATAGACCAAGAATAGAAGAAATGCACAGGGTTCTAAAAAACGACGGTTCTATTTACATACATTGCAACTGGCGATTGGATTCATATATGCGAATATTGCTTGACCAAATTTTCGGTTCAAAAAATTTTAGAAATAGGATATATAGAAAATATAGTGAAGCAATAAGAGGTTTTGTCAAGAATTATGACAGCCAGGTAGATACAATCCTGTACTATACAAAAGACAGATATAATTTTACATTTAATGAAATCAAGGATAATACACTAAGACTTATTCCGCTGTTTGAAAATGGTTATTTAAAAGAAAATAGTTTTGAATTCAAATATAAGGATTTTTATTTTAATCCCAAAGAACACAATAAACTTTGGCTTGTTACAGAAGATAAACTTAAAGAACTGTATGACCATGGTGAACTTATATTAATAGATGGGCTCCCATATAGAAAGACTTATACTGTCCCAATAGGGAACCTGTGGGATGAAAAAGAAATGTTGGATCCATACAGCAGGACAAAAACTTCAGAAGGCTATGATACCCCAAAACCATCAAGCCTTTTGAAAAGAATAATAGAAATAAGCAGTAATGAAGGTGATGTTGTAGCAGATTTCTTTATGGGTGGCGGGACTACCGTAATAGAAACATTAAAAGCAAAAAGAAAAGGAATATTTTGTGATACACCCTAATATAATATAACATAATATAAGAAGAACGGAGGGAACGTATGGAAAGGAAGGAATTTCTATACATTCACGAAAAGAACAATATCCATAATTGGGGTATTGTGTTGGAAAGTGTAGACGAAGAAAAGATAAGGAAGTTTATAAGGCTTCTTCTGCCAAATGGAACAAAAGACAGCGCGTGTATTGCTGAAAAGTATCATCCGTTTTGGCAATCAGGATCAGGAAGTAATTTGAAGAGGGGGTATCAATTTATAGAATTTTTCTATAACTTTGATACCAAGGAAGCACAAGCTGAACTAATTCATCTGATACAAAAAGTATCGGATGAATTGGGTATTGGATGGTCAATTGGTCGTCCCAAAGAAGCTGTTGTATGACAGCTTCTTTTTTTGTTAAATTATAATAGAACACAAAATCAATTGTAAAAAACAGGATATATGTTATAATAAACTTGTAATTGTTTGTGCTGTTACAAAAAATTTTTCAATAAGGAAGGTGATTTTTTAATGGATTTCAAAAAAACATTCAGTGATTTGGCACAAAAAGCAAAGAAAGCAGGAGAAAAGGGCGTTAAAATGGCAGTAGCGCAAAAGGATATAATGGTCCTGAAAGGTCAGATAAAAGACCTGAAGGTGAAAATAGCAGACGTAATCATTCAAACAAACGAAATAAATGATGAAGTAAGAAAAATGGTTTCCGAGATTGCTGAAAAAGAAAACAAAATAAAAGAAATAGAAGAAAGTTTGAAAGAAAAGCAACAGGAAGACCAACCAGAACCAAATAATGCTGAACAGGATAATACGGAGGAAAAAACAGAAGAACAGAAAGAATAGAATACAAGTTCACATTCTGTATAGAATCCCATTTAAATGCATAAATGGGATTTTTTATTATTTTTTTTACATATTTATATAAAATATAATAAGAAAAAAGTTGGTCGGAAGGAATATATATAGAGAGAAAGGAGAATTAAAATGGAAGAATTGTTACGTTTTAGGTGGGTCAATCCAAAGGAGGATTATAGACCCCCAGCATCAATAATATTGTTCAGAATTGTTCATAAACTGGGGGATCAAGAGTTGATCTCAAAAATGAATGAATACTTAAAATTGAGAGATAGAAAATTTGTTTTTTCAAGGTGCATGCGGCTTTTTTATGAAAAAGAGATAAAGCCGATGCAAATAAAAAACAGATTAGAAGCAAAAAAGCAAGTTAAAAAAACATAGGCTTCTAGCCTATGTTTTTTGTTTTTGTTTATATTCTTCTTCAATTTCATTTACTAATTGCACTAAGCGATCAAATTCTGCCTGAATTTCTTCCTGCTCATATCCCATGAATGTCATTTCCCAAAGCACATGCGCGATAATCTCATTTTCATCAAAAGTATCAAGTGTTTCCTTGCTAATCCCCATACCAAGCCATTCTTTCCAGGGGACAAATTCAATGCCATATTTTACACCATCTGATTTTCTTCCAGAAACATCATAGCTTATTCCAAGTTGGTTGAATTCTTCTTCCGTTAAAGAATCTTCTTCTTTACTGAACAACTTTTTGTGTTCTTCTTTCTCATCAATCATATCAATTACTATTTCATAAGGATCTTCTATTTTTTCTACAGTAAGATTCTGTAATTTGTCAAAGACTTCACTGTAGGTTTCCTTTAAATCTTCCTGATCTGGATATAACTCAACAAGCCTTTTCCAAATTGTATCAAAATCTTTCCCTGTAATCAGTTCTTTTAAAATCATAGAAAATTTCCCCCTTTTCAATAAAAAAAAACAAATATTTCTATATAATTATAGAACAAAAAATATAAAAAATCAAATACATATATAAAAAATACATTCATGCATTATTTTTAAACATGCATATTCTACTGTTATTTAATATTTTTACTGAAATATAATATTGTATAAATACTTTTAAAGAAAGGAGGTTAGCGAATTGTTCAAATTTGGCAAAAACCTTTACGATGACTATGATTTACTGGTTTCAATCGACAGTCAAAAAAAATTGGAGAAAATGAAGGAAATAATGACAAAAACTGAAACTCCATTATATTGCATGTGTAACAAAGAAAATCCCGTAAGAATGAGAATTGGAAAAAGGAATGACAGATATTATATAGCATCAATGCCAAATCAGAAAAAATATCATACTGACAGCTGTGTTTATACTTCAGATTATGAAGCTAAATATAAGGTAATAACAGGCGTAGAGAAAAATTATTCAATAAACGGTAAAGATGACTATATTAACTTCCATGTACGCAGTCAGAATTTGAATAAAAATGAATTTGAAATAGATTATAAAGACCTCCTTGATATAGTTCAGGCATCGAAAAATAAAAACATTGCGCTTGAAAAACTGAATTTCAAATATAAATTGTCATTACGCCAATATAAAATGACTCTGCGAAGCTTTTTTGAAAAAATATTATTGGAAACTTGGAAAATATTCCTGTATTCTAAAAAAAGAGTGCCAGACGGTATTAAAGAATTCATGGGATATTTCCTTGGTTTGTCAAACCATTATTGTTATAATGGAAACATTCTTGCCAACCTTTATTATAAAAACGATTTTCATGCAAACAAAAAAAAGTTTTTCATTTATGTATTTGAAAATAAAAAAGGAAATATAAGAAACTGCGGAGATATATATGAAATTTCAGTTTTAGATTATACAAAAGAAGGTTTAATCTCCAAAACCATAGAAATAAACAGTTTACTTTTCAAAAAAGTCTGGAACAAAAATAAATTCAAATCAAACTATATGTTGGTAATGGGTTTTTCTTCAGGTAAAAATTTGAATGTGAATGAGTTAGAATTAATGCCAATAACCGAAAATGGGCTATACATTGAAAACAAATATGAAGAATCTTATTACAACCACCTAATGAAAAAGAAAATATTATTTATAAAACCGTGGGAAGGCATTCAAATATATGACAATTATGTACCAGATGCTTTAATAGACAGGAATAATAAAAAAACAATAATTGAATTGTTTACCGAAGATTTAGAAGAATATAAAAACTTAATGAAAAAGAAAATTGAAATAGGGAAACAAATTAATAATTCAAATACAAAATGGGAATTTATTTATTATGATGTTATAAATTCCAAATCATTTAAAGCATGTAAACCATAAGTGGGGTCAACTACCCAACGACTAAAGTCGTGGGCTTGATAGCCCCATGTTGACCAGGCTAAGGTTTGAAACAGAACCTACGTTATCTATGTGAATACAAATGAATAAAAAATTAACAATTGAAGAAATAAGAAAGCTTGCGGACAGTAAACAGTTGCCACTTAAACCAAAACCAGTAAAAATTCCTGAAAATATAAAAAAGTATGACAAGATTTATATGTTACTAAAAAAGAGATTGAATAATAACATTTCAGTTCTTATCTTTATGAATTTATTAATATAATTGCAGAAAAATTGTTATTAATAAATTGGATATTATAAGGCAAGCTCTTAGTTATTTTTTTTGCATTGTGATATATAATTTTAATATTCTATTTTTGTTCTCAGGGGGCGATCTGATTGATTAAACAATTCAAACAAAATGCTTTAAATGTCTTAAGAGGTCGATGGGATACAGCTATAGTGGGAATAATTATATTTTTGTTAATAGAAGTATTGATACAGGAGATACAGGAGATAATTGGGGCAGCAGGGGAAAGAGATAGCTATTTTACAGTTTTGTTTGCGTCTATACTTTCTATTGCGATAATGCCTTTGTTATACGGTCTTATAAAATTTTTTATGGAATTCAGAAATGGGAACACTCCGTTCTCGATAATGTTTTCTTTTTATACAAATTCGGACATGCTTCTTAAATCAATAGGATTATCAGTGCTTGTCGGTTTGTATACATTCCTGTGGTCACTTCTCCTTATTATCCCTGGAATTATAGCTGCATATAGCTATTCCATGGCACCTTTCATATTAATAGACAATCCTGATATAGGAGTAAGTGAAGCAATAAGGAGAAGTAAAGAAATAATGAGAGGTCATAAGTTTGACTACTTTGTGCTTCAGTTAAGTTTTATAGGTTGGGCGATCCTTGCCTGTCTGACATTTGGAATAGGATTTCTATGGCTGATTCCATATATACTGCTTACATCAATAGAATTCTATCGCTATATAAGGGATGAGTATATGTATAAACAGCAAACACTTGAAAATAATGCTAATATGAATAAAGGCTGGTAAATAACCAGCCTTTATAATTTCAAATTTTTTGCTGAATCTGATATAACGCATTCATCGCTTCCATCGGGGTCATTGATATTATGTTCATTGCCTTTATTTCTTCAAGTATCTTAAGCTTATTCATTAATTCTTCGTTTGTTTCATTATTTTTTTTGTCATTTTCTGTTTTATCTGTTATTTCTGTGTTGGAAGCTATTTCTTTTATGTTTCTTTTTGTTCTTGTTATTTCAGAATTGCCTAAAATTGACAATATTTCCCTTGCTCTTTCAACTACTTCTTCTGGCAGACCTGCCAGTTTAGCCACTTCTATCCCGTAACTTTCACTTGAACCACCTTCAGTTACTTTTCGTAGGAAAACAATGTTATCACCTGCTTCTTCAATTGCCATTGAATAATTTTTGATCCCGCTTATGTTTTTTTCAAGTTCGGTAAGTTCGTGATAATGCGTGGCAAATAAAGTTCTGGCTCCTATTCTTTCCTTGTTTGCAATGTATTCTATGACAGCCCATGCTATGCTTAACCCGTCAAATGTGCTGGTTCCCCTTCCTATTTCATCAAGTATCAGCAGGCTTCTTTCGGTAGCGTTGCTTAAAATATTGGCTACTTCTGTCATTTCTACCATGAATGTACTTTGTCCAGTTGCAAGGTCATCTGAAGCTCCAACCCTTGTAAAAATTCTGTCTACAATCCCTATCTCTGCGTATGAAGCAGGAACAAAGCTTCCAGCCTGTGCCATTAATACTATCAGGGCAACCTGGCGCATATATGTTGATTTTCCAGCCATGTTTGGTCCAGTGATAATAAGAAGCCTGTTATTTTTTAAATCCAATAATGTATCATTGGGAACAAAATTTTGATCTACTGTTTTTTCAACTACAGGATGTCTGCCATCCCTGATTACTATTCTGTCAGAATTATTAACCATCGGCTTCACATAATTTTCCCTTTCAGCCACTTCCGCAAGGCTGCTTATTACATCCAATACAGCTATACATTCAGCGCTTCTTTTTATCCTTGGGATTTGCGTCTTTATCTTTTCCCTGATTTCACAGAATAAATTATATTCAAGGCTTATTAATTTTTCTTCGGATCCTAAGATTGTATCTTCCAAATTCTTTAATTCTTCGGTTACAAACCGTTCACAATTAACCAAAGTCTGCTTTCTTATATATTCACTTGGGACAAGATTGTAATAGGATTTGGTAACTTCAATGAAATACCCAAAAACTTTGTTGTATCCTATTTTTAAATTCTTTATCCCAGTCTTTTCCCTTTCCCTTGTTTCAAGTTCAGCAAGCCATTTCTTTCCGTCTTTTGACGCTTTTCTTAATTTGTCAACAGTTTCATTATATGAATCCTTTATGATATTTCCTTCTTTTACAGAAAGCGGGGGATCATCAACTATTGATTTTTCTATCAAATCAGCAATATCTTTCAAATCATCCATATCATCAAATATCCTTCTGTTTAATGTACTTTTGTATTTTGATATAGCTTTTTTAAGTGTTGGTATTTGCATCAGGGAACTTTTTAAAGCAATAAGATCCCTGCAGTTTATTGAGCCAACGACAAGTTTACCAATTAACCTTTCTATGTCATATACTTTGTTTAATAGGCTGCGAAATTCCTGTCTTCTAAGATTGTCATTTTTCAATTCTTCAACAGCATTAAGCCTGTCATTTATGTCATTAATATTTATTAGCGGCTGTTCAATCCACTTCCGCAGCAGTCTTCCACCCATTGATGTATTAGTTAAATCTATAACACCAAGAAGGCTTCCTTTCTTATTGCGATCCCTTATTGTTTCAGTAAGTTCCAGATTTTTTCTTGATGAAAAATCAATCACCATGAATTCATCGGTTTTATAATAGTTCAATTTCTGAATATGCGGAAGACTTACTTTCTGTGTTCTGTTAAGGTATGAAAATAACCCAGCTACGGCTGCCTTTATTTCATGATCAAGATCAAGTCCTTTATATTTTTCCGATAAAGTTTTAATGATAACTTCATTATTGAAATCTTCATCTTGAAGTTTATAAATAAAAGAATTAAAGCGTATATTAAGTTTATTCATTAAATCCCTACAATTAAAAAGATCTTCGTTTACGAGGATTTCTGAAGGCATATATTTTGCTATTTCATCCATTATTTTTTCACAATTTACGCCTGTTGCCAGCGATGTGCAATAGAAATCACCAGTAGATATATCGCAAATGGCTATGCCAAAACAATTATTGTTTTTGTAGATTGTCATTATATAGTTATTCTTTTTTTCATCAAGTGCATTTGAATCAATGATTGTTCCAGGTGTAATAACCCTTATTACATCCCTTTTCACAATCCCTTTTGCTGTTGCTGGATCTTCCATTTGTTCGCAAATTGCTACTTTATAGCCTTTGCTCACAAGTTTTGAAATATATGAATCAACGGCATGGTGGGGTACACCACACATAGGTGCTCTCTTTTCAAGCCCGCAGTCCCTTCCAGTCAATGTTATTTCAAGTTCTTTTGATGCTACTTCAGCATCTTCAAAGAACATCTCATAAAAATCACCAAGTCTGAAAAAAAGAATACAGTCGTTATACTGTTTTTTTATTTCAAGATATTGTTTCATCATCGGAGTGAAGTTGTCCATTTAGCTACCACCTTTTTTATTTTTTTCTTTTGTTCTTTTATTATACCAGATTTTTTTATATTTTCTCAATATAAACTTTGTTTTAATTCAGATAATAAAAATCCGCCACTTTGTGGCGGAATATTTATTTAATTACGTCATATACGTATTTTATTAGTTTTGGTTTTAATGCGCTTATATAAAAAGCTTTTTTTGCGATTGTTTCTGCTTCTTCTGTATCTGTCTTATTTGTATGAAGAACGCATAATGTATCTCCAAAATTGACTTTATCGCCTATTTTTTTGACAATTGTTATTCCAGCAGCATGGTCTATTACATCTTCTTTTGTTTTCCTGCCTGCCCCCAAAAGCATAGCAGCTATCCCTATTTCTTCAGCATTAATGGTATTTACAAACCCTTCCGTTGTTGATTTTATTTCTATATGGTATTTCGCTTGTGGTAATTTGTCAGGATTGTCCACTATACTTGGATCCCCGCCTTGGATTTCTATAAGTTCCTTTAGTTTTTTAACAGCTTTACCTGAACTGATTATATCAGAAAGTCCATTATATGCTGAAATGAAATTAGGGAATGCATTAGCCAAATCAGCCATATAAGACGCAATTGTTAATGCTACTGTTTTTTCATCTTCTGTACCAAATCCTTTCAATACTTCTATCGCTTCTCTTACTTCATTTGCATTCCCAACTTCATATCCTAATGGCTGATCCATATTTGTAATTACTGCTATAGTCTTTACGCCCAATATTTTTCCTATATTTACCATAGTTTTAGCTAATTTTCTGGCTTCTGGCAATGATTTCATAAATGCACCAGAACCAACTTTAACGTCAAGCACAATGCAATCGGCGCCAGCTGCAATTTTTTTGCTCATTATTGAACTTGCTATCAACGGAATGCTGTCAACTGTTCCTGTAACATCTCTTAAAGCATAAATTTTTTTATCGGCAGGTGTAAGGTTAGGGGTTTGACCTATTATTGCCATTTTATATTTATTTACATTTGTAATAAATTCATCTATTGTTAAATCAGTTCTGAAACCAGGTATGGATTCAAGTTTATCAATTGTTCCGCCCGTATGTCCCAAACCTCTGCCAGACATTTTTGCTACAGGGACCCCAACATATGCCAATAGTGGAATTACTATTAAGGAAATTTTGTCGCCTACTCCGCCAGAAGAATGTTTATCTATTTTTAAACCTTTTATCATTGACAAATCTACTTTGCTTCCTGAATTTATAATTGAAAGCGTAAGATTAGCCGTTTCTTCTTCATCCATTCCTTTAAAATAAACAGCCATAAGAAAAGCTGACTAGTGGAGTAATTCCTTTTTGTAGAAGTAACAAAAAAGAAGCTATACATAGCTTCTTTTTTGTTGTTTTGATTATTTATAAGTTTATTCATGATTTCGTTTATATTTTTTACACAAATGTATTTTATGGTGTATCTGGTGGGACTTGAACCCACGACCACCTGATTAAAAGTCAGGTGCTCTTCCAACTGAGCTACAGATACATGTAATATGGTGGGAGTACTGGGAGTCGAACCCAGATCTCACTGATTAAGAGTCAGGTATAATAGCCTTTATACTATACTCCCATATGGTGCAGGTGGTGGGATTCGAACCCAACCTCGTCACGATTAAAAGTCGTGTGCCTGACCACTAGGCTACACCTGCAAGATATGTAATATGGTAGGTCCAGCTGGACTCGAACCAGCAACCTTCCGCTTATGAGGCGGCTGCGCTTACCAGTTGCGCCATGGACCCAAGTTTGGAGCACACGGCAGGATTCGAACCTGCGATGGTGGTTTTGCAGACCACAGCCTTAACCACTTGGCTACGTGCGCATATTTTGCAATTAAAAAGGGTTCATCGAATTGACCCCGATGAACCCTTCTAATAGCCGATTGATTATATATATTTAAGATTACATGTCAACATTCGAGCTATTAAAGGTATTTATGGCAGTCAATTCAAAAGCATGACAAATAACCATATTTATTTTCTTGAATATGGTTTTGCATATGCCACATTTTTTGCATACCATAGCCCTGTTATTGAACATGTAATTTCACTTCCTTTCATAATTTTATTTCAAGTATAATTATATACAATATTATATTCTTTGTCAAGAATATATAATAATTTTTTGTTTTATTTTTTTTAACGCATATGGAAGCACGTTTTAACGTGCTCCCATCTATATTAACCCCTTTCTTATTCTCTCTTTACCCTATCATATCTCTCTGTCTGTTGTTTTCTTTTTATTTATTTTTAGTTGTTTCAATTATATAATAACATTACTGTTCCAAAAAGTCAACTTAAGTTTTTGTATAAAGTCTTATAAAGCTACAGACAGCTATATTTTGACATGTCGTATAATCTAATAGTTTTAAACATTATACAGTTTGTTAATAAAGAATAAAATATCAAAAAAGACTTGAAGAGGGGATAAAAATGTATTTTATTAAGTATTTCTTTTCTGTATACATATGCTATATTGGATTACTTATATCAGTAAAAGAAGAAAAGAAGATAGGAGTTATTTTTATAATAATAGGCTTATTGATGATACTTCTTAACCTTTTCCTTCAAGGTACAGATCCATTTTATCTAAAATTTAAAACAGAAGACCTCCACCTCTACAGGTGGGGGATGAATGTTTTTGCATCGTTAGGTGCTCTTTTTTACTTAAATTTAATACTATATGTTTTTAATATTTAGTTTGTATATTTTTAGGCTTTTAATTTAATAGCAAGGAGGTCA
>Ga0116168_1001894_pt1 | contig 14538 bp, 10 predicted proteins | sample AD_UKC129_MetaG_FD_89795 | JGI IMG/M metagenome (GOLD analysis project Ga0116168, IMG submission 89795) | Active sludge microbial communities of municipal wastewater-treating anaerobic digesters from Canada - AD_UKC129_MetaG | ecosystem: Engineered > Bioreactor > Anaerobic > Digestate | place...
TATGACATGCCTTGAGGAACTCAACCCGGCGTGGGCGATGATAGACACAGAAGACATGCCTCCTGGACTCAACTATGCAGTAACACGTCACGTATGTGATTTGGTCAAAGCGCGCGGGTTTGACGCTATCTTGGAGGCGGAATACGGTTCCACAGGCCAGGCAGGGAGTACGGAAGAGTACGTGAGCCTGCAAGGGGAAGCACTCCAGGCATTTGCCAGGCAGATTGCCGGCTTTGTGAAATATACCGGAGCCAGGGGGATATCCTACCCCATCGGCATGGAGCATGCTGCGCCCCTTGACCGCAGGCATGAACCCGATACTCAGCGACTGGAAACCGTCCAGCGGGAAATCATCAAGGAAGCAGGATATTACGCCCCCTTTGCCCAGCACGGCGGCACAGGTGCAAAAGAGCTGGCCAAGGGGCTTGTAGCCAAGAACAACATCAATACCCATTTCCTTGTAACCATAGCCCAAGACCTCCTGAGACATTTCATGGGGCACAAGGAGCAAGTTGAGCTAGGGCACAAATCCGCTTGCGCAAGCGACATTTACATTGCCGCATCCAGAGCGGTATGCGAGGCAGCAGTTGAGAAAATGAAAGAAGGCGGCACATATGGCTGGTTTGGGGCCGGCTTGCCTTAACCTGATTAAGAATCCTTTCTCAGGAAATAGTAATTGGGAGACTGCTCAGTGTATTAGGGCCTGTGAAGGCAGATAATACACGAAGGGGGCTTTGGTTACCTTGGCAAATCAAACTGAGAAACGGCTTTATCCACCATCAGCTGCTTTGTGTCCTACGCCGGTGGTCCTGGTCACCTGTGGTGATTACATGGGTGAGATGAACGCCATAACCGTGGCATGGGTTGGAACTGTAGCTTCAGAGCCACCCATGATCGCCATCGGGATAAGGCCAACCAGGTATTCCTTTGGGCTGCTTCAGAGGTACGGGGATTTTGTGGTAAACCTGCCCACAACCGATCATGTAGACGTCCTGAATTACTGCGGGACTGTATCAGGCAGGAATGAAGACAAGTTCAAAGGGGCAGGGATCACTCCTGCCAGGGCAGATAACGTCAGGGCGCCACTTGTTGCTGAGTTTCCGGTGAATATAGAGTGCAAGATCAAGAACAGGATTGGCTCAGGAAGCCACGACTTGTTCCTCGGAGAAGTGATGTGCGTACATATCGCGCCCGAGGTTTTGTCCCGTGGCGACATCGACCCTGAAAAGATGAACCCTCTGGCATATTTCAACGGCTTGTACTTTGCCCTGGGTGATCAGGTAGGCAAGACCCCGAATAAATAAACACCTAAACGGCGGCCCCGGGGGATTCATAACCTTACCTATTTGAGTGCCTGTGGGGAGGGAGGAACCTATGGAGAGATTCGGCAACTTGGAAACCCTAGCCGTAACCCAGGAAGACGTCGCTACGGTAATCTCAATTGCCCGTCAGGAAGCCCTCAATGCCCTTAACAAGGCAGTTCTGACGGAACTTGATACGGTATTGGATGCGCTCAGGGATTATGGATCAAGTAAGCCCCTTATCATCACCGGTGAAGGCTCCAGGGCTTTTGTGGCGGGAGCCGACATAGGCGAGATGGCCGGCATGAGCCCCGAGGAAGCGCTGGAGTTTTCCCGGTTTGGCCAAAGGATTTTTTCGAAACTCGAGTCGTTCCCACAAGTTACCATAGCTGCGGTAAACGGATACGCCTTGGGCGGGGGCAACGAGCTTGCCATGGCTTGCGATATCCGCATCGCTGCAAGCAATGCAAGGTTTGGCCAGCCTGAGGTAGGCCTGGGGATAATTCCCGGATTTGGGGGTACCCAAAGGCTGGCTCAGATCGTGGGCAGGGCCAATGCGCTAGACCTGATTTTGAGCGGGCGGATGATAAACGCCCAAGAAGCACTTAGGATCGGGCTCGTTCATAAGGTAGTTGACGAAGGTAAAGCACTCGAAGAAGCATTGAACTACGCCAAAACCCTTATGAATAACTCTGCCTTTGCCATAGCCCAAGCCAAGAAGGTGCTTTATGCCGGTAGTGCCGGAAAGGATGACGGCATGGCACTTGAGGCAGACATGTTTTCAGGGTGTTTCAAGCACCCCGATCAAAGAGAAGGCATGAATGCGTTCCTGGCAAAACGTAAGCCTGATTTCAAAAGGGAGGGATAATTCCGGCCCGGTTCCGGTGAAAAGCGCCCTTACATTTTAACGATTGAGCTCCTTGATTCGATACAAGTAACGGGGCGTTTTCAGTGGCAAACGAACGTAGACAGATTAGCAAAGCAGGAATACTCAAACTTATCGGCAGGGCCGTTCTTCTGACGTGTCTCACTGCAGGTGCCTTCTTTGGAGGCTGGTACCTGTACACCATGAGGAACAGCGAGACAATGGTGTGCCTTACGATGATGTCAGAAGATGGGCTGCTTGTTTATAAGTTTAGAGGGTCCGGGGACGATCTGCCGGATACAGGAGAAAACGGCGGGGATGAGCCTAGTGGTATCCCCGGAGAAGACCCTAATTGGAGCTATATACCTTTTGGGAACAGGATGCGCATTACCGGCGCTTCGGGCAAACGGGTCTCCCTGGACGAGATCTACACCTATCCTCAAGAAAAAGTTGTAGTGGAGCTGGTTATCGGGCCTGACGGCAAGATTTCCAGGATCTCTCATACCTCCGAAGGTTTCGTAATCAGAGGCGAAGTCCAGGCTTGGGAAAACGGCACTGTATATATTTCAGGCAATCCATATACTCCAGGTGAAGCACTGGGCTTTAGCTGGGAGCAGGGGGACATCGTGGAAATCTACGGCGCCGGGGATGTGATCATATATGCCCGGCTTGTAGAGAAGGCAGGCACTTTGCAGGTTGCTGCCAATGTGGAAGGCGCCAAAGTGTTTGTCGACGGGGTATACGTAGGAGAGGCGCCTCTAACCATTGATACTGCACCCGGCCGAAAAGACATAATGGTAAAAGCCACGGGTTACAAGACAACTACCGCCCAGGCATTGGTCCAACCGGGACAAGTGGCACAGGTGCAGGTAGATCTGCTGCTTGTGGCAGGCACTTTGGAAGTCACATCCAACCCTCAAGGCGCCGATGTGTTTGTCAACCATGAGCTCAAAGGGACTACGCCTGCAAGCATCGTGCTTCCCCCTGGGGAATATGAAGTGCGGGTGGAAAAAGAGGGGTACTACTCAAGAAAGACTACCTTGAGGGTGGTCCAGGATACTTCAACACCACTCCATTTTAACCTGGTGGAACAGTCGTCGGGTATATCGCCCATAGGCGGCATTACGCCGGGTTTGCCTTCCCAGCAGCCTCAACCTCAAGGCACCAGGATGACCGTGCTAAGCTACGATGCTGATTCCCGACTGCTAAAAGCCAGAGATGCCGGCGGTGCCCAGTTGAGCTTGGTAGTGCCCAAAGACGTTCCCTTAGAGACCGCTTCCTACGGCAGGGCATCGTGGGACAAGCTGTTGCCTGGAGAAGAACTCATGGTAGTGACAAGCCCTTCTGGCTACGTTGAAAGGGCCACGAAGACCTACTCCCACAGTTTTACCGCAAGCGGCAAGGTGCTGGCCAAAGACGGCCAGGTGCTAAATATCGGGGATAACTGGACCAGGTGCGAGCTTAGCCCTAACGTGCTCATTGAGCGCCGAAGCGACAATATGCAGGTCAAGAACGTGGAGATAGGCGACACGGTTACAGCCTACGGATCTGCTGCAGACGATATCAGGTACGTAGTAATCGAAGATTCCCTCGGTGAGAAGTCTGTGCTAGAAGGCCATCTTGTGAAGACCGCCAGCGGCCAGAGGATTTTTTCCGACGGCACCCTGCTACCTGTCACAGTCCCGGGAAACATCGACGTAGTTGACCATGACAACCGGGTGACTGACAAGGTGTCGTCAGTGCCTTCAGGCTCAAGGCTTAAGTTTTACCGTAATTCCCAGGGGGATATAGTGTGGGCAGAGTACATCTGGAAAGCCAACGTATCCCTTGAGGGACAAGTAGGCCTTATGTCAGGCCCGGTGCTTACAATATTGCCGGGCTGGGATGAGGTAACCATATCCGTGGACACCACGGTGTTCGTAGGGGACACCCGAAGGCCGTTTTACGACGTAAAGACCGGAGACACGGTGCTGGTAGCAGGGCCTTCCGAGGTGGACACAAGGTTTATATGGGTCAAAGACAGGATTTCGTACAGCCGCATAGTGGAAGGGTTTATAGGCGGAAAACCAGGCGGGAAACAGCGGGTATTCACCGAGGTCGACCGCAAAGGGTATGTGACCCAGTGGGTTGTGGATGCGGACTTCACCGTGGTGGATGTCAAGCAAAACAAGCATATGCAGGCCACCCAGCTTACAAGCGGCGACAAGGTGAGGCTGTGGCTGACGTCAAACGGCCAGGCCGTGTGGGGAGAGATGGTGGCCCCAAACCGGATCAACTTAAGCGGCCATTTCCTCCGAAAGAAAGACGGGTATTACTATTTCACAGGCTTGGAAAAGTTCGAACCTTCTGAAGACCTGATTATTATCGGCTTGTTCAAAGACGAAGAACTGGTGCCGGGTTCCAGGGTACACGTAGGCGGAGACGGAAGGTTTGTCAACTACATTGAAGTCTTGGAGCTGGCCGAATACGCCAAGTATAACCCGTGGGTTAGCGGCACGGTGTTATCTGTCGAGACAAACACGATAACCATTGCCACCAGCGACAAGTGGCTGGAGCTTAAGGAATACGCACTGTCCAATGATACGTGGTACGTGGATTGGGATGCCGGGGTTGATGGGAACGCAAGGGAACTTAACCCCGGCGACGAAGTGAAGATTGGTGTGGACCCCAGCGGGGAAAAAGCGGTGCTCATTGAACGCACCTATACGCCCAGGTTCAGGGTGGAAGGTACCGTAACGGCGGCGTCAGGCAGGAGCTTTACCCTTTCCGGGGATTACGGTGCAGTGAGGGTGGAGCTTGTGTCAGGTGCAGACGTGTACAAGGGCGGCGGACGGGTCCACTATTCTCAAATCGAAGTTGGCGACAGGGTATACCTGGCAGGCTCAGACGCTGATTCTATCTACCTTGTGGTGGTAGAATCCTAAGTTTGGCAAGCAGAAGCGGGCCGTCGGTGTGCTACAAACTAAGGCCCCCGTGTAGGATAATATATGGTATAAATAGGTGTGAAGCCTGGTTCCGATCCGGAAAGGGGGGTGGCCCGTGGAAGTAAAATACCTCGTTGAACCGCTGTATCAGATTACCTGGGAAGATATTATGGACTCATGCAAAGCAATCTGCCAGGAAGCAGATGCTACCTTCGGGCCACAGGCGGTGGTGGGGATCGCCGCAGGCGGGCTGATTCCCGCTACGATTATCGCGTCTATCCTGCAGATAGATCTGTATCCTTGTCTGGTCACCCGCAAGCGGCGGGGACGCATCGTCCACCAACGGCCTGAGGTGATTGTATCCGTGAGCGAACAGGTGAAAGGCCGGAGAGTGCTGGTTGTGGACGAGATGGTGATGACAGGGGAAACCATGCGCGTGGTATCCATGGAATGCAAGAAAATGGGTGCCAGGCTTGTTAAGACTGCGGCCATTTGGGTATCATCTGAGAGTTGGAAGCCGACCTTGTATGCCATGGAGAGCCACGGCTATGTCCAGTTCCCCTGGAACGTTGAGGTGCTCTCAGCAGGAAAATTCATACTAAACCCTGTTTACCAGGGATATATTGATTCGTTGGAGATGATCGAGGATTGAAATCCAATAGGCTAGTGACTTTGGAAGACGTAAGGGCCAACCCTGTGGTTGAAGCATATATCAAGGCAGGCAATGAGCATCTTGGCGCCCTTGGTTTTACAGACCATGGATTGAGGCATTCCGGGCTTGTGGCCAACATTGCCAAGAACCTGCTCAACAAGCTGGGATTCTCAGAACGGGAGCAAGAACTGGCTGCCATAGCGGGATACCTTCACGATATCGGCAACGTGGTGTCCCGGTACTACCATGCCCAGGTGGGTGCCGCATTGGCCGAGCGGATTTTGTCAGATATGGGGATGGACCCGGCTGAGATCGCCGTCATCATGGGGGCCATAGGCAGCCATGATCCTGAGGACACCTGCCAAGCAGTGTCCAACGTGTCTGCAGCGGTGATTTTGGCAGATAAGTCCGACGTCCACCGTTCCAGGGTAAGGAATCCTGACATACACAACTTCGACGTCCATGACAGGGTGAACTACGCGGCCACGCGGTCGTTCTTGGAAGTCAAGAACGCCGAAAAGGTGATCTCGCTGCAGCTTACAATCGACACCAAGATCGCACCGGTTATGGAGTATTTTGAGATTTTCTTGACCAGGATGGTTGCGTGCAAGCGGGCTGCCGAGTTTTTGGGAGCCACCTTTGAGCTTTCTATTAACGACGTAAAACTGCTTTAGGACGCAGGTTTTTGCGCGTGTTTGCTGTATGTATCTTGCGGCCCCTGCCCCCCTTTCCGGCCGCAGCCATGCCAAGGCTCATTTTGGCAACCCCTTGAGAACTCCTCGATTGCACCGCAGATTATTATCATATATCCTTGTCCTTAGGAATTGCACCATAAATCCCTTGCCGTTTGAGAGGAGAGGAACAGGCGTGCGGGTGTTGGATGACAAAGGACGGATTTTCGGAAAACTTAGCATCATCGATCTGCTCATAATAGTTGTGCTGGTTTCCCTGGCCGGATGGTTTGGATATTCCATGTTGGGCAGGAACTTGCGCCAGGATGTAGCCCAGCGGCAGCAGGAGACAGAGATCGTAGTGGTGGTCAGCGGCATACGCCCAACCACGGCAGAAGCCATTGCAAGAGGTGGCAAGATTTTTGAGTTCAAGACAGGCGCGCAAATCGGCGAGGTTGTGGGCGTAACCACTGAACCTGCCAAACTCTGGCTTGTGGAAGGCGACGGCAAGTGGGTGCAGGCTGAGTCCCAGGACCGGGTGGATGCTTTTGTGACCATCCGCGGGACTGCCAGGATTGGCGAGCACGTAATCACCATGAACGGGGTTGAAATAAGGGTTGGGGCAAGCATCGGCCTCAAGACCAAATTTGCCCAGTTCCAAGGGCATGTCATGATGATGGATCTTGATCTGGGAGGCACTTCCCAGTGAGGAGCTGGCCTCTGGTTACACAGGAGCATCACATGCAAACTGGCAGCTTGCAGGCTAGCTGTACTTATAGATTGTTCCAAACCGCAGGCAGAGGATTCCATCGTGCCATAAACATGTTTTTTGCCTGGTTTGATACGGCTTTCAGACACAGCGCATGCGGCAGGACAGTTTTAGGTGCCCGGGAGATCTTCGCAAACTGGGCTCCTCAAAGCCTAGGTATACGGCTTCTCAAGCTGCTGCTAGTGCCTCACGGCAGCCCTGTAACCCAAGGTACTTTCTTGGGGATAGTGCTTGGGTTGGGCCCATTTTTGCCCACAGAGATGCAGATAATATGTTTTGCGTTCTTCTTGTTCCTGTGGCTATGGTGGCGGTGGGCCCACACAGCTTCCGGGGATGGTCTGCACCTTCCGTTTAGCGTGATGCTCCCGCTGGTGCTGCTGTTTCTGTTCATCGCCGGGGCGGCAGTGTCGTCGGTGGTGCCCAGGCGGAGTCTGATGAACCTGGTCTTATGGTGCTTTTATGGATTGGTTTTTGCAGTTGCGTTTGATATGGCCAGACGGGGTGAAGAAGACACCATCGTCTGGCCCTTGCTTACCGGAGTCACCTTTTCAAGCATGGTGGGGATATACCAGTACCTTTCCGGCTGGCAGGCTACCAAATCGTCCTGGCTTGACGAGAGGTTTCAGGACGAGATCACCCGGGTGGTAGGTACCTTCGACAACCCCACCTTTTTTGCCGAGATGATAGGTCTGGCGCTGCCCTTGACCCTCGCCCTGCTCATCAGGAACAAGAGCTTTAGGGACAAGGGCGTACTTCTGGTTTACTCCGGGATACAAGGGGTGGCTTTGATCCTCACATGGTCCAGGGGAGCCTGGCTGGGGTTTTTCGCTTCCTTTGGGATGCTGGCAGTGCTGTTTGACAAGCGCTTGCTGCTGGTAGGGCTTGTTGCCGCCATGGTGGCAGTTGTCGCCGCGCCTCCTGTGATCGTGGAGAGGTTGCTTTCTTCGTTTAGCTTAGAGGACAGCTCCAATAGCTACCGGGTATTCATATGGCGCGGCTCCTTGGCGCTGTTAAAGGAGTATCTTTTCAGGGGGGTGGGGCTTGGGGCGGACAGTTTCGCCCAAGTCTACCCTGAGTACATGATTGTCCAGACTCCCGCGCCCCATGCTCACAGCACCTACCTGCAAATGCTGATTGAACTCGGGCTTTTGGGTTTCCTGGCCCTCATGTGGTTACTTGTAACCTGCGGCTGGCAGGCGCTGCGGGCTTTGTTTACCCACAAGGGAAAGACCTTTGAGAGATGGGCGAGGGTAGGGGTTTTGGCAGGGGTTGTGGCTGCGGTTGGCGGCCATATGCTCCAAGGCTTTGTAGAACATACCTGGTACAACCCGCAGGTGACCGTGGTATTCTGGGCGTGGGTCGGGATGGCCGCCGGCATTTCCTATAGCATGGAGGCAAAGGGGATATAAAGAATGGTGGTTCTGGTTACATGAGGGTCTTGCATATTATCACTGATACCAACATAGGCGGGGCGGGCAGGTACTTACTGAACCTGTTGGCCCAGCCTGCGTTTGACGATATCGACGTAGTGGTGGCGTGTCCTGACGGGGATTTGGCTGAACGGATAGACAATGCAGGGCTCACGCGGATAAACATCTCGGGCAGGGACACATCTTTTTCAGTACCTCTTACCTTTGAACTCATGAAGGTGATGAGAAAGGTAAGGCCTTGTTTGGTCCATACCCATTCCAGCCTGTCAGGCAGGATTGCCGCACGGGTATTGGGGATACCCGTCGTCTACACCAAGCACAACCTGGTAAGGATTCCGTCGGCCGGAGGCAAGATCCCTCCGCCTGCAGGGCCTATTAAGCAGAGGCTCAACCGGATGGCCGCCAAGATGTTGGCCGATGCGGCTATAGCCGTGTCCCGGGGTGTGTACGACGAACTCATCGAGTCTGGGTTGGACGAGTCCATGGTGCACTGCGTGCAGAACGGTATTGATCTTGGCCCCTACAAGCCCGTGGATTTGGCCAAGAAGCGTGCCGGAAGCGATACCGTGGTAATCGGTACCGTTGCCCGCCTCCATCCTCAAAAGGCCCTGGAAGTGATGCTGGATGCGGCTAAACTTGTGGTAGCGTCTTTGCCTGCGGCCAGGTTCGTGATAGGCGGTACCGGCCCTATGGAGCAGTTGTTGAAAGAGAGGATCGCCGAATTAAGGCTGGAACCCTACGTCAAAATGGTGGGGTTTGTTGAAGACGTCCCGGGGTTTTTGTCCGGGTTGGACATATATGCCTTGTCTTCTGATTACGAAGGGTTACCCCTGGCCGTGCTTGAAGCCATGGCAGCAGGGCTCCCGATTGCCTCAACCGCAGTAGGCGGTGTGCCTGAAGCCGTAATCGACGGGGAGAACGGTTTTCTGGTTCCCCCCAGAAACAGCCGTTTGCTCGCCCAGGCCATAGTAAGGCTGGCTGTAGATCCTGAGCTAGCTGCCCGTATGGGGGCACAAAGCCGCAAACGGATGGAAGAACTGTTCGACGCCAAGATCATGGCCCGCAAGACTGTGGAAGTGTATCACAAGGTGCTGAAACACAGGGGATAGCCCCGGGTGTTTCAGCACCTGATTTCAAGCCCGCCTAAACTGTGCCTGGTACAGGTTGGCGTACCGGCCGCCTAAGGCAACCAGTTCATCGTGGGTGCCTGATTCCGTAATCTGCCCGTCTTCGATCACCATGATCCGGTCTGCCGACCGCACAGTAGACAGCCTATGGGCGATGATGAACGAAGTCCTGCCTTTAAGCAGCGTCTTGAGTGCCTGTTGTATGAGCTGTTCTGTTTCCGGGTCCACGCTTGAAGTAGCTTCGTCGAGGATGAGGATCCTCGGGTCAGCTAGGATCGCCCTGGCAAACGCAAGCAGTTGCCGCTGCCCTGCCGACAGGTTTGTGCCCCGCTCTGTGACTTCGGAATCATACCCTTTAGGCAGGCTTTCAATGAAATCGTGGATACATGCAGCTTTTGCTGCCCTGACCACTTCGTCCATAGTGGCATCAGGTTTTCCGAAAAGCAGGTTGTCTTTTATTGTCCCCGAGAAAATCAGCGTGTCTTGGAGTACAATGCCCAGCTGGCTCCTGTAAGACGGCAGGCTTACTTCAGCAAGGTCATACCCGTCTACGGTGATCTTGCCCGATGAAGGCTGGTAGAACCTGGCCAGCAGGTTGATTATGGTTGTCTTGCCCGCCCCTGTGGGCCCTACCAGGGCGATGGTTTCTCCTGGGCTCACCTTGAAGCTTATTCCAGAGAGCACCTGCTCGCCGGGTTTGTATGCAAAGCTTACGTTTTCGAATACAACTTCTCCTTCCAGCCGTGGAAGTTCAATGTACCCTTCCTGCGCTGAAGACCCTGTTTCCGGCTTGAGGTCGAGCACGGTAAACACCCTTTCAGCCGAAGCCATGGCCGAAAGCACTTGGCTCCACACCCTTGAGAACGTGCTTATAGGTGCCCAGAACTTGCCCAGGTAGTTCACAAAGGCCCACACCAAGCCTATGGTCATGGTACCTTGGACTACTGCATTTGCACCATACCAGATCACGATTGCCGTGCCCATGGCGCCCACGATATCTGTAAGCGGCCAGAAGGCCTGGTCCAGCCTGATGGCGCGCATATATGCATCGAAGTATTTCTTGTTAAATTCCCTGAACTTGGCGCTGTTGTGCTTTTCATAGCCGTATGCCTGTATCACAGATAGGCCTTGTATGGTTTCGTTAAGATGGGCGTTGATGCTGGCAACCGCCTTGCGGGTGTCTCCCCAGGCATCTTCAAGCGCCCACCTTACCTTGGTCAGCACGAACCCAAGCAGGGGGATGGTGACAAACGACAGCAGCGCCATCTTCCAATGGAGATACAGCATAATGCCTACGATACCTACTAAGGATATAAGCTGGCTTACCAGGTTCACAATCCCTGACGCCGCCAGGTTGCCTATGTGGTTTACGTCGTTGGTGATCCTTGACACGATTTTCCCGGCAGGCCTGCGATCGAAGAATACAAACGGCAGGGATTGGATGTGGGTGAATAAGTTTTGCCGCAGGTCATACAGCACCTGCTGGCCCAATATGTTTATGGTTCTTACCTGGGCCCGCGATGCCGCCCACTGGATGAACCTGAGGACAAGCAGCACGGCCAATGTAACCACAAGTATCCTTACGTTGCCCGGCGTTATCCCGTCATCGATGGCTTTCCTGAACAGCAAAGGCTCTACAAGGCCTATGATTATCCCCGTAAGGGTGAGGATTGAAGCCTTTATGGCAGTTTTCCTGTAAGGCCGGGTATACCCCAGTATCCTAAGGAAATATTCCATGTTAAACGGCCGTTCTTCTGCTTCTTCAATGAGCTCATCAAGGTCGTATTCTGACATAACCCAGGCAGCGGGATAAGCTGCCTTTTTCCTCCCTTCGTTAGCTCATGCATCTTGGCTTACATGGTTTGGATTTGAGGCGTTTTCCAGTTCGAGGCTTAGTGCCAACTCCACATCCTGTTCGGCGAACTGGCTTTCAAACAGTTTCTTGTAGAATCCAGGTTGGGACAAAAGCTCCAGATGGGTGCCTACTTGCGAGATCTTCCCGTCTTTTAAGATCACAATCTTGTCTGCATCCCTAATGGTAGACAGCCGTTTGGCGATGATGATGGTGGTCCGGTTTTCCATCACGTGGCTGAGCCCTTCCTGGATCAAGTATTCAGTTTCCGTGTCTACGCTGGATGTGGCTTCATCGAGTATTAAGATTTTCGGGTCAGTCAAGATAGCCCTGGCAAGCGCAACCCGCTGCTTCTGTCCGCCTGAAAGCCCGATGCCCCGTTCACCCAGAGGGGTGTCATAGCCTTTGGGGAACTCAGATATAAATCCGTGGGCCTGAGCCAGCTCTGCCGCCTGGATGATCTCCTCCAGGGAAGCGTCAGGCTTTCCCAATGAGATGTTTTCCCTGACGGTGGCAGAGAACAGGAAATTTTCCTGGAGCACAAGCCCGATGTTCTTCCGCAAGGATTTCAGCGATATTTCCCTTAAGTCATGGCCGTCAAGGGTGATCCGGCCTGAAGTTGGATCCAGAAAGCGCGGGATGAGGTTAACCAAGGTTGACTTGCCCGAACCTGTCCCGCCTACGATGGCCACCGTCTCCCCGGGTAATATTTCAAGGTTTATGTTTTCCAGAGTCTTGCGGTCATCCCCTGGGAAGCAGAAGTCCACGTTTTCAAATACTATGTGCCCCTTTACTTGTTCCAGTTCCACAGGGTCCGGGCAATCCTTGATCTCAGGCTCAGTGTCCAAGAGTTCAAACAACCGGGGCGCTGCAGCCAAGGATTGTTCCGCCATGTTTACAAGCCAGCCCAGCATTCTAACCGGCCATATAAGGCTCCACAGCAGGGAATAGAACGCAAACAACGTGCCTACCGTCATCTGTCCTGACAGTACAAGGTATCCGCCGTAACCTATCATACTTACTGCCGAAAGGCCGGTGAGCAGTTCGAGGAAAGGCTGGGCCCTGGCTTCTATGTCCGCCCGCTCCAGGTTGGCCTCGTAATGCTCTAGGTTTCTTCGGGCAAACTTCCTGATCTCCTCAGGTTCCCTGGCAAACGCCTTTACCACCCTGATCCCAGTGATATTTTCCTGGAGGGTTTCGGTTAGCTTGCCCATCTTCTCCCTTACGTTTTTCCATGCCGGCCTCACGTTCCGGTCGAACCAGAACACAGTGCGGAACAGGAACGGAAAGGTCACTACCGTAGCGAGCATAAGCCGCCAGTTGAGGTAGGCCAGGTATGAGCTCACCCCGACTGTCATGAGCACCATGCTCACCAGGAACAGGGCGCCCCAGCCAATGAAATCCTGAACTGAGTGAATGTCGCTGGTGAGCCTTGCCATGACCTGCCCCGTGCCCATGGTTGAGAAATACGACGGGGGCAGGGTTTGGAGGTGATCGTGGATCTGTTGCCTCATTTGAAAGATCACTTTTTGCCCGATGAGTTCCGATGTGTACCATTGGATGTATAGTACGATTCCTTTGAGCACCGCCACACCCACAAAGCCCAGGCATAGCTTCGCCAGCAGCGGCAGATCCTTTTGGGGCAAAGCTACGTCCACTATCTGCCTGAGCAACATGGCAGGAGACATCTCCAGCACTGTGGCAGCTGTCATGGCTAAGATCACAATTACTACGCCTATCCAGTGTGGTTTTAGGTACCCGAGAAGCCTTTTTAGATCTGACATAAGTCTTACCCCTCTTAGTTTGCCTGCTTGTTTTAGGATGTCGCTAATGCTACCAGCTTTTTGAAGTAACTACAACGCAAACAGCTTGTTTGCGTGTTGGTATCTGGCTGGGAATTAGCGATTTGCCGGGCGCTGCCCGGCCTGAACCCGGACTTTTCCGAAGCGATCTCATGGGGCTAGAGGATGGGCACGGCTTCAACTCCTCGTACACGTCTTGGCCTGTAACCGGTTAATTATAAGCCCACAAACATATACCACAATTCACCAAGCGGCGCAATATAGTGAATGCTGAAGGTTCAAAAGGCCTCCGGCAGCCCGCCGGAGGCCTGGGCATAGACGTGTGCGCCCGCTTAACCCTGGCCTTCTACTTCTGCCAAGAGCTTCTGCAGGGACTCTTTGGCATCGCCTAGGAGAAGCACCACATGGGGCATCTCGTAGAGCGGGTTGTCTACTCCTGAATAGCCGGGCTTGGTGTCTAGGTTGCACACGATCACTTTCTTGGCTTTGTCTACATCGAGTATGGGCATGCCATAGATGGGTGTGTCTTCTGCGGTGTTGGCGGCAGGGTTGACCACGTCGCAGGCACCCACTACTATGGCAACGTCGGTTTCAGGGAATTCAGGATTGATGTCGTCCATTTCGCAAAGCTTGTCATATGGGACGTCAACTTCAGCCAAGAGCACGTTCATATGGCCAGGCATCCTTCCGGCCACTGGGTGGATGGCGAACTTGACTTCCACCCCTCTGGCCTCGAGGGCATCCATGAGCCGTTTTACGTGCTGCTGCGCCTGGGCGATTGCCATGCCGTAGCCAGGCACGATGATGACCTTCTTGGCTTTGGCTAACGCTTCTCCCAATGACTCTTTGCTTTCCGGCTGAGGCTGTGTGGTTGCAACGTCTTCCTCAGCGTCTGCTTTAGGCAGTGTTCCTTCTGAAGCATAGCCTTCAACCGCTTCCAAGAGCTTGCTCAAGGACTCTTTGGCATCACCCAAGAGAAGCACCACGTGGGGCATTTCGTAAAGCGGGTTGTCTACCCCTGAATAGCCAGGTTTGGTGTCCAAGTTGCACACGATCACCTGCTTGGCCTTGTCAACGTCAAGCACAGGCATGCCGTAGATGGGAGTATCCTCTGCGGTGTTTGCCGCAGGGTTGACCACGTCGCA
>Ga0116168_1001896_pt1 | contig 14529 bp, 13 predicted proteins | sample AD_UKC129_MetaG_FD_89795 | JGI IMG/M metagenome (GOLD analysis project Ga0116168, IMG submission 89795) | Active sludge microbial communities of municipal wastewater-treating anaerobic digesters from Canada - AD_UKC129_MetaG | ecosystem: Engineered > Bioreactor > Anaerobic > Digestate | place...
CCGGGCGAAGTCCTTCATCTGATGAGTTTTATCAGCCTGCTGGATACGGACCTGGCTGTTGTTTATAGGCGGCTTTTGTCTGTTGCTTTCTATGAACTACTTCTAACCAGAGGCTTCGAGCTCGTTGATATTCCTGAAGAAGAGTTCGCCACGCAGGGCTGTAACGTCCTGGCTATCGCGCCGCGGCGGGTCGTCCTGCTTAAAGGCAATCCTGTCACCGCCGATCGCCTGCGCCAGGCTGGATGCTTTGTTTATGAGCTTTCCGGACAGGAAATTGCCTTCAAAGGCTCGGGTGGTCCCACCTGCCTGACCCGCCCCCTCTGCCGGGTGTAGCAATATCAAAATTCTGTGGTAAAAGAGCAATGCCGGTTGGAATATCGAATCCTAACTGCTCGGCCTTTTTTTTGACGTCAACATACTCAGATATTTTAAACAACATTTACCCTCCTTTTTAATCCAACAAAATAATGATCAATAATAATCAGATTCAAAAAGACTATATCTATTCCTCTTAATATTTAAGAAATCTTAATTTCTTTTAAGGCTTTAACTAATTCGTTAACGCTTTTGAAGTTGTATTTCTCAAAGTACTTCTGGTCAACTCGTATATATGACCATTTTTTCTTCGTCAGTCTCGATGCATCTTCGCACCACAATATTGCCCTTTTGTCCTTGAATTCAACGTCTATATCTTCACGACCTTTTGTTTCTATCACCCAGCGATCATCGTTATTTAACAGGGCTATAAAATCTGGATAATACAGTCGCAAATTTCCGTCTGAGTCTCTATATTCTATAAAAAAGCCGACTTTAGGAACTATTTTGGAGAAGGCATAAACATCTTCAGCTCTGTCCAAAAATCTGGCAAAATCGCGCTCCAGCTCATTATCGCAAGGGACATAGTTGAAAATGCATCTTCGAGCTGAATAGACAAGCCTTGACCAAACAAACGGTCTGGTATCTGAAAGTTTAATATAATCAGATTTCTCCGGTTCCCTCTCAACAAAGGTCAAATCCTTAAAAGCATCTACAAATAACTTTATTAGGCGCTGCTGAACCTCAGGAGAACTCAGCTGATAAAGCACTCTTGGATCATCAAGATCTACCTTCTCTGAAAATAACTTTTCAACCACATATTTCTTGACCAAAGGATAAAAGCTGGCGAAAGCTCCCCCTATCTTTAGTTGTTTAAGAATCTGGTCAGTATAATAGGCTATAACACTTTTTGAGTCTTGCGGTACCGGCAGATCCCACCTTCTTTTAATCCTTACCATATCATTTAATATATCGCGCGCTTCATATTCCATTTCCAATATCTTATTTTCTAATGGAATCGATAGAGGCGGTAGTTTATCGAGATCAGCTTCCTCGAGATTGAATTCTCTGATCAATATTCGCGGCGACATAATGGGAATTTCAATATCCATATCTGCTTTGGTGATATCTACAAAAACAGTGGTCAAATCTATTGGTTTATTCGTGTCGATGCTGCCAAACCTGATTCCTTCCTGAAGCTCTAAGTTCTCAATAATGTCCATTAATCCGGGCGGCCCTATTACTTCGAGAATATTTATCGACTTTTCTATGTTGGCTTCTTCTTCCGGAAACATCTTTCTTAAGCCTCTACCTATGACCTGTTCAGGAAGAACTTTCCTTTCTGATGTGTAAGAGCGAAGTCCCACTATTACATTTACATTTCTGACATCCCATCCCTCATTTAACATCAATGTGCTAACTATTGCTTCGTAAGGATTTTTCTCAGGGTCAGGTTCATCTATTGTCTTGGCAAATTCCCTGGCTTTTGGCAGATCTGCCTTTTTTACTTCCCCTGTGCTATCAGTATGGATTAAAAGAACTTTGCCGCTTAGGTCTGGAATGGCGTTCACATAACCGAATATCTCATCGGCTTCCTGGTTTTCCGGGGATTGGAAAAACAACACTGGTTTTTTCCCCAATGCTGTCAATTTTTCTTTATATTCTCTCCATCTCCGGATGCCAGCATCTATCCAGCCCCTGTATCTTTCAACTGCGTTTTTTGATGCTATTTCTTCGGCGCCCTTAACAATCCCTTTTAGGGGCAACTTTACGATGTTCATTTCGATCGCTTCTTTGAGAGTAAAATCAACAATGATCCAGGGGAATAGGGCACCGTTTTCAGTTTTAGGTGTGGCAGAAAAATCCAGTTCCATATTGATGCCTTTACCATATTGGGTGGCTAAGTTTCTGTTTAATTCCAGAAGTATTTTCTTCCAGGCTTTTTCAAAACTGTAAATATGGTGGGCTTCATCCTTTAATATCATAATATTGGGACAAGAGGTTAGCACTTCTTTAATTCTGTTTTCATGATATATATCGGAGACGTTATAAACTGAGGGTAGCTCCATAATTTCATCAACATAGTCTTCTACTTCCTCTTTTCTATTTTTCCTCTCTTCTAACTGCTGAATATTAGTCAAGAATAAGACCGACTCTGGAATGACATGAATTGGTTCTTCCTTTAATATGACCTTAAGGTCAAATTCTTCCCGCCACTCCGGGGGAATCAGCGGCAGCTCCCGGAATATTTTTCCATCTTTAAAATCTCTGGTTAATCTGTCATAAATAACATTTTTCTCACCGGCAATGAGTAAATAGCACGAGGTATAATCATCCTGGCTTTCTTTTTTATGATTGAAATATTGCCAGACAATACTTAGAGCCATGACGAAAGTTTTACCGGAGCCGGTGGCCATCTTAAAAGCATAAAGCGGATATTGATCGTAAGAAGGGTCATAGCTCTGGATAGGCCCTGCGCCGAAATCCCTGGCCATATCTATAAAATTCCGCTTCTTCATGACCTCATAGACATAAATTAAGGTCTCTATGGCTTCACGCTGGCAAAACCAGAATTCGAAAGGTTCCCTGTCTAATAAATGGTCTTCCTTAAACCAGTATTGAAGCAACCTTTGGGTCGTCGGGGTAGTGTTAGGATAGCCCTGTTTGCGCCATCCGGCTATGGCATTTCTTAAGGCATTAACCAGATATGCCTTGCTGGGTTGTCTCTGAGTGGGCTCTAAGATTTCTATAGGTTTCATTTGCTAAACCCCATAATTAAGCTTAACGTATCCTTTGCTTTTTTAAGGCAAAACTCCGTTTCGCCTTCGGTTACAGTCAGAGACCCCTCATAATCTGCCATTTTCCTTTTTCCCCATAGCTGCTTAATGCTTTCGCCAACAATTTTCTCTTCTCTGATAGCAGATTCTATAAATATCTCCCTAACAAACTTGTGCGTGTCTTGCTTTGGTATCTCAATTCCCTTCTTGTCTATTAAGTAGTTCCTGGCCACGCAGAATACTGCATAATAAGCTCGGCTTATGGCTGAACGTAAGCATGCGTCCTTCAGACCCAGGAATTCCTCATTTTTTCTTAAATAAAAAAGCTTTTCGGCCAACAACAGATATTGGTTCCAATCGAACATAGTTTTATTTTAGAGTAATAGTTAAATATTTTCTTATCTCATCCGGCACTGATTCAATAAACCAATTAACAATTTCATCAAGTAAAGCCATTGATTCATCAAGAGATAATACTGAACCAATCTCTACGAAAAGACCTTCATAATTTTCTTCCGGATCGCTGCTAAGTTCCAGATAAACAAGAGCACCTCGGAATTTATCAACTATATGCCAATATATTTCCGTTAAGATAGGGATAACTTCTTTTTTATTAAGGAGGAAATGTCCTATGTGTGAGGCATTTTGAAAAATATATAGCTCTTTTAATCTATTTATTTCTTTAATGGGCAACAGCACTGATGAAGTTTCTCTATCATAATTTTCAACAGGTAGAGTTTCTTGACAAGAGGCCGTCTCATAACGAAAAAAGGATTTCCACCCTAATTGGGTCGGTAAGCATACTGACGAATCCATTATTGTCCCCCGTCCATGAACAGATCTCTTGCTTTGTCGTTAATAGCTGTTTCAAATGTTCTTTCAATTTCATCATGGGCTTTTTCTACCCATCCCTCTATATCATCAAGAGAAATATATTCCGGTGCAATCATGGCATAATCAAGATCAAGAACGAGCGATGATAAATCTGGATCCCTTGGAATTATAGAGGCTAATTGTAGTATTAATACCTCTTTTTCATCAGAATAAGGAAATTCACTTCTGACCAGGAAGGAACTTAAGGCCTTGGGCATAGTCTCAGGGATAAATGGGTAATAATTGAAATATTCATCCAATCTTAAATTCTTAGAGGTAAATTCAAAAATATTGATGTATCTTAAACCTATTCTTTTTATACCCTTCGGGTTTGCAATTTCCCTATAAACATTGAACGTATCGATAATAAGCGATTTAAATTTAATCCAGCCAGGATAAGGTTTCAGTTGATTAACCACTAATAAGTCAGGAGCAAGTTGGACTAAAGCAGTTTCTCCTTGGTTTAGGAACTGGACGCGTGGTGGTGCCGGCTCAATTTTATGCTCAACACCTTTTTCCGTGGGACGCAGTTGAATACCTAAGCCAGCTTGCTGTTTTCTCCTTGGAAATCTATCCTTAATTCTCCCGTAAATCAGCCCTGGAATTGTTAAGTCCCATGGCACGTTGGGTATGAACTGGAACTCACATAACGCTTCAGCCAGCGGGGGATTTTTATAGATTCTCTCCATCGATCACCTCAAGTGTTTAATTTTATCACCTTATTCGTATCATTACCAAACACATCTATGACTTTGACCATTATCTGATATTCGCCATGGCTTTCATATTTATGGCTTGCCTCGTAATCAACTCTCGGATTCTTTTTTGTTCGAAAGCTCTGCCAATTATTATGAAAAGTGTCCCCCCTGTAATCCCAGTCAACTGCCCAATAATCTATAAGTTCCCTAGAGTCTTTAATTTTGCTGGCGATCTCAGCCAGTTCAGCAGTTGGTGGCACCTGGAAATCCACAATTTTAAGAGTGACCTCTTGATTTTTGACTTTTGTTTCTATCTCAAGGTAGGCGACTTCCGGAAATTTAACATATTTTGCCAACTCTTTTTCAACGACCTGATCAGGCACTTTTAATAACTGAAGGTCGAAACCTACCAGAGAAGCCTTTATTTCGTTTACAGAGGGAATTTGAACAAGTTTCAAATTAACGCCATTCTTTTTCGCCAGCTCTTTGGCCAGCTCATTAACTTCATAGCTCCACTCCCAGCCGAGGATATCTGCTTTATCGAACTGATTAGCCCGGCATTCAATGATGACTTTTTCTACCTCTTCCATCGTAACCGGAGCATTTAATGGCCCGACATGAACTGCCCTTTCAGCTTTTCTGCCATGAAGATAATGAAAACCTGTCAATGGTTGTGCCTGATACAGTCTGATCATAAAAGCCAGGTATTCTTCATGTCTTTCCTGCCAGTAAACCGTTTCGTAATTGCCTATATTCCAGAGTTCAAACGGCCTAGCTGGCCTATCATATTTTTTTTGAACCATATTTACCTCTTATACAAACCTTTTTAACAAGTGAGATTTAGCTTATTATTAAAGAGAATTGCTGAACAGTTACCACGAAAAAGATTCCTTGATATTCTGACCTCAATAAATTCAACACCAAATAACCTGATGGAAATAAACACTTTAATGCTCTCTATGCTTTCGATAATCTTTTTGACTTTTTATCATACTTAATGAATCAATCATGATCATCATATTCAAATAGGGATGGCTGTACCCTTTCTGATACACCCATAGTCTCTGGTTTGATTTTTTGAAGTTGCTTAAGGAACTCTGATTTGGCATTATCGTCTTTTATATCGACCATATACCCGTCCTCAATTTCATAATGCATACATTCTTTAGCCGGAGTTTTTAAGGTACCTTCTATTTTTTTTAAAAATGTCCGGACTAACTTCCTCAAACATTTTTTCGCTTCATCATCATCCCAAATACTATACATTCCGAAAGTCGCATCATTTAGAAATTTTTCAGTTTTAATGTATGTTTTGATAGGAACATCGGCCCCGCCGATATTAGTGATAAAGAATTCCAATATCCGTTCAAATAGCACACGTCTCGAAAATTCCTTCTCTTCCGCCGTCTGGTTTATATTTGGATCATAAGGAATGAAATATAGAGGTCTTGGGTCTGTATCTTTTTCCAATTTCATTATTTGCAGTGGCGAATCTATCTTGAGACTGAGTAGTTCCTTAACCTCTAGTGAATATTCTAATGTGATCACTGATTCATCGGCAGATATTTCAATACAGCCAAAAGGGCCTGGTTCAAGGCCAATACTTTCTATTTCTTCTTTAAGCTCTAAAAGTGTAGTTCCCAACATCGAGTTTTGGTTAGGCCCGGTCATATAACAAAGTACTCCAGCGTTTTGCCGTCTAGATCCCACTCCTAAAACTTCAGAAATAATTGGACCTGCAATTAATAATAAGGTTCTTGCCTGTTCGGCTGTTGAAGAACCACTCCCAAACGAAGAACCTTTACACTCTAGCAAACAATACCTATTTAGCTCTTTTTTTTCCAATATTAAATCTGGCCTTATACTGTCTTTAAAATTTATCTTTCCTTTAATAGCAAGTTTTATATCTAGCGGTAAAGTGAGTAAAGGGCCTATTGAATAAATACTCAGACCTGATTTGTAAAATATAGGATCGACACAAACATTATCTGCATGTTGTGGCTGAGTCAGCCATATAGCCAAGTTCAATTGAAACAAAGGATCCTTACAAAGTGAATTAATATCCTGTTCCATATTTAATTTCCTTGGAAGATTCGTCAACCAGACTCTTATATTCCTTGTCTCCAATATATGCTTTTGCCGACGGATCAATATATTTTTGAATGTTGCAGATAAGACGATGAATAGTATTCCCACAAGTTCCCTTCGGCACAATAGCTATCAAATGCCTATTTGTTAATTCAAGGAAGATGGGCTTCCACAGATGTTTGTCTACACCATAAACATGAACTTTTGTCGGTCCCAAGACTATTGGATTACCCCATAATCTAAATTTGTTGTTAATACGCCCAAAAGTTGATTTTATCCAGTAATCAAACGTTTCTTTGCTTAATGGCTCACCAAAGTCTATCGTCACGGGAGCTCCGATTAGCTTCTGAAATTTCCCAGGCACTGATACCTTCTCCTTATCTAGAGAATACCAAGCTCTTTCTTCCGTTCTTTTCATTAGCTCATCATATATACGCTGAACATATAAAATATGAGACCTGTGATCTCTGAAATCACCGCTTCTATTAGTGACCTTGCCATTATCATAAAAATCATGCCCCCCTCGACCTATGGGTGAGGGAAATCGCAGTTGGCTTATTGCATAAAGAGGCAAATACAATTCTTGAAGTTTGTCTAATTTTTCTTGTACAACAGAAATCTTATCAACTAGCTTAAATTTTGCTGCTCTCCTTTCGATAATTTCCGCCACATCTCTATCGATCAGTGCCGACTGGTCCTCATTATATTCATTTTCATTGTGCTCAGGTTCATTCGCTTTTGAATCGATTTCGTAGATACTCTCATGGACAAACAATAGACTTACATATCGGTAAGGTTTGCTTAACTGTATCACTCTTTTCCACAAAACGTTAAAGGTCAGTCCGCTTAGCCAAATATGATCCAGGTCAGGAGAATTAAAAACTAGGTTTTTTACCCAGCTGTCAGCTATATCGCTGGGTTGACTTGTGTAAAATACGAAGTACCTGGGAGTAAATACTTCAACGAACCCCATATATCCATTACCATTGTTTGTATCTAACACGCGATATAAATTCTCATCAATTTTTTCAGTTATTATCCCCGACATTCCTAAGACCATGGATATATCCTTCTGCTTCTGACTGTCTCCTACATGTTCAAGCATATAGCTTTTAACCAAGGGTCGCTTCGTAGTTTTCTTACCTAACTCTTCCATTCGTTCGGCAGCATAACCATCAAAATAGCGGATCATTTTTTCACGAGAATCAATAGATTTGATCTCTTTTGACATTTCAATATTCATTTCAATCCTCTATCAAATCATTAGAGTTATGAATGTCCAGAAGCCTTTTCCTCGTCACCTGGATAGCGAATTTTGATAAATCACTTCCTATCCAGCGCCGGCCGAGTTTTTCGGCCACAGCTAAAGTTGTCCCGGAGCCGCAGAAGAAATCAGCAATGATGTCGCCGGGGTTGGATGAGGCAAGGATAATGCGTTTTAAAAGAGCTTCGGGCTTTTGGGTGAAAAAATCTAATCTTTCTATCTCCATTGGATTGAGCGCGGGTATATTCCAGACATCTGTTGGCAGTTTATATATATTATCAGCACTTATTCTTGCCCCCTTTGGTATTTGTGCCCTTTTTAGAGCTTTCTCAGTTCTTGGTTCTTTAATTCTCTCTGGATAAAAATTGTAACTTTCAGCTTTCGTATAAAACAATAAAATGTCATGCTTCTTGGCATACTCTCTTTTTCCGGCACCACCAGTAGCATAGTTCCACACAATTTCGTTCCTGAAATTCTCATACCCAAAAATCTCATCCATCAGCACTTTGACATAATGCCCCACATGCCAGTCTAAATGAACATAAATTGAGCCGTTTTCTGCCAGTAAATCTCTCATTAAAACCAATCTTTCATACATATACTTGAGATATGAGGCTATGCCCCCGCTCCAGGTGTCTTTATAAGCCCGCTCTTCGATTATCGAAGGCTCCTTTTCTATCTGCTCTTCCCCAACCTTCGTTCTAACGGTAAAATCGGCACCGGTAAAAAAGGGTGGATCAATATATATCAGATTAATTTTCCCAGCCCAGCCCTGCTTGAGAAGAGAAGACATGACCAGCTTATTGTCACCCCAGATAAGGAGATTTTTCCAATCCCTCGGGTAATTAGATGGATATTCATTTTCAGGATAGACTCGGTCAGGATCAAAAAGCCTGCTTTCTAAATCCTTTATCCTCGGTTTGTTGATGGTTTCAACAACTTGAAAGGGTAAGTTTGGCTTTTCTATTGGCGTCTTTTGACCCTTTTCAAACCTGTCATATTTGTCAGACCATATAAGCTCAACGTATTTTTTATCATTGTTATTGTTGGCCATTAAATTGCCCCTCTAATCATTATATCAATGTCTTTTTACCACAAAAGTTCAGTTCCCCTCAAGCCATTTCAAGATTTTAGCCATAATTATTTTAGCTCTATCCGATATAAATTTTTATATAAAATTTTAGCTTTTGTTACATTTTGTGTAATTATTATTACCTAAAAGGCGACTTTGATCTCTTGTCATGTTATACACGAATATTAGTTTATTGGCTCTAACCTATTGATTATTACTAAATTAATTCGTACTTAATTAAGCTTATTTAGTTGAAATCTTTCCTATTTTATTAGAAATTACTTTTTAGATAGATATTTTATTTTTTAACATGCACAATGGAGCAAAAATGGAAGAAAACAAAGGCGAATCAACTGGTTCTTTGGTCAAGTTAATGATTGCCGTTTCTATCCTGGGAATCCTTGCAGCCTTAATAATACCAACGTCCTATAGCTATGTTACGAAAAGTGACATAAGAGAGAAGAAATACTTGATTTATCAAAGGGTTGATCAATATGAAAAGGATATCTCACAAAAGAATTATTCTGAAATGGCAGAAAAGATTGCTGTAGAATTTTTAGAGAATATAAAGGCTGAACTCAAGAATTTGCCTCCGCCTAAATCAAGGAGCGAACTTGAGTTTCAAAAAAATCTCATCGAGGAAAGGATGTCCCAACTTTCCAGCTTAGATGAAGTTGTAAGATCTTCATCAAAATATGCCGATTTGGGTCGCTCAGAGAATTTAGAACTTTGGTTAGCTAAACTTGAGTTAAAATTGGATCTACTAAGTCAAGATAGACTGACAAAATATGATGTAGTACAAATAGTTTTTGGTTTCTTAGGAGCCGCGGCAGCTATTATTGCTATTTCCCAATCTTTATATGAGAAGAAGACTCCAAAAAGAAGAAAACGAGTAAATAAGTCTTAGTTATTGGCAAATATCAAAGATTAAATAATAACAAGGAGAGAAATAAATGCAAAAGATTTTAGGTCAGATCAGCCGCGAGCAACTATTCGGAGCAGCTTTAATGCGTAAATCTTTTTTGCTCACTTTTATTTGTTTTATGCTTTTATTCTTCAATAATATTTACGGCCAGACAGACACGGCGGTGACGGCCGCAGGCACTACCACTGCGCCTGCCCAGAAGAAGGACGCACCGAAGCCAGCCCTTCTAGCCGTAGTTGGCGGGACGCTCATTGACGGTACGGGGAAAGAGCCTCTACCTAACAGCGTCATTCTGATCGAAGGGAATAAAATTAAAGCCATTGGCCTGGCTGCTCAGGTCAAAATCCCGAAAGAAGCCCAAAAAATCGATGCCGGCGGAAAATTCGTTCTGCCCGGATTTATTGACTGTCATATCCACCTTGGCACCGAGTCGAGCCGCCTGGAGTATTATCAGGATTCAAACAGCCTGGCCACGCTGCGTGCGCTCCAGCTCATGAATAATTACCTCCGCTGCGGTGTCACTGCCGTTCGCGACGTTGGCTCGCCGGTTGAGACAATGCAGGCGCTCGTTCGGGCTCAGCGAAATGGCTACATAGACAGCATCAGGCTCTATCCCTGTGGCGATTTGATCACCATCACCGGCGGCCATGGTTATGGAATGCACGGCTCGCTGGCCGTTGACGGACCATGGGAATGGCACAAGGCAGTGCGTGAGATGTATGCTGCTGGCTTCAAACACATCAAAATTTCGCCGCAGTTCACCTTAGAAGAAGCCAGGGCAGCCGTGGAAGAAGCCAGAATGCTCGGCCTGCACATCACAGCTCACGGCGGCGGTGGCTCGGATACCATTCCTCCGACCATGACGAAAATTGCGGTCGAAGCCGGCGTTGAATGTATTGAACATCTCAACGAGATGGACGACGAGACGCTAGACCTGATGGCAGAAAAGGGCGTCTTTGATGTTCCGACTCTCCAGACTTATTACGCCAGCTACCAGCGGAATGACATCAGCTCTTTTCTAATTGAAAAGCGCGGCTGGTCAATGGCCATGCACGAGACACTCTTTAAAAAAGCCTACGCCCGCCATATTCTCATGGGGATCGGCACGGATGCCAATGGCGAATACCGCGAACTGTACCCCGGCATCTATTTTGATGAAATGCGCTATTTTGTCCGCCTGGGGATGAGCCCGATGGAAACCATTGTTTGCGCAACCAGAAATGGCGCTCGGATCCTGGGCCTCGAAGATGAGCTGGGGACAATCGAAGCAGGCAAAGCAGCCGATCTCCAGATTGTCAGGGATAACCCGCTCAAATCATTTGATAATCTGGGCCATCCCGAGCTGGTTATTTTGCGGGGCAAGGTTTTTAAATTTTAAAGGCCAGCAGGATAATCCAGGATAGTCGTCTGGTTTTGAGTCAGACTAAAACGAAAGATATTCGAGCTGCCTTTATCAGAGCTGTGTACTATTAGCCACTGATATTTCAACAGCCAGAAGACAGAGGAGGGAAACTGAAGAAAGTCCGACGCTACTCGATTGAAGAGGTCGAGCTAAAATCTGTTCCTAAAATACCGCAAAGGATTATTACCACTTGCTATTCTGGGTCCAGGGTTGACTCTGGTGATTGATTAACAGCCCCCCTCAGGTTGTCGTCATGCCCCGGACATCCTTTTTCCCGGCCATACTCATCCTCGCCGGCACAAATGGTATCGGTCGTCCTTTAAGCAGCCAGTGCCAGTAAACCCATTCGAAAGCCAGCTTTGACCAGTGATTAATCCGCGTCTCCTTGAGAAGCGACATCGGCCCAATGACCGGAAAGGGAAATTTTCCCGGCAACGGCTCAACTTCCTCGTTATAATCGATGACAACTGCCCGGCCGAAACCTGTTTCGATAAAACAATTGGCGTGGCCGTCAAACTCTTCCTCCGCTGGCTTTCCATCAATTTCCGCCAGGATAATTTTATCGAGAATTTCCGAGGCAAAATGAGCTACCGCCCCGGCTTTCGTCCAGCCCGAGGCGGCCGCATCACCGATGACAAAAATATCGGCATATTTTTCAGAGCGGAAACCACTTTTATCAACGGGCACATAATTCATTTCATCTCCCAGGCCCGAGCGTTTGATTAACTCTGAGCCCATATTGGTCGGGATGGTGACCAGCAGATCAAAAGCCACCTGCCGGCCGTCATAACAAACGACTTTTCCCGAACTGCCTGCTCCGGCCTCCACCCTTTCTGTCATGAAAAAGCTTTCCACTTCAATTTGTTTTTCAGCCTGAAGATCACCCAGAAAACGGGTGGCGACCGGTCTGGTAAAAGCTCCAGAAATCGGCGTGAGATAAATAATTCTGATATTCTCGCGGACTCCCCTTTTTTTAAAATACCAGTCAGCCAGAAAAGAAAACTCAAGCGGCGAAACACTGCATTTAATCGGCATTTCATTAATATGGACAACAAGCGTGCCTTCGTTGAATTCCTCGAGCTTCCTGGCCAGCGCTGTAGCACCATCAAGCGAATAATAGTCAAAAATATTCTGCCGCCAGCCGTCGAGAAGCCCCGGCGTTTCCTGCGGGCAGGTCTGAAGGCCAGTAGCAATAAGAAGCAGATCGTAGCCCAGCTCTTCGCCGCCAGCCAGCTTTATGGCCTTCTTTTCTGGTTTAATTTCCTCGACTTCCTTCGTTAGGAACTCAACTCCCGGCGGTAGAAGCGCTGACCGCTGCCTCAGGAGATCCTCCGGCTGGTAAAGACCAAAGGGAACAAACAAAAAGCCGGGCTGATAATAATGGTTATCGTCCCGGTCAACAACCGTTACCTTCCAGCCGCGCCGTCGGAGAGGACCGACCAGTTTGCTGGCCATAATTGTACCGCCCGTCCCTGCGCCCAGGATGATCAGTTTCTTCATGCTATTTTCTTCCGCCACCTTTCTATGATTTGTCTATCTCGATATCTATCGCGCCCGCTGTCTACATTTTCCCTTTCAGCCTCGCTGTTTCGCTGAGTTTCAGCTCGGTTGTACATTGAGGTTCCAGCGTCTTCTCTTATTTTTCTGGCTCGCCTCTTATTTTTCCGGGCTGTTCAGCTTCGCTTCCCTTTTAAGCCTGTTTTTATACTCATTATAAATTTATACTGATTCTAAAATCCTGAGGAGGCTCAGGGCTTCAACACTTCCTTCTTGAGCGTTGCCTTTTCGATTCTATCCTCGACCGGATTGACTCCGATGCCGGGCCCATCTGGCACCCGTACATGGCCAGGACGGCTAAGGACAATCGGTGGTTCAATCAGGTCCTCCTGATAATAGCGGGCGCTGGCCGAGAGATCATTTGGATATTTGAAATCAGGAAGGGTAGCAATATGCAGATTATGAGCACGGCCGATGCCGCTTTCCAGCATCCCACCGCACCACACCCCGACCCCATAGCGCTGGCAGTAATCATGAATTTTCCGCGCCTCAACGACACCGCCCACCCGTCCGACCTTGATATTAATAATCCGGCAGCTGCCCATCTCCAGGGCGGCTTTAGCTGTCTCGTAGGAAATAATGCTCTCATCAAGGCAGAGCGGCGTTGACATTTTCTTCTGAAGCTGGCTGTGCTCCCAGAGATCAAACGGCGGGTAGGGCTGTTCCAGCATGAGGAGCATAAAGGCATCGAGCTGGCGGAGATGATCAGCTTCTTCAGGCGAATATATGCCGTTGGCATCAGCCTGAAGGAGAAGTTCAGGATATTTTTCCCTGATCGCCTGGCAGACCTCGATGTCCCAGCCCGGTTTGATTTTTATCTTGATGCGCTCGTAACCCTGGGAACGATAATTTTCAATCATATTCAGAAGGTCAGGAATCGAATCCTCTATGCCGGCGCTTACCCCTGCGGCAATTTCCTCTCTTATCCCGCCATAAAGTTTATAAAGAGGAAGTCCCAGCTTTTTGGCTTTCAGGTCCCAGAGGGCCAGTTCCAGTCCCGCCTTGGCCATTCTGTTTTCTTTAAAAATTTTCGCGGCGTTATAAAAATCCTCCGGTTCGACAATTCCCCGGCTGAAAACAAGCGGCACCAGAAAATCTTTCAGAATATGCCAGGCTGTTTCTGTCGTTTCACCGGAATAAAGCGGTTTTTCCTCCGCCACACACTCGCCATAGCCAATGAGGCCATCTTCATAAACCCTGACAATAATAAAAGTTCGGTCGTAGGAACGACCAAAGCTCGTCTCAAAAAAATGCACATAAGGAAGACGCATAAAATTAAGTTCAATTCTGTCAATAGCCATCCTGCACCTGCCTTTCCAATCTAAATATTCAAGTTAAATTTAACTTATAATCCAGTAATCCGGGCCGCACAGCTAACATCTATAGAATTTTTTCTCTTCTGGCCCGATCGACCGATTTAGCCTTAGCCATTTAACCTTCCGGCCAAGCAGTTTTTTGAGCTTATGACTTTTTTAAGGCCTTTTTTCGGGCCCCGCCTTCTTCCGGCACGATGTTTTTAAGCCTGTTGCTCAAAACATAATAACATTTTTCGCCAAAA
>Ga0116168_1001898_pt1 | contig 14518 bp, 14 predicted proteins | sample AD_UKC129_MetaG_FD_89795 | JGI IMG/M metagenome (GOLD analysis project Ga0116168, IMG submission 89795) | Active sludge microbial communities of municipal wastewater-treating anaerobic digesters from Canada - AD_UKC129_MetaG | ecosystem: Engineered > Bioreactor > Anaerobic > Digestate | place...
CGTCGGAGCCGACCTGACGATCACCGTGCTCGTCATGGTGGTGCTCGGTGGCGTCGGATTCCGCTGGGGTGCGATCGTAGGCGGTGTGCTCTACACGATCCTCGATCAGCGCCTCACCGTGCTCGCCCGCGCCGACTGGATCCACGCCCTGCCCGACGTGCTGCGCATCCCGCTCTCCGAGCCGCTGTTCATCCTCGGCGCGTTGTTCATCCTCGTGGTGATGTTCCTGCCCGGCGGCATCGCCGGCACCGTGGACACGTGGGTGCGGCGCCGTCGCGGTGAGCGCACCCGCTCGCCGCTTCGCCAGCTCGCCGACGTCGACGAGAAGCTCGACGAGCCCGTCGAGGTGAAGTTGTGAACGCGCGGGCTGAGCGCGAGACGGATGCCGGGGCGCGCGGCGGCGCGGTGGATGCCGACCCGCGCGGCGCCGCGCACGCCGATGGCAGCGCCGAGCCCGACGGCGCGCACACCATCGGCCGGTGGCTCACCGACCGCGCCGCCGCCTCACCCGACCACCCGGCGATCGACGACCGCGGGGTGACGATCGGCTACGCCGACCTCGAAGAGCGCGCGCGCGAGCTCGCCTTCGCGCTCCGCCGCGCCGGCTACGGACCCGGCGACCGCGTCGCGACGATCTCGGGCAACTCGATCGACCACGTGGTCGCGTTCTTCGCCTGCGCGAAGAGCGGCGTCGCCTTCGTGCCGCTGTCGTGGCGCCTCACGCCGCGCGAGCTCGCCGACGTGCTGGAACGCTCCGAACCGGCCCTGGTGCTCGTCGAGGACGAATACGAGGGCATCGCCGCCGAGGCGCTGGATCGCACCCCGGGGCGCCCGCCCGTCACCGCCCTGGGGACGACCGGTGTCGAGGCATCCGTGCCCGATCGCGTCGGACCCGCCGTGCCCGCGCGGGCCGTCCGCGACGACGACGCGCTGCTCGTCATCTACACGTCGGGCAGCGAAGCGGCGCCCAAGGGCGTCGTGCTCACGCACGGCAACTGCTTCTGGAACAACCTCGCCCTCGCCGGCGCGCAGCAGCTCACCGCCGACGACGTCGTGCTGTCGATGCTGCCGCAGTTCCATGTCGCAGCCTGGAACTGCCAGCCGCTGCTGGCATGGTGGGTGGGTGCCACGGTCGTCCTCGAGCGGTCGTTCCAGCCGCGTCGTGTTCTTCAGCTTCTCGCCGAGCGCGGGGTCACCGCGATGATGGGCGTTCCCACGCAGTACCGCCTGCTCGCCGACGACCCCGCGTTCGCGCAGATCGCCTCGGGGCCGCTGCGCCAGGCGCTCGTCGGGGGAGCGACGGTGCCCCCCGAGCTCGCCGTGCGATGGGCCGCCGCCGGCGCGCCGCTGACCCAGGGCTACGGACTGACCGAAGCGGCGCCGAACGTGCTGTGCCTCCCGGCATCCGACAGCGCGCGCCTGCCGGGCGCCGTCGGGCGCCCCTACCCGCACGTCGACGTCTGCGTCGCCGACCCGTCGACCGGACTCGTGCTCGACGGCGCCGCGACGGGCGAGCTGTGGGTGCGGGGGCCGAGCGTCTTCGCCGGCTACCTGCACGATCCCGACGCGACAGCTCGCACGTTGGCCGGTGATTGGCTGCGCACCGGCGACATCGTGCACCGCGACGACGAGGGCGTCTTCCGCGTCGTCGACCGGCTGAAGGACATCTTCATCTCGGGCGGCGAGAACGTCGCCCCCGCCGAGGTCGAGCGCGCGCTCGGTCTGCACCCCGCCGTCGCCGAAGCCGCGGTCGTCGGCGTCGCCGACCCCGTGTGGGGCGAGCGGGGCGTCGCGTTCGTCGTTCGGGCGGAAGGTCGCACACTCGGCGAGGACGAACTGCTCGCGCACGCGCGCACCGAACTCGCCGGGTTCAAAGTGCCCGTGCGGATCGCGTTCGTCGAAGCGCTGCCGAAATCGACCATCGAGAAACTCGCCCGCTCCCGCCTGCGCCGACGCGCGGCGGAGCTCGTGAAGGGGGACACCGCATGACCACGACCGAGCAGTTCGACCAGACGGCGCCGTTCGGTGCCGACGCGTCGCTCGCACCCGTCGCAGCGCTGTCTGCGACGGGCAAACCCCTCACCAAGCGCGGCGAAGCGACCCGGCGCAAACTGCTCGAAGCGGCAGAGGAGGTGTTCGCGGGCCTCGGGTACCACGAGGCATCCATCGTGAAGATCACCGAGCGCGCCGGCATCGGCCTCGGCACGTTCTACCTGTACTTCGACAGCAAGCAGCAGATCTTCGAAGAGCTCGTCGTCGACCTGAACCGGCGGGTGCGGCACTCGATGGCTGAGGCGATGGCGGGGGCGGGTAACCGCATCGATGCCGAACGCGCCGGGTTCGAGGGGTTCTTCCGTTTCACGGCGGCCCACCCCGCGCTCTACCGCGTCGTGCGCGAGGCCGAGTTCGTCTCACCCGACATGCTGCGGCTGCACTACACGCGCATCGTCGAGGGCTACGAGGCCGGTCTGCGCGCCGCGCAACACGACGGCGACGTCGATGCGGCGCTCGACCCCGAGGTGACCGCGTGGGCCCTCATGGGCGCAGGCGAGCTCATCGGCATGCGCTTTCTGCTGTGGGAACGCGACGGGGCGGGTCGCCCGCCCGAGGCGATGCCCGACGAGATCATCGATCACATGATGCGGTTCATCCGCAATGCCCTCGCCGTGCGCGGCGACGCGACAGAAGGAGCGACGGATGCCTGAGCACGACCTGCGGGGCCGCCGCGCCCTCGTCACCGGCGGTGCGAGCGGGATCGGACTCGCGTGCGTGCACGCGTTCGCGGGGCGCGGGGCGACCGTCATCGTCGCCGACTTCAACGCCGACGCGGCGCACGAGGTGGCGGACGCCGTCGGGGGAGAAGCGTGGGTCGTCGATCTCTCCGACACCGCGGCCCAAGAAGAGCTGGCTCTCGACGTCGACATCCTGGTGAACAACGCCGGCATCCAGACCGTCGCACCCATCCACGAGTTCGACCCCGACCGCTGGCGCTTCATGCACCGGTTGATGGTCGAGTCGCCGTTCCTGCTCATCCGCGCGGCGCTGCCGGGCATGTACGAACGCGGCTGGGGCCGCATCGTGAACGTCTCGAGCGCGCACGGACTGCGCGCGAGCGCCTACAAGTCGGCGTACGTTGCGGCCAAGCACGCGCTCGAAGGGCTGTCGAAGGTGACGGCGCTCGAGGGTGGGCCGCACGGCGTCACGAGCAACTGCATCAATCCGGCGTATGTGCGCACCCCGCTCGTCGAGAAGCAGATCGCCGATCAGGCGGCGCTGCACGGCATCGCCGAGAGCGAGGTCGTCGAGAGGATCATGCTCACCGAGACCGTCGTCAAGCGTCTCGTCGAGGCCGACGAGGTCGCCTCGCTCGTCGGCTGGCTCGTGTCGGATCGCGCCGGGATGGTCACCGGGGCGAGCTTCACGATGGACGGCGGGTGGACGGCGCGATGAGCAGGCCGGCGCGCGCCGTCGCCGTGCCCGTGCCGGGCGGCGACCTTCAGGTGGGGGTGTGGGATGCCTCTGACGCGGGCGAGCCCGGCGGCGACGCGCCCACGATCATGGCGATCCACGGCGTGACGTCGTCGCACCTCGCGTGGGAGCTGCTGGCGGAGCAGCTGCCGGGAGTGCGGATCGTCGCCCCCGACCTGCGCGGCCGCGGGCGCAGCAACGAGCTCGAGGGCGCCGCCGGCATGGCGCGGCACGCCGACGATCTCGCCGCCGTCTCGCGCGGCCTCGGCCTCGGCCCCGTCGTCGTCGTGGCCCACTCGATGGGCGCCTTCGTCGCGATGGTGTTCGCCGCGCGGCATCCCGACCTCGTGGCGCGGCTGGTCCTCGTCGACGGCGGCCTGCCGCTCGACGCGCCCGCCGGTCTCTCGCCCGACGAGCTCGTCGACGCGATCCTCGGCCCGACCGCCGCACGCCTCACCCTGCGGTTCGATTCGACGGCCGACTATCTCGACTTCTGGCGGCCGCACCCCGCGTTCCAGAACGACTGGTCGCCCGCGCTGGAGCGGTATCTCGCCTACGATCTCGTGCCCGCGGTGGGCGAGTCCACCGCCGGTGGTGGCCCGCTGTTGCGGCCCGCGACGTCGTACGCGACGACGGTCGAAGACACGATCGACATGAATACGACCTCGACGATCGCCGACGCCGTTGCGGCGCTCCATCGCCCGGCGACCCTCGTCACGGTGCCGCGCGGTCTGCAGAACGAAGAGCCCGGGCTCTACCCCGAGCGGTATCTGCAGGGACTTCTCGCCGCGAATCCAGCGATCGTGCACGAGCGCTGGCCCGACTTCAACCATTACACGGTCGTGCTGAGCGACGCCGGCGCCGCGCGCCTGGCCGCGCTCGTCCGCCGCGAGCTCGCGCAGCGGCCTGCCGAGGAACCACTCGCGCGCTGAGACACCACCGCAGACGTGGTTTCTCGCGCGCGCGTAAGGCTCAGCGCGCGCCCGCGGCGACGCGCGTGGAGAGCTGGTGCGCGTGGGCGAGCAGCAGCCGGCCGAGCTCGGTGATCCGCTCGGGCGAGAAGCGGAACTCCACCCCGGTGAGGCTCAGCGCCCACTGCGGATGGCCCGTCTTCGTGAACACGGCAGCGCCGAGGCCGTAGCTGCCTTCGACGATGAGCCCGGGGTTGAGGGCGAACCCGCGCGCCTGCGTCTCGCGCAGGCGCGCCCGCAAGCGCGGCTCGGCATGGGAAGACCCGTGCCGCTCGGCGAGTTCGGGGTGACGCTCGAAGTAGGCGTCCACATCGTGAGGCGGGAGGAACGCGAGGATCGCGAGGCCGGCCGAGGCGACACCGAGCGGAAAGCGCACGCCCTCCGACAGCACGAACGAGCGGATCGGAAAGCTGCCGTCTTCGCGGATCAGGCAGACGGTCTCGTCGCCGCGGCGCACCGAGAGGAATGCACTTTCTTCGGTGCGCACGGCGAGCGAGCGCACGATGTCGCGCGCGATGGTGGTGATGTCGTAGCGGGATGCCGCGACGGTGCCCATCAAGTACAGCTCGGGCCCCGGCATCCACCTGCCCGTCTGCTCGTCTTGGTCGACGAGCCCCTCGTGGCGGAGAGCGCTCAACAGGCGGTGCGCCGTCGGACGCGACAGTTCGGCGCGGCGGGCGAGTTCGGCGGCGGAGATGCCCTCATCGCCTGCCCCCGTCACGAGCCGGAGGAGCGCGGCGGCGCGCGCGACCGCCTGCGCGCCCGGGACGGTTCTCGTGACGACCGTGTCCATGATGTGGACACTACGCGCGAGAGCGACCACATGGCAAACGTCCGCGTGCGATCGGGCGCAGGGGCGCGCACGATGGAGGGGCGACACGAACAAGGGAGTACACGTGATCGACAAGACCTACGTCTCGGCGGCCGACGCGGTCGCCGACATCCCCGACGGCGCCTCGCTCGCCGTCGGCGGCTTCGGCCTCTCGGGAAACCCCATCGCCCTCATCGAGGCGCTGCTCGCGCAGGGCACGAGCGACCTCTCGATCGTCTCGAACAACTGCGGTGTCGACGACTGGGGTCTCGGGGTGCTGCTGAACGCCAAGCGCATCCGCAAGATGACCTCGTCGTACGTCGGCGAGAACAAGGAGTTCGAACGGCAGTTCCTCTCCGGTGAGCTCGAACTCGAACTCACCCCGCAGGGCACGCTCGCCGAGAAGTTGCGCGCCGGGGGAGCGGGCATCGCCGCCTTCTACACCCAGACGGGTGTCGGCACGCAGGTCGCCGAGGGCGGTCTGCCCCGACGTTACGACGGGCAGGGCGGGGTCGCGGTGGCATCCCCGCAGAAAGACGTGCGCACGTTCGCGCCCGGCGGTGCCGAGGGCGAGTACGTGCTCGAAGAGGCGATCGTCACCGACTACGCCCTCGTGCACGCGGCGCGCGGCGACGTGCACGGCAACCTCGTGTTCCACAAAGCAGCGCGAAACTTCAACCCGCTGGCCGCGATGGCCGGGCGCGTCTGCATCGCCCAGGTCGAAGAGCTCGTGCCCGCGGGCGAGCTCGACGCCGACGGCATCCACCTGCCCGGCATCTACGTGCACCGCATCGTAGAGGTCGGTACGGGCATCGAGAAGCGCATCGAGCGGCGCACCGTGTCGGTCGAGAGTGCCCTGACGAACTCCGACGGCACGCGCCGCGACATCCCCGAAGGAGCCTGACATGGCACTCACCCGCAACGAGATGGCCGCCCGCGCGGCCGCCGAGCTCGCCGACGGCTCGTACGTGAACCTCGGCATCGGTCTGCCGACGCTCGTCCCGAACTACGTACCCGCCGGTGTCACGGTGGTGCTGCAGTCCGAGAACGGCATTCTCGGCGTCGGACCCTACCCGACCGAAGAGAACGTCGACCCCGACCTCATCAACGCAGGCAAAGAGACCGTCACGGTGCTGCCCGGTGCCGCGTTCTTCGACTCGGCGCTGAGCTTCGGCATGATCCGCGGCGGCAAGATCGATGCCGCCATCCTCGGCGCCATGCAGGTGTCGGCCGCGGGCGACCTCGCTAACTGGATGATCCCGGGAAAGATGGTCAAGGGCCCGGGCGGTGCGATGGACCTCGTGCATGGCGCCGGGCGCGTCATCGTGCTCATGGAGCACGTCGCCCGCGACGGCTCGGCGAAGATCGTGGACGCCTGCTCGCTGCCGCTCACCGGTCGCGGCGTCGTCGACCGCATCATCACCGACCTCGCCGTCATCGATGTGACCGATGATGGACTGGTGCTCGTCGAGACCGCGCCGGGCGTCACCGTCGACGACGTCGTCGCGGCCACCGAGCCCGCCCTCATCATCGCCGATTCGCTCAAGGAGATCGCATGACCACCGCCACCGACGACATCGTCATCGTCGCCGCCGCCCGCACCCCGCAGGGTCGTCTGAAGGGCGCGCTCGCCTCGTTCACCGCGCCGGAGCTCGGCGGTTTCGCGATCGCCGGTGCCCTCGCGCAGGGCGGCATCGACCCCGCCGAGGTCGACGCCGTCATCCTCGGCCAGGTGCTTCCGGCCGGCTCGGGGCAGAACCCCGCCCGCCAGGCCGCCCTCGCCGGCGGCCTCGGGTGGGACGTTCCCGCATCGGGCGTCAACAAGGTGTGCCTGTCGGGCCTCACCGCCATCATCGACGCGAAGCGCATGATCGCCTCGGGCGACGCCCGGGTCGTCGTCGCGGGCGGCATGGAGTCGATGACCCGCGCACCGCACCTGCTGATGGGTTCGCGCGACGGTTGGGCGTACGGCTCGGTCGAGGTGCTCGACCACATGGCCTACGACGGGCTGACGGATGCCTATGACAAAGAATCCATGGGCGCCTCGACCGAACGCTTGAACCCGACCTTCCACATCACCCGCGAGGCGCAGGACCGTGTGGCGGCGCTGTCGCACCAGCGTGCCGCGGCGGCGCAGCGCGACGGTCTGTTCGACGCCGAGATCGTCACGGTCGAGGTGCCGCAGCGGAAGGGCGACCCACGGCTCGTGACCGCCGACGAGGGCATCCGGCCTGAGACGACGGAGGAGACGCTCGCGAACCTCCGGCCCGCCTTCGCCAAGGACGGCACGATCACCGCGGGGAACGCCTCGCAGATCTCCGACGGCGCGTCGGCGGTCGTGCTCACGACGCGCGCGCACGCCGACGATCGCGGCTGGCCCGTGCCCGCGGTCGTCGGCGCCGCCGGTCAGGTCGCCGGCCCCGACAACTCGCTCCACGCACAGCCGGCGCGCGCGATCGCTCAAGCACTCGAGCGGCAGGGCCTTCAGGCATCCGACCTCGACCTCGTCGAGATCAACGAGGCCTTCGGCGCGGTCGTCGTGCACTCGCAGCACGAGCTCGGAATCTCAGAAGACGTCGTCAACGTGCACGGCGGCGGCATCGCGCTCGGTCACCCGATCGGCGCGTCGGGCGGACGCCTCGTCGTGCACGCCGTGCAGGAGCTGGTGCGCCGCGGCGGCGGCACGGCCGCGGTGGGCCTGTGCGGCGGTGGAGGTCAGGGCGAGGCGCTCGTGCTGACGCGATGAGTGTCGATCCGCGGCGGTGACCGCAGGCGGCCGCTAGGCTCGGCGTCGTGACCGTGATCTCGCCCCTGGCTGCGTCGGACCGCTCCGAATGGGAGCGGCTCTGGGCCGACTATCTCGTGTTCTACCGCAGCGAGCTGCCCGAGAGCGTCACCGATGACGTGTTCGCGCGACTGGTCGCGGGCGACGGGCTGCACGGCGCGATCGCCCGCGACGACGCCGGCCGCGCGGTCGGGTTCGTGCACTGGCTGTTCCACCCGTCCACGTGGTCGACCCGCGGCTACTGCTACCTCGAAGACCTGTTCGTCGCGCCCGGGGAGCGCGGAGCGGGTCTCGGCGCCGCGCTCATCGCGCACGTCGGCGACGCCGCACGCAGCGCCGGGGCCGAGAAAGTCTACTGGTTGACCGAAGAGTCGAACGAGACGGCGCGCAGGCTTTACGACCGGGTCGCGACCCGCACGGGATTCATCCACTACGAGCTGGCCGACTGAGTCGGACCGGGCGGATGCGAGGCATCCGCATCGCTCTGTCATCAGCGCCCGTCGGGCGCGCGCCGGTAGCATGGAGGCTCACGAGTGCGGAGGATCCCATGTGCTACCCGGTGACGTGCGCGAACTGCGGCAAGACGACCTGGGCCGGGTGCGGCGAACACATCGACAGCGCCCTGTCGGGCGTTGCGGCGGCTGACCGCTGCAGCTGCCCGCGCTGAGCCTCAGCCCCGAAGGCTCTTCTTCAGGAGCTTCTGTTCCTTGCCGTGGATCGGCGAGTCGGTCGCGATCAGCTTTCCCTGCGACGCACGACGTGCATCGACGACCGAGCCGATCGCGAGGGCGAGCGTGATGCCCCAGCTGAGCCACGCGAGCGCCTGACGCCAGGTGAACGGCGCGTCGTCGCGCGTTCCGCGCAGCAGCGCCAGGCCGCTGGTGATCGACGACAGCAGCCCCGAACCGAAGAAGATGCGCATACCTCCACGTTAGCCTGGAGACACGCCCGCCGAGAGGAGCCTCGTGCGCAGGCCCACCGAGGTCGACGCCGAGAACAGCATCATGGACACCACTGCCGAGGCCGACTTCGTCGTCGTCTCCAACCGCCTTCCCGTCGACCGATCGGGTGACGACGAGTGGCGCCGCTCACCCGGAGGCCTCGTCGCGGCGCTCGAGCCGATGATCCAGTCGACGGGGGGAGCGTGGGTCGGCTGGCCCGGTCAGCCGGGCATCGAGGTCGAACCTTTCGAGTTCGACGGCATGCGACTCGTGCCGGTCACGCTGTCGACCGACGACGTCGAGCTCTTCTACGAAGGCTTCTCGAACGACACCATCTGGCCGCTGTACCACGACGTCATCTCGCCGCCCGCGTACCACCGGGAATGGTGGGATGCCTACGTGCGGGTCAACGAGCGCTTCGCTCGCGCTGCGGCGGCGGTCGCCGCGCCGGATGCCACGGTGTGGGTGCACGACTACCAGTTGCAGCTCGTGCCGCGTCTGCTGCGCGAGCTGCGCCCCGACGTCGTGATCGGGTACTTCCACCACATCCCGTTCCCCGCCTACGGCATCTATGCGCAGTTGCCGTGGCGCACGCAGGTGCTCGAGGGCCTGCTCGGCGCCGACGTGATCGGCTTTCAGCGGGTGGCCGACGCGGGCAACTTCGCCCGCGCGGTGCGGCGCCGACTCGGCTTCGAGACGAAGGCCGGCTCGATCCGCGTGCCGACGGCGGACGGCGGCGTGCGCACCGCGATCGCGAAGGCGTATCCCATCTCGATCGACGCCGCGGCCTACGACGAGCTCGCCCGCCGGCCCGACGTGCAGGCCCGGGCGCGCGAGATCCGCGAGAGCCTCGGCGATCCGAAGACGGTGCTGTTCGGCGTCGACCGGCTCGACTACACGAAGGGCATCGGGCACCGGCTGAAGGCCTACGGCGAGCTGCTGCGCGAGCACCGGCTCGACGTGACCGACGTCACGCTCGTGCAGGTCGCGAGCCCCAGCCGCGAGCGGGTGGCGGCGTACATGCAGTTGCGCGACGAGATCGAGCTGACCGTCGGGCGGATCAACGGCGACCACGACACTGTGGGGCACACCGCGATCCGCTACCTGCACCACGCCTACCCGCGTGAAGAGATGGTGGCGCTCTACCTCGCGGCCGACGTCATGCTCGTGACGGCCCTGCGCGACGGCATGAACCTCGTCGCGAAGGAATACGTCGCCAGTCGCGTCGACGGCAGGGGAGTGCTGGTGCTGAGCGAGTTCACCGGCGCCGCCGACGAGCTCACCCAGGCGGTGCGCGTGAACCCGCACGACATCGACGGCCTGAAGGATGCCATCGTGACGGCGATCGACATGCCCGTCACCGAGCAGCGCCGCCGCATGCGGGCCCTCCGTCGCCGCGTCCGCGACCACGATGTGGCCGACTGGTCACGGTCCTTCTTGCACGACCTCACGGCCGTCCGCGAAGCCCGCGACAGCGACGGCACGGATGGCACCGAGGACGCCGAGGGCACCGAGGACACGCGCGCATGAGCGACGACGAGGCTCTGGCCGCCCTCGCCCGCACGCCGCGCCTGCTCGTGGCCCTCGACTTCGACGGCACCCTTTCACCCCTGGTCGACGAACCGATGGCGGCGCGCATGCTTCCCGCCGCGCGCGACGCGGTCGCAGCCCTCGTCGCCGCGCCCGACACGACCGTCGCGCTCGTCTCGGGGCGGAGTCTGCCCGATCTTCGGGTGATCGCCGAGCACGACGACGACTCGCCGATCCTGCTCGTCGGTTCGCACGGCGCCGAGCACTGGGTGCCGGGTGCCGGCGAGCTCCCTCGCACCGACGACGCCGCGGCGCTCGCCCTGCGCGACCGGTTGCGGGCCGAGGCCGAAGACCTCGTCGCCGACATACCGGGCGCCTGGATCGAACCGAAGACGTTCGGCTTCGCCGTGCCCACCCGCACGGTCGCACCGAGCGAGCGCGCCGGGGTGGAGGCATCCGTCGACGCCCTCGTCGCCGCGCGGGCGCCGCAGTGGCGCCGCCGCACGGGGCACCACATCGTCGAGTACGCGTTCCGCTCCGAGGGCAAAGATGCGGGCGTCGCGTGGCTGCGCGAGCGCACGGGCGCGACCGCGGTGCTGTTCGCCGGCGACGACGTCACCGACGAAGACGCGCTCCGCGCGCTCCGCCCCGGTGACCTCGGTGTGCGGGTGGGCGCGGGCGAGACGGCGGCGAAGATTCGTGTCGATGACATCTCAGAGCTCGCGGCACTCCTTGTGCGTCTCGCGCACGAGCGCGTCGCGGCGCGGGAATAGACTGCGGGAATGCCCGAGAACGACCCGACCATCGACATCAAGCCCCGCAGCCGTGCCGTCACCGACGGCATCGAAGCGACGACGAGCCGCGGCATGCTCCGTGCCGTCGGCATGGGCGACGAAGACTGGGACAAACCCCAGATCGGCATCGCGTCCAGCTGGAACGAGATCACCCCCTGCAACCTCAGCCTCGACCGCCTGGCACAGGGCGCGAAAGAGGGCGTGCACGCGGGCGGCGGCTACCCGCTGCAGTTCGGCACGATCTCGGTGTCGGACGGCATCTCGATGGGCCACGAGGGCATGCACTTCTCGCTCGTGAGCCGCGAGGTCATCGCCGACTCGGTCGAGACCGTCGTCATGGCCGAGCGCCTCGACGGCACCGTGCTGCTCGCGGGCTGCGACAAGTCGATCCCGGGCATGCTCATGGCCTCTGCCCGCCTCGACCTGTCGAGCGTGTTCCTCTACGCCGGATCGATCGCACCGGGGTGGGTCAAGCTCTCCGACGGCACCGAGAAGGACGTCACGATCATCGACTCGTTCGAGGCCGTCGGCGCGTGCCTCGCCGGCAAGATGAGCCAGGAAGACCTCAAGCGCATCGAGTGCGCGATCGCGCCCGGTGAGGGCGCGTGCGGCGGCATGTACACCGCCAACACGATGGCGTCGGTCGCCGAAGCGCTCGGTCTGTCGCTGCCGGGTTCTGCCGCGCCGCCGTCGGCCGACCGCCGCCGCGACTACTTCGCGCACCGCTCCGGCGAGGCCGTGGTGAACCTGCTGCGCCAGGGCATCACGACCCGTGACATCCTGACGCCGGATGCCTTCGAGAACGCGATCGCGCTCGCGATGGCCCTGGGCGGCTCGACCAACGTCGTGCTGCACCTGCTCGCGATCGCCCGCGAAGCCGAGGTCGAGCTGTCGCTCAAGGACTTCAACCGTATCGGCGACAAGGTGCCCCACGTGGCCGACATGAAGCCGTTCGGCAAGTACGTCATGAACGACGTCGACCGGCACGGCGGCATCCCGGTCATCATGAAGGCGATGCTCGACGAAGGGCTGCTGCACGGCGACGCGCTCACCGTCACCGGGAAGACGCTCGCCGAGAACCTCGAAGAGCTGAACCCCGACCCGATCGACGGCACCGTCATCCACACGTTCGACAACCCGATCCACAAGACCGGCGGCCTCACGATCCTGCACGGGTCGCTCGCCCCCGAGGGAGCGGTCGTGAAGACCGCCGGGTTCGACGCATCGGTGTTCGAGGGCCCCGCCCGCGTGTTCGAGCGCGAGCGCGCCGCGATGGACGCCCTCGAGGCCGGCGCCATCGACGCGGGCGACGTCATCGTCATCCGCTACGAGGGCCCGAAGGGCGGCCCCGGCATGCGCGAGATGCTCGCGATCACCGCCGCCATCAAGGGCGCGGGGCTCGGAAAAGATGTACTACTCTTGACGGACGGACGATTCTCAGGCGGCACAACCGGCCTGTGCATCGGCCACATAGCACCCGAAGCGGTGGACGCTGGTCCCATCGCCTTCGTGCGCGATGGTGATCTGATACGGGTCGATATCGCGGCTCGCACCCTCGACCTACTCGTCGACGAGGCAGAGCTGAGCTCCCGCCGTGACGGCTGGGAGCCCCTTCCCCCGCGCTATACCCGTGGCGTTCTGGCCAAATACTCGAAGCTCGTGCGCTCCGCTGCGGAGGGCGCGGTCACGGGTTAGGCCCGCTTCACACGTCCGATCACGACTCGATCACCCGAGGTCTCACTCATGTCACTCGACACCGCTGCGGCCGTTCCTCGGCCGCCCGCCCGCGCTGCCTCCGCTCCCGTGCTCACGGGGGCCGAAGCCGTCGTCCGCTCGCTCGAGCTGCTGGGGGTGACCGACGTGTTCGGTCTGCCCGGCGGCGCGATCCTCCCCGTCTACGACCCGCTCATGGACTCGACGGCCCTGCGCCACATCCTCGTGCGCCACGAGCAGGGCGCCGGTCACGCCGCCGAGGGCTACGCCTCGGCATCCGGCAAGGTCGGCGTCGCGATCGCGACGTCGGGGCCGGGCGCGACGAACCTCGTCACGGCGATCGCCGACGCCTACATGGACTCGGTGCCGCTGCTCGCGATCACCGGCCAGGTCTTCTCGACCCTGATGGGCACCGATGCCTTCCAAGAGGCCGACATCGTCGGCATCACCATGCCGGTGACCAAGCACTCGTTCCTCGTGAAGGACGCCACCGAGATCCCCGGCGCGATCGCCGCGGCCTACGAGATCGCCTCGACCGGCCGCCCGGGCCCCGTGCTCGTCGACATCACGAAAGACGCGCAGCAGGCCGAGGTGCCCTTCATCTGGCCGCCGCGCTACGACCTGCCCGGCTACCGTCCCGTCACGAAGGCGCACGGCAAGCAGATCCAGGCCGCCGCGCAGTTGCTGGCGGGCGCCAAGAAGCCGGTGCTGTACGTCGGCGGCGGCGTCGTGCGCGCCGGTGCCGCCGCAGAGCTGCTGACCCTCGCCGAGACGACCGGAGCACCGGTCGTCACGACGCTGATGGCCCGCGGCGCCTTCCCCGACTCGCACCCGCAGCACCTCGGCATGCCGGGCATGCACGGCACGGTGCCGGCCGTGCTCGCGCTGCAAGAGGCCGACCTGCTCGTCGCGCTCGGCGCGCGGTTCGACGACCGAGTGACAGGCAAGGCGGCGCTGTTCGCGCCGCACGCCCAGGTCGTGCACGTCGACATCGACCCGGCTGAGATCTCGAAGATCCGCACCGCCGACGTTCCGATCGTGGGCGACCTCAAAGAGGTGCTCGTCGACCTCGAAGCGGCCTACCGCGGGACCGCCGAAGGCGCCGCGCCCGACACGGCCGACTGGTGGGCGTACCTCGACGGCCTGCGCGATGAGTTCCCGCTCGGCTACACGCAGCCGAGCGACGGACTCATGTCGCCGCAGTACGTCATCTCGCGCATCGGCGAGCTCACCGGGCCCGAGGGCGTCTACGCCGCGGGCGTCGGCCAGCACCAGATGTGGGCGGCGCAGTTCATCAAGTACGAGCGCCCGAACGCGTGGCTGAACTCCGGCGGCGCCGGCACGATGGGCTACTCGGTGCCCGCCGCGATGGGCGCGAAGGTCGCCGAGCCCGAGCGCACCGTGTGGGCGATCGACGGCGACGGCTGCTTCCAGATGACCAACCAGGAGCTCGCGACCTGCGTCATCAACAACATCCCGATCAAGGTCGCGATCATCAACAACTC
>Ga0116168_1001903_pt1 | contig 14483 bp, 5 predicted proteins | sample AD_UKC129_MetaG_FD_89795 | JGI IMG/M metagenome (GOLD analysis project Ga0116168, IMG submission 89795) | Active sludge microbial communities of municipal wastewater-treating anaerobic digesters from Canada - AD_UKC129_MetaG | ecosystem: Engineered > Bioreactor > Anaerobic > Digestate | place...
AGCAATTCCCCCTGGTATAAGTCGCTTAATGGCCGCTGGAAGTTTTACTGGGTCCCAAAACCAGCCGAGGCCCCTTCTAATTTCTGGCAACCTGGCTACGATGACAGCCACTGGAAAGAAATTGAAGTCCCCTCTAACTGGGAACTTCAGGGCTATGGTATCCCTATATATGTGAACAGCGATTATGAATTTGCTCCTGAGAACCCGCAGCCGCCTCATATTCCCCATGATAACAATCCAGTTGGTTCCTATCGCCTGTTTTTTACCGTGCCGGATAACTGGAGTGGAATGGATGTTTTTATTCATTTCGGAGCGGTCAAGTCTGCCTTTTATATCTGGGTCAATGGACAGAAGGTGGGCTACAGCGAGGATTCCAAAACACCGGCCGAATTCAAAATTACATCCTACCTCCGGCCTGGCCAGAACCTGGTCGCCCTGCAGGTTTATCGCTGGTCAGATGGTTCATATCTCGAAAGTCAGGATATGTGGAGAATTTCAGGCATAACCAGAGATGTTTATCTCTATGCTGCTCCTAAAGTAAGAATCCGTGATTTCTTTGCTCATACTCCGCTTGATGAAGAATATAAAAATGGACTGTTCAGCCTGGAAGTAGAAGTGACCAATGACCTGATGCCGCCCCGCCGGGAAAAAAATCTATCGGCTTACACTCTTCGGGTTAATCTCTTCGATGGAGACAGCCAGCCAGTTTTCTATAAAGAGATAGCTTTTACCCTGACTCCAGGTGCTAAAAAAACTATCAGTTTCAGCGATAAAATCGAGGACGTTCTACCCTGGACAGCGGAAACACCGCATCTTTACCGCCTGGCGCTGGAACTTCTTGACAACAATAACCGGCCGCTGGAAGCACTGACCACTATGGTCGGTTTCAGAACGGTGGCTATAAAAAATGGGCAACTGCTGATCAACGGCCAGCCTGTCTATTTTAAAGGAGTTAACCGTCATGAAACCGATCCCTGGACAGGTCAGGTGGTGTCCGAGGAATCGATGCGGCATGATATCGAGCTGATGAAGCTGCATAATATCAACGCTGTCAGGACGAGCCACTACCCCAACGACCCCCGCTGGTATGAGCTATGTGATTATTATGGAATTTATTTAATAGACGAAGCCAATATTGAGTCTCATGGTATGGGTTACGGAGAAAAAAGTTTAGCTAAAAATCCGGAGTGGGGTCCGGCCCATCTTGACCGGATGAAGAGGATGCTCGAACGGGATAAAAATCATCCCTCAGTTGTTATCTGGTCAATGGGTAATGAAGCCGGCAATGGCATTAACTTTGAAGAAGGTTATCGCTGGATCAAACAGCGTGATCCCAGCCGCCCCATCCATTACGAACGTGCCCAGCTAGAATGGAACACGGACATTTACTGTCCGATGTATGCCCGTATTGAGCATTTAGAAAAATATGCCAGAAGCAATCCCGCTCGCCCCTTGATTCTGTGTGAATATGCTCATTCCATGGGCAACAGCACCGGCAATCTTCAAGATTACTGGGACGTGATTGAAAAATATCCGGTGCTTCAGGGCGGATTTATCTGGGACTGGGTGGACCAGGGCTTTGCTAAGAAGAATGATAAAGGAGAACTTTTCTGGGCCTATGGCGGAGATTACGGCCCACCTGGTACGCCGTCTGATTACAATTTTTGCTGTAATGGTCTGGTGGCTCCGGATCGAACGCCGCATCCGGCTCTGAATGAAGTCAAAAAAGTTTATCAGCCAGCCAGGTTCGATTTAATAGAGCCAGCCACGACTACGGAAGCTAAAATCAAAATTACCAACAAATATGATTTCCTTTCTCTCGATCGAGATAATTTTAATCTTCACTGGAAGCTTATAACCAATGGACAACAAGCAGCGGAAGGAACTATTCCCTGCCCGACCATTAAACCACGGGCTTCAGCTGAGGTCAGGGTGGCTTTACCGGCTGAAACTATCAAGTCGGGTGAGGAGGTTTTTCTAAATGTAGAACTCAGGGCACAGAAAGAAATGGCTCACGGCCTGATTCCAGTCGGACACACCCTGGCTGCCGAGCAGATAAAAATAGCTGGTGAAAAGGCCAACCATGGGCTGGCCGCCGGGGTCTCCAGAGCTCAAACCAGACTGCCTAAATTAAACATAAAAGAAAACAAAAATAATCGGAGCCAGCTCATCATCAGCGGCCAGAATTTTGAGCTAACCTTCAACCGGGCTGAAGGCCGTTTAACCTCCTATAGATTCGAGAATCTTGAACTCTTAAAAGAAGGACCTCTACCTAATTTCTGGCGAGCCCCAACTGATAATGATTTTGGAAATAGAATGCCGGAAAGATTAAAGGTCTGGAGAGAAGCCAGCCAGAAGCGCGAAGTTAAAGCCTTCGACGTGAGCAAGGATAAAGCCGGACAGGCCGTGGTCAAAGTTGACTTCTTCCTGCCGGCTGTTGAGGCGACTTACAGGGTTACCTATACTGTGGCCAGAGATGGGACAATTAAGGTTGATAATGAATTTAAGCCGGAGCAGCCGGAAAAACTGCCTGAAATGCCTCGCCTCGGATTGCTCCTGGCCACACCCGAAGGCTTTGAAAATATTGATTACTATGGACGCGGTCCTCATGAGAATTACTGTGATCGTAAGACCTCGGCTTTCGTCGGAATTTATAAAACAAACCTGGCTGAACAGGTTATCCCCTATGTATGTGCCCAGGAATTCGGTCACCGAACTGATACCAGATGGCTGGTTATCAGGAATAAAGATGGTCGTGGACTGAAGTTCAGCGGGCTGCCGGCTTTTGAATTTTCGGCTGTTCCCTACACGCCGGAAGATCTGACTCAAAACTGGCGTGGTGAGAAACACTTCGTAGATGCGCCGCGGCGAAATAATCTCTGTATTTCTATTGACCTCGCCCAGATGGGGGTAGGTGGAGATGATTCCTGGGGGGCCAAACCGCATCCACAATATTTGATTAAACCCCAGGCCTATTCCTGGTCATTTACGATCGAACCGGTAAAATAAAAAGACCTTAGTTTTTTAGAATTAAAAGTTTAGTTTTCATAGGTCAAAGCCGTGATTTAGCTTTTAAAAAATCCCTAGTAAAATAGTAGGGATTAAGCCGATCAATTTAGGTCTTTAATTCTCCTTTTTTTAGCAGAGAGCCTGTAGAGACTGCGAGTTGGAGCTCAAAGCACCGATTCTTCCGGGTTGTGTTCGCGACCTGTAATCATCGGCCCTGCCCGGCTTAAAAGTAGAAGAGAATCAATATTTGTCATAGTTACCGATCTCAAAAGTATGATAAAAGTATAATGTTGCTTTTTATTTGACTTTCAGGCTTTATCTTCAGGAGGCTGGCCGGTGAAAAATAAAAAAACAAGAAGAGTTTTGAATATCAGAAGCTTTGCCTTTTTTTGCTTTCTGGCCCTGGTCATAATTTCGGGCCTGGCTTTTCTCACCGACGAGAGCCAAGCTGAAAAAACCAGTCAGGCCGAGATAGCAAACAGTAAGAAAAATGTCACCACCCTACCCTTTTTAAATCCGGACTTGCCGCTTGCAGCCAGAGTCTCTGACCTGGTCAGCCGCCTGACCCTTGAAGAAAAGATCAGTCAGCTGATGAATGACGCACCGGCTATAGACCGCCTGGGCATCCCGGCTTATAACTGGTGGAATGAGTGCCTTCATGGCGTCGCCCGGGCTGGACTGGCCACCGTCTTTCCTCAATCGATCGGTCTGGCCGCCAGCTGGAATACCGACCTGCTGCTGGAAGTGGCCACCGCCATCTCGGATGAAGCCAGGGCCAAGCACCATCAGGCTATCCGCCGTGGGGAGCGGGGTATTTATCAGGGTTTAACCTTCTGGTCGCCCAATATCAATCTTTTCCGTGATCCGCGCTGGGGACGCGGTATGGAAACTTATGGCGAGGATCCCTATCTGACCGGTACGATGGCGGTGAGCTTTATCCGCGGGCTCCAGGGTGATGACGCTAAATATTTTAAGGTCATTGCCACCGCCAAACATTATGCCGTTCATAGCGGCCCCGAGTCTGACCGCCACACCTTTGACACCGTGGTTGATTTTCCTGACCTCCGCAGCAGCTATCTACCGCATTTTGAAATGGCTGTCAGGGAAGGTGGCGCTTATTCGGTCATGTGTGCCTATAACCGCTTCCGCGGTCTGCCCTGCTGCGGTAGTCCGCTCCTTCTCAATGATATTCTTCGTCATGAGTGGGGTTTTGAAGGCTATGTCGTGTCTGACTGTGATGCGGTAGATGATATTTATGCCACTCATAAGCTTGTCCCCACCCTGGCTGAGGCAGCCGCCATGGCTCTTAAAGCCGGGACTGATCTCAACTGCGGGCGAGCTTATGCCGCTTTGCTTGAAGCCGTAAAGAAAGGACTGGTAGATGAGGCTACAGTTGATACCGCGGTGAAAAGGCTTTTTACCGCCCGCTTTCGCCTCGGGATGTTTGATCCGGAAGAGCGTGTCGCTTATGCCCGGATTCCCTATTCTGTGGTAGATAGTCCAAAACACCGTCTTCTGGCTCTCGAAGCCGCCCGCCAGTCGATTGTTCTTCTGCAGAATAAAAACAATGTCTTACCGCTTCCAAAATCGCTCAAATCAATAGCCGTCATTGGACCCAATGCCGATGACATCGAAGTTCTTCTCGGCAATTATAACGGCTTTCCGGCTGATCCGGTAACACCCCTCCGCGGCCTCAAAGAGAAAACGGGCCCTCAGACTGAAATTATTTATGAACCGGGAACGGACTGGGCTGAAGGCATTCCGGTTCTGACACCAATTCCGGCCGAATTTTTAAAGCCGGCTTTAAATTCAAAAGACAGTGGCCTCCGCGGTGAATATTTCGCCAATCAGGAATTAAAAGGAAAGCCGATCGCTACGCGCCTTGACTCCGGCCTCGATTTTAACTGGTGGGAAGAGGCTCCTCTCCCTGGTCTTGAACACAATAATTTCAGTATCCGCTGGACAGGTTATTTAGTCCCACCCGAAAGCGGCGATTATTATCTGGGCGGAGAGGGTTTTAACAGCTTTAAAATCTTTCTGGATGGAAAACTAATCGGAAGCTTCAACGGCACTCACGAAACCCACAAGGTTTATCAAAAAGTCCACCTGGAAAAAGATCGGCCGGCTGCCTTGAAAATTGAATACAGCCACCGTTCACGAATGGCCAGAATGCATCTTCTGTGGAAAAAACCGGCAGCTGATAGTCTTGGGCGAGCAGTCGAAGCAGCCCGGAAAGCCGAGGCTATTGTCTTATTTCTTGGGCTATCGCCGAGGCTTGAAGGTGAAGAAATGAATGTGACGGTTGCGGGTTTTAAAGGCGGCGACCGCCTGACTCTTGACCTTCCGTCCAATCAGGAAAAGCTCCTCCAAGAAGTGGCAAGGGCGGCAGCCGGCAAACCGGTTATTTTAGTTCTTCTTAACGGCAGCCCCGTGGCTCTGAATCAGGCCGTCGAGCTGGTGCCAGCCATCGTTGAAGCCTGGTACCCGGGTCAGGCCGCTGGTCAGGCCATAGCTGATGTTCTTTTCGGCGATTATAATCCGGCCGGGCGGCTGCCTGTCACCTTTTATAAATCAGCAAACGATCTTCCTGATTTTTCCGATTACCGGATGATGGGCCGCACCTACCGCTATTTTAAAAAAGAGCCGTTATTTCCCTTTGGCTATGGTCTGAGTTATACAAGCTTCAGCTACTCAAAACTTTCCGCCCCAAAAATCCTCAAAGCCGGGGAGGAACTGACCGTCTCGGTTGAAGTTAAAAATACCGGCCGGCGCGATGGTGAAGAAGTAGTCGAGGTTTATCTCAGCCGGCCTGATTCATCTTCACCGGTTAATCCCCTGCGCTGGCTGGCTGCTTATAAGCGTCTTTTTCTCCGGGCAGGAGAAAAGCAGAAAGTCACTTTAACCATTAGACCGCAGGAACTGGCTTCTTATGACGCCGCAGGCAATAGAGTCATTGAAGCCGGGAGGCTGGTTGTTTCTGTCGGCGGCCAGCAGCCAGGCTTCACTGGCTGTCTTTCCGCACCAACCACCAGCGTTTTAACTGCCCAGACCAGAATCAACCACTGACCAGCCTCATGATATGCCTGGCCCGGTTCCTGGTGACAGCGGATCAGACGATATATACCATTCACCTTTTAGCCTGGACATGACCAACGACCTTCCCTCGGATAGATGCAATGAAGAAAAGCTAACCGCCTGGATGACACCATTAACAGGCAGACTTGTAATGCACCGTGCTCTTATGATAACAATGAAATAAAGATCACAATTAAAAGGAGGCAGAAAGCATGAGACACCTGCGGGGGGTGATGCTATTAGTCTTAGTCGTTTGGCTCGCCTTTCCTGCCCGGTCCAATCAGGTAGGGGATGAAGACCTGGAAAAGGCTGTGGCCACCATGCGAAATATAGTACCTGATAAGATGTCCAAGGAAGAGAAGGAGGCCAGGGCCAAGGAACTTACTAAAGCCTGGCAGACAATTCAATCAACAGGAGAAAAGGGTATAAAAAGGCTATCTGCAGAATTGGATAGCCTCGAAAAATCAAAGCAGGAGGACGACTTTTTCAAGTTAAGCATGGGCGCCCTCCTTTGGGAAACGGGTGGCCTGGAGCAGGCCGAGTTGATTGCTCGCTGCTGGCGCTCAGCCAGGTCCTTTTCAGTTAATTATCAATATGTTTTCTTTCCTGCTTTCGCTGCCGCCATGACCAGGGATAATAGAGCACTTCCCATGCTGAGGGCTCTCCTCAGAGACAAAGAGTCTTCCGTTTCTCTTTATCTTCATGGTGGCCTTGAAATGAGGTGGCCTGTGCCCCAGGAATTCGTCTGGGGAGCGTTTGGTCCTGGCGGCTTGTCTGAGCTTATGGACATAGCCAGAAACTCTGAGGATATGACTTCACAGGAAACCGCCCTGAGGCTTCTGGCTGATGACCAGTACCTTGAGGCTTTGCCACTGGCCAGGCAGCGAGCAAAAGAGGCAACGGGAGAGCTAAAACGCACCGCTTATGAGTGTCTCGGTATTTTCGGGCATCCAGATGATTTTGAGACGCTTTTAGCCGGTCTGGAAGCAAAGAATCTCGAAGAGGTTTATAGTTGTTGCTGGGCACTTTATGAATACGGCGATGCCCGGGCTGTTGACAAAGTACTTCCCCTGCTGGCCAGGGCTGATATGAACTTGAAGGCAGAAATTTGTGCTTTGCTGATACATCTGCCGACAATCGAGGGATTAAAAGAGGCCATTAGACAACGTAACAATTCTCAGGATGAAGAAGAGAAGAATATACTGACCAAACTTGTTTCCAACTTTTTTAAGGAACTTGAGATCTCGGAAGAAGATTATCTCAAGAAATCTGAAAGTGAGCAAAAGGAACTGCTGGCTGGATGGTATGCCAGGTCCAATTCCAGCTACCAGCTTGGAAAAGGCGATCGCCAGGCAACAAGAGAAGAATTTCTTAAAGCCATTAAATACTGGGAAAAGGAAGGAAGAATAGAGCGATATGAGGGTGAGTACAGTTGGCTGGGAATAAAACAAATGATAGGCGTCGCCAGGCCTGAGGATCTTCAACTTTTACTGGAGCTTAAGTCCTATCTTTATCCGCGTCTTTCCGATGAATGTCTTTCAGAAATCAGGGAGGTTGACGAAGTCATTAGATATATCGGGCGTTCCCGCTATCGAAAGAACCCTGGAATCTGCTTAAGGGTAGAGACAAATTAGGGCTCTGCCTTTGTGGATGTATATCTGGTAATTGGGAAAGTCTTTAATCTGCTTCGACAGTCCGAGGTCAAGTTCTTTTTATAAAGACTCTAAAAAATTAGGCTGATTATGCCAAAAAAATATTTAGAGAGTTCTTTCATCGCAGCGCTAAAAAGAGGAGCGTATTACTTTTAAAGGCTATTTCTTCCACGTTGCCTGATAGCGGCAGATATATTGATAACCTTCTTCATCTTTCTCTTCCGTATATAACTTGCCATTCTTCATCAGAAAAGGCGTCCCGACTAACTCACAGCGGTAGATAAACTTCCCTTCGGGGCTAAAAATGTCTATAAAATAAGAATCCTTAGTCTTTCCTTTTTCATTAGTCCTGACATAAAGCCTGTCCTTCTCGTCCACTAAGAAAGTTGAAATAGCCGGGTAAGTAGCGGGAAAGTCAAACAGCTCTCTGAAGTTTACCCCGGTGTTCTGTGGCATCTGCTTGAAGATTTCCTCTTTATCCTTTTCGGTTAGAGGTTCTGGCTTATATTCCTTGCGCACTATTCTGAATAACTGGCCGGTGGGAGTATAGTATTTAATCTCATAACCACTTTTGCTGGAATAAATAATGTTACCACGGTTATCTAAACAAAAATCATAAATGATATCAAATGGATTAATCTTGGTTCCGCTTACCGGTACCGGCATGAGCAGGGTCTCAATCTTAAAAAGCTGGTTAAATTCAGCATCGTATTTAGCAATGGTGTAAGCTATCGAATTCCCTTCCATGCCCATTTCACAACCCACATATTGGCCGCCGGCGTCAATGATTTTCATCATGGCCAGTTTCTTAGCATAAGAAACTTCCTTTAACATCTTCCCTTCAAGGTCAAGGTAAACCAGCTTCCGGTTGCCAGCATCGGAGACCATTATTTCCCGGTCAGAGATAAGCTGAAGGACAATCGGCGAAGTCCACTCTCCCGGACCCTGGCCTTCCCGACCAAACTCTTTAAGCTTCTGGCCAGCTGCATCAAATATTTTGATCTTCTTGTCTTTGGAATCCAGAGCTATGATGCGCCCGTCAGAGGTAACCTCAGCCCCGCCCAGACCATTAAAAATGCTTCCACCTTCCTGAAGTTTTCCGATAGTAATTTCCTTGGTTAAAATCAGCTTCTCTGAGCCAGAAGGCTTGGCTTTGTTCTCAATTATCTGGACATCAGTTTTATCTGCCGGGCTGGTCTTGATATTTTCCGCCCCTGAATAAGCCGGGCTTGAAAAAGCTAAAGCCAGAGTTGTAACCATTATTGATAAAGAAATAATCCATCCGACGCTCAATTCTTTTTTTCTCATTTCTCCTCCTCAATTACTGCTCTAATCTATAGCTAACATTTATTCTGGACTTATTCAAGTCTCTTATTGTCAAATTTTTGGGCCCTGGCCTGCGCCAGATCGTCTGATGGGCACCAGTAAATATATGGAAAAGTCTATTAAAAACAGGATTGGCCTCAAGTTCCTGAATAAGTGGATAAAAAATGATTTAACAAAAAATGTAAGGAAAAACCATTCATAGCTTTTGACCGCAGGCAGCGAGGGACTGTATTAAATTGCCAGTTGACCGATAGATAAAAGGCCTGAGAAGGCACTTATTTTTTCTTTGACAAGCCGGGAGTTTCCGAATTATACTTTCTGACGATGTTAACGATAACACTTAAGGCCGGGCTGGAATTTAAGGGCTTCATGTCTGCGGCCCTGACCATTGTTTTGGCCTCTTTTAAAGAAGGTACTGGTTTTCGTTACACCTGGGAAAAATAAAAATGTACCTCCAATCTCAAACAATGATAGAATTTTATGACTCTAAGCTAACTTTTATATATCAGATTCTATTTACCAGGAGGTAAATGCACCATGCTTGGCACAATAGACTGGATAGTTATCATCGGTTATTTTACTCTTATTGCCGGCATTGCCTGGTGGTCAATTAAATCGCAAAAACAGCAGACAACTGACCAGTATTTTCTGGCTGGCCGGCATTTAGACTGGTTCATTGTCGGGGCTTCTATTTTTGCCTCCAACATCGGTTCGGAACATCTGGTGGGTCTGGCCGGTTCCGGAGCGACAGACGGTGTGGCTATGGCCCATTATGAACTTCACGCCTGGTGCCTGTTAATTCTGGGCTGGGTCATGGTGCCATTTTATATGCGCTCCAAAGTATTTACCATGCCTGAATTTCTGGAACGCCGCTTTTCGCCCAAAGCCCGGACTGTTCTCTCGGCTATCTCGCTCGTTGCCTACGTTCTGACCAAAATTGCAGTTGGTGTCTTTGCCGGTGGTGTGGTCTTTTCAACCCTTCTGCCCGATGTCAGGCTATTCGGTCTGGATAGCTTCTGGGTAGGTTCCATCGTAGTTATTCTTATCACCGGACTTTATACGGTTATGGGGGGATTGAAAGCAGTCGCCTACACCGAGGCCATTCAAACCATAATTCTGGTTATCGGATCAGCCCTGGTCGCTATTTTTGGTCTCCATTATATCGGCGGTTGGTCGGAATTGCGTTCTATCGTCGGGCCGGAAATGTTCAATCTCTGGAAACCTCTTATTCCCGACGGCGTCGTCGGGACCTGGGCCCCGATCAAAGAAGCAGGCAGAATGGCCTGGTATTTTAACGACAATTACCCCTGGCTGGGGATGTTGTTCTGTGCGCCAATTATAGGCCTCTGGTATTGGTGCACAGACCAGTACATTGTTCAGCGGGCTCTGGCCGCCAAGAACGAAACCCATGCCCGGCGGGGTTCGATTGCTGCCTCTTATTTTAAGCTCCTGCCCCTGTTCATTTTCATTATTCCCGGCATCATCTGCTATGGGCTGGCTCTAAGCGGCAAGTTTCCTGGATTACAGCAGCAGCTTATCGGTCCCGATGGAAGTATCATCAGAGATCAAGCCCAGCAGGCTTTTCCTTTAATGGTAGCGAATGTGTTGCCCATCGGAGTCAGGGGCCTGGTGGTAGCCGGATTGCTGGCTGCCCTGATGAGCTCTCTGGCCGGTGTTTTCAACGCCTGTTCAACACTTTTTACCATTGACTTCTATTCGCGGCTTAAAAAAGGCGTCAGTCAGGAGAATCTGGTGCGCATTGGCCGGATAGCCACTATCGTCATGGTGCTCATCGGTCTGGCCTGGTTGCCGGTCATTCGCGGCGGGAAGGGACTGTATGACTATCTGCAGGGTGTCCAGTCCTATCTGGCTCCACCTATTTTTGTGGTCTTTTTTGCCGGTATTCTCAACAAACGACTGAATGCCAAAGGCTGTCTGGCCGCCCTTGGCACCGGCTTTGCTCTGGGCCTATTCCGCCTGGCCATTGATACACCTGTTAAGCTCATCCCTGGATTTAATTATACTGAAGGCTCGTTTTTATGGATCATGAACAATATCTTTTTTCAGTATTACAGCCTGTTCATCTTCATTGTCTCCCTCGGGGTGATGTATGCGGTCAGCTATTTAACTGAGAAGCCGGACTATGAAAAAATTGCCGGTCTGACCTTTGGGACGGTGACTGAAGAGCATAAAAAGACAACCCGGGCTACCTGGAATAAGTGGGATGTGGTGGCCTCGGTCATAGTTTGTGTGCTTATTGTGGCTATCTATATTTATTTCTCGGGTATATTCCAGAAATAAAACAGAACTAAGTACAGGTAGAAACTATCTCGTTCAGTTTTTCATTGTTGGAAAGCCAATGAGTGGTTGATTGCTCTTCAGCTTTTCGACAGGCAGATAGTGGCCAGGTCAGTTAGACTGTTGTTTTCCGGTCAGGCTCTTTAGAATTTGAGCCTGGAGTGGGGTTGGATTAGAGACAGGTTTAAGGCGAAAGCTTCTTTCCAGCTGGTGATTGAGAACAAGCTCGATTTCCAGGTTCTTCTCACCCCGTAATAAGGATAGCTTTAGCCGCTGGTCAGGCTGTCTCGAAGAAATCCACTGATTGAAATCTACATCCTTTGCCTGCTGGCCATCTATGGACTTAATCTCATCGCCGGCTATGATCCCGGCCCGGTCAGCCGGAGAATCTGGCTCAACCGCCGCTACCACCAGTCGGTCATCTACCTTCTCGACCAGGGCCCCCAGATAAGCCTCTGGCAACTCTCCGGGCTTCTCCAGTTCCAGGCCAGCATAAGCCAGATATTTAGGATAATCAATAGCTCTGGTGGTCGTAGCATACTCAAATATCTCGGGCAGAGGACATCCCGCCACAGCTTCACACACCAGGCGAAATTCCTGGTCGGTAAAGCCTCGCCCTTTCCCTTTATAAAAAGAAAAATACAATGTTTTCATAACATCGTCGAGCGAGCGACGGTTCCCGGTTACCTGGCGGAGATTCAGGTCAAGCAGAAATCCCAGAATAGCACCTTTATCATAATAGGAAATTGTTTTGCGCAGGCCTGGGCGCTTCGCACCAAATGGCCCCTGAGTCCAGGTGTTGTAGCTTGACTGGGTAGCTGATTGAAAGAAACGTCCGGGGTTGTTTTCCTGGGCAGCAATTATTTTGCCGATAGCCTCCAGAAATTCCTCCCCCGTCATGAGCCCGGCTCGGCACAGCAGCAGGTATTCATAATAGACAGTGAAACCTTCCGAGACCCAGAGCATATTGGTCAGATTGGGCTGACTATAATCAAACGGCCCCAGGGCCAGAGGTCGAATACGCTTGACATTAAAGTGATGAAAATACTCGTGAGCCAGAAAGGCCAGGGTACCAATTCTCCTTTGTCTGTTATCCAGACCGTCCCCACTGAAAGACACCGCCGCTGAATCGAGATGTTCAATCCCACCCTGTCCGGGGCCGATGCCAAGGAAGGTATAATGACGATAAGGAATTTCGCCAATAATACTGAGGCCAGCCTCGATCACCGCTTTCAGTTCGTTCATGAACTGCTGGTGGTTAAAGTTTCCCAGCTTGTAGCCGATAAAGTAATGGGGAATCCCCCGTATCTTAAATGGCGGCAGCGAGTCCAGGTTTCCCATCAAAATCGGGCTGTCATAAAGCTCGTCAAAGTCAGCGGCGAAAAAGGTTTTAGCTTGCTCAGCCGAAACCGGATCAAGACCGGTAGCAATCGTGGTCCAGGCGGGGTTTAAATTGATCTTAACGATCACCGGTGAGTGTAGAAGCTCATCAGTATACATACAGACCGAAGCCGGAACAATATATCCTCTATCTTCTCCCAGATAACTCTGGCCAACAAACTGGGAAGTTGCCAGAACTTCATAGTTAAGAATGACAGACTCTGCCTGATCGGTTACTACCCTCCAGGTGCTCGATCCAGTCTTTTCCCACTTTAGCTCCCGACCTTCACCGTCCTCAGCTCGAAAGGCACGTACCTTCCCGCCAAAGTCAAAAAGGCCATAATATCCTGGAGACCAGACGGGCATTTTATAATCACAGATGGTACCCTCCAATCCCTGACAGCTAAGAGTTACCTGATAGCAATGAGAAGCCGGGTTGTCCATTGAAATGGTAAAAACAGTCTTTACGGCTGGGGCGCTCTCATTCCCCAAGGTTGCCGGTAGAAGCGAGCGCGTACCAAACAAGATAAAAAATAAGGTGACGGCTAAGATCAATCGGCCATATGTCTTTTTCATCTGAATACCTCTCTATTCATGCCTAAAGTTCTCTCTCAGGGTCTATGTCAGCCGGAAAATTTAAAGTCCTTTCAGCTGGACCTCATCCTCGTCTGCCTGCCGCCGTCAGACAGCCAGGCTGACAACGGCCGCGATTTTTTACACCAGCCAAGAAACTATCACAGGCTGGCTATTTTTTTCAATTCATTATTATGTCGCGCTACTGTCATCTCTCACTTTCCGATATGAAGTAAATGCCAGCCGCCGGCCAGCAATTCAGTCAGAACCATTCTCCTGACCGTGTTCCCCTGCCTTCAAAGATAACCTCAAACTCAAAGAAAATAATGGTTGACGGCCGGAAGGATTTTTGTTTAAAAATAGTTCTTGCTGTCTTTTTAATTTTAATTCGGGGAGGTCGCTATGACTGGCTATTATCTTAAAAGACGCTGGCCAGGACTGATTGTTCTGATTATATTTTCTTTCTGCCTTGTCCTGACCCAGGCTGAAGCCCAGACGGCTAAAAAACCTGTAAGCTATGAGGTATATGATTCCTGGAAATCAATCCAGGGGACCAGAATCAGCGATGATGGCCGCTGGCTGGTTTATTCTTTAGTGCCAGGAGAAGGAGATGGTGAACTGGTTGTCCTTGAGCTTCAAACAGGAAAAGAAACTCGCTATCCGAGAGGTAAAGAAGCCGTCATTACGCCTGATAGTCTGTTCGTAATATATACCATCGCCCCGCCGAAAGCCGAAGTTGATAAAGCCAAAAAGGAGAAGAAAAAACCAGAAGATCAGCCTAAAAACGGGCTGGGAATTATAAATCTGACAACTGGCGAGCTGGTTACCTTTGACCGGGTTAAAAATTTCAAGATAGCTGAAGACTCAGCTAAATATGTGAGCTATCTACTGGAAGCACCACCCGCTAAAGAAGCCGATAAAGATAAAACGGAGAAAAAGGAAGAAGCCCCAAGTCTTCAGGAAGAAAAAAAGGAAGCCGGTCAGAAGCCGGCTGAAAAACAGGACGAAAAGAAAGCAGAAAAGAAAAAAGAGCCAGGAACAGAACTTGTCATTCGCCATCTGGAGACGGGAAAAACAGTCTCGTTTCAAGAAGTTTCAGAATATACCTGGAGTAAAGACGGCCGCTTTCTGGCTTATGCCACCTCGTCTAAAAAGCCCGAAGAGGATGGA
>Ga0116168_1001908_pt1 | contig 14451 bp, 17 predicted proteins | sample AD_UKC129_MetaG_FD_89795 | JGI IMG/M metagenome (GOLD analysis project Ga0116168, IMG submission 89795) | Active sludge microbial communities of municipal wastewater-treating anaerobic digesters from Canada - AD_UKC129_MetaG | ecosystem: Engineered > Bioreactor > Anaerobic > Digestate | place...
GAAAACAAGGCAAAAGCACTCCTTTATTCACTCAAAATAGCGGGTGAAAAAAGATGATACTCCTAATCGACAACTATGACTCCTTCACATACAACCTCCACCAACTCATCGGAGAAATCATGAAAGAAAAAAACATGAACCAAACCCTCAAAGTACTGAGAAACGACGATAAAAAGCTCCTAAACCTCGATAGGTCAAAAATCGAAAGTATAATAATATCACCAGGACCAGGCACCCCCCTAAACAAGAAAGATTTCGGATACTGCCATGAAATAATCAAAAAATTCAAAAACAAACCAATACTAGGTGTCTGCCTTGGCCACCAAGGAATATACACAGCATTCGGCGGCAAACTATGCTACATAGAGCCCACACACGGAAAAGTAACAACAATATTCCACAATAGCAACCACATCTTCAAAAATATCCCAAACCCCATCAAAGCCACACGCTACCATTCAATCGCATGCGACTCATTCCAAATACCAGAAGAAATCGAAATAATAGCATGGTCCGCAGACGGGATCATCATGGCAATAAAACATAGAAAATATCCAATCTACGGCTTACAATTCCACCCAGAATCCATAGGAACAGCCTATGGAAAGGCAATACTCAAAAACTTCCTCCTAAACAGGTGAATCCCAAAATGATACTAGAGAAAATAATCACAGAAAAAAAGAAAGAAATCTCCAAAATCAAAAACAAGGAACCAATCAATGACTTAAAGGATAAAATAAGTACAAAGAACCCCCTAGAGGATCTTAAAAAGGCGCTCAATAGAGGATTTTCCATCATATGCGAATATAAGAGGGCTTCACCCTCAACAGGACCCATATCATCAAAAAAATTAGAAGAAAGTGTAAAATCGTTCGAAAGTGGGGGTGCAAGTGCCATATCAATTTTAACGGAAAAAAGATTCTTCAATGGAGACATTAAACACCTTGAAAGGGCAGAATCAATAACAGACATTCCAATCCTGATGAAAGACTTCATAATAGACGAATACCAGATATTCCAAGCAAGAGCCTATGGAGCAAGCTCAATACTCCTAATAGCCAGCATATGCCCCAACCTAGAAGCATTTATACAACTATCCAAGAGCCTACACATGGAACCCCTCATAGAATGTGGAAATTCCCTAGAAATCTGCAAAGCCCTTGAAAACGGGGCAGAAATAATAGGGATAAACAACCGGAACCTAAACAACTTTACCATCAACCTGAACAGGACCAAGGCATTCGCACCCCTCATCCCCAAAGAAAAGATCCTAGTATCAGAAAGTGGAGTGAAAGAACCAGAAGATGTTAAAATACTCCGCGAATATGGTGCAGACGCAATTCTAATAGGAACAGGAGTCATGAAATCAAAAAACCCAGCAGATTTTATAAAAGACCTTTTAATTGCAGGAACCATCACCCCCAAGGGAGGACCCCGAATTGAATAAGATCAAAATCTGCGGTATAACAAACAGAGAAGACCTCAAACTAATCACCGACAAAGTGGATTACATAGGATTCATAAACGTTAAAAGATCACCCCGCTATCTCCCACTAACCAAGATCATGAAATTGGCAACCGACAAGAAAAAAGCCGTCCTCGTATTAGAACCAAAAAACCCAGAAGAAGTCACAGAAAAGGTTGAAAAAACAAACATATCCAATATTCAACTCCACTCCCTCAACCCATCACAAATAAAAAAACTAAAAATTCAACTCCCAAAAAACGTGCTACTCATAAAAGCTGTTGGAATCCCAGACACACTAACCCCAAAGAAAAAAAAGGAAATAAAATCCTTCACCAGAGTCTCAGACGCCATACTATTCGATTATGAACTCCAAGGGAAAACAGGAGGAACAGGAAAACAAATACCAATAGATATAGCATGCCAAGCAGCAAATATCGCCACACATACAAAAAAGAGTATAAAACTTTTTCTCGCCGGTGGGATGAACCTCCAAAGCCTAAAGGAAAATTACAAGCTTATAGATTCCCATTTCGATGTTGTGGATTTTAATTCATCCCTCGAAAAATCACCAGGGATAAAAGATCCAAGTAAAATCAAGGAATTGCTAGATTACGTGGACAAGGTGATCAGATGATAAAAGACGGCAAATTCGGCAAATATGGTGGAATATTCGTACCAGAACTCCTAATACCAGCATTAGAAGAACTAGAATCAGCATTCTTCAAATACAAAGATCATAATAGATTCAACAAAGAACTCGACTATTACCTGCGAGAATTTGCAGGAAGACCAACCCCATTATACTTCGCATCAAACCTCTCCAAAAAACTAGGATGCAAAATATACCTCAAAAGGGAAGACCTACTCCACACAGGAGCCCACAAAATAAACAACACACTAGGACAAGGACTTTTAGCAAAATATATGGGTAAAAAAAGGTTAATAGCTGAAACAGGGGCTGGACAACATGGCATAGCAACAGCAGCAGTTGGTGCGATGCTAAAAATGCCAGTAGACGTTTACATGGGAGCAGAGGACATAGAACGCCAAAAACTCAACGTATTCCGAATGGAAATTTCAGGAGCCAGGGTCATACCAGTAGATACAGGATCAAAAACATTAAAAGACGCCATCAACCAGGCAATGCGAGACTGGATAAGCAACATAGAAGACACACACTACCTAATAGGCTCCACAGTAGGCCCCCACCCCTATCCCACAATGGTAAAACACTTCCAGAGCATAATCGGAGACGAAACCAGACAACAGATACTGGAAAAAGAAGGAGAACTGCCAGATGTTATCATGGCCTGCGTAGGTGGTGGTAGCAATTCCATAGGGATATTCTCCGCATTCATAGAAGACAATGTAGAACTCATAGGAGTCGAAGGAGGCGGAACCGGCCTAGAAACGGGCGAACATGGAGCCACACTCTGCAAAGGCACCAAAGGAATACTACACGGTTCACTATCCAAAGTACTACAAGATGAAGATGGCCAAATAAAGGAAGCACATTCAGTATCAGCCGGACTAGACTATCCAGGGGTTGGACCGGAACACTCACACCTCAAAGAGATTGGAAGGGCACAATACGTGGCTATAACAGACCACGAAGCTCTAAGAGGTTTCCAATTACTCTCAAAATATGAGGGTATCATGCCAGCCCTTGAAAGCGCCCACGCAATAGCCTACATGGAAAAATATGCTAAAAAACCTGAAAACAAGGGTAAAACAATCATAGTGAATCTCTCAGGTCGTGGGGACAAGGACATGTTTCTAGCAGCTAAACTACTAGGAGTGAGACCATGAAAACATACCATGAAATGTTCACAGACCTTAAAATGAGAAAAGAAGCTGCACTCATGCCATTCATTGTAATAGGAGATCCAGATTTCAAAACCTCGCTAGAAATAGCAAAAACCCTAATCAACAATGGCGCAGATGCGCTCGAAATAGGATTCCCATTCTCAGACCCAATAGCAGACGGTGCAACAATACAGGAAGCAGACACAAGAGCCCTGAAAAATGGAATAACAGTAGACAAATGCTTCAAATTTCTAAGAAAATTGAGAAAATTCACACCAATACCCATAGGATTACTCGTTTATTACAATCTCATCTACCAACGTGGCGTGGAAAAATTCTACAAAGATACAATGAAAGCCGGTGTCAACAGTATACTAATCGCAGACCTACCCCCAGAAGAAGCAGAAGAAGCCCTCAAAGCCTCAAAAAAATATAACATTGATCAAATATTCATCATAGCCCCCACCACCTCCAATAAAAGACTGAAGATGATCTCAAAACACGCATCAGGATTCCACTACCTCGTATCAGTCATGGGAGTCACAGGCGCGAGAAAAGAAGTTAAAAAAAGCACCCTCACCTTCATAAAAAGGGTTAAAGAAAATGGGAAACTCCCAGTAATGGTGGGCTTCGGAATCTCCAAACCATCACATATAAAAGAAATAACCAAGGCGGGGGCCGATGGGGCCATCGTAGGAAGCGCGATAATAGATATAATAGCGAAAAACTTGGACAAACGGGAAAAAATCCTCGAAGAAATCGCAAGATTCACCAAGAAGATGAAAAAAGCCACAAGGAGGCCATAGATGATAGAGGTTGAATTTAATAATATTATCCAGAAGATAACAACAAGCACAAATCTAAGAGAAAAGGAAGCATACAATTGTATGATGGACATGATCCATGGAAAACTCAACGACATCCAAACAGCCGCAATACTAAGCTCTCTAGCCACAAAAGGAGAAGCAGTCCCAGAGATAACAGGATTCGCAAAGGCCATGAGAGATTCTTGCAAGACAATCAAAACACCCCCAGGGGTGGATGTCGTTGACAGCTGCGGTACCGGGGGCGACAGACTCAAAACATTCAATATAAGCACAGCAGCCGCGATAATAGCAGCATCAGCAGGAGTTCCAATAGCAAAACATGGAAACAGGGCGGTTACAGGTTCATGCGGAGGTGCTGACATCCTAGAAGCGGCTGGGGTGAAAATAGACATCCCCATCCAAAAAGTAGAACTTTCACTAGAAAAAATAGGAATCACATTCATGTTCGCGCCAAAATTCCACACAGCCACCCGTAACGTAATGCACATAAGACAAACACTCGGCATAAGAACAATATTCAACATCCTAGGCCCGCTAACATCCCCGGCAAAAGCCAAAATACAATTATTAGGCGTTTTCGACCCATCCTATGTGAAACCACTAGCAGAGGTCCTCTCCAGACTAGGCGTTAAAAAGGCCATGGTAGTGCACGGTTTCGATGAAAAAGGCGAACCCGCCATTGATGAAATATCCATCATGGGCAAAACACACACCGCCATCCTAGATAATGGTAAAATCCATACAAAAAGATTATACCCAGAAGACTTCGGATTAGAAAACGGAGAATCCGAATCAATAAAAGCAGCGCCCACAGTCCATGAAAACCTCAAAATATTCCTATCCGTTTTAAAGGGTGAAAAAGATTCAAAAGCGGCTGAAACACGACTTAACATCACACTCGCGAATGCCGCAGCCCTCCTTTATTTAGGAGGGAAAGCCAAGAACCTTGAAGATGCCGTGGAGATAAGCAGAGAACGTGTTGAATCAGGGGACGCCCTGAAAAAATTGAAAGAATTCATCAAATTTACGAGGGATGGGCCCGCTGGGATTTGAACCCAGGACCTCACGGTTATCAGCCGTGCGCTCTAACCACCTGAGCCACGGGCCCCCCAACCTTCACTTATAAATGCTCAAATCAGATCCTCCAATAGGAACTGTAAGCCCATAATATTATATACTCCAATAAACCTTACCCTTCCGGGAATCCCATCCTAGATGATGACTGGATCCATAGACATTATAGAGGTACTGGTTTCCCCCATATAAATATTTTTTACTATGAATCTGAAATGCGTTGATGGAATACTAATAGTCTTTTCATCTCATTTAGGGCTTCTTTAAAGTTTACATTTTGGATTATGGATAGTGTGCATCCTACCATGACAGAGGATATCATCATTGACATCCTTAACATTTCCATGTGCTCAGTTAAGGTTTGGATTGTATCCCTTATCCTCTGTTTTGGGTCATGCTTTCTTCTGAGTAGTATAAGTTCTGGGGGTGATTCTATCAATATTATCAGGGAAGGTTTTATTATTTTGATGGGTAGTGATAATATGTAGCCTATAGGTGATTGGTCAAGGCCATGCAAGTCTACTAGGGCTTTTCTTTGCTCTTTTATTTGGAGTGCTGCCTCTTCCCATACTTGGTATTGTGTTCGTATGGGGAGTGAAAATAGTTCATCTTCTGTCTCTGCGAGGCTTTTTTCCCTTGCGATCTCTAACATGAGGTCTCCATAGTTTATATGGGGATAATCCACTTTCTTTGATAATTTTTTACACAGGCTGGTTTTACCCACGCCCGGTACTCCGACCACGCTTATAAGATCCTTTTTCCTTGGCATTTATAACTTGTTTACCATTTCTGTGATAGCATCTGCCATTAGATGTCCTGCTATGATGATTTCAGCCCTGTCGATTCCTTCAACCTGTTCCACCATGTTCTTCGCATCCATGGCCATCCTAGCCGCGCTCATGCAACCGGGATTGGTTGGTCTTATTGTTATCTTAGCTATTGTCTGGTCTCTCTGTTCTATTTCGATGTTTTCGACCAGTCCCATGTCCATTATACTTATACCCATATGTGGATCTGAGACCTTTGCCAAAGCTTCCTCTATTTTCTTCACAAGATCATCTGCCATTATATTACCTCTGATTATGATTTGATGATGGGGGGGTTTGATTTTTCTAATCTTTATCATAGTTTAGCATTTAAATAGTTTATTATTTGGTTCTGTGACGCACTTTAACTGCCACACCATATTCTGCTTTTATCATCTCTTCTCCGTTTAGGATTGCTTTACCAACCCCGACAAGTTCTTCTTTTCGTGTTATTATAACCTCGTCTCCTGGGATTATATTAGGATCCGCGTCCACCACCCCTGGTGCGAATAGGGTGTTTGAATCTAATTTGAAGTCTATTTCAACCCATTTAATCTTTAAATCTGCTAGTAGACGCCCCCCATGGAGTGTGGGCACATATAATCCCCTGTCCATCATTAAAGTGTGAAGGTGATTATTATCCTTGTCTAGGATTATCTTATTATATCTCCCCTTTATCTTGAAATCTTCAGGTATTATATTAGCCCCTTTTTCCCCAAATTGGTACTTTGCTATAGATTTTAACCCGTTAAAAAGTTTTATACGTGCAGGTATCCTCTTATAACCTCTTATATTCTCCTTAAGGTTTTCCATGGATTCTTTGGATGTTGGTTTACCGTTTATGCAAGTGAATTTACATTCATCAAGATACTCCTCGCAGACCTCCCTGTAGCCGCCGGTTACATGTGCTATAACATCCCTATCCTTAACATATTCACTTAAAACCTCACCTGTAACCTTTTTTTCTTCCCATGACCATCTGCCAGTTGTTGAAACATCATAGGATGATATTGGATATGTATTTTCCATCTCCCTTGGGCAGATGGCGAAGGGTGACGTTAGTATCACTTCTTGGATCCTCCGAGTAACCTTCCTGAATATCTGATGAGACCTAGAAGTTGAATAGGGTTTTTTCATACTACAAGGTAATATTACCACCGCCTCTCCAATAGGTTCTAAAAGTTTCATCCTCTCACGCCAACGGACAGCCTCCGGACGATAAAGGGATTCCTCAATGGAACATTGCACCCTCATCATCTAGGAATCCCTCCCGGGTATTGAACCATCCAACCATTTTATACCTGCAAGTTCTGCAAGTTCTCTTTTAAAGGAGAATATATCAGAATCATCTAACAATCTAATATCATCCTTGCCAGTTACCCGTGCGAAATCAGCAATCTCACCAGTAGCAACCTTTATAAAGTTTTCCAACCTTTTGGTTGCCTTTTCAAGGTTGAAATGTTTCAGTAGGTGGGGATCATGTGTTGTGATGCCAGTAGGGCACATCCCAGTATGACATAGACGGTGTTGTTCACAGTTAAGAGCTATGAGGGCTGCGGTGCCAATATAGATGGCGTCAGCGCCAAGAGCTAAACATTTCGCCATATCGGCTGAAGTTCTGAGACCGCCACCAGCTATAAGGGAGACCTCATCCCTTTTCCCGGCCTTTTTAATTATGCGATCCGCCCTTGGAAGCGCGCTGATGAGTGGAAGACCCACATTATCCCTTATATGCGTGAAAGCCGTGCTCGTACCCCCACCAAACCCGTCAATACTTATGAAATCAACACCAGAATCAAGGAGTAATCTGATATCATCTTCTATGTGCCCACAGCCGATCTTGGCCCCTATGGGGGCCCCGGAGCTAACTTTGCGGAGCCATTCAATTTTTTCCTCCAACTCCTCAGCATTTTTTATATCAGAATGATGGGCTGGTGAATAGGCTCCTTCACCCCTTCTTATGCCCCTTATCCGCGCCACGTCTGAACTTATCTTTTCAGGGGGTAGATAACTTCCCTTACCAGGATAGGCTCCCTGGCCAAATCTTATTTCTATGGCAGCGGCCTTCTCTATAATATGCTTGTTTAATCCGAATCTTCCAGTTGAATATTGTAGGATGAGCTGGGATGATGCAACCTCCAACTCATATTCGAGCACTCCCCCTTCACCCGAATTATAGGCCACACCTAATCTTTTAGCCGCAGTTGCAATGGCCTTTTTAGCCTTTTCTGATATGGCACCATAGCTCATTCCGCTTATTATGATGGGTGAATTGACTTTAAGCGGTTTTTCAGCCTCTGGGCCGATTGTAACCTTCGTGTTAACCTTTTCATCCTCATTTAATGGTATCCTATGTACCTGTGCTGGTATGAAATTTATATCATCGAATGTGTATGGTGGCTTTTTTTGGGAGCCCATTGAACCTATAACCTTTTTTCCCTTTGCCATTATCTTTATCTGGATAATCTTCTCATAGTCTCTATGGTCTTCGCCCCTTCTCCTCCGGCGCATGAAAATGCGCTCATCACCTATAAGGTCTTTGTTACAGAAATAAAGACCTTCTAGTTTTTTTTCATAGTATACTGGGCATGATGCGCAAAGGCACCCCCTCTCATGCACCTCGGATTGGCTGTTACCCCTAAGACAATATAATGATTCTCCATGGAAAGGATAACTTGGACATTTCGGGCAAAGACACTCACCCTCTGGCAATTACACCACCCCCCCATAAACCTGGAAAGTCAAAGTTTGAGTTCTCTGTGCAATCTTTTAAGTCTTTCAATTGCTGGATGATCCTCTCCTAGCCTCTTTTTCCATTTTTCCACTACAAATGATATGTCTACTTCCCTTTCCCCGTTGATGAGGTTATCTGCATGTGCAACTATCTTCTCTTCTAGGGTGACTGGCATATAATCTTTTGGGGGTAGGCCCAATAGGATAGCCTCATCCCTTGGTATGCCAGCCCCTATATGCCTTTCAACTATCCTTATTATCCGCTTAGGGTATCCTCTCTCCTTGAGGATTTTGGCCCCTATTATTCCATGTTGAATGCTGTTAGTCTTGCATCTTCCTATGTCATGTAAAAGGGCGGCTTCCCTGATCAGTTTTTTATCAACTTTAAAATTCTTGGATATTTCAAGCGCCTTTTCGGCCACCTTTTTAGAATGGTCTATGACCCAGGGGGGACAGCCAACTTCTTTAAGCAGGCGGATGCTCAAAAAGTCACCTGAAATCCCTTTTAAGAATAAGATTTGAAGTTCAAGGGTATTTCTGAGCCATTATTTTCATATAGGCTCAGTTCCCTTCTGAGTTGTTGTATTATCTCTGAATTGTCCATATATTCAAGTTTCTCATGGCATTCTGGGCATCTGAAATTGTTTTCAGCAGCTTCATCAAAGGTGTACCGGTAATGGCCGTTTTTGCATGCGAAGAACATGTTATTTTCTTCGAATGCCAGTAGTTCCCTCAGGTTTTCCACGATCTCCTGGTTTCTTTTCTTTATTATCTCCTCAACCTTCTCTGATTCGAATTTCCACGTGTAAGTGTACCATTGAGTCTCAGGGTCCTTGCTCCTCTTGTAACTTGCTATACCTGCATCATAGAGTTTATATAATATCCTGCGGACCGTGTTCAATTTTAAGTGGGTTTTCTCGGCTATCTCCTCATCGGTTATACTCCCCCTCATCAAGCACTCAACTACTGGCACACCCTCCTCCTCATTGACTATTTCATGGATCAACTCTTGTATTAGTGTATTGTTAATCAATTAAACTCCCCCTGGCACTTGAAAACAACCTATTGAAAAACTTGCGCTGCTATTTTTCCCGTAATCTGACAGTACCACTTTTAGATTTTTGTATGTAATCTTATGAAACTAATATTATATAAATTTATATATAAAAGAGAAATGGAAGTTTTTAAATATTGGTACCCCCTCTCGAGGTTCAACATAAACCCACCCGTAAACCCCACCCATACCAGCTAATTAACCTACACAAGGAGTTTCCACTCCTATTCCCATATCCTATGATGGGGGTTAAAGTTCCCTGATTATAAGTGCGGGCACATGTTCAATTGATTCAAGACTCCTAATAGTTATATTATCCTTTTCTTCTTTAAAGATCTTCTCCATATCATAGACTGTTTCAATATGATCTCCACGACTCTTATGATAATCCTCTGCAATCTTCGCTATCCTAAGCATATCCTCCAAGTCAATCTTCTCTGAAGCTGCAAGTGGCGTTGGTAACACCGTATCTGAGAATCTTCCAAGAAGATAACCCCAAAATCCAGTATCAGATTTTATACCATCCACAGCACAGGGCAAGGGAGTGAAATAATATCCCCCCAACTTGTAAGTAGCATCAGTATCAATTATAATAACAGTAACATCCTTACCATACCTATCCTGTATACTCTTGGCAACATGCTCTGAAACACCTTCAGGATCCTCGGGTAAAAGAGCTACTAGAGTCCCTGGGAGATTACTCAAATCAACACCAGCCTCGGAACCTGGCTTCAAAGCATGCTTAATACCATAATATCTGAGCACAACCTCCTTATGGGCTCTGGCCTCCCTTGGGAGTCTTCTCAGATTCTTCACCGTCCTCTTTTTCACCCTGAACAAGGGCCCCAGTATATAACCCCAAATATACTTAGACCACACATCCGCAAGTAAAAAAGCTAAAAAAGAAGGTTCATACTCTGATTCATCAACTATACGCCCCTGTGATATGGCCACAGGCGTCTCAGAAATTACAAGATAATCCCCGTCCTCAACCATCGGACCGGCCCTATCTATAAGCTTATCCAAGCCCTCATTAGGTCTTATATAGCCTGTTTTCACTGGGATAATCCTATACTCGCCCATGGGAGATCATCTTCCCAATTTTATAGGTGGAGCCCACACTTTCAAATCAATCCCTTCTATAAGGGCCCTTTCACCCTCCAATTGCACTATCACTCCAGAGTGTACCTTCTGCATCATACAATGATGGGGTATGAAACGGACAGTCTCGCCCACGGAAGGTAACCTCCCCTCTATTATACCCTCAAATCCGCTGACAAGACATATTCCAATCTCCTTGAATTCAAAATCCTTATCAAGCCTGTGACATGGACCCACTATATGAACAGTGATAAGACCATGAACCTCATCTATTATCCTGGCAAAATGTGTTATGGGACAACCAAGGGGCCTGTAACGGATCACCTCCCCCACATCAAGTTCTTCATTCGTGAAGGGATAAAGTATTTCCCGGCAGGAACTCTCACCAGGGAGTGGTTTCAATAGAAAGTCAGCCTCGTAATTATCTAGGAGACCTACTATCACCTTCTCCTCGGGTATTATTTTCTCCTCCTTAAGTAGTCTTTGAAGTTCATCAAGGTTCTCTGCGAAAATCTCCTGGTATAGGAATCTGCAATCTTCGACTTTAGCATATCCCCTTATTAGAGCGCCTGCAAATTCATCACATCTTGCATAACCGCATATACCACAATTAAAACCTGGGAGGAGTGAAATAATCTCTTCCTTAACCGATCTTTTCTCCATCATAGAAACCTCTCACAAAAAAATATATTCTGAAAAGCTTGGAATTAGGAGCGACCCTACTCGCCCTGGTATGTTTGGAAACCATCTATTCTCCGGAGTATTCCCCTATGATATTTCTTGTTAACCCTTGTTTCACCCACACACAACGTACATACCGCAAGTGGGGCTGAGTGCCTGAGTTTTTCACTCCCAAGGGAAACCTCAGGGCTTTTAACCATCTCATCAGCCAATTCCAGGCAACCCTGGCCACTTAAACCATTAGCTTCTATTATCTTAGCATTAGGGTTTACTTCTAATATTCTCTCCCTGAATATTTCACGTTCAGCCTGTGATATCATATCACCCTTCGTTACCACCACAATATCCGCTGTTGAAAGGAACGGACCGACCTTCAATGGCGTGTTAGGCCCGCTTGTAGCGTCTATGACACATACACCCAGGCAGTTTTTTGTATAGGGCGCGCACCTATGACATAATCCAGCAGTTTCTATTATGAGAAAATCTGAATTGTTTTTTCGCGCCCAGTCTATCATATCCTCTATATTGTATATCGCGTAATGGTCTGGGCACATGTCCATTGACAAGCCCGTGAGGGTTGGTACGCCTATCTTCTTAAACTTTTTATCATCGTCAGTGTATAGGCAGTCAATTTTAACAACCGATGCCGTGAAACCATCCCTCATAAGACTCCTTAAAACGTGTACTAAGACCGCTGTCTTACCAGAGCCAGGAGTCCCCGCCACTATAACCATCCTCATCCTTATGCTAACCCCCACTAGCCAGTTAAACCTTTAAGTTGTATATCCTCTATGATCTCCCCATGTCTTACCTTGTCCCTTAAGTTGAGGAGTAAATCGTCTATTTTACTCAGCTCCTTTGAGAGTTCCTTTTCATGGGCTGTTGTTGTAACTATTTTTTGCATGCCACCGTTCTTCATAACGATCCTTTTATCAGTCATCAGGGCAAGGATCGGATCATGCGTAACCACCATAACGATCTTACCATGCCCTGAGAGAACCTCCAGGGCCTCATGCTTCCTTATACCAGCATTCTCTATCTCGTCGATTAACACTATTGGAGAATCGCTTATTATGGCCACGTCAGCTACCATGAGGGCCCTTGATTGTCCCCCGCTTAATATTGTCAGGTCATGGTTCTTTTTTATGGGTTCGCCTGTTAATGTGTTAGCCAATTTTATAACCTTGTTTACGCAGGATTTATGGGCGCCTCTACACTTAGCATGGAGTGTTAAAAATTCGCCCACAGTCATGTCAGCCAAAAAGTTCATGTTCTGTGACAATTGGGCCACCATCTTCTTACGGGGGTTGGTGCGGTCCTCGTATGTTGGTTCTCTATCATTTACGAGTATTTTTCTCCTGGAGAAAGTGTCCCTTTGGGCTAATTGTTCAATATCAGCTATTAGTGAACTTTTTCCACTACCTGTGGGGCCTACCACGCCAAATATTTCACCCCTGTTTATATCAACTCTTCTGACGGGTTCTTTTTCCCCGAACTTGTCATAGCCGCCTAATATTGTCACCCTTTTTATCATTAGAGCTTCACCTTTCCTAGAGTATCCCCTCTAAGCCCTCTTCGCATGCTTTCAAGGGAAATAACATCCTCTGGTGGTATGTTACCAAGGTTGACGTTAGGTCCTATTTTCAGTATGAAGTAGACTTGTTGATTTTTTTGTGGAGCTTCCCATATCAACTTTTCCACTGGCAAATGATCTATGAGATATTCAACTTCATCTTCTTTAACATCACCCTTTTCATCGTATACTCCAATGTTCTGGCCACCTTCTCTGGCTTCCATCAGGACCTTCTCTGCACCCGCCCTAAGATCGTCCTTCACAAGTTCCACTCTTTCACTGAGACCTATTATCCTATCCTTCCTAGGATCCTTTTTACCAACCTCTGAAATCACTTTAAATCCATGATCTATTGCATCCTCTATTATCCTAGTTTTCTCCTCCCTTGACAAGTCTATTGAACCATCCGATATTTCAAGGTATCTGAAGCCGAGTTTTTCCGCTTCACGGAGATACTCTTCAAACCTGCCCTGGATATATGCTATTTCAAAGAGTGTGCCACCAGGGTGCGCCTCAACCCCATAATCCCTGTAAATCCTGATCTTCTCTCTTATAATATCCCTATCACACAAGCCTATAATACCCCATCCAAATTTTACAAAATCTAAATGTTCACCAGCTATTCTAAGGAAATCCTCTACCATACTGGGGCCTAAACCTTTATCCAACATCATAGTAATACCTGTATTATATTGTTCTCTTATCCTAGCTGGTGTTAAAAAATTAAAGGCATACATTATAGTTCACCCTTTCATTCTCATGGCCAGGATGTTATCCTCCTGGCCTAGGTGGATTAAATAATATAACTTGTCTAATATAAAATTATGGTGATTCCTATGATAAAGAGTATATGCTATTTCGAGACCCCGGGCCCGGAAAACACTGACAAACTATTAAAACTCGTTAAAGAGAGATCAGATGAACTCGGCATCGATAATATAATTGTAGCATCCGTTTCTGGTAGAACAGCCCTCAAACTATCAGAAATATTAGGTGATGCTGATATTGTGTGCATCACCCACCATGCAGGTTTCAGAGAAAAAGGAAAATTAGAAATGGACCCTAAAATAAGGGACGAAGTAACAAAAAAGGGTATAAAAGTGTACGCAGGATCCCATGCATTAAGTGGTGTTGGCAGGGGCATCTCCAACCGATTTGGTGGCGTCACACCAGTTGAGATAATGGCAGAAACCCTCCGCATGGTCTCACAAGGATTCAAAGTTTGCGTCGAAATCACCATAATGGCCGCCGATGCAGGGCTCATACCCATGGATAGAGAGATCATAGCAATCGGAGGCACAGCACAGGGAGTTGACACAGCCCTAGTC